>Ga0134128_10010284_pt1 | contig 11206 bp, 10 predicted proteins | sample KB31754_FD_96462 | JGI IMG/M metagenome (GOLD analysis project Ga0134128, IMG submission 96462) | Terrestrial soil microbial communities with excess Nitrogen fertilizer from Kellogg Biological Station, Michigan, USA - KB3-175-4 | ecosystem: Environmental > Terrestrial > Soil > Unclassified ...
AATAGGACAGATCGGTCTGGTAGACCGCGCCGCTGGCGTATCCCTGGGTCACCGAATCACCGATAGTGACCAGCCGGTTGGTCGGCGCACCCTGCCAGGTGGTGTCGACCGGGATGCCGAGAGTGGGATCCCACCTCGGCTCACGGGCTTCGGTCGTGATGACGACATCGTCTGGAGTGCTCATCGCAGCGCCGGCTCAACCGGCCGTATCGGCTGGCTTGGACCGCTGCGCCTGCCGCAATGCGTCGATCACCATTTCCAGCCAGCGCAGGCTGCGGCGGTAACTCTCGGTGTCCTGAGCAGACGGCGCCGGAGGCAGGACGCGGTCAGCCGAACCGGTGATGCTGACCCGCCCGGAGACGTCCAGCACCACGTGCAGAGTTTCCAGCATCCAACCCCATTCAGCAGCAGACGGGTAACCGCGGCCCGGCAGCTGGACCACGCCACCGTGGCGGGGCAAAGTGCCGAGCACCCGGGTCAAGCTGTGCTCCAGGTCGTGCAGCACCCAGCCTTCCCACAGCTGGCGGACCGGCCCGGTCTCCTTGGTGCCGCACCAGTAGTCCACGACATAGGCCAGCCGGCCGTCGATGGTGCCGATGGGTACCGGCAGTCCGGTGACCTCGGCCAACGGGTCGTCGGTGCAACCGGCGAGCTGCCAGCGCACCAGTTCGCGCAGCCACGACCACTGTTCGCGGAGGAAGCGAACACCTTCCGGCGACAACGTCAGCAACAGTTGCTCGCCTTGGCGGTCGCATATGACCATTGTCTTGCTCAGCCTCCAACCCCACGAATGATCGTCGGGAGGCTATCGCGTCAGGCACCCGCGGACGGGCCATCTTCGCGGCGCGTCGCTCTCAATCCGATATCGCGGCGGTAATGCCCGCCAGGCAGGTGAATCTGCTCGACACGCAGGTAGGCCTGCTCGCGCGCGGCCGCCAGATCGACGCCGGTGCCCAGCACTGAGAGCACCCGGCCACCGGTCGAGACGACCGTGCCGTCGTGACGTCGCCGGGTGCCTGCGTGCAGCACTCCGAGGCCGGTGGATCCGGTGATCACATCTCCGATTCTGGGCGTACCGGGATACCCCTCGGCGGCCACCACGACGACCACTGCGGCCCCGGCCTCCCAGTCCAGCGGTGGCTGCTGGGCCAGCGTCCCGGTGGCGGTGGCCATCAGCAACCCGGCCAGCGGGGTGCGCAGCAGGGCCAGCACCACCTGGGTCTCCGGATCGCCGAAGCGGCAGTTGAACTCGATGACCTGCGGGCCCTTGGCGGTCAGCGCCAGGCCGGCATACAGCAGCCCGGAAAACGCCGCACCGCGGCGGGCCAGCTCGTCCACCACGGGCTCCACCACCTGCGCGACCACGTCGGCGGCCAGTGACTCGGGCGCCCAGGGCAGCGGCGCGTAGGCGCCCATCCCGCCGGTGTTCGGCCCGACATCTCCTTCACCGACTCGCTTGAAATCCTGAGCGGGTAGCAGCGGCACCACCGTGCGGTTGGCGTCGACCAGGCAGAAAAGCGAGAACTCCGGACCGTCGAGGTAGGACTCCAGCAGCACTGGGTGGCCACCGTCGAGCAGGGTCAGAGCGTGCGCCCGGGCTACTTCCAGATCTTCGGTGACCACGACTCCCTTACCCGCGGCCAGCCGATCGTCCTTGACCACCCACGGCGACCCGAAATGGCTCAACGCCGCATCCAACCGGCCGGGGTTGTCCACCAACTCGCTGCGCGCGGTCGGCACGCCCGCGACGGTCATCACGTCCTTGGCGAATGCCTTGGAGCCTTCGATCTGCGCCGCGCCGGCGCAGGGACCGAAGCAGGCGATCCCGGCTGCGCGTACCGCGTCGGCCGCCCCGGCAACCAACGGCACTTCCGGCCCGATCACCACAAGATCGGCGGCCCAGGACACGGCGAGTTTCGCGACGGCGGCAGGATCCGTGACGTCCACCCCGAGCTGCTCGGCCAAGGCGGCGGTACCGGCGTTGCCGGGCGCGCAGGACAGCGAAGTGACCACCGGGTCCCTGGCCAGCGCCAGCACCAGCGCATGCTCCCGGGCACCGGCGCCGATCACGAGGATTCGCACGGTGCGAAGGGTACGTCTCCTTACCGGGTGATCACCGCCAACCCGGAAAAATGACCAACTCACCGATTGTGACGGTCGGTACACTATAGGGGGGCGCTGTGATACCCCGGCCTGGGTTAATTGCAACGCTGCGTGCGGATGGGGCACCACATGAGCAGTCCAGCCCAGCCTGTCTCGCGGGCCGAGCTGGCGCGTGCCTGGGCGCATGCGGTGGGCCCGACCACCGAAGTGCCGTTACCGCCGGAGACGATCGAACGATGCCTCCGGGACAACGTCGACCGGCTCGTCGACGCGCTCCAGCAGGAGCCGTTCAGTCCGGATTCGGTGGCAGACACCGCCGCCGCGCTGGTGGCCCGGGGCATAGCAGGTGATGACAGCCTGGCTTGTACCGTCGAACTGCTCGGCCGGGTGCTGCCCACGCTGCCCGAGCTCAGTGCCATCGACGGACTGACCGGCAAGATCGCGTCCGCGCTCGGCGCCGTCGTCACCGGGTACCGCGCTGCGGTGCGCCGCCGTCACTTCGATGAGCGCAATGCCTGGTTCCGGGAGGTGTTCGATTCCGCCCCGATGGGCATGGTGATCAGCCGGTTGGACGGCACCGTCGTCGAGACCAACGGCGCGCTGACCGAACTGCTGTACTACCGACCCGCCGATCTCGCCGGGCGCGAGCTGGCCGAGATTCTCCATCCCGATGACGCGGCGTTGCTGCAAGCCGGTTACCAGGGGCTCATCGACGGCAAACGGGGGCGCCTGCAACGCAGGACCCGGGTGATCACCGGGCGTGGGGACGCCACATGGGTCGCGCTGACGGTGTCGCTGCTGCGTGACGTGACGGGCCAGGCAACCCACCACGTCACGATGGTGGAGGACATCGCCGAACGCCAGCTGCTCGAGCAGCGGGTGCGTCATCAGTCGCTGCACGACCTGCTGACCGGGTTGCCCAACCGGCTGCATTTCGCGATCCACCTCGAAGAGCAGCTCGAGCGCGACCACAACGCCGCCTTCATGATCTGCAAGATCGACTTGGACTGTTTCGGGATTGTCACCGACGGCCTCGGTATCAGCATCGGTGATCTGCTGCTGCGATCGGTCGCCGCGCGGCTGGAAACGCTGGTCGCCGACGAGCGGGCCTTCGTCGCACGTATCGATGCCGATGAGTTCGCCATTCTCATCGAAGAATCGCCGACTACTCCCAACGCAGCCACCTTGGCCGCGCGCATCAACGCCGAGCTCTCCGAACCGGTCTACCTCGCCGGCCGGGGACTCGCCGTCTCGGCCTGCGTCGGCATCGTACGACGCACCGCCGGCGAGACCGAGGCGAAAGAGCTGATCCGAGCCGCCGAAGCAACGCTGCACCGGATCAAGCGGACTGGCCGTGGGCAGTGGGGACTGTACGACCCGTCCGCCGACGCCGAAGATCGGGCTCGGTACGCGCTGGCCACTTCGATGCCCGCGGCCTGGGAGGACGGCCAGGTCACCCTGTCCTATCAGCCGCTGGTACGACTCGATCCGGCAGCAGCCGACACCGATCACACCGTGGCGCTCGCGGCGCTGCTGGGTTGGGATCACCCGGAGCACGGCGTAGTGCAGCACGACGATTGCCTCGCGCTCGCTGAGCAGACCGGCCTGGTCCTCACGATCGGGCGGTGGATGCTTCGGCAAGCCTGCGAGCAGCTGCGAGCGTGGCGTGATGAACGCGGCGCGGCGGTACCGCCGGTGTGCATCGACCTGACCACCTATTTGACGCAAGACCCCGACCTGGTCGAGCTGGTGCAGGACACCCTGACGGCAACGCAGCTAGGGCCGGCGGACATCCAGCTCGGGATGCCGACCGAGGTGATCGTCGCAGCGCACGGCGACGCAGTGGACAACGTGGGCACACTGGCGGATATCGGGGTGCGCATCGTGCTCACTCGCTACGGCCAGGCGGTGGGCAATCTGAGCCTGCTCGAATCGTTGCCGGTGGCAGGCGTGGAGCTGGCCGAGCCGCTGGTGCGCATGGCTGCGACCAGGCCCGACTCGGTGGTGCGCCCCGCATTGGCCGACCTGGTGCCGTTGATTCGCCGCACCGGCGGCGCCGTGGTGGTGACCGGTATCGACTCCGCGGAGCAGGCGCAGTGGTGGCGGAACATCGGTGCCGACTCCGGGCGGGGCGCGGCGCTAGCGCGCTAGCGCTTGGCCCAGCAGGTACGTTGCGGCCAACCGCACCGGGCCGCCGTCCGGAGACGCCTGCCGCTCGATCGCGGCGGCCATCTCTGCGGCCCGATCACCAGCCGCCTGCTTGGCGGCGCGGTAGGCCGCCGAGTGCGCGCCGTAGAACGCGGTCATCTGCTGGGGCGAATCGAAATGCCAGGGCAGCGAGCGGCGCTCGACGCTGATGTCGGTGAATTCGGCGCTCAGCCGTTGCCGCAGTATTTCCGGGTCTCCCCAGCTCAGACTGTCGGGGGCGGCCGGGTCCGGAGGTACGAATCGCTTGATGATCTCGGCCCGCGCCGCGATACAACCGTCGGCGCTCCAGGCTGTAAGGAGCAGCCGCCCACCCGGCTTGAGCACCCGATTCAGCTGCGCCAAGGCCACCTCGGGTCGACTGGCGAAGATGACACCGAAAGCGGACAAGACGACGTCGATGGTGTTGTCGGGTAGTGGCAGGTCCTCGACGTCAGCCTCGATCCAGTCGACCGCCGGTCCAGTGCGCTGCCGGCCCAGCTCGACCATCCGTGGGGCGATGTCGGCTGCGGTAACCCGCGCGCCGCGCGCCGCGGCTCGGATCGCGACGTTGCCGGTGCCGGCCGCGACGTCGAGCACGTGCTCGCCAGGTTGGGGTGCGGCCGCGTCGACCAGCGCGTCGGCCACCGGTTCCAGTCGCCGCGCCAGACCGGAGTAGTCCGCGGATCCCCACAGCTTTGCGGTGGCGGCCCTTTTGTCGTCCTGCGTCATGCGGCGCGGCGCAGCGTCGCCACTTCGCGTGCCAGGTCCTGACATGCCGAGTCCCGCCGCGCGCCCGCAGCCTCCTGCAACGGCGCTAGCCGGGCTAGTACCGATACCGAGCGGAGACCCTTCGCCAGCCTGATCACCTGCTGTGCGGTGCGCAGCCCTGCCCCGAGCTCACCACTGCGCAACTGCGCGGCGGCGAGCAGGCCGGAGTTATTTACCGCGCACCCCACGGCATGACTTGCCCCTTCTATGGCGCCGGACAGGGCACGCGCGGCTCGATCGAAACGGCCCAAGGCGAAAAACGTGCGGCCCTCCATGTGCAAGACGGCGGCACCGAAGTGCCCCCACGGTAGGGGTTCGTCGCTCGCTGCTTGGTAGGACTCGTCGGCTCGGCGCAGCGCAGCGATGGCCTCCCCCGCCGCACCGAGCAGCGCCAGGGCGTAAGCGCAGTCGTATTCCAGCTTGAAGCGAGCCAAGGCGCTTTGTGCAGCCGATGCACCGAGCTGAAACAGCTTCAGCGCCTCATTCGGCTGGCCAATGCCTAGCTCCAGCCAGCCCAGTTCGTCTAGGGCGACCACGGCGCGAAGCATGTCATCCGCTTCCCCCGCACAGTCCATGCTGCGGACGAAGTGCTGACGGGCGAGGTCCCGCAACCCGGCGCTCGCGGCGGCGCTCCCGGCAGTCTGGTACGCGTCGCTCAGCGCGAGCAGCAATTGCTTCTTGACCGGTTCTCTCATGGTGACGCGGAGCAGTGCCTCGCTAGCCCAGGCATGCGCGGTGACTGCGTTAGTCATCGGAATACCACCGAAGTCACCGAGAAGCTTGCCGAACCGCTCGGTAGTTGCGGCTACTTGAGAGACATCAGCTGCGCCGACCCTCTGTGGCACCGGGGTTGGGGTGTTTCTGATGCGGATCGGGTCTGCCGGACCGAACAGTGGCTTACCGTGCAGCACGGTGACGGCATGCCGGAGCAGGTTATCGTCACTGAGGTCGTCGGATTGCAGATTGTCCTGGACGGTCGGTGCTCGATCTGGTTCATACGCCAGCCCCATCCAGGCCCGCGGCACTCCCAGCCCGTCTGCGATGCGCTCCAGCAGGACAACCGATTGCACCTGACGGCCAGAGATGATCTCTGAGACCTCCGATTGTTTCTGCCCAGTAGCGAGCGCGATGCTGGCCTGGCTCACCCCAGCATCACGCAAGATGCGATAGACGGCGCCGATATCACGGTGGGCAAGGGCGCGCCGCGACATCGGGCCGGTCAGCAAGTCGGCAAAGGTGGCCAAGACGCTCTCCGGATACCTGTCAAGGGCTAGGCGCCACACCATGAGGGGTCCTGCGCAGTGTAGCCACGCCAGTACTTTCGAGTGGTCAGGCAACGACACCGGAGGTACCCATGTTCGACATCACCACCGCCCAGCCGCTCGCCACTTTCTGCGATAAGTGCGACTGCGGCTGCCCGCAGCTGTTCGTCGATGAATCCGCCCCACCCGAGCAGCGTGTCGTGCTCACCGACGACTTCGGTTCCCGGGTCCGGATGAGCGCCGCGCAGTTCGGCGACCTGCTCGCCCAAGCCAAGAGCGGTGCGCTGGACACCGTCATCTGATCCGCACCACCTTGGCGTCGCCGAGTTCGACAAGATAGTCGCGTCGGACTCGGCGACAGTCATGTTCAAACCAGTCGTTGGTCGCGGTAGCACCAGCGCCATGTTTCACCGGGCTCGGCGGAGCGCATCACCGGGTGTTCGCAGCGGACATAGTGCGCCGTAGCGTGCCGGTGCGGGCTGGAATCACAGCAGGCCACGTGCCCGCAGGTCAAGCACATCCGTAGATGGGCCCACACCGACTCGCCCAGCGCTCTACAGTCTTCGCAGCTCGCCGGTTGTGGCGGCTCCGGCGCCGGGTCGGGTAGCTGCGCCACGTGTTCACAGGTCGTCAAATTTGCCCCCGGTGCATGCTGGCCCCATGGACGGTATGCGGCTGATCCTGCTCGTGCTCGGGGCGCTCATGGTGACCGCGGTGAGTCGACGCTTGCGCGTCCCCGCGCCGCTCACGTTAGTCGTCGCGGGTTTGGCCATCTCCGCAATCCCCGGCGTCCCGAATTACGAGCTCGACCCGGACCTGGTGCTGTATGGGATCTTGCCGCCGCTGCTGTACTCCGCCGCGCTGGACAGCTCGGCGATCCAGATCAGGGCGAACATCCGCTCGATCGGGTTGCTCGCCGTGGGATTGGTGCTGTTCAGCACCGTGTGCGTCGGGCTGGTCGCCTGGTGGTTGGTGCCCGGCCTGCCGCTGCCCTCAGCCGTGGCGTTGGCGGCTGTGGTGGCTCCGCCGGATGCGGTGGCCGCGGTGGCGATTGGTCGGCGTCTGGGACTGCCCCGCCGGGTGATGACGCTGCTGACCGGGGAGAGCCTGTTCAATGACGCCACCGCGCTGACCGCACTTCGCGTCGCGGTGGCTGCCGGCGTGGGGACCGGCTTCTCGCTGTGGTCCGGGCTGGGTGGTTTCGTGCTGACCGCAGCCGGTGGCGTGGTGTTGGGTGCGGTGCTCGGCCGGGTGGTGCACCAGGTTCGGCTGCGACTGCGCGAGCCCAAGCTGGAAAGCGCCTTGGGCCTGGTGGTGCCCTTCGCCGCGTACGCGCTGGCAGAGCAACTGCACAGCTCGGGGGTGCTCGCGGTGGTCGTGACCGGGTTGTACCTGGGCCATCACGCCCCGCAGGCCGGCTACGCCACCCGGCTGCTGGACCAAGCGGTGTGGCAGTCCGCGGACACGGTGCTCGAAGCGTTCGTCTTCGCGCTGATCGGCCTGCAACTACCGGCCGTGGTCCGTGGGGTAGGTGCCGTCGGCCCGCTGCTGATCGCCGCGGCGGCAGTGATCGCGACGGCGGTGCTGGCGCGAGTGATATGGGTGTTCCCGGCGACTTACCTGCCCAGGATGCTGTCGCGCCGGGTGCGTACCCGGGACCCGGCGCCGCGCTGGCAGGTGCCGGCGGTGATCTCCTGGGCGGGGATGCGCGGAGTGGTCACCCTGGCCGCGGCCTCGACAGTGCCCCGCGTCACCGACTCCGGCGCCCCGTTCCCGGGCCGTGCCGAGATCATTTTTCTGGCGTTCTGCGTCACCGTGGCAACCCTGCTGCTGCACGGCCTCACATTGCCGTGGGTGATCCGCCGCCTCGGCGTCGAGGGTCGCGAGTCCTTCCAGGATGCGTTGGCCGAAGCCGACGCCGTCCACGCCGCGACGCAAGCCGCGCTGGAACGGCTGGAAACCGCCTCCGACGGCGCGCCGGATTCGGTGACCGCCCGGTTACGCAAACTTGCCGAGCACCGTAGCCACAGCGTCTGGGAGCGGCTCGGGCGCCCGGAAACAGAACTCGGCGAGGCTCCCAGCGTCATCTACCGCCGGTTGCGGCTGGACATGCTCGCCGCCGAACGCGAAACCCTGGTGGGGTTGCGCGACGCGGGCCGCATCAACGACGAAGTCCTCTCCCGCACCCTCCACGACCTCGACCTAGAAGAAGCCATGCTCACCCGCTGACCCGCCCCCTCCTCCCCGACCCCTCCTCCCGACATGGAGACATATCGGGGTTTTTAGACCCCTCATCACCCCGATATGTCTCCATGTCGGGGATCAAAGACCGTGGAGGGTGATCGTTTGGTCGCGGCTGGGGCCGACTCCGATCGCGGAGATCCGCGCTCCGCACAGTCGCTCGAGCCGGGTTATGTAGGCGCGGGCGTTGGGTGGCAGCTCGTCGAGGGTGCGGCACTCCGACAGGTCCTCCCACCAGCCGGGCAACTCCTCGTACACCGGGACCGCATGGTGCACGTCGGTCTGGGTCATCGGCATCTCCTCGGTGCGCCGGCCGTTGACCTCGTAGGCCACGCAGATCGGCACGGTGTCCAGACCGGACAGCACGTCGAGCTTGGTCAGGAAGAAGTCGGTGATCCCGTTCACCCGGGCCGCGTAACGCCCGATCACCGCGTCGAACCAGCCGACCCGCCGGGCTCGCCCGGTGGTGACCCCGACCTCTCCGCCGGTCTTGCGCAACCGCTCACCCATGGCGTCGTGCAGCTCGGTGGGAAACGGACCCGAACCGACTCGCGTGGTGTAGGCCTTGAGAATCCCCACCACAGCGGTGATCTTCGTGGGACCGATGCCGGCCCCGGCGCAGGCGCCGCCTGCGGTCGGGCTCGACGAGGTGACGAAGGGGTAGGTGCCGTGGTCGACGTCGAGCAGGGTGCCCTGGCTGCCCTCCAGGAGCACCGTCTCGCCGCGCCGCAGCGCCTGGTCCAGGACCAGCCGGGTGTCGGCGATCCGGTGGGCGAAGTGGGCACCTTGGTCGAGCACGGTGTCCACCACCTGCTCGGCGTCCAGCGCTCGCCTGTTGTAGACCTTGACCAGGACCTGGTTCTTGAATTCCAGCGCGACCTCTACTTTTTGCCGCAGGATTTTCTCGTCCAGCAGGTCCTGCACCCTTACCCCTACCCGCGCCACCTTGTCCTGGTAGGCCGGCCCGATACCGCGCCCGGTCGTACCGATCTTGGATTTGCCGAGGTAGCGCTCGGTGACGCGGTCGATCTCGACGTGGTAGGGCATGATCAGATGCGCGTCTGCGGAGATGAGCAGCCGCGTCGTGTCCACCTTGCGGGCTTCCAGCCCAGCCAGCTCGTCGAGCAGCACGCCGGGGTCCACCACCACGCCGTTGCCGATGACATTCGTCACGTCTGGAGTGAGGATTCCCGAGGGGATGAGGTGCAGCGCGAAGTCCTGCCCGTTGGGCAGCACCACGGTGTGACCTGCGTTGTTGCCGCCCTGGTAGCGGACCACCCACTGGGCCCGCTCGCCGAGCAGGTCGGTGGCCTTGCCTTTGCCCTCGTCGCCCCATTGGGCGCCGATCAGCACGATCGCCGGCATGTGGTACTCCACTGTGGTCGGTTCGGGCGCACCGAGGCGAGCGTAGACCTTCAGGGGGCGGATGTGGTTGAGGCTGTGGTGCTGACCTGCGGGTCTGCTCGCTGGCCCGGACCTGGGCCGGTCACCGCGGTGCCGGCGTGTCCTGGTCGCGAGGAACTCGACCCGCTGCTGGCCGGCTTAAATGATCAACGTTTGGTGGTCTGCGGCACCGACGCCGACCTCGCCGCGGTGCTGCTTCGGCTGCTGCGCACCGAGGCGCTGGCGAGGGTGGCGGTGGGTTTCGTGCCGGCGGAGCCAACCTCGGCGGTGGCGCGGCTGTGGGACCTGCCGATCGCGCCCGCGGCGGCGGCCTCGCTCGCGCGCTACGGCGAGCCGGATCTGGTTCCCCTGGTGCGTGACGATGCAGGTGGCGTGCTGGTCGGGCGCGGCGTGGTGGCGCCAGTGGACGGGGTGGCCTACTGCGACGACGAGCTGGTGCTGCGCGGGCGCGCCGCCCGGTTGGAGGTCACGCCGGACCGTGAGTTCGGGCTCGTCGTCCGGGTCGTGCGCCGCGGACTGTCGGTGCACCGGGTTCGGCATGCTGCGGGCCGCGCCGTGCAGCTGGGTTGCCGCCCGACCGGCGTATGGCGGGACGGTGTTGCGGGCCGGACGACCGACCGCTGGACCTGGTACCGCCACACCGAGGACTGGCCCTTGATCCGCAGCCCCCACTAACCCCGCGCGTGTCGCGCCCACGTGTCCGGTGTGTCGCGTTCCTGTGCCCGGTGTGTCGCGGCCGGATGCTCAGCCAGCCGTGCGGTCACTCAAGCCCGAATGCCCCAGCCGCGGCGGGATCACAGTCGTCCAGGAAGTCCCGGCACCGCCGGGCCTCGGGATCCTCGCCGATCTCGGCGGCCGCGCGGGCCAGCGCGGCAAGCGCCCGGAGGAAGCCTCGGTTGGGTCGGTGCGACCACGGCACCGGTCCGTGACCCTTCCAACCGGCGCGACGAAGCTGGTCCAGACCGCGGTGGTAGCCGGTGCGGGCGAAGGCGTAGCCGGCGACGGCGTCCCCCTCGTCGAGAGCCCGTACCGCCAGCGCCGCCCACGCGGCGGAGAACTCGGGGTACGCGGCAGCCACCGTCGACGGATCGTTCGCCGCTTCTAGAGCCGCGTCGGCATCAGGTTGCTCGGGTAGCAACGTGGGGTTGGGTCCCAGCAGGTTGCCGTGCACGTTCATCGCTCCATCCTGCCGTCCGTGGTGTCCCGATTACCACGCTGAAGGCGGTCGGTGTTGGTAGCCG
>Ga0134128_10010287_pt1 | contig 11205 bp, 9 predicted proteins | sample KB31754_FD_96462 | JGI IMG/M metagenome (GOLD analysis project Ga0134128, IMG submission 96462) | Terrestrial soil microbial communities with excess Nitrogen fertilizer from Kellogg Biological Station, Michigan, USA - KB3-175-4 | ecosystem: Environmental > Terrestrial > Soil > Unclassified ...
CCCACAAACAGCAGCCCGGCCCCCACCAGCTGGGCCGCGTTGCCGCGCAGCGGGTCAATCCGCACCAGCCTGTTGCCCATGGTGTAGGAAATCCGCCAGCCACCAAACAACGTCCCCACCGTGAGCAGGGTTGCCGTGAAAATGGGCACCCACAACGGCATGTCCCCGGCCGCCCCCACACCGGCAGCCAACAGCGCAAGCGTGAGGACCGCCGTCGTGCGCTGCCCGTCCTGCAGTCCGTGGCCAAAGGCCACCGCAGCTCCCGCCACCGATTGCAGCTGCCGGGTGCGGCGGTTGACCCTGTTCGGCGCGGAATTCCGGGCCGCCCAGGCACTGGGGTAGACCGCGGCGAAGCCCAGGATGTAGGCCACCACGGGGGAAAGGAGGAGCGGCAGCACCACCAGGCTCAGGAGCATGGTGTCAATGCCCTGCAGCGGCGCATGGCCCAGCAGTGCCGAACCCAGCGAGGCGCCAAGCAGCCCGCCAATCAGCGCATGGGTGGAGGAGGACGGATAGCCGCCCCGCCACTGGTGGATGCCCCACAGGCAGGCGCTGACCAGGGCTGCCAGCAGCAGGATCAACCCGCCGCGGCCGGGCGGGAGCATAATGATGCGGCCTGCAAAGGCGGCGGTGAGGGTGACGCTGACCAGGGCGCCGAGGCAGTTGAACAGGCCCGCCAGGAGGACGGCTATGGTGGGCGTAAGTGCCCGGGTGCGGACGGAGAGTGCGACGGCGGAGGAGACGTCGCGGAAGCCGTTCAGGAAGGCGAACACGGCCGCCCCGGCGATGACGGCGCCGAGCAGGAGCCCCACCAACGTCAGGATTCCTTGACGATGATGCTGCCCACCTGCGTTGCGACGGCGCGCAGCTGGCGGCTGGCGGAGGCAAACTGGTCCGCAAGGGTGCGGTACTTTACGAAACTGGTGGGGCTGTGGTTGTCCATGAGCTCGGCCACCAGGGTGCGGTGGGTGTGGTCGGCCCGCTTGGCCAGGCGCAGCACCTCAAGCCAGTAGTCCTCGAGTGAGTCAAGGTCGTTGAGCGATTTCATGGCCGACGCCGTGAGCTCCGCCTGCCGGGAAATGATCTCCAGCTGGTCGCTGGCGCGGGCGGAAACGCGGTCCAGCCGGTAAAGGGTCACCAGTTCGGCGGCGCCGGTAAGGATTTCGCTGGTCTCATTGAGGAGGCGGCCCAGGGCGAAGAGGTCTTCGCGGGGAAGCGGGTTGATGAAGCTGGTGCGCATGGCGGTGAGCAGGGTGGCGAATTCGGCCGTTGAGGCGCCCTCATGCTGGCGCATGGTTTCGGCCAGGGCGGGGAAGTCGGCACGCCCGGCACCCAGGAGCTCGGCGAGGGTCTGCGTGCCGGCTGTGATTTGCCCGGCCATGCGGGCCAGGGAATCCAGTCCGGCAGTCTCTTGGGGGAAGAATCGCAGCTTCACGGCAGGACCTGTGGTTTCTGGGTGGTAGGGGGCCTATCCGGGCATAAAAGTGGTGTCGAACCGGGAGCGCCTCTCGGCACAGGGCCGCTCGAAGCGGCTAAAAAATGGAGCCCGGGGGTTCCGCAGTTCGACACCACTTTTAGTGTTCTACGTCCGGCGTCCCCTGTCAACCGAAGCCCCTTGGCGGCCGATTCAACAGGTGGCGTGGCGCACAATTTCCGCCGTGGAATTTAGTCCAGTTCGCCCTTGCGCCATGATGCCGCGGCGCCTTCCAGGTCCTCGGCCGTCCGCACCAGCTGGTGGGCCTTTTTGTTCAGTGCCTGGGCGTGCTCCGGGTGGGCAGCCTTCCTGTCAACCGCCACGGTGGCCTGCCCCAGTGCCACCACCCGGCAAAATGCGGCGGAACGCTCCAGCGCAACGTCAAAGTCGCCGTCGAACGCCCCGGAAAGGATGGCGTCCGCCATGGTGGTGATTTCATCGGCGCCAGGGGGCTCCGCAACGCCCGCCACGGCGTTGGCCACCTGGGCCTGGTGCTGCCCGGCACGGAAGAAGATGCTGATGCCCTCCGGGTCCTGGAGGGTGGCCGCCCGCAGGGCGTACAGCCGCCACAGCGCACCGGGCAGGGAGCGGGCCGGGCTGGCGGCCCACATCTCGGCGATGGCTTCCAGACCCTGCCTGTCCGCCAGCTTCACCAGCCGCTTGGTGATGGCGGGGTCATTGCTTTCGCGGCCGCCGCGGACCAGGGCGCGGGCAGCAAGGTGCGCAGCCTCGGACACCCTCGCGGGATCAGTGCCACCGGTGAACGGCTCAAAGTCGGCCGGGGCAAACGGCAGCGGCTTGTGCGGTCGGGGAGCGTGCGGGGCTGGTCCTTGGTTCATGACACGACACTACCGCTGCCGCAGGGCAGGGTCGAGGGTGGCGGGGCCGCAATTGCGTTGCAGTGCATGCCGTGCGGTAGTCTAAATTTCGACAACTTTTCCTTACGGATCGGCTGTCAAGAGGTATGGGCCTTTAGCTCAGTTGGTAGAGCATCGGACTTTTAATCCGTGGGTCGCGGGTTCGAGCCCCGCAGGGCCCACCCTTCACACCGAAAAGCCCCGGACACCGCCTGGCGTCCGGGGCTTTTTCGCGCCGCCGCCGCGGATGGCAAGATGGTTTCATGAGCCCTAACGCACCTGCACTTGCCCTGACCATCGCCGGATCCGAAGCGACGGGCGGGGCCGGCGCCCAGGCGGACCTGAAGACGTTCCAGGAACTGGGCGTCTTCGGCATCGTCAACCTCACCTGCATTGTCTCCTTTGACCCGAAGGACAGCTGGAACCACCGCTTCGTCTCCGTGGACCGGCAGGTCATCGCCGACCAGCTGGAGGCGACAGTGGCGGCGTACGGCCCACAGTCCGGCGCGCCAAGCATTCTGGAGACTGTCAAAATTGGCATGCTGGGCAGCCCCGACACCATTGGCACGGTGGAAACGGCACTGAAAAATGCCGCCTTCAAGCACGTGGTGCTGGATCCCGTCCTGATCTGCAAGGGCCAGGAACCCGGCCATGCCCTGGACACCGATCAGGCCCTCAAGGCGCAGATCCTGCCTCTGGCCACCTTTGTCACACCCAACCACTTTGAGGCCGAGTCGCTCTCCGGCCTGAAAATCAACACTGTTGAGGACCTCAAGGCGGCGGCCCGCAAGATCCACGGGATCAGCGGCGCTGCCGTGCTCGCCAAGGGCGGGGTGCGGCTGGAAGGCCCGGACGCCGTCGACGTTTTCTTTGACGGGGACACCCTGGAGGTCCTCTCTGCCCCCAAGGAGGGCGAGGTGGCCGTCTCCGGGGCCGGCTGCTCGCTGGCCGCGGCCGTGACGGCGGAGCTGGCCAAGGGTGCCACCGCGCTGGAGGCAGCCCGCACGGCCAAGGCGTTTGTCACCGAAGGCATCAGGAACAGGGTGTCCTCGGGCGCCCCGTTCACGGCGTTGTGGCAGGGCGGCGCCGGGCGTTAGCGCTCTGTTGCCAGCCACGCGCCATTGTGCCAAGCTCGCTTTATGAGTGACGACATTGTTGACCAGGCCGAAGCGTTTGACGCCGGCGTAACCACGTCCCGCAACGATGCAGCGCACCGTTACGAGCTCCACGTTGGCACGGATTTGGCGGTCATCATCGTCTTTCGCGAGCTGCCCGGCCACATCGACCTGATCCACACGGAGACGCAAGAGGGTTTCGAGGGGCGCGGGCTGGCCCGGGTGCTGGTGCGGTACGCCCTCGATGACGTGGTGGCCTCGGGCAAGCGCATCATTCCGCACTGCCCCTATGTGGCCAAGATCGTGGCGCGGAACCCCGATCTTTACAGGCAGTACACGGACGTTCCGGAGGAAGAGTTCTAGGTGGCGCGTCCGGCCGCGCTGGTCACCGGCGCAACCTCCGGGCTGGGCGCCGAGTTCGCCCAGCAGCTGGCCCGCTCGGGGCATGACCTCATCCTGGTGGCGCGCACCGTTCCCCGGCTGGAAGCCAAGGCAGTCCGGCTGCGCGCCGACTTCGGCGTTCAGGTTGAGGTGCTGCCGGCTGACCTGCTGACGGACGACGGCGTTGCCTCCGTTGGTGCCCGGCTTGCGGACCCTGCGCGGCCGGTTGCCGTGCTGGTGAACAATGCCGGCTTCGGCCTGGTGCACGCCTTCGAGGGAAATACTGTGGAGCAGGAGGCGGACCACCTCCAGATCCTGGTGACGGCGCCCATGAAGCTCATGCATGCCGCCCTGGGGCCCATGCTGGCCCGGAAGGACGGGCGCATCATCAACGTCGCCAGCGTGGCCGGTTTCATCCCGCGCGGCTCCTACGGTGCGGCCAAGGCCTGGGGGATCAGCTTCAGCCGCTTCGCCAACCTGCGCTACCGCCCGCGCGGTGTCACCGTCACGGCCGTGTGCCCCGGCTTTGTCCACACCGAATTCCACCAGCGCATGGGGGCCAGCATGGGCCGCATCCCGAAGTGGATGTGGCTGGAACCCGACGTTGTGGTGCGCCAGGGGCTGGCCGACTCCGCCGCCGGCAAGTCGGTGTCCATTCCCACCCGGCGGTACGCCACGCTCATTGCCCTCTCCCGGCTGGTTCCGGACAAGGTCGCCGCGGCCGCCGGCAACCGCGGACGGTAGCAGGGGTTACCGGCGGGGCCCCGCTGTTCGGCTGGCGTCAGCGCCGCGTCAGGAATGGCCGGCCCGCCGTATGGATCGCGTAAAAATTACCGGCGGCGGGCCCCGGGCGTGGTCCCATGAAGGCATGGACGGAACGGCAGGGCGGGCCCCGGAGCGGGCCCCGGTGGACGGCGGCCCGGTGGACAAGCGCTTGGTCGACAGCGGCCTGGTCGCGGTGGACGACGGCGGCGACTTCTCGTACTACGCCACGGCGGGCGCCCTTGAGGCGGACTATGAATACCCGGGGGACCTGGTGTGCGTGCTGGACCGGCGGGGCGGTGCATTCCAACTGGCACCGGCCGGATCAGCGCGGGTGAAGTTGGTCCCCGCAGCCGCCGCCGTCGATTATTCCTGGCTGCGGAAGGCCTGGCTGGAAGCCCAGCGCCGCCATCCCCACCGCTACCCGCTCCGCCGGTTTTATCCCGACAGCACGGAGACGCTCCTGGCGGCAGTCTTTGAATGCCTTTACCTGCGATGGACGGCGGAACCGTGGCCGCCGCCGTCGGACGTGGCAGCCGGGCGCATCCTGGCGGACCCCTTCGGCCACCGCTACAGGGCGGCAAAGCTCCCTTCCCTGACCCAACTATGTATCAGAAACTCCATCAAAAATGCGATTTTCGTCGAAATTCCTGCAGTTTCTGACTCACAGTTGTGAGGGGAGTGGTGTTTTCTACGGATTGTCGAAATCGCTGTGTTTCGGGGCTATGCTCCGAGTATGGGACACGAAATTGAGCAGGCCAGGGAAAGTTCACTGGTGGTTTCCGCGGAAGTCGCCGGTGCGCCACGCGGTGATCCGGCCTCCCGGCTGCGGGAAAGTTTCCGCTCGGAACTGGTGAAGAAGGAAGAAGACGTGGTGGATGCCGGCTGGGCCGGCGGCATCCCCGCCCAATACGGCGTGGCGCCCAGGATCCGGGTGGTGCGAAATAAGTGGTTCAACCTGCTGTGGCTGGTCCCGATCGGCCTGCTGCTGCTCATCGTGGGAATCGCCGTGGCCAAGGGCCTGCGCGAACTGCCGGGCGTGCAGGAATTCATCGCGAAATACCCGGGCACCTCGCCGCTGCCCGCCACCGCGCCCGTGGGCCTGCCCGCATGGGTTGGCTGGCAGCATTTCCTGAACATGTTCCTAATGGTCTTCATCATGCGGTCCGGGCTGACCATCATTGCCGACCACCCCAGGTTTTACTGGACCCGCCACTCCACGCCCGGCAAGGACTGGTTCCGGGTCCAAAAGCCCATCCCGCATGATCTGCTGTACACGGCAAAGGCAGACTCCATCACCCTTCCCAACGGCGTGGGGCTGCCGGGCCAGCGGCACTCGATCGGGCTGGCCCGCTGGTGGCACCTGGGTGTGGATTCCCTGTGGCTGCTCAACGGTGCCGTTTTCTTTGTGCTGCTTTTCGCCACGGGGCAGTGGATGCGCCTGGTGCCCATGGGCTGGGACGTGTTCCCGAATTCCGTCTCGGTGGGCATCCAGTACCTCTCCCTGGACTGGCCGGTGGACAACGGCTGGGTCAACTACAACTCCCTGCAGGTGGTTGCCTACTTCATCACCGTTTTCATTGCCGCCCCGGCCGCCCTGGTCACCGGGCTGGGCATGTCCCCGGCACTGTCCACGAAGTTCCGGCGCATCAGCTCGGTCTTCAGCATCCAGCTGGCGCGTTCCCTGCACTTTTTGGTGTTTTGCTGGTTCGTGCTTTTCATTGTGGTCCACGTGACGCTGGTCCTGACCACAGGCGCCCTGGCCAACCTCAACCACATGTACGCCTCGCAGGACAGCAGTGCGTCCTGGCTTGGCTTTTGGATCTTTGCCGGCTCCATGGTGGTGCTCATCGCCGCCTGGGTGGCCGCCACCCCCGTCACCTACAAGTATCCGCGCAAGGTGCAAAGGATCAGCTACGCACTGATCGGCCCGGTCCAGCGGCTCTTTGAGCACGTTGACTCCAAGCCGGGGCAGTACACGGAAAAGGACATCTCGCCCTATTTCTGGCACAACGGCTACTACCCCGCCACGGATGAATACAAGGAACTCCGCGCCGGCAACTTCAGCAACTACACCTTGCGCGTCAACGGCCTGGTGGAAAACCCCGTGGAACTCACCCTTGAACAAATCAGGGACCTGCCGTACCACGAACAAATCACCCAGCACTTTTGCATCCAGGGCTGGTCCGGGGTGGCCAAGTGGGGCGGGGTGTCGATGCAGACCATCGTGGACCTGGTCAAGCCCAGCCCGGAAGCCAAGTGGGTGGTGTTCTACTCCTTCGCCGAGGGCCCCGACTCCGGCATCTACTACGACGCCCAGCCGATCGAGCAGATGGGCTACCACCTGACCATGCTGGCCTACGACATGAACGGGGAGGAGCTGCCGTACGGCCACGGAGCGCCGCTGCGGCTGCGCAATGAAGTCCAGCTGGGCTTCAAGATGGTCAAGTGGATCAAGGGAGTGGAATTTGTGGCCCGCTTTGACGAAGTGGGCGGCGGACAGGGCGGCTACAACAACGACCACGAGTTCTTCGGCTACAGCCAGTCGATCTAGCCCTTCCCCGGCCCGCCGCCGCGGTCCGTCAGGGCAGGCCCACCGTGACCGGGATGCCGGTGCCCGGGGTGGGCGGCTCGTAGGAGTCGTCAAAGGGCAGGTAGTCCATGTCCAGCAGCGGGTTCTCATCCTGGGTGGCCACCAGTTCCTGCGCCTCTTCCAGCGTGGCCACGCTGGGCATGGAGCCGGGCAGCGGCTTTTGGGCGGACTCGCGCAGGAAGTAGATGGCCACCGCGCCAACGGCGGACGTCGCCATGAGGTAGTAGGCCGGCATCATGTCGTTGCCCGTGAGCGTGATCAGCCCCTGAATGATGAACGGCGCCGTGCCGCCAAAAAGGGCGACGGCGAAGTTATAGGCAATGCCCATGCCGCCGTAACGGCTCGACGTCGGAAACAGTGCCGGCAGGGACGACGCCAGGTTGGCCACATAAAAGGTCACCGGGAAGGCGATCAGGGCCAGGCCCAGCAGGGTGGACCAGATGGCCCCGACACCAATGAGCATGAAGGCAGGCACGGCCAAGGCCACGGTGCTCAGGGCGCCAACCCAGAGCACGGGGCGGCGGCCCACCTTGTCGGAGAGGCGCCCCGTTAGCGGGATGCACAGGGCCATGGCCACCAGGATGGGGATGGTCAGCAGGGTGCCGTGCACGGGGTCGTAGCCCTTGGAATCGGTCAGGTACGTGGGCATGTAGGAGGTCAGCGCATAGCCGACAGTGTTGGCCGCGGCCACCAGCACCATGGCCAGCAGGATCTGGCGCCAGAATACCCTGACCAGCCGGACGGGGCCGTTGGCGGTGGCCTCGTCGCCTGCTGCAGCGGCCTTGGACGTTTCCTCCGCGGCGTCGAGTGTGGCCTGGAACTGGGGCGATTCCTCAATTTTCAGGCGGAAATAAACGGCGACGGCGCCGAGCGGGCCAGCAGCCAGGAACGGCAGGCGCCAGCCCCACTGTTCCATGGCGTCCTGGCCCAGCGTCAGCTGCAGCACCGACACCAGTGCGGCGCCGATGGCGAAGCCCAGGTAGCTGCCCAGGTCAAGGATGCTGGCGAAGTAGCCGCGGCGCGCGTCCGGTGCGTACTCGCTGACAAAGGTGGTGGCGCCGGCGTACTCGCCGCCCGTGGAGAATCCCTGGACAAGCTTGAGCAACACCAGGAGCACGGCGGCCCAGATGCCGATCTGTGCGTAACCGGGCAGCAGGCCGACGGCGAACGTGGAGGCGGCCATGACCAGCAGTGTTGCGGCCAGCACCTTTTGCCGGCCCACCTTGTCCCCGAGCCAGCCAAACACGACCCCGCCAAGGGGGCGGGCCAGGAACGTCGCGGCGAACGTGCCCAGCAGGAACAGCGTCTGCACGGCGGCGTCGGCCTCCGGCAGGAACACGGGCCCCATGGTGGCGATCAGGTAGCCAAACACGCCCACGTCGTACCACTCCATGGTGTTTCCGACAACGGTGCCGCCAAGGGCTTTTCTCAGCATGGGCGTATCCACGACATTGACGTGGTCGACGTCCAGGCGGCGTCTCTTGAGTTTTGGCAGGAGCGGCTTTTTTGGCCTTGCCTGCGATGGTTCTGCGGTGTCCCCGACACCTGTTTCCGGTTGAATCGTGCTTCGGTCCATGGGCATTTGCACATCCCCTTACGGAGGTCATTTGCTTGCGGTTTTTAGCTTTCTCGCTACGGGCAGACCATAAATTCTAGCAGATGGACTAATTCGGGCCCTGGGGAGAGGTCCGTCACGCAGGCAAAAAGCCCTTGAAAGTCCGCCATTTTGGGGACCTTCAAGGGCTTTATTGCTAGCTGTTTTGGCTGACCAGCTGGCCGGTGGCGGGTGCCTCGGCGGCTGCCGCCGGAGCGCGCACTGCCCAGCGCTTCAGGGCGACCACGGCCAGCGCAGCGACAACGGTTCCCACCAAGATGGCCGTGATGAACATGCCGATGTTGCCGATGGCGAAGAAGACGAAGATGCCGCCGTGGGGTGCCTGCGAGGTGACGTGGAAGCCCATCGTGATGGCGCCGGTGACGGCACCGCCCAGCATGGTGGACGGGATGACCCGCAGCGGGTCGGCCGCGGCGAAGGGGATGGCGCCTTCGGAGATGAACGAGGCACCCAGCAGCCAGGCGGCCTTTCCGTTTTCACGCTCGGCCAGGGAGAAGCGCTTCTTGTCGATGACGGTGGCCAGGGCCATGGCGAGCGGCGGGACCATGCCCGCGGCCATGACGGTGGCCATGATCTCCCACGGTGCGTGGTTCAGCGCGGATCCGGTGCCCAGGCCCGCAACGGCGAACGCGTAGGCCACCTTGTTGACGGGGCCGCCCAGGTCGAAGCACATCATCAGGCCCAGGACAATGCCCAGCACCACGGCGGACGCCCCGGACATGCCCGTGAGCCAGTGGTTCAGGCCGTTGGACAGTGCCGCGATGGGGCCGCCAAGGAACAGGAGCATGGCGCCGGAGGCGATGATGGAGCCCAGCAGCGGGATGATGACCACCGGCATGAGCCCGCGCAGCCAGCGCGGCACCTGCCAGGTGCCGATCCAGTAGGCGGCAAGGCCGGCCAGCAGGCCGCCCACCAGGCCGCCCAGGAATCCGGCGCCCATGAACACTGCAACCGCTCCGGCCGTAAAGCCGGGGGCAATGCCGGGCCGGTCGGCGATGCCGAAGGCGATGTAGCCGGCCAGCGCCGGGACCAGGAAGCCCATGGACAGCCCGCCGATCTTGAACGCGACGGCACCCAAGTACAGCAGGAGGTTGCCGCCGTCGGGCAGGTTCAGCAGCGTGTTGTCCGCCAGGATGTGGTCCGCCTGGCCGTTCAGTCCCAGCCCGTATCCTCCCAGCAGGAAGCCGAGCGCGATGAGCAGTCCGCCGCCGGCCACAAACGGGATCATGTAGCTGACACCGGTCAGCAGCACCTTCTTGACCTTGGTGCCCAGGTGCTCCCCGGCCGCCTCTGCGTTGTGCTCGGCAGCCTCCTCGGCGCCAAAGTGCGGCACCCGGTGGGCGTGGGGGTCGGTGGCGGCCGCGAGGGCCTCCTGGATCATCTTGGCCGGTTCGTCAATGCCGCGCTTGACGGGGGCGTTGATGACGGGCTTGCCGGCGAAGCGTTCCTTGCCGCGCACGTCAACGTCGACGGCGAAAATCACGGCGTCCGCCGCGGCAATGACGGCGGGGTCCAGCGGCGTCACGGCGCCCGAACCCTGCGTTTCCACCTGGAGGTCGATGCCGGCCTCTTTGGCAGCTTCCACGAGCGAATCGGCGGCCATGTAGGTGTGGGCGATGCCGGTGGGGCAGGCCGTCACGGCGACCAGACGCTTCGGGGTGGCGGAGGTGGCAGAGGCAACCGGGGCCGAAACCGGGGCCGCAGCGGCAGCCGGGCCGGCCGCCGCGGTGCCTGTCTTTGGCGCGTCAGCCAGTGCGCCGTCGACCAGGGCCACGATTTCCTCCGGCGTTGCGGCGGCGCGCAGGGCTGCCGTGAAGTCCTTTTTGATGAGGGAGCGGGCCAGCTTGGAAAGCAGCTTGAGGTGCTCGTTGTCGGCGCCGGCCGGGGCGGCAATGAAGAAAACAATGTCCGCGGGGCCGTCCTTCGCACCGAAGTCCACGGCCGGGGACAGGCGGGCCATGGCAAGCGTGGCCTCGCGGACGGCCGATGAGCGGCAGTGCGGGATGGCGATCCCGCCGGGCACGCCCGTGGCGGTTTTCTGCTCGCGGGCCAGGGCATCCGCGTACAGGCTTTCGACGTCCGTGGAGCGGCCGGTGCCGGCAACCAGCTCGGCCAGCCTGCGGATCACGGATGGGGTGTCGGTGCCCAGGTTGGCATCCAGGGCCACCAAGGCGGTGTTGATGAGGGTTGTCATGTCATTTTTCCTTGACAGGGGTCAGTGCCGTCACGATGACGTCGGCGGGGTGGGTTTGCTTGAGGGAGGGAACCAGTGTTCCGGGGAGGGAAGCGGCGGCCGCCCCATGGGCCACGGCTTGCTGCAGGCATTCGGCGGGGGTGTCCCCACGCAGGCTGGCCAGCAGATATCCGGCGAGGGCGGAGTCGCCCGCGCCGACGGTGCTTTTGGCGGC
>Ga0134128_10010289_pt1 | contig 11204 bp, 6 predicted proteins | sample KB31754_FD_96462 | JGI IMG/M metagenome (GOLD analysis project Ga0134128, IMG submission 96462) | Terrestrial soil microbial communities with excess Nitrogen fertilizer from Kellogg Biological Station, Michigan, USA - KB3-175-4 | ecosystem: Environmental > Terrestrial > Soil > Unclassified ...
ACTATGACGGTCCATGATCCTGCTAAAGTATTTCGTCCCTGACCTGGACCACCAGGAGCCGCTGGTCTCAGATCCACCGGACGCCCATCAATAAAGACGTGCGCAACCCGACTGTTTCGATCAAACAGATCGCCCCGCGTGACCGTCAGGTTCGCAATCTTTCCGACCTCGATCGATCCGAGCTGGTCCTTAACACCGAGGATCTCAGCCGGCCAAATCGTAAACGCACGCAAAGCGTCGAGCGGCTGGAGACCATTTTCGATAGTCTTGTTTGCATTACTCATCAGGTCCGAAATGTTTGTCATCGAGCCCGATTGAAACCCAAACCGAACGCCCGCTCTCGCAAGCTTGCCTGCGGTTTGTTGGGCTTCGACGCGCTCGCGTAACACGCGCATCGGCTCAGGATCAGCTTCAGGCATCGCGGCAGTCGTGCGCCGCGGCAGATTGAGCGATAACAACACCGGCACGTCCTGTTTCGCCAGTCGATCGGCGACTTTATCCGCGTCCTGGCCGCCGGCGATGATCAGTTTCAACTTAAACTCACTCGCGAGATCCAGCGCACGATTGATCTCGCGCTCGCTGTTCGCAATCATCACCACCGGCATGCGTCCATCAATAACCGGAATGAGCGCCGCGAGCGATCGATCCGTGTCGGGACGGCGCGTGCCACGCGGGTTACGCTCGTAAATCTGCATCGCATCGCGATAGCGCTGCGCGTCGAGCATCATCTGACGCAGCGTTGAAAACACACCCATCAGCGATCCGGGATACGTTCCTGTTCGCAACGGCGTAAAACCGACGTGCATCGCCACTGGCGAACGCACGATCATCTGCTGCGGCGTGTCGCCCGACAGATTGATCAGCGCCGACTGGCCCATCCAAATTCCTGAGCGCGGTGACGTGAGCGCGGTTGTGACGCCGGCGCTTCGCCACGACTCGATCTCATTTCCGCCGGGACGGATCACGTCTTCAATCATCACTTCCGGTTGCAGTCCGGCAGGCTGAGTCGAGTTTGGACCACTCGGCGGTCGTTGCTGCTGTTGTTGCAGAAGAAAGAAAGCGCCACCGCCACCACCGCCCGGCGAAGGCCCAGGCGCCGGCTCCGGCAAGGCGAGATTCGTGTATGAGTCGATTAGTCCCGGATAGACCGTCAAACCAGCACCGTCGATCACGCGAGCGTCCGAAGGCGCGCTGACGTTTGCGCCCGCAGCGGCAATCAACCCATTGCGAATCACGACGGTGCCACGTTCGATCACTGGTCCAGAGACCGTGACGATGCGAGCGTTGGTGATCGCATAAGTATCGATAGCGCTGCGTTGAGCGTTGAGCGGGTTAACGACGAGAAGTAACAGCAGGGAAGCGACAAGAAGACGCGAACGGACTTTTGGCATAGGTAACCAAATCCCCATCGTTTTAATTTTTGCGAAAAACAGAGGAAAGAAAGTGAAGATTAGCATACGGATTCAACGGATCCAAAGCACGGATTTACGCTGATCAGTGTAAATCCGTGTTTGAAATCCGTCTGATCCGAGGTTACCGGTTCCGGTTCGTGCCGCCCCTGGCGGGACTGGCATTCGCGTTGGCGTTCGCGTTTCCGGCCTGCACCTTTAACAGGTTCCTGACGCTCTTAACGCCTTCGACAGCTTTCGCGACTGCTTCGGCCTTCGCCTTCTGGGCTGCGCTCGCCACGGTGCCGGTCAGCGTCACGATATCGTTATCGACGTCAACATTGATCGTCGAATCACGAAGATCGTCCGCGGCTGCGAGATCGAAGCGCGTTTTAATCCAAAGCCAGGTGTCGTTTGCGCCAGTGCCGACTTTGCGTCCTGACTCCTTCGCTTCGCGGTTATAACGGTCCTTGTTTGCCTCATACTCCGCGCGCGTCGGCGGTCTGTTGCTGTTTGTATTCGCAACGGGCGTTGGCGTCGCTGTCGCAGTGGCAACCGCATTCGCGTTTCGATTGGTGGTCGCGTTCTGGTTTGCGGTGTTATCGCAACCGGGCAGTATTACTGCAAGCGCGGCTAAAGCTATGAATCCTGTGATTCTGCGTCTCATCAAATCCCTCCTTACAAGTGAAAACAAGTGAACACACACATCCAAGTTCGGAAAACATACGTTGGTGGATCAGGTGTGCAAACGGCGAGCCGAAGTGAGACGCAATGACAGGATTGGAAAGATTTAGAAGATATTTACCACTTCACTGTTCCTTCTTTGGTCGTGTCGATTTCAGCGACTTGGGGCACGTCGCCGAACAGATATCCCTTGATGTTGTCGAACAAGAACGTTTGCGCGTCGGGATTGGTGAGATCGAGACCGTAATGATTGATGATCTGCGTTTGTTTTTGCAGCCAACCGCTCCAGCAGGGCTGGCAGATTTCTGCCGCGATGCGCTGGCCGAGCTCGTTGGGGAAAGGCGCGAACGGAAGGGCCGGGCGCTTCTCGCCGCAGTGTGTGCATTTGATTGTGTCAGGCATGAATTACTCCTTGATCATAGGACCTATAGTTTCTGTGCTGCGCGAATCGCTGCAATATTATCATCGTCCTTCGGCTTAAATAAGCCGATGGGGCGCACGTCGCGATGGCGGATGATCCCGTTCGCGTCGATCACGAAGACCGAGCGCGCCACGCGTCCTGGAATCAGCGACCGCGCGCTGTAACGTGTCGACACTGCGCCATCGGAATCAGACAGTAGTCGCAAAGGCAATTCGTGATGGGCCGCAAAGTTTTTGTGCGACTCGATCGAGTCAGACGAGATGCCGACGACTTCAGCGCCGGTGGCTAGATAGTCGTCCCAACGATCGCGCAGCGAACACATCTGTCTCGTGCAAACCGGCGTTTCGTCGCCCGGATAAAAAAGCAGCACGACGACTTTGCCGCGATGATCGGACAAGCGCCACTCCTCGCCGTTTCCATCTTTCAGCGTAAAGTCAGGCGCAGGCGTGTTGACAGCAGCGTCGTTACTCATGACTCAATCAGCTCGGCGAGTATGTTGAGCGCTTCCTCGACTTCCTCATCGGTGTTGAAGAAATGCGGCGACATGCGCAGACCCGCGCTTGGACGCGAGTCGACGAAAACTCTTCTTTCCGCGAGACGCTCAACCATCACCGGCGCTTCGTTGACGCCGATCATAACCGATCCGCCGCGCTGGCTCTTCTCGCGCGGCGTGTTGATGGTCCAACCACGCTCGGACGCGAAATCGATCATCAACTGAGTGCGGCGCTCTGATTCGGCGGCAATGTCAGAAACGCCGACGGCTTCGATGATCTCGAGTCCGGGAATCGCTGAATAGAGCGCGGGAATGCTGGGCGTGCCCTGCGCGAAACGTCGCACGGAGCGCGCGTAACGCATGGGCGCGTGTGCGAAGTCGAAAGGTGAATCGTGTGCGACCCAGCCCGTGAGTCGCGGTCGCAGATCTCTTTGTAAATCGGGGCGGACGTACAAGTAACCGCACGATGGACCACCGCACAGCCACTTGATCGTGCCGCCGATCAGGAAGTCGACATTCCAGCCGGAGGCGTTGAGTTGTACGACACCGGCAGACTGGTAAACGTCCAGCAGTACGAGCGCGCCTTTGGAATGTGCATGCTCGACGATCGCGTGTGCGTCGATGCGATAGGAACTGCAGAAAGACGTGTGCGCGATCGCGACGAGAGCGGTTTCGTTGTCGATCGCGTCGAGGATGCGTTCGAGCGGCACTGAGATGTTGTCACTTGAAGGAACGACTTCCACGCGCGCGCCGATCTGTCGCTGTGCGTCCCAGAAGTATTCCATCGAAGGGAAGTCAAGGGCAGTCGTGACGACCTTGTTGCGGCCTTTATTGAAATCGAAACAGGAGGCGACGGTGGCCATCGCGATTGATGCGTTTGGTTGGATCTGAACTGAGCCGGGCTCACCACCAAGAATCGTCGCGATGCGATCGCCGACGAGGCGCGACAGCGTCCACCAGCTCGTGGCCCATGCGTCTTCGCTGGTGTGATGTTCCCACGCGTCGATGTAGCTCAGCATCGATTCGCGCGCAGCATGAGGCACCGGGCCGAGGCTGTGACTGAGCAGATGAATGCCCGACGCCAGTGTTGGGAATTCATCTCGATGCCTGTTGCTGATCATGTGATCTTGTTAAATCCTGTAATCCTGTAAAACTTTCTCTAACCCAAGAGCGTCCTTAGATAAATTCTCGAGCACGCCCTTAGCTTCATCTCCAATCGGCGGATCGTGACGCTCTTCGCGTATGGCAGCCAGGATCTCGTCCGCGACGAATTCCTTCGTCATCTTCGGCACGTCCGCGCCTTTACTCATGTCGGTATCGATCGTCGTCGGCATCACTGTAATCACACGAACGTTGTGCTCAGACAAGTACGCTCGCATCGCCTGGCCCAGGGACAGCAACGCCGCCTTCGTCGCACAGTAAGTCCCAACAATCGGTAGGTTAACTTTCGCAAAAGCCGTCGCGACGTTGACGATCATTCCATCACGCTTTGCGATCATCGCTGGCGCGACTGCACGCGTGACTCGCAACACGCCGAGATAGTTCACCGCGATTTCTTCCTGTACCGCGGCGAAGTCCATCGTCAACGGATTGCCGAATCCCGCAATCCCGGCGTTGTTAACGAGAATATCAATCGCGCCGAGGTGCACGAGCTCTTCGACGTCGTCCGCTATCGTGACATCCAACTGCACCGGCGTCACTCGTGCTGACTTCAATGCCTCTCGATCTTCAGGCTTGCGCGCGCCGGCAATCACTTCGCTCGCACCCGCATCAACAAACGCCGTGACGAGCGCGCGCCCAAGCCCGCGACTCGCTCCAGTGATCAGCACTCGTTTGCCTTCAATCTGCATGTGCGCCAAGTTTCGCAGCGTCAGCACCACGCTGCATGCGAGCGAGTTGATACAAACCCGCTCCGATAACCCCCCACACAACGATCAATTCAATGCTCGTCAACGACTGTCCACTGATCCGCTGCGAGAGCGTTTGCGTGCTCAACACTGCTGCGTCCTGTCGCAACTGGATCACGATCATCAACCCCATCGACAACAGCGAGACGATCGCGGCCGCCTGCTGCAAACGGTGCGACAGGCTGATCTTGATCTCACTCGAAAGGGACGGGTTCAGTCGAGGGAGGAGCAAAAATACTAAGCTATGAATGAAATAAAGCACGACGAGGGCAAAAACTGCAACGTTCAACGCGAGTGCAAGCTGTCCGCTGATGAGCAAAATCGCGCAGCAGATGAGCGTAAGCGTCAGCGCGCGTATGGGCGTCGCCGTCGCTTTGTTGATGAAACCGAGCCAGCGCGGCGCCAGACCGTCTTCGACAAACATGATCGCGAGTCGTGAAGGAACGAAGATCGTGCCGTTAAGCGCGGTCATGATCGCGGCGATCGCGCCGATCGTGACAAACATCGCAGCGCCTGCCGGTAAGTAGATCGATGCGACTTCAGCCATCGGCGCACTGCTCGCTTGCAGTCGTCCACCGGGCAGCGCGCCAAACGAAACGATCGAAGTGAATACATAGATCAGCGCTGTGATCGTAATTCCTTTCAAGAGGATCTTCGGCAAACGGCGCGTGCTGTCTTTTACCTCGCCCGCGGTTTGTGCGATCGATTCGAAGCCCGCATACGCAAAAAAGAGCGGCAGGAGACTCGCGCCGAAACCACCGGGACCGTGCGTGAAGAACGGTACGTAGTTTTCACTGCGAAGCACAAACAGACCGGGGACGATCAGCACGAGCAGCGCGAGACACTTCAACGCCGACATCAAGACCTGGAACCGTCCAAACCAGCGAATGCCGATCACGTGGATTAAATAAAAGACGACAAGGGCAAGGAGGGCAAGTGGTAGTCGATACTTTTGTGCATCGATGCGATTGCCACTCAAAGCGATTATATAACCCGCCATCGCGTTGGCGAGATATGCGCCGGCGCCGATGTAAGAAATGATCTTGAGCCACGAGCCAACATAAGCGAGACGAAAGCCTCCCACGGTTCGCGAGATGTGCAGATACTCGCCGCCTGGTTCGCGGCCGAGCGGTGTCGATAGATACGCCGCGTAGGGGATCGACGTGGCCAGTATCGCGGGTGTGAGGACGAGATAACCGAGAATCACGCTTGGGCCAGTCAGCGCCCACGCCTGGCTCGTGACCTGAAAGATGCCCGCGCCGATCAGTATTCCGATCACTGTGGCGTACGATTCAAGTGTTCCCAGGTCACGACGCAGTTTCATAAGCGAATATTAGCCACAGATTACACGGATTAAATACGCGGATTTAGGACCTTTTCAGCACTCTCAACGCCAACCACCGGCAGCTTCGTTGAATCGATCAACCCGAGCTGTGCGAGTACTGACGCCTGGTCCCAGTAAATGTGCTCGTGCGCGAGCTTGCCGTCACGGAAGTGAACGATCACGACGAGCGCCACCTTCACGTGTTTGCCCGTCGGCTCAATGCCGGGCAACATCCAATCCATCTTGATCGAGTGCGTAAACTCAAACACCATCTCATCAACAACTCGATCGACACCGATCGTTCGCGACACGGGCGTCATCGCCGTATCAGGCGGCATCTGCGGAATAAAACGTGTCGAATAAAACTCGCGCAGCTCTTCATGTCCGACACCGCCAGTCATCACCGGCACGTGATTGACGTAAGCATCAACAACCATCGTTTCGAGCGTGTCGTCAGTGTTGCGCGTCGCGAATTCGTATTTCACGTGATCGTCCCAGCGCTGCGAGAGCGTCTGTTGCGCTGAAGCGAGACCCGCGCCCGCGAGATGAGTAACAAAAAACTCGAGCGTGCGGAGGTTTGCGAGCTCTGCCGCAGCGGCGTCGTAATGCTCACCACCGGTCCGCGCGAACGCGTGGTCCGCGTCAGGGTAATCGTGAATCGTGGCTTTCGTATCGAGCGCCGCATGAATCTGCGCCTGCGCTTCCGGCGGGCAAAACTTGTCGAGCCCCGCAATGTGCAGCATCAATGGACTGTTCAGGTTCTTTGCTTCGTCGAGACTCTTCTCGATGCTGACGCCGTAATAACCAACCGCACAATCAGGCTTGTAGCGCACTGATAACAGGTACGCGAGGTTTCCGCCCATGCAAAAACCAACGGCGCCCACGCGTCCGCTGCACGCCGGGTGCTTTCGCAGCAACTCGAGCGTCGCGGCAGAATCTTCAACTGCCTTCGCCTCATCGATCTGTTGATAAAGCTCGATCGCGCGCTTCCAGTCGTCGTCCTTGTCAGTGAGCTCGATGTTCGGCTGGATGCGCCAGAACAGATCCGGCACGAGCGCGACAAAACCGTGCGCCGCATACCAGTCAGCAACGTCACGCAGGTACTGATTAATACCAAAGATCTCCTGGAGCACGACGATGCCTGGTCCATACCCACTCGCAGGCAGCGCGAGATACCCATCAAACTCTCCACCATCGAAAGCCGTGATTTTTATCATGCCTTTTAATAACCCACGGACAATCCGTTTTTCAATCCGTGTCATCCGTGGCCCAGTTTTCAGCGACCCACTTCTTGCCCGCCTCGCACACACTGAGGAAGTTGCACATGCGGCAGTGAGGTGCAGTCTTGACCGGAAAATTCGCCGGGTCGGAAGAGAAGATCGTGCGCTGCATACCTTCATCGACGGCTTGCTCGCAGCGCGCGGGCTCGAGCAGCTCGTCCGCCAGATGTACCTCAACATTCGGATCAAGAAAATGCAGCGTCACGCGAACGTTCGCGCCCGCAAGCGACGGCAGCAGCTCACGCACTGCAAGCGCATACGCCTGCATCTGTAACTGGTAATCCTCAGCCGCAGTCTTCAAGGCTTCTTCCAGCGACGGGTGACGATTGACCGGTTGCGGCGGCCCCTCATCTTCAAAATCAAAAGCGAATTGCCCATCTTTCGGCGTGCGAATTCGCGGCGCCGGCGGCTCGCGCGCAGTTTCCGATTTGTCGTAAATGATGCGATTCGTTTTGAAATCGATGATCTCGATCTCAGAGTCTGTGATCAGAAGCTTGTCGATGATGCCGTTGAGTACTCCGAGCCGGCGCCGTAAACGAAAGCTGAGCTCGCTCCACAAACCTTCCGCACCAGCAGGTCGGGGTGAGTAATGCTCCGCGATCTTCGGCACCGCCTCGACGCGCTTGTAAACATCACTCGCGAGATAGTTCTTCGCGAGCGGCATCATCGCTCTGATTGCGCGTTCGTGATCGATCTCGACGAAGCGATCCGAAAGCTGTGCCTGTCGCAAACGCAAAACCTCATCGAAACTCGCGCGCAAACATTCTTCGGTGTTCTGGTCCGGCGTGTAACGTTCGCAAAAGCGATGAATCACTGAACCTTTTAAAGTAGCCGTGAGGTTTGCCGGCGGCTCAGGCGCTTCAGCGTTGTTCCAAACCGCCATCTGGTCGGCAGCCGGTAGTTGCAACACGCGATCGAAATAGTATTGACGCGGGCAGCGCTGGTAATTGATCAACTGCGTGACACTGAAACGATGAATCGCGTTGCCGCTTTGCTGACCGAATGGCTTGATGAGTGGGAACGCCTCAGCCAACGAATCGGCTGAGTGCATGCTCGTCTGCAGTGGTTGTTCAGGTTGCGGCTCAAACTCGTCGGGTGGCTCGTCGGCGAGATTCATTGTGAGCTGTAGCTGCACATCATCATCCAGATCGATCACGTCACTGGCGCGCCGGTCGTGCAGCTCCAACGATTGCCAGATCCACTTCAACCATGAGTCATTCTTCGAGGCAAGGCTGGCAATGTCGTCAGTCACCCCGGAAAAGATCACTCGATCTTCGGCACGCGTCGCGGCCACATAAAGCAGCCGCATGCTTTCAAACTGTTCGCGCCATGCGTGTCGCTTCTCGAAATTGCTGAACGTGCAACCAGCGGCGAGATTGCCGCGCCCATCGGGCACTTTCAGCGTCAGCCCCTGGTGACGATCGAGCAGCACCCAGTTGTCAGTCGCGACGCGAGAGAGCCGTTGCAGATCGGGAATGATCACGACCGGAAACTCGAGGCCCTTTGCCTGGTGAATCGTCATCAATCGCACCGCATCGGCCGCTTGATCTATTTGCCCTTCACTCTCACGACTGCCGATCGCTTCAAACTCTTCGACGTAACGCACGAAGTCGCGAATCAAATGCGTCCCCGAGCTTTCGAAACGCGCAGCGAGCGTGAACAGTCGCTCGACATTCGCAAGACGTTGTGCGCCGTCGTAATTCGCCGCGACCACAGTCATGTACTCCGATTCCGCGACCGCGTAACGCAACAGATCCTGAATCGGATAATGATGACGGCGATCGACGAGCTCGCCGATCAACTTCGCCGCGCGATCGAGAAGCTTGTGCTCTTCCGGACTGATGAACGCGATCTCCTCGTGGTGACGCAGCGCCGTGTAAAGCGGACGCGTCGCGGAGAATCCACGCACAGTTTCGACCTCGTCCAGCGCCGGCGCACACCGCAAACCGAGCAAAGCGTTGTCAGAGAGACCGCAAAGCGGTGAACGAAGCACCGCGGCGAGGGCGATCTCGTCAGTCTTGTTGTCCAGGAAACGAAGCAATTGAATGAGGTCCGTGATCTCTTCGCGCTCGTAAAAACCACGACCAAGCACGGTTTGATAAGGAATGTTTGCGCGACGAAATACCGACTCATAAATCTGCACCTGCGTCATCGCGCGAAACAGTAGCGCGATGTCGCCGTACTTGAGCCGGTCTACCCCTTGCGTGAGCGCAAGGATGCGACGCGCAAGCTGCTGCGCATCGAGCACGCGCGAGTCCTGCTCGGCACGTGGATCGTCTTCGAGCGAAGGCTTCGTCGTGACCAACAGCTCTACGAGTGGACCCTTCAGTGAATCACTGTCGCGCAGCTCGCGCTTCGGTTCACTCGGCTCGTGCTTCACGTAACCAAGTTGGTCGAGATTCTTATATTCGCTCGCTGGAACGTCAGCCGGAACTTGAAACAGTCGCGCGAAGAGATAGTTGAAGAACGCGATCAACGGCGGCTGACTACGGAAGTTCAACTGCAAAGGCTTCTCTTCACCACGTGCGGCCAGCAGGATCGACGTCATCTCGCGAAATACGTCAACGTCAGCACCGCGGAAACCGTAGATCGACTGCTTGCGATCGCCGACGATGAAAAGATTCGCAGGACGGCGATCTTTCGCGAGCGCCAAACGTTCGAGCAACACACGCTGTACGGCGTTCGTGTCCTGAAATTCGTCGACGAGAAAGAAACGATAACGCTCAGACGTCCGCGCAACGACTTCCGGCCGCTGCAGCAGCTCGAGCGTGCGCAATTCGAGATCATCAAAGTCGAGCGCTGCGAGTTTTTGTTTCTCCTCATTGAGTCGTTGATCGACGCGCAGTAGCAAGTTGACCATCTCGAGCGCGTACTGCCGCGCAAACAGATCGAGACAAACTTGCGGCACGCGCCCTTGAAGACCCTTTTCCCAGACGAGCGTGTCGAGCGCTTTCACGTGATCTGCCACGGGTGCGCGCGCCTGCGGACGATGTGCGCGGAAATTCTCGACAAAGCGGCAAAAATCAGCGAGCGTCTCGTGCGAAGGAATCGACTTCAATAACTTCTGCGCTTCTGTCCACGCGTCGAGTACCTCGGCCCTGTTCGTCATCGAGGCTCGCGTAGTGCGCCGCACACCTAGAAATTCCGACATCGTGCGTTCGAGCTCTGCGAGCGCGGCGGCGTGATCTTCTTCGGTGGCGTGTACGCGAGCGGTCGCGAGCGCGAGATCTTCGAGACCAAGACCCTGACCGCGTGCTTCGCGATACAGTTGGGCCAGAGCCGCTGCGAGTCTGCTGCGTCCCACGCCCAACGTTAGCCGCGAGATCTCGACGTGGCCATTGCTGATGAACTCGGAAAGAACTTCCTCAACGATTAATTCGAGCATCATCGCCGCGCGATGTTCGTCGAGTAAGAGAAACTGCGGATCGACGCGCGCCTCGATCGGAAACTCGCGCAACAATCGCGCGCAGAAGCCGTGAATCGTAGTGATCACCGCGCCGTCGAGCGTGCGCTTGTAGTTGAGCCAGCGGCGACGCTCTTCTTCGTTCGCGATACGCAGCATTTGGTTGAGCTCGCTGCGCAGGCGTTCGTGCATGTCGTTGGCGGCGCGGTTAGTGAAGGTGATAGCGAGGATCTGATCGATCGAGAGACTGTGTTCGCGGAGGATATGGACGTAGCGCTCGACCAGCACCGTCGTCTTGCCGGAG
>Ga0134128_10010290_pt1 | contig 11203 bp, 10 predicted proteins | sample KB31754_FD_96462 | JGI IMG/M metagenome (GOLD analysis project Ga0134128, IMG submission 96462) | Terrestrial soil microbial communities with excess Nitrogen fertilizer from Kellogg Biological Station, Michigan, USA - KB3-175-4 | ecosystem: Environmental > Terrestrial > Soil > Unclassified ...
CCCGCCACCACAACGGTGCCGGGGCCGGCAACGGCCTCCAGATCTCCCTCCACCTGCTGGGGGTAGACGTTCGCGCCGCCCGTGACGATCATGTCCGACGCCCGCCCCACCACATGGAGCCTTCCGGAGCCGTCCAGGAAGCCCTGGTCGTGGACCGTGTACCAGGGGCCGTCGGAAGCACCGCCCCCGGAAGCACCGCCCCCGGAAGCCCCGCCGCCGGGCAGCACGTTGAAGGCGAGTCCGTCGTCGCCCCAGGCATAGCCGTTCCCCACGTAGGGGCCGCGGACGCAAATGCTGCCGCACTCCCCCGGGCCGGCAGGCAGTCCGCCGGTGCCGCGCACCGAAACTTCGGTCCCCGGGAACGCACGGCCCGCGCACGGCGTCCCGTCGTCCCCGTCGTTCCCGGACGCAGCGACAAAGCCGAGCTCTGAGGCGCCATAGTACTGGAAGATCCTGGCCCGGGGCGCCCACTGCCGCGCCAACTCCTCCACGCCCGCGGGCAGCGCCGAACCGGCACACACGATCGACGTGACGGCCCCCGCCCCCTGCCCCGTGTCGAGGCCGCGCCTGGCCAGCAGGGCCAGAACGGTGGGGACCAGCACCAGGCGGGTGGCGGCGTCGTGCGTGACGGCGTGAAGGGCGGCATCGGCGCTGAACTGAGGGAGGGCCACAAAGGTGGAGCCCGTGAACAAGGCCTCGCCCAGGGCGTAGAGGTTCATGCTCGCAGCCATGGGGCCCGGCGCAAGCGTGACGTCCGCCGCGGTGACGCCGAAGTAGGCGGCACTCGCAGCGAAGGAGGCCTGCCATGACGCCCTCGACCGCGTAAAGGCCTTGGGCACACCGCTCGTCCCGGAGGAAAGGCCCAGCAGGAACGTTGAGCCGGGCGGCCCGTCGCGGAAGCCGGGTTCCGAGGCCGGGGGCGCCGCTTCCGTGGCCGCCCACGCGACCGCCCGGTCCGTGACCGCCGCCTTCAGTTCCTGCGGCCAGCTTGGGTCCAGCACGGCCGCCACGCCATCGCGGGCCACGGCACCCACAAAGCGTGCAGCCAGCGCGGTGCCGTCCGGTTCGTCAATGACGGCAAGTGCCGCGCCGGCGGACGGCTGGGGTGCCGGCCATGCCGCTGCCGCGTCAAGGAGCCCGGCGAAGCTGAGCCGCTGCGTGCCCACCACGACGGCGGCCCGGTGCGGTTGCGTGCGGGCCCAGTGCCGCAGCTGGTCGATAAAAGGCATGTGACCCATCTTAAGGCAGCCGACTCTTAAGGCAGCCGACTCTTAAGGCAGCGGACCTTGACACAGGGGACCCCGCCAGCGCCCCTCAGGGCGGGCGGGGCCCCAAAAGCCGGCGCCGTTGGGCGGGTTGTCAGATGTTGAAGCCGAGGGCGCGCATCTGGTCGCGGCCGTCGTCGGTGATCCGTTCCGGACCCCACGGCGGCATCCACACCCAGTTGATGCGCCACTCGTCCACGATCGGGCCGAGCGAGTTTTCAACCTGCTCTTCGATGACGTCCTGGAGCGGGCAGGCCGCCGTGGTCAGTGTCATGTCCAGCAGAAGCGCGCCGTCGTCGCCATAGCGCATGCCGTACAGCAGGCCCAGGTCGACGATGTTGACGCCCAGTTCGGGGTCAATGACGTCCTTGAGGGCCTCCTCGACGTCTTCGAGGTCGGCCTGCGCGCTGGGGGCGGCGGCGCTGGTTTCGCTGATCTCAGTCATGATGTGTGTCTTCGCTTTCGCTTGAAGAGGGCCGGCGCTAGACCGTGGCCGGTGCGTCGGCCAGGTAGCGGTCGTAGCCTTCGTCTTCCAGGCGGTCCGCCAGCTCGGGGCCGCCCTGCTCGGCGATGTTTCCGTCCACGAAGACGTGCACAAAGTCGGGCTTGATGTAGCGCAGGATGCGCGTGTAGTGGGTGATGAGCATGGTGCCCAGCCCACCGTCCTCGATGGCGCGGTTGACGCCCTCGGAGACCACCTTCAGCGCGTCGACGTCCAGGCCGGAGTCGGTCTCGTCGAGGATGGCGAACTTCGGCTTGAGCAGTTCGAGCTGGAGAATTTCGTGGCGTTTCTTTTCGCCGCCGGAGAACCCTTCGTTGACGTTGCGCTCGGCGAACTCGGGCTCGATCCGCAGTTGGGCCATGGCCGCCTTGACGTCCTTGGTCCAGGTGCGCAGCTTGGGGGCTTCGCCGTCGATGGCGGTCTTGGCGGTGCGCAGGAAGTTCGTCATGGTGACGCCGGGGATTTCCACGGGGTACTGCATGGCCAGGAACAGGCCGGCGCGGGCGCGCTGGTCGACGGTCATCGCGAGGACGTCCTCGCCGTCGAGCGTGATGGAGCCGCTGTCCACGGTGTAGCGCGGGTGGCCGGCGATGGTGGACGCCAAGGTGGACTTGCCGGAGCCGTTCGGGCCCATGATGGCGTGGGTTTCACCGGTGTTGATGGTCAGGCTGACGCCCTTGAGGATCGGCTTGACGCCCTGCTCGGTGGCGATGCTGACGTGCAGGTCCTTGATTTCCAGAGTCGACATGCTCTTTGTTTCTCCTAAGAATGAATGGGGGTGTGCTGGTGCGCGGGACGCTACTGCGTGCTGACACCGTTGATGATGTTGGTGACGTCCACGTAGACGTCGCTGCCGTGGACTGACAGGGCAAAGACGGGCACCGGCTCGAATGCGGGCAGCGTCAGCGGTTCCCCTGTCCTGAGGTCGAACGAGCTGCCGTGTGCCCAGCATTCGATGGTGCAGCCTTCCACGTCGCCCTCACTGAGCGAGATTTCCGCGTGTGAGCAGGTGTCGCCAATGGCGTGCAGGACGCCTGCGGAGTCGCGGACTATGGCGATGGGGTAATCGTCAATTTCCACGAGCAGGGCGGACTTCACCTCGACGTCGCTGTCCTGGCAGACAACCACGCCTGTGGGCGTCGTGGTGGATGGCTCGGTCATTACAGTGCGCCTGCCGCCAATTCACGTTCCACGGCGTCGCGCATGCGCTCTTCCAGTGCGGGAACCTTGATGTGCTGGATGACTTCGTTGAGGAAGCCGCGCACCACGAGGCGGCGGGCCACGTCTTCCTGGATGCCGCGGGACTGCAGGTAGAAAAGCTGCTCGTCGTCGAAGCGGCCGGTGGCGCTTGCGTGGCCGGCTCCTTCGATCATGCCCGTCTCAATTTCCAGGTTCGGCACCGAGTCGGCGCGCGCACCCTGGGTCAGGATGAGGTTGCGGTTCATCTCGTAGGTGTCGGTTCCCTCGGCCTCCTTGCGGATCAGCACGTCGCCAATCCAGACGGCATGTGCGCCGTCGCCCTGCAGGGCGCCCTTGTACGTGACCCGGGACTTGCAGTTCTTCGTGGAGTGATCCACGAACAGGCGCTGTTCCAGGTGCTGGCCGGCGTCGGCAAAGTACAGGCCGTACATTTCAACCTCACCGCCCGGGCCCGTGTAGCGGGCCGACGGCGTGGTGCGCAGCAGGTTGCCGCCCAGGTTGATGACGACGTGCTTGACCTTCGCGTCGCGGCCCACCGAGATGTGCTGTCCGCTGGCGTGCACGGCGTCGTCGTTCCAGTCCTGGATGCTGACAACCGTCAGGTTGGCGCCGTCCTCGACCAGGACCTCCACGTTCTCGCTCAGCACGGCGGTGCCGCGGTGGTCCAGGACCACCACGCCGGTGGCGAACTTCTTCGCGTGCACCACGATGTGTGAGGCCGCGGGGGTGTCGCCGGCGCCCGTCAGCGTCAGGGTCGTGACGTCGTCGGCCGTGCCCTGGTACTCGGCGGGCAGGGTGACCACGGTGGCCTCGGCGAAGTGCTCCCACGCGGCGGCGGCCACACGGTCCTCGGGGATGCCCGCGGAGCCGATCCGGGCGTCGCCGCGCCCCACGGTCTCAACGGTGACGGCGTCGGGCTTGGTGAACGCGACGACGGGGGCTGGCCCATTGAGTTCCTGGCCCTTGACACCCACGCGGTCAAGGCCGCGCAGCCGCTTGAGCGGGGTGAAGCGCCAGTCCTCTTCGCGGCCGGTGATCAGCGGGAAGTCGGCCAGCTTGTAGGAGGTCAGGCGTCCGGCGCGCGAGCTGTCCGGAACTCCGACGCCGCCGCCGTGGCTGTCACCGTGGCTGTGGGCCTTGACGGCGCTGCCGCCGAGGGGGCCGGACTCGGGGTTGAGGTCGGAAAGTTTTTCGCCTTCCTCGGTCATGCCCTTGATGAAGCCCTGCGACCAGACCTTGCCGTCGTGCTCTTCAGAGACAGTGGTGTCAATAACTTTTTCTTCGGTGAGCTCGGTCATTTAGCCGACGGCCCCTTCCATCTGCAGTTCGATCAGGCGGTTCAGTTCCAGCGCGTATTCCATGGGCAGTTCCTTGGCGATCGGCTCAATGAAGCCGCGCACGATCATGGCCATGGCCTCGTCCTCGGGCATGCCGCGGGACTGCAGGTAGAACAGCTGCTCCTCGCTGACCTTGGACACCGTGGCCTCATGGCCCATGGAGACGTCGTCCTCGCGGACGTCCACGTACGGGTACGTGTCGGAGCGGGAAATGTTGTCCACCAGCAGGGCGTCGCAGCGGACGGTGTTGGCCGAGTGGTTGGCGCCCTCGCGGATCTGGACCAGCCCGCGGTAGGCGGAGCGGCCGCCGCCGCGCGCCACGGACTTGGAGATGATGGAGGACTGCGTGTTCGGCGCAATGTGGACCATCTTGGAGCCGGTGTCCTGGTGCTGGCCCTCGCCGGCAAATGCCACGGACAGGGTCTCGCCCTTGGCGTGCTCGCCGACCAGGTACACGGCCGGGTACTTCATGGTCACCTTGGAGCCGATGTTGCCGTCGACCCACTCCATGGTGGCGCCCTCATGTGCGATGGCGCGCTTGGTCACCAGGTTGTACACGTTGTTGGACCAGTTCTGGATGGTGGTGTACCTGACGCGGGCGTTCTTCTTCACCACGATCTCGACGACGGCCGAGTGCAGCGAGTCCGAGGTGTAGATCGGGGCCGTGCAGCCTTCGATGTAGTGGACGTAGCTGCCCTCGTCGGCGATGATCAGCGTCCGCTCAAACTGGCCCATGTTCTCGGTGTTGATGCGGAAGTAGGCCTGCAGCGGGATTTCCACGTGGACGCCCGGGGGGACGTAGACGAACGATCCGCCGGACCAGACGGCCGTGTTCAGCGAGGCGAACTTGTTGTCGCCCACCGGGATCATGGTGCCGAAGTATTCCTGGAAGATTTCCGGGTACTCGCGCAGTCCGGTGTCGGTGTCGGTGAAGATGACGCCCTGGGCTTCGAGGTCCTCGCGGATCTGGTGGTAGACCACCTCGGACTCGTACTGCGCCGTGACACCGCCCACCAGGCGGTTGCGCTCGGCCTCGGGGATGCCGATGCGCTCGTAGGTGTTGCGGATGTCCTCGGGCAGGTCTTCCCAGGTCTGGGCCTGCTTTTCGGTGGAGCGCACAAAGTACTTGATGTTGTCGAAGTCAATGCCGGAGAGGTCTGCACCCCAGGTGGGCATGGGCTTGCGGTCAAAGTACTTCAGGCCCTTCAGGCGCAGGTCCAGCATCCATTCCGGCTCGCCCTTTTTCGCCGAGATGTCGCGGACGACTTCCTCGCTTAGGCCGCGGCGGGCATTGTCGCTGGCCGTGTTTTTGTCCGACCAGCCAAAGGCATAAGTGCCCAATCCCTCCAGCTCCGGGTTTCTTTGAAGGATATCGTGGTTGGTGGAGTCTTCCACCGCACCATCCACGCGGACATCCTGCGCTAGTTGATCCGTCATCACGGCCTTTCTTGCTGATGGTTGGAAATAATTGTCGACGGTCGTGAGGCGTCCGCAGGCGCAGGGTCGCGCTTGCGGACCACGGCACGGCCCGTTGGTACATGGGTGGTGCACACGTGCCCGCCACTTGCCATGGTGGAGAGCCTGCGCACGTCGACACCGAGCAGCCGGGAAAAAACTTCCGTCTCGGCGTCGCAGAATGCGGGAAACGAGCTGGCCAGTTCCTGAATGGGGCAGTGCCCCTGGCACAGCTGCTCGGCCGCCATGGCCGAATGCGGGTTCAACGAGTTCGACGTCGCCACGAAGCGGTCCGCGTTCAGGGCCGCGGCGAGTGCCTTGGAGCGTGCGGCAACATCGCTGCCGGCGGCGTCGACCAGCGGCTGGTAGCTGGCCTCCATCGTTGCAAAGCGGCGCTCGGCGAAGTCAACGACGCCCCGGTCACCGCTGTGTGCGGCAAGTTCGGACAGCGCCAGCCGGGCAATTTCCAGGTAGTCGTCACCGATTTCCGTCTGGCCCTGCCGCGAAACAACGTAGCGGCGGGCGGGGCGCCCGGCCCCGCTCTTGCGATTGCTGATGAGCTTGATTTCAATCACGCCGTGCCGGGACAGCGTGTCCAGGTGGCGGCGGACGGCGGCGGGCGTGAGGCCCAGCAGCTGGCCCAGCTGGGCGGCACTCACCGGGCCGTGTTCCAGCACGGCCGTCAGCACCCGGTCGCGGGTCCTCTCGTCCGGCTCGACGGCGACGGCGGGGGCATGCCCTGCGTGAACGTCTGTCATTCCTGGCACCTCCGCCGCGTGAATAGGGGACACAACAATAAACAACACAATTATGTCGTAATTCACGCGGACTTTCCAGTAAGGCGACCCTACGCGGGCACGCACGGCGCCCGGACCGCCGTGGGACACTTCACCGGCGGGGTACTACATCACGTAGAATAGGCCCGTGACGCAGACTTCCCCTCCCGCTCCCGACGCCGCCCTGGTCATCTCCGGGCTCGTCAAGGACGTTGGTCCCATCGCCGCCCTTGACGGGCGGATGAAAAGGATCGTATCCAATATTAGCCTCCAGGCCCGGTTCGGCGAGGTGACGGCCCTGCTGGGTGCCAACGGCGCCGGCAAGACGACCACCATCGAATGTGCCCAGGGTCTGCAGAACCGCACCGGGGGCAGCATTTCACTGCTGGGCCGGGACCCGGATGATGCCGACGCAACCCTCCGCGCCCGGGTCGGCGTGATGCTTCAGGACGGCGGGCTTCCGCCCGCGGCGCGGCCTGTGACACTGCTGCGCCACGTGGCCAGCCTCTACAGCAACCCGCTCAGCGTAGACGCGCTCGTGGCCCGGCTGGGCATCGGCGAGTTCTCCGGCACCACCATCCGGCGTCTCTCCGGGGGGCAAAAGCAGCGCGTGGCCCTGGCCGCAAGCCTGCTGGGCAATCCCGAGATCCTGTTCCTGGACGAGCCCAGCGCCGGGCTGGACCCGCAGTCGCGCCTGATGGTCTTTGAGCTGATCCGTGAACTGCGCGACGCCGGAAAGGCGATCGTGCTCACCACGCACCTGCTCGATGACGCGCAGCGGCTGGCGGACTACGTCTACATTGTCAACCACGGCGAATCGGTCACCGAGGGCACCGTGCCGGAGCTGCTGAGCCAGTCGACGGCGTCGCAGTCCCACCGTGTCATGACCTTTGAGGCGGCGCCGGGCCTGGACACGGCGGCCCTGGTCCACGACGGCGTGCGCTGCGAGGAAACCCGGCCGGGCAGCTACCGGCTGGGCGGTGCGCTGGAACCGGCGGACCTGGGCCGCTTCGGCGGGTGGTGCGCCGGGCAGGGCATCATGCCCACCTCGGTCCACCTGGCGTCCCAGTCGCTGGAAGACGTGTTCCTGGCGATTGCGGCGTCCGAGGAACCCCTCGCACTGAAGACGGAGACCCGATGAGCACCTTGTTCCGTGACGCCCCCGCCGGACTGCCAGCCTCCCTTGCCCGCCGCGTGCTGAGCCAGGGACGTTATGAGGCCGCCGCCATGCTGCGCAACGGTGAACAGCTGGTGCTGATGATCGTCATGCCGCTGCTGGGCCTGATCGCCCTCGCCGTGACGCCCATCCTCGACGGCATGGGCAATTCCCGGATCAACATTGCCACGCCGGGCATCCTGGCGCTGTGCGCCTTATCCACCGCCTTCACCGGCCAGGGCATTGCGACGGGCTTTGACCGGCGCTACGGGGTGCTCCGCTTCCTTTCCACCACCCCGCTGGGCAAGGCCGGCCTCATTGCCGGGAAGGTCATCGCCGTGCTCGTGGCGCTGGCCATCCAGGTCGTCATCATCTCCACGGTGGCCGCCTTCCTGGGATGGCGTCCATCCGCCGCCGGCGTTGCGCTGGGGATCCCGCTGCTTGTGCTGGGCGCGGCCACGTTTACCGCGCTGGGCTTGTTGATCGCAGGGACCGTTCGGCCGGAGGCCACCCTGGCCATCACCAACCTTGGCTGGATCCTGCTGGCTGCCTTGGGCGGGATTGTCCTGCCGGCCGCCAAGTTCTCGGCCACCATGGCCGGGATCGTGGACTGGCTGCCGTCCGGCGCGCTGGGCACCCTCATGCGGGCCGCGCTGCTCCAGGGCCGCGTTGATGTTTTTGCAATTGTCATCCTGCTCGCCTGGGCCGTTGCCGGTTCCATCGCGGCGATCAAGTGGTTCAAATGGACCTGAAAGATGTGAATGAAGTGAGTCAAAGCAACACACTAAGATCCTTCACGGACAAGCTGCCCACCACCGTGACGCCCGCGATCCGCCGCCTGTCCGTGGGGCTGCTGATTGGGCAGGGCGTGCTGATTGTCTCCGGCGGCGTGGTGCGCCTGACCGGCTCCGGGCTGGGCTGTCCCACGTGGCCCAACTGCACGGCGGGGTCGCTGACCAACACGCCGGCCATGGGCATCCACGGCGTCATTGAGTTCACCAACCGGACCCTGACCTTTGCCCTGGCGGCCGTGGCCCTGGCCCTGCTGGTGGTGCTGTGGAACCTCCGCAAGGAGCGCAAGGACCTGTTCTGGCTCACGTTCTCGCTGCTGGCCAGCATCCCGGTCCAGGCCGTGATTGGCGGCATCACGGTGCTGACGGGCCTGAACCCCTACGTGGTGAGCCTGCACTTCCTGGTCTCCGCCGCCCTGGTGGTCTTCTCCATGCTGCTGGTCAACCGGGCCTACGGCCGCACCGGCCGGACCGCCCCCGCCCACGCCGTCCGGCCCCGCAAGACCATCCGCCAGCTGGCCGTGGCGGCCGCCGTGTGCACCTACCTCGCCGTGGCGCTGGGCACGCTCGTCACGGGCACGGGCCCGCATTCCGGCGACGCCTCCTCCCCGCGCACCAACCTGGACGGCTACCTCGTCACGCGCATCCACGTGCTTCCGGTCTATGTCCTGGTGGCGGTCTCGGTGCTGCTGGTGGTGCTGCTGTGGGGCCGCGGCAGGAACGACATCCTGCGCAACGCATCCCTGCTGCTGATCGTCACGGTGGTGTACCAGGGCGCCATCGGCTACTGGCAGTACTTCACCGGCGTGCCCGTGTTCCTCGTCGGCCTGCACATGGTGGGCTCCTCCCTGCTGCTGGCCACGGGCACCAACATCGTTGACCTGGCCCTGCGCCGCGGCAAGGACCCCGTCCGCGCCTGACAGCCGGTTTCCCGGCCCCGCGGGCCGGCACAGCCGGTTTCCCGGCCCCCCGGGCCGGCACAGCCAAACGGCACCCGCCCGCAAGGGGTGGGTGCCGCCGTCGTGCTTCGGGGTGGGGTCGGTGGTTCAGGGTTCGTCAGCGCATCAAGGCCGCGCCGACGAAGGGGTCCACGGCCAGGGACAGGAACACCAGCGTCAGGTAGGTGATGGAGACGTGGAAGACCTTCATGGCGTTCTTCTTGGTGACCAGGTCCTTCTTTGCATTGTTGTACAGCGTGTGGGCCTCGACCAGGAACCATGCGCCGGCGGCAACAGTCACCACGGCATAGACGATGCCCGCACCGCCCAGCGGGATCATGAGCAGCGAGCACGCCACCATGGCCCAGGTGTAGAGGACCACCTGCACGGCCACGGTGCGGGAGCCGGCCACGGCACCGAGCATGGGCACGTTCACGGCGTTGTAGTCGTCGCTGTAGCGCATGGACAGGGGCCAGTAGTGCGGCGGCGTCCACAGGAAGATGATCATGAACAGGATCACGGCCGGCCACTGGACGGTGTTCGTCACGGCGGACCAGGCGATGAGCACGGGCATGCAGCCCGCCGCGCCGCCCCACACGATGTTTTGCGTGGTGCGCCGCTTGAGGATCAGCGAGTACACCACCACGTAGAGGAAGATGGCGCCAACGCCGAGCAATCCGGTGAGCGGGTTGATGCTCCAGAGCAGCACCACGGCCAGGACGGTCAGCACCCAGGAGAAGACGAGGGCCTCGCGCGGGGTGACGACGCCGGTCACCAGCGGGCGCTGGGACGTGCGGTGCATGACCTTGTCGATGTCACGGTCGATGTAGCAGTTGAACGCGCCTGACGCGCCGGCCGCCAGGGCCCCGCCCACCATCGTCGCGACCATGAGCCACAGGCCCGGCAGGCCGCCCCTGCCCGAATGGCCCTGGGCGAAGAACATGGTGGGCAGCGTGGTGACCAGCAGCAATTCCACCACCCGGGGCTTGGTCAGGGCCAAATACCCCTTGGCCTTTGCGGAAAATCCCACCCGTGCGCCAGGCACTTCCGGTGAGGTTCCAGCGGTCGGGGCATGCGTTGCACTCACGTGTAATGTCACCATGTTCTCGTCGGTTGTTCACAACAGATTCTCTGGCTCGGCGCCGCGGGCCTGGCGCACCGCACCAGCCGGCCTGCGGGCGCGGGCGGGCCAAACCTCTAAATATCATAGCCGCCCCCGCGAGAAAAGACATGAACGGGCATAAGTCAAGTCTTTACGCCAAGTTCGTGAAAACTAGATCAAATGCCCCGCCGCCGCCGGCTTTATGAATTGGCCGCCGCACGCCAGTTTGGCCCTCCACGGCACCCGTGGCGCTAAGCTGAAGAAAGATCAATAGTTTCAACGCTGGACAGTGCGCGGTGTCCGATGGCGGACGAGTTCACGCCCGCAGGCCATCCGTGTGCCCCGCACCTGCTTCATGCACGCACCCAACGAGAGGGACCTGTCAGTGTCTAATCCTGAATCAGCAACATTTTCCTGGACGTCCGAGGACCGGCGGGCAGTGGACACGGCGCGCGTCCTGGCTGCGGACGCCGTTGAGAAGGTGGGCAACGGGCACCCGGGAACCGCGATGTCCCTGGCCCCGGCCGCGTACCTCCTGTTCCAGAAGGTCATGCGCCATGACCCGAAGCACCCGAACTGGACCGGCCGCGACCGCTTCATCCTTTCCCCGGGCCACAGCTCGCTGACCCTGTACATCCAGCTCTTCCTCTCCGGCTACGGCCTGGAGCTGCAGGACCTGGA
>Ga0134128_10010293_pt1 | contig 11201 bp, 10 predicted proteins | sample KB31754_FD_96462 | JGI IMG/M metagenome (GOLD analysis project Ga0134128, IMG submission 96462) | Terrestrial soil microbial communities with excess Nitrogen fertilizer from Kellogg Biological Station, Michigan, USA - KB3-175-4 | ecosystem: Environmental > Terrestrial > Soil > Unclassified ...
ACCATCTTCGGCGCCGGTCTCTACGGCGACGACGAGCACTCTGAGCTGCCCGCTGAAGCCGTTGCGGCCAGCCTGGGGTGCGGCAACCCGACCGCGGTCGCCGACCTGCACCTCGGCGAACGCGTTCTGGACTTGGGCTCCGGCGGGGGCATCGACGTGCTGCTCTCGGCCCGCAGGGTCGGTCCGACCGGATTCGCTTACGGCGTTGACATGACCGATGAGATGCTTGCCCTGGCCGAGGCGAACAAGGCCAAAGCCGGTGTCACCAACGTCGAATTCCGCAAGGGCACCATCGAGGACGTCCCGCTGCCCGACGCAGCTGTCGACGTGGTGATCTCCAACTGCGTGATCAATCTGTCGTCCGACAAGTCGGCCGTGCTCGCCGAGATGTTTCGAGTTCTGGTGCCCGGCGGGCGGATCGGGATTTCCGACGTCGTCGCCGAGGATCACCTTACCGCCGTGCAACGGGCCGAACGCGGGTCTCACGTCGGCTGCATCGCCGGAGCCCTGTCCAACCAGGAATACCTCGACGGCCTGGCCGCAGCCGGATTCGTCGATGCCTCCGTGGCCTTCACCCACGAGGTTGCCGACGGCATGCACGGCGCGATCATCCGCGCCACCAAACCCGCAACATCGGTCAGCGGCTAAACCGAATACGGAGCCGAATGCGAGCGACTCCAGGCCCATTGACCGATCCGCGCCGCGGCAGAAGCGATGTTCCGATAGCCCTTGCGGGCCAGGGCAATTCGTCACAGTGACGTATTACCGGTGGTGCGGCCAAGCGGGGACGGGTGGTCGATTGGCGGGTCTATGGATCAAGTGCAGTTGGGACCGGCTCGGCGCCGAACGTTGGTCCGGTCGACGTGCCGGCCCTCAATCGCGATCTGTAATCGCGATCTGTTCTGTGCGTTCTGTGGAGGTCAGTGGCTGCTCGCATAGGCGCAGACGCAGCGCTGCGAAGTACGCAATCGTCAAGGGGTGCGAGCGCTTTCATCTACTGCGGCAAGGTGTGACTTTTGCCGATAAGCAACATTATGTCAGATAAACCGCTGCATATTGCATCAGATGAATCAATGCCCGGCCGCTTGCGGGCCACCACTCCTCCCGTCGTTTCCGGCTGCGTTGCAACACTTTCCGCCCCACCGTCCCCGCTCTGCGGACTCGCATCGGCAGCCATGCCCGCTACGTCCGTGGCCGTTCGGGCGACACGCTACCTGGGATCTTGACTTGATGATGCAACAGATGAATCATTGATTCATCTGTTGATACCAGATGGCAGGAGTTTCGGGTGGCAGTCGACGACGTCGGACGTGCATATCTCGTTGACGCGGTCAGGCCGCTGCACCCCGAAGAACAGACAGTCGCCGAAATGCTCCAGGGCTGGCGCAACCAGCAGCTCAGCCGCAATCTGCAGTTCGAGACTATCGACGCCCGCATTAAGCAGGTGCAGCGCTTCATCGAGCACTCGAACGAGTTCCCATGGACCTGGACCGTCGCCATGGTCGACGAGTTCTTCGGCGATCTTCGCAGTATCCACAAACTCGCCCAGTCGTCGATCCGTTCGTATCAGGTCGGCCTGCGACAGTTCTGCTCCTATGTCAGCAATCCGGACTACGGCTGGGACCGCGTCTGCGAAGCACTGTTCGGGACCCACCCATCCCAGGTCTTCTTCGACTGGAACACCGCTCGACACGTCCAGGAGAACGAGGCCCAACCCGAGAAACGCGCCTTCACCAAGCGCGAACTTCAAGACTTCTTCGATCACGCCGACGAGCAGGTATCTGCCGTCGTAGGTTCGGGCAGAAAGGGTTGGCTGCCCGCATACCGCGACGCCGTGATGTTCAAGATCGCCTACTCGTATGGGTTGCGGTTCAACGAACTGGCCCACTTGCAGACGGTCGACTTCGCAAGGAACCCCCACGCTAAGGAGTTCGGAAAGTTCGGCCTGGTTCATGTGCGATACGGCAAAGCGAAGAAGGGCTCCCCGCCGAAGCGGCGCAGCGTGCTGACAGTCTTCGACTGGACTCCCGAAGTGCTGGTCGACTGGCTGGAGAATGGTCAGCCCCATATGGACGACGGGATCGACCTGTTCCCCAGCGAACGCGGAAATCTCGTCTCGGAAACCACACTCATCAGGCGGTTCCGCCGCTACTGTGACGATCTAGACCTCTCGCCCGGCCTCGATCTCCACTCGTTCCGACGGTCCTACGCAACGCACTTGCTCGAAGCCGGCTGGGATGCGATGTTCGTTCAGCACCAAATGGGTCATGAGCACGCGTCGACCACAGCGATCTATAGCTGTGTCAGCAGCGACTACCGCACCCGGACGCTGCGAAATGCGCTCGACGCCACTATCGCCGCAGCGCTTCAGCCGAAGCAGAACGGCGGCGCCGGATGAAACGCGATGTCGATTACCAATGGCGCCTCGCCGAGCTCATGGCCGGTAACCAAATGCACAACAGCACCGACCTAATCCCACGGCTGAATGAACGCGGCATCACGCTGTCACGGCCACAGGTCTACCGACTCGTCCACCAACGACCCGAACGAGTTTCTCTGAAGCTCATCGCCGCACTCTGCGACATCTTCGACTGCGGTCCAGACGATCTCGTCACTGTCACTGCTGCGGACGCCCGAAAGAAGGCCGTCAGTGCTGGCCGCGAGAACGTCGTAGAACTGAACAAGGCCATCCGCCCCAAACGTGCTCGGATCCTCAGCGATGACGATTGAACCGCTGCGCCGGAACACCGTTCGCGGACGACCCAAAGTCACCGACGGATCAATGGAGTGTGCTCGTTGCCACCGCCGGATGCGGCGCACGGCAGCAACATGGCCAGACGGCCGCATCTGCAATTCCTGCTACTACGAAGCAACCAGCCTCTACGGCGACTGTCCCAGCTGCGGATTCCACCGCCTTTTGCCGGGCCGACTGGACATCGGCGATCAAGCGGTGTGTCGAGACTGCGCACGTATCCGCCAGAACTTCTACTGCACGTCGTGCAACGAGGAGCGGCGACCCTACCGCGGCAACATATGCGCACGTTGCAGCCTCCGCGAAGAGCTTGAGCGGGCGTTCCTCCACCCGGACTCTCCCGCGAGCTTCACACAACTCATCGACGCCCTGTGCGCAGCTGATCGCGCCGAGAGCATCATCACGTGGAAACGATCGGACAAGGTTCAAGGACTCCTACGCTCTCTCGGAGATGGCACCACTCCCCTCACCCACGACGGCCTGGACCAGTACGAGCCCGCGGGCCGGTACGTCGACCACCTACGGGCCATCCTGCAGCACCATGACGTGATTCCCGCACGTGACAAGTATCTCGCCTACTTCGAGCGGTGGATCGAAGACAAGCTCCACCTAGTCTCAGATCCCGAGATTGCCACGCCATTAAGGCAATTCGCCACCTGGCACCACCTCAGGCGGATCAACGACTTTGCACTTTCTGGGGCTTCAACCCGAGGGCCCGTTCACGCCTCGAAGCAGGACATCACAGAAGCACTGAAGTTCCTCGAGTGGCTTCGCGCCGAACACGGACAAACGATAGCCAACTGCACACAGCAAGATGTGGACCTCTGGGTCACCACCGGTCCAACAACGCGGCACCTCATCCGGACGTTCATCATTTGGTGCAAAAAGATGCGGGTGAACCGATCAATCACGCTCGGACATCGTCAGGCAAAATCGGTCCGGGTTCTCACGCAGGACCAGCGACTTGAGTGGATCCGCGAGCTTCTGTCTGGCGACAGCGAATCGCTCCCCTATCGCGTAGCAGGAACGCTGCTACTGCTCTACGCCCAGCCACTCGTGAAGGTCGCAGCCATACCGATGAGCAAGGTGCTCGTCGCTCCCGATGGCCTTTCGCTCGAACTCGGAGCTACTGCTTCACCTGTCCCGGAGCCATTTGCCGAGTTGCTCAGGAGCCACATCACCAACAGGCCAAATCTTCGTACAGCCGGGGCAAGCAATCCCTGGCTGTTCCCCGGCTATCGACCCGGCGAGCACCTACACCCCAACACACTGATGGATCGCCTGCGATGGCTAGGTATGGACCTCCTGGGCGCTCCTAATACTGCGCTGCGCGAACTCGTCACGCAGGTGCCGCCACCGGTCGTGGCCGAGATGCTCGGCTACAGCGACCAAGTGGTCCATCGTCACGCAGCACTCGCAGCGCAGCCATGGCACACCTATTCAACCCGTAGCCCAGGCACCAACGTCGACAATTCGTCGAGAGACCGGAAGTAGAAGAAATGTATATCGAACGGTTGCAAGTAGAGTCCGAAGGATTCCTCGGAGGACTCGATGTGCACTTCTCGACAGGGCTAAACGTGATCATCGGCGCGAGAGGCACAGGTAAAACGTCGATCATTGAATTAATCAGGTATTGCTTAGATGCTGGCGCTTTTACCGAGGACGTGCGAACCCGTGGTAACCAGCAGGCAATCGCGATTCTGGGTGGCGGAGCCGTCACAGTTTCAATACGAGACGGCGACGCGCACTTTGACATTACCCGTTCGGCGGCCGGTCACTACAGCCGCAATGAGTTTTTTTCGGTGCCGTGCACTGTCCTCGCCCAGAGCGAAGTCGAAGCAGTCGGTGCACAAGCATCCGGCCGGCTCCATCTGATCGACCGGTTCCGCTCGGACCGTGATAGCGACAAGCGGAAACTTGAGTCAGTGCAGTCGCGTTTAAAAAGCCTCACTGTCGAGGTTGGTGCGCTTCTAAGTGAAGGCCGCACAATTATCGAAGAAATCGAAGCTCTAGGAACAGTCGATGAAGAACTGACTCTTGCACGGTCTGAGCAAGCGCGAGTGCTGGCGGAGTCCGAGGCTACTGAGACCCAGCAACGCGACCTCGAGGCGCTACAGGATGCCGGTCGAATAGTCGCCGCACGCGATGCGGTCGTGCAAGCAAGCGAGCAGCGAGCTTCCAGCTTTGTGAGAGAACTGGAACGGACCCGCAATAACTCCAAATCGCTCCTGCAGCAGTGGCCACCAGAAGCAGGAGAGGATCTGTTTGCGGAGTCCCGACGTCGCGTCGAAGAAATAACTGCTGCGTTGAACGATGCCGTAACGGCGGCAAGTGAGCTCGTGAGCGAAATCAATCGTGCGAAGGCAAGCACATACGAGTTGCGGGTATCGGTTGACGAGCAGAGTAGGAATCTCCGACAGATTCTGAGTTCAGTGCAAGCCGGAGTTGGTCAAGCAACGCGTAGGGTCGCGGAGCTTGAAGAGAGGCGTGGTAAGGCGAAGGCGCTCGACAGCCTGCTGAATGAACGACGGGTGCACTATAACGAGTTGATCGGCGAACGTGACGCTTTATATCGATCGCTCGATAAACAGCGAACATACATATTTGAGCAGCGACGCGCAGTCGCAGAGCAGTTGACCACCAGCCTTTCGCCTATGATTCGCGTCCGAGTCTCGAGGTCGGAAGATGTCGGGAGTTATCGTTCAGCCATAATCTCCGCCCTTCGGGGCAGTGGAATTCACTACAATAACCTTGCCCCGCAAATCGCACGCGAAGTCAGTCCCTACGAGTTGGCACGGTGGGTTGAGGAGTCCGACAACGAAGCGTTGGCCTCCGCCCTCGGAATCCGACCAGATCGCGCGGCGACAATAATTGCAAGCTTATCCGGATCGTCCACGCTTGCATCGATATTGAGTGCGCCAATTGAGGATGGCGTCGCATTAGAGCTTCTTGATGGACTGGACTACAAACCAAGCGACCAGCTGTCAATCGGACAGCGTTGCACAGTCGTCCTTCCGGTCTTACTTGGCAATCACGGTGACACATTGATTATCGATCAGCCGGAAGATCACCTTGATAACGCATTCATCGCGTCTACCTTGGTAAGCGCACTCCGCAACCGGCGCACTGATGATCAAATGATCTTCTCCTCTCATAACGCGAATATCCCTGTACTGGGCGACGCCGATCGAGTCATAGTTATGCAGTCCGACGGAGAGCACGGCTTTGTTAAGCACCAAGGCGCCCTGGAAGAGCCGCGAACGGTCGACCATATTACGCAGGTCATGGAGGGCGGAATTGAGGCTTTCGAGGCTCGCTCGCTTTTCTATACACAAAGAACTGAAGGCGCTTGATGCCAGACGACTCCCCTATGCAGATGCTACGTTCCGACGACCCCTTTGTTCGTCTTGCAGGCGCAAGAGCATTGGCCAGGAGCGATATCTCGCAGCATATTGCAGATATACGTCGAATCAGGACGCTTGAGACCGATTCGTGGGTACGCGCGGCTCTAGACCGCTCGATTCATAGGTGGGAATCGGCAAGCGCTGTGAGTGACCCGACTGATTCATGGATATCGATCGCAGGTTCTGATGAACTCCAGGACATCCGCGCTGTAGCCATTCAGTCAGTTACGATTACGCTCTTACATGAAATCCTGCCTATCGTTGGCGACATTAGCACCGCGGCACGGGGCGATGTACCCGATTACAAAGAATCAGCCACAAGGCACTATATCGAACGATTACGAGCTTTCCTTCGAACTATTAAGACCCTCCATGATGCTGCGGCTTCGCCGCAAGTAATAGAATTTGATTTGGTCGATCTCATTAATAGAGAGATTGTGGACGGTGGTTTCGACAGCGGACAAATACTCGCGACCCGGACAGATTTAGTAGTGGTATACGGGGATCCCGACCTCCTGAGCTTGGCACTTCAGAATGCGTTTAGGAATGCGGTTGAGGCTAGCGAACTATCGGGGAAAAGTGTGATAGTCAATTGTGGCTGTACGGCGACCGAGGCATGGGTAGTAGTCCTGGATGAAGGTATAGGATTGCCGGACGGAAGCAACCTCAAAGAACCAGGAGTGACGAAAAAGTCGAAGGACGAGCATTTCGGCTGGGGTCTGACCATTGCGGATCAGGCGATGCATTCCCTGAGTGGCAATATTTCTCTAAGCCGTCGCGAATACGGCGGAACCATGTGCGAGATTAGATGGACGAATAGCTAACCGCAAGACTTGGTGCCTGATGAGAATCCTACTGATTGAGGACGAGGACCGAAGCGTCCGCCAAGCGACGGCCGCTATCGATCGCAGTGCTAATTCTGCAGCAGTTGACGTCGCGTCGTCGAGAGTCGATGCCGAGCGAATGATCCAGGACAAAGAATACGACCTGGTGATATGTGATCTGAGGATCCCCCCACACAGCGGAAGCGCAGAAGCGGACGAGAGTCACGGTTTAGCGGTTCATGCTCTCGCCAGAGATCTTTCCCCTGGCACTCCTCTCATGTTCTTGACCGCCTACCCTGTCTCTGGCGCAACTCGTCGTCAGTTATCTCTTGGTGAAGTCTATTCATTGCTTGGTCTCGGTAAGCAGCCACTGGTTCAACTTGTCGAGAAGGATGACATCGATGGTGTCGAAGAAATAATCTCTATGGTCTTCAACGCCATGGAGGCTATCGAATCTGGTTGCTCAATTGAACCGGCTAGCTTGGACGAACCAATGTTTCAACGTGCCGTGAAAATCTATGCAGCGTCTACCGGACATACCCGAGCAGTAGTCCAGTCCACATCCGGGTTGTCAGGTGCCGTCGTAGGTCGGGTGAAATTGCAATCCGATGCTGTCCCGCCGGCGAGCGTTTTTCTGAAGGTCCTTCCTTCGGAAAAGGCTAGAGACGAATATGAACGATATAATCAGTTCGTCGCTAATCGGTTACCGGTGGGTTATTTTGCACCAGCGATGTCGCCGATACACGCAGGACTGAGAAAAATGTCGGCGCTGATTTCAACCCTAGCCGACGACGACTGCTGCTCCCTCTTCGATTCAGTAAGGGATGCGCCGCAGAAGGCTGTTGACGCAGTCGAGAAGTTGCGTGTCGTTACTGCCCCATGGCATGAGAATTCGGCTGTTGTGTCGACCACTGTGGGCGAGCTTCGCCGGAAGCACCTGCCGGATAGTTATCTTACGGGCCTGCCGATCGATGCAAACATTCTGCGGCAGATCGAGGAAACGCCGATTTCTTTCGAGCAGGTTGTAGTTCACGGAGATCTCCACGGCGAGAATATTTTGCTTGGCTCCAGTAACCGGCCTTTGCTCATCGACTTCGGAGATTCTGGACTTGGATATAGCCCCGTCGATCCGATAACTCTTGAGTTGAGCCTGTTTTTTAACAAGAAGGGCCCGGGTCGTGACGCCGAATTCGAAGCGGGGATCGACTGGTCCAGTTGGCTCGACGTAGACACGTGCTATGGCGACAGTCCACTCGCAGAATTTGCGGCCGCATGCCGGGCTTGGGCTCACCAGGTCGCTGATGCACAATCGATAATTGCCTTTGGCTATGCCCACTCCATCCGGCAGCTGAAGTATGGCGATGTCAATCACACCATCGCGCTGTCAATTGCGGACGCGTGCATCAAGCATCTGGCCTCTTAAGTCGCCGGGCGGTCCGACGTTTCGGTAGCTGGCGTCCTGTTGGCTTCAAGCCAGAGCCGAAGCATCTCGTCACCGATGTCTTTCTGCTGCCGCTTCGTGATCCCCAGATTGGACATCCGTTGCCTGACCGAGTCGATCAGCTGGATATCTGCAGTCCATGGGATGTTCTGTGTCTTCGGGACGTCTCCGCGTACGGGTGCAGTCATCAGTTCGTCACGTGGAAACATCGTGAGCAGGCTCACCATTCTCTCGGTTGTCATGCCCACTACCCCATCACTGGTGCTCCATTCGAGGATGGTGTTTCGAGCACTCTCTTTGAGCCGAGATTTGTTGTGAACAACGTCGTTTCGAATCTTGTTAAGTTCCCCCATGAATGCACTCTTGATGTCGTTCTTCAAGAACTCTGTCCCGAGCTGCCGCGAGTACGCGGCTGCTAGTCGTGGCCGGTACCATTCGTCCCAGATTGCGTGGATGTATGCAAACCATTGCCCGTAGGTCAAGATTTGGATTGGCGGGAACCGCTCGTAAGAGATGAATCCCCGCTTCAAGCTAAATGAGCTTGCCCCACTATCCATCGCATAGTTCAGATCCGCGATGTGGACGCGGCCTGGCCCCGATTCAGCGCGAAACGAATACGTCCCGATGTCGAAGTATTCACCGTCGGTATCCTTCCGTGCATTGATCGTCATGGCGAGTGTGTGATGAGCTGACAGAGTCGTTGCCAGGGTCACTAGGAATCGGGTCTCGAACTCATCGACAACCTGGTCTACATCTTCTTCGTCGGGCATTGCATCCAAACTTTCGATCGCTTTGCCGGCGAGAGTGGCAACGTCGCTGAGGTTTTCCACCCACAGTTGGGGGGTCGTCAGCGGCCTATCAAGGAGCTCGACAACAGCGGCCAGAACGCAGTCAACAATCGCGCTGAGCTGCGCACTATAAATCGACTTCCTCTCGCGCTCTTCAAAGAGATGGTGAAAGACCCCATGCCGCAACCCCTCCTTGGTTGATTTCTCCGCAACGCCTCTTGAGTTAGGCGCGGCCTCAACGTTGTCCCGTGCCATCTCAACAAAGAAAATCAATTGATTGAAGTTGTGCCGCCAGAGCAGCGTCTCATCACTCATCGCGCACAACGGCAATCGTGCCGAACGATGGTGCCGCGGCGACCATCATTTCCAGGCTTCTTCATGATGACGATGCTAGGAGACTGCACCGACAGTGCACCCGATCCCAGCTGCGCGCTCAACGCGGTTCGCTCGCCGCCGCGCCGAGCCCCGCCTCTTCCTGAGCTCACACGGGATGGATTATGCAGCAATCGAATATGCGGAGTTACCAGTAGCGAGAAGACGCCGCTCTCGCACGTCGAGCAGGACGAAGAATATGCTGTCCTGTCTCGATATATCTGGCGGATTTCGCATTTGACCTGGCGGTTTTTGGCGTGTTACCCGTATCTGCGCCGCCGTTGATGCAGTCGACGAAGGACTCCAAGGTGTCGCGGTGCGGGGCGAACGTGGTTATGGTCGCTCCTCGTGGCTTGTCAGACTTCGTGCGTGTGAATTCTGTTGGTGTGCCTAGGCCGTCAGCTGGCCGGAGAAGTAATGGCCGTTGTCCAAATCGGCGAGCAGGCTGGGTTGAGTGGGTTCCCAACCGAGCATCTGGCGCGTGATGAGGTTCGAGGCCGGCAGCGACATCGCGACCAGGTTCGTGTAAAGGCCGAAGTATCCCGGCAGCATCAGTACGTCCGCGGGAATGCTCACGACGGGCAGGCTCAGACGGCTGCCGATGGCCTCGGCGATCTCGCGGAACGGGATGCCCCCGTCCTCGATCGCGTGCCAATATTTGCCGGCCGGACCCTTCTCCAGCGCCAAGCGGAACAAGGAGGCGAGGTCGCGGATGTGCACGGCGCTCCACAGGTTCGCGCCGTCTCCGGGGTAGCCGGCGAAGCCCTTCTCCTTCGCGAGCGCGATCAGCCCCGGGAGGAATCCGGCACCATCGGTCGTGCTGTGCGCGATGGTGGGAAACCGCACGATCGAAGACCGCACTCCCCGCTCGGCGAGGCCGACTACGGCGAGTTCCACGGCGTTACGGAACCGCAGGGTGCCCTTGTACTCATCCCCGCTGGGCAGGGCGGGATCTTCCTCGGTGGCCGGCCGCCCCAGGGTCCCGAATGACGGCGAGGCCATACTCCCCGCCGCGACCAGCGGCTTTCCGGTTCCCGCGAGTGCCTCGCCGTACGCGAGAATGACCGGGACTTCCGCGGCGGTCACGGCGTCGATCCCGCCGGACGGAAGCAGGTCTTGCCTGTGTGCGACGTGGATGACGCCGTCGGAGTCCGCGGCCGCCTCCTTGAGCCCGTCGAGATCCTCGAGGCTGCCGCGACGCACGTTCGCGCCGAGCGCGGAGACCGCCGCCGCGGCCGTGTCGGACCGGGCCAGCCCGGTGACCTCGTGCCCGGCAGCGATGAGCTCAGGGATGATGTACGAACCGGAATGGCCGGTCCCGCCGGTGACGAAAACGCGCATGTGACTGTCCTTTTCAGGGTAGGCGGAGCTCAGCTGAGAACGTTGACGCCGAGGAAGAAGTCGGTGTGCTTGATGGAGTGGTTGAGAAGGCTTATCTCCAGGAGGCCGACGTTCTCAAGTGCCCGCGCCATCGGCAGCGGCCCGGCGTCCAGCGGACGCAGTCCCAGGCTCTCGATGAACACCGACACGTGTGCCTTGGCCGGCGCGTCGTCGCCGGCGATGAACACGTCGACCGGGCGGCCGTCGGCCAGAACATTGGCGAACAAGGTGTTGAATGCC
>Ga0134128_10010295_pt1 | contig 11201 bp, 9 predicted proteins | sample KB31754_FD_96462 | JGI IMG/M metagenome (GOLD analysis project Ga0134128, IMG submission 96462) | Terrestrial soil microbial communities with excess Nitrogen fertilizer from Kellogg Biological Station, Michigan, USA - KB3-175-4 | ecosystem: Environmental > Terrestrial > Soil > Unclassified ...
AGGCCTCTACGATTTCAATAACGATGGTTGGAAAGACCTGTTTACGGCGAATTCGCACGTGAACGATCGCGTCGAGTTATTCGAGCCCGCCGTTTACAAGGAGCCGGACACGGTATTTGTGAACCAGGGAAAAGGCGTTTTTGCCGATGTCTCGGCTGAAGCCGGGCTGGACGCGGTCGCGGCGCACAGGGGCTGTGCCTTCGCCGATTTCGACAGTGATGGACGGATCGACATCGTCGTTGCCTCGCTTGAAGGGCCGACGGAACTGTGGCATAACATCAGCCCCGAAACGAATCACTGGATCACGCTGAAACTAATCGGTACAAAGAGCAATCGCGACGGGATCGGCGCGCACATCCGCATCGGCAACCAGTACAACCATATGACGACAGCCGTTAGCTATGCGTCTTCAAGTGAGGACGGCGTACATTTCGGACTGGGCCAGATTGACAAAATCGATCGAATCGAAATTGTTTGGCCGAGCGGCAAGCGTCAGGTGCTGGAGAACGTGAAGCCGGATCGGGTGCTTACGGTTCGGGAAGCGGCTTCTGCCGGAGGGAACAGCCAGGGCCGGTAAGACCTGAGTCGGACAATTACGCTGCATCTTTGCCGGACGGACGGTCGCGTCGAAAGTATCGAGCCGGAAGCGTAAGTGCAAGAATGTCAATAGATGTTGCAGCCGCTCTGGCGGCCTTAGCTGGATTCGTGGCGCACGCTGTCAGCGCAAACAGGTTTATCGGTTCCACAGCACATTCACGATGCTGAGCGCCGCAACGGCCGCTGTTTCCGCGCGCAAAATCGTTGTGCCCAATGAGCAGGCGCGCCAGTCCGAGCCGAGAAGTTGTGCTCTTTCCTCTTCCGTCCATCCGCCCTCCGGCCCCGCAATCATCGCAATGGAGTCGCCCGCGCTGCGGCTGAACGGCAGACTTTCGACGACAGAGAGGATGGGCGGGGCAGACCTCTTCTCATCTAAAAGGAGGCGAACCGCCGCCTCGGAATCGAGCACGGACTCGAGCGGCGCTGGCGTGTGAATCTCCGGCAAATGCACTCGCCGGGACTGCTGGCTTGCTTCGAGCGCGATACGTTCCCATCGCGTGACACGTTTCGGCGCCGCTTGGGCCAGCCCGCGCTCGGAGCGCGCCGCTTCGAACGGGCGGATGCTGGTTACTCCCAACTCCGTCGCCTTCTCGATTGTCCATTCGAACCGATCAAACTTGAACAGCGCCGGATAGAGATGAACCGCGGCAACCGCGGCCGGTGGCGCCAATTGTTTCACCACGCGGAAGCTGACAAGCGATTTCCGCGCGGTCTCGATCTCGGCGAGATAGAGGTTCTTGTTATCGGAAATCTCGTAAACCTGTCCCACTTCGGCGCGCAGGACGCGGACCAAATGTTCGGCATCAGAGCCCGTCAATTCGGCGGCGCCCCGCCGCACTTCCTGAACAAAAAATCGTCTACGAGCCATGTCGCTAGAATCGTGTTAGTCTCCGCGCGGCGAAGATTAACTTCCTATGATTGCGCACCTGAAAGGCATTATTCTCGAAAAGCATCCGAACCAAGTCGTACTGGATGCTGGCGGCGTGGGATACGACGTACAGATTCCGGTATCGACCTATACGGCGCTCCCCGATGCGGGCGCGGCTTTTGCGTTACGCATTCACACTCACGTCCGCGAAGATGCCATTCAATTGTTCGGCTTCGCTACGCCGGAAGAAAAGACGGTTTTCGAGCGGCTTATCAGTGTCAGTGGCATCGGCCCGAAGCTCGCGGTAACCGTGCTATCGGGGCTCGCCACTCCCGAACTGATCACGGCCATTCGCACCAGCGACGTGCAGTCTTTGGTGCGTATCCCCGGCGTGGGCAAGAAGACCGCCGAGCGGATGGTGCTCGAACTCAAGGACAAGCTCATTGCCGTCGAGGCGGTTTCGAAGGGAGAGCAGCTTGCAGGTGCGGCCTCGCTCCTCAGCCCTCTTGAACTGGACGTGCTTTCGGCGCTGCTGAACCTCGGCTGCTCACGTCCGGCAGCGGAAGAAGCGATCAACAAGGCCAAAAAGCAAGGTGTCGCGGAAGAGTTTGAGCCCTTCTTCCGCACATCCCTTAGTCTTGTGCGCTAACGTGGGATCGACATGCGCGCAGATGGGCCTCCGATGGAACGAACACGAATGATTTCGCCCACTCAGCAGGACGATGACCGGCAATTTGAAGCCGCCTTGCGGCCGACGCACCTGGATGACTTCTCCGGGCAACCGCACGTCAAAGAAAATCTGAAAATCGCCATCGAAGCCGCAAATCAACGCGGCGATGCGATGGATCATGTCCTGCTCTGCGGACCTCCCGGATTAGGCAAGACCACACTCGCCGGCATCATCGCGCAGGAACTCGGCGTTACGATGGACCAGACGTCGGGCCCCGTGCTCCAGAAAAAGCTCGACCTGACAGGTGTGCTGACGAACGTCCGCCCACGCCAGGTGTTTTTCGTCGATGAAATACACCGGCTGATGTCCGACGTAGAGGAAATCCTGTACGGCGCGCTCGAAGACTTCCGCCTCGACATTTTAATCGGCACCGGCCCGGGCGCCCGGACGCATAGCATGAAGTTGCCGAGATTCACGGCCGTCGGCGCGACGACGCGGCAAGGTCTGCTCAGCGCGCCTCTCCGGAGCCGGTTCGGTCTCGTGTTGCGGCTCGATCCGTACGATGAAGAGACACTTACGCGCATCGTCGAACGCTCCGGACGACTGCTTGAGGTTTCCATTACACCGGAAGGCGCACAAGAGATCGCTCGCAGGAGCCGCGGCACTCCACGCATTGCGAACAGACTACTGCGGCGCGTCCGCGATTTCGCGCAAGTACGCGCAAACGGCACAATCGATCTTGAAGTTGCCCAGGCCGCTCTCAATTTGTTGAAAGTCGACCGCTACGGCCTTGACGAAGTGGACCAGAAGATTATGGCGACCGTTCTGGTGAAATACGCCGGTGGCCCAGTTGGCTTGAGCACCATCGCTGCATCCATCGATGAGCAGCCGGACACAATTGAAGAGGTATACGAGCCTTATCTGATGCAGCTCGGTTTTCTGGATCGCACTCCGCGAGGGCGTGTCGCTACGCAGCGCGCTTTCGAATATTTCGACGTGCCGTTCCGCCCGCGTTTCGGCGGCGCGCAAAATCCCTTGTTTTAAGCCATGGGTTCTAAGCCATGCCTCTGAAGCGCGTCTTTCTGGCGCTCGGGTCGAATATGGGGAACCGCCAGGCGTATCTCGAACAGGCCATCGGAGCTCTCGAAACTGAAGGTGTGCATCTCCTAAAGCGATCCTCGATCTACGAGACAGAGCCGCAGGAACTGCACGACCAGCCCTGGTTTCTGAACATGGTGATCGAGTGCGAAACGAAGCTGTTTCCTATTCAGCTTGTCGCGACGACACAGCGGACCGAACGCGCACTGGGACGCGACCGTGGTCCGCGGGCCATTCCGAAAGGGCCGCGGACCATCGATATCGATATTCTCCTGTTTGGCAAAGCGCTACTTAATACCCCAAAACTGGCGCTTCCGCATCCACGCATGCTCGAACGGCGTTTCGTTTTGGAGCCGCTCGTCGAGATTGCGCCATCGCTGCGGCACCCGATTACCAGGCGATTGCTCAAAGATGAGCTTGGCAAAGTTTCCGGTCAGAAACTGAAACGGTTTAGCCCGGAACTAGAGCAGTAAGGCACTTGTCCGTGTGAGTAGCGCAAAACCGAAGCGCATCTTTTCGTGATATTCTCGCCCAGTCTAGCGAACCGTCAAGGAGGCCTATATGAATCGTCGTATGTTCATGCTTAGTGGAGCCGCTCTGTTCCCCGCACTGGTAGCCAGTTCCGAAACTAACGGAGCAAAATTGATCGTCCATTTGAGCTATACCGGTTCGGGAACCGTTAACCAGACACATAAAATTTATGTGGCGTTGTGGGAGTCGCCCGATTTTGTTAAAAACAGCAGTGCGTCGATGCAGCCTGTTGCCGTTATGCCGGTAGCGTCCAAATCGGGAGTGGCTCGTTTCAACGACATTCAAAAAAATCCGGTTTATGTGAGCATGGCCTACGATCCAACCGGCGCATGGGAGGCTAAGAGCGACCCGCCCGTTGGATCTTCTCTTGGCCTTTACGCCAAAGAACCGGGAGTACCCGCGCCCATACAACTTCAGCCCGGCAAGACGACGACCATCTCCGTAACGCTCGACGATTCGTTTAAGAAGACGCAGATGAGCAAGTGATAAGAATGCCGGCCGTGCGCCGCTACTGCACCGTTACGACAGAGATGTATTTAAGTTAAATTGTTGATGCGATTGTGCCGCGCGCTTCGACGCGCCGCCGTGGGCTTCAGCCCACGGTTGAGGCGGAGCAAGCTGAAGCTCACTCCAGCACGGTAAGTCATCCGCCACACCAGCTCGTTCCCATTCTTGCCGATAGATAAGGTTCTGGGGCCTTGACCTGTGGAAGCAACATCTTCCCCTTGCTTACCGAGAGTAGCCGTGATAATCTGACCTCGGTAACCGAGACTTATGAGCAAACCGGCTGATCTTGTGCAGGGCACACTGGACCTCCTTCTCCTGAAAATTGTCGCCCTCGAACCGCTGCACGCTTGGGCAATCAGCCAGCGTCTGAAACAGGTTTCGGGGGAAATCCTCCAGGTTAGTGACGGCTCTCTCTATCCCGCACTCCACAAACTCGAACAGGACGGGTGGATCAAAGGCGAGTGGAAGGTTACGGAAAACGGGCGGCGCGCCAAGTTCTATTCGCTCACGCGGCCGGGACGCCGGGCCTTGGAGCGTGAGGCCGCTAACTGGGAGCGGCTGGCCGGCGCAATTTCTCAGGTGGTTCGACTCAACGAGGTATAGATAATGCCTGATTCGCGTTGGTTCCGTCAGATAATCCTCCGGTTCCGAACGCTATTCCAGCGGCGTCGTGTCGAACGGGAGCTTGAAGAGGAGTTCCAATTTCATATCGAACAGCGCATCGAGCTAGAAATCGCGAGGGGTCTGTCCCCCGAAGAAGCTCGTTCCGTGGCTCTTCGCGCGATGGATGGGGTCGAGAGGCGCAAAGAGGAATGCCGCGATACGCGGCGGGTCAACTACGTCGATGACCTGGTGCGCGACCTCCGGTACGCCGGCCGCAATCTGCGTCGAAGCCCAGGTTTTGCCGCTCTCGCCGTTCTGATTATGGCGCTTGGCATCGGAGCCAACACGGCTGTCTTCAGCGTCGTGAACGCCGTGCTTTTAAAGCCGCTTTCGTATCGCAATCCTGATCGAATTGTGACTCTTTCGGATTTTTCGAAAACCCGCGAAGCCGCTACTACGCTTTCGAAACAGGTTTCCATCCCCGATTTCCAGGACTGGCAAAAGCAGAGTTCTGCCTTCGAGGCAATGGCCTACTACGCCTCGCGGGAAACCGCGGTGATGCAAGGCGCCACGGCTGAATACGCACGGGTCGCCAGCGTAAGTGCTGAGTTCTTTCGCGTCTTCGCCATTGAACCGGCCGCGGGCCGCTTCTTCACGGCGGAGGAAAGGAAGCCGGGGAGTGGCGGAGCCGTGATGATTAGCTACGCTTACTGGCAAAGCCATTTTGGCGGCAACCTTCACGCACTGGGCCAAACCGTTCGTGTGTATGGATCGCGATCCATTGTTGGCGTGCTTCCGCCGGGATTCGGTTTTCCGGATAGGACGGATCTCTGGATTCCGAAGATTAGCGAGGCAAAACCGGAACCCCGCACAGGGCAAAATTACCTCGCTATCGCGCGGCTCAAACACGGTGTCTCTCTCGAACAGGCGCAAGCTGAGATGACTTTAATCGCCAGGCGGCTTGAACAGCAGTATCCGGAAAGCAACAAGGGCCTGAGCGTTGCCGTGATGCGGATGCGGGATGAAATGGTGGGTGACGTTCGCGTCATGCTTTATCTCTTGTTAGGCGCCGTAAGTCTGGTGCTTCTGATCGCGTGTGCAAATACAGCGATCCTGCTGCTCGGTAGGGCCACGGCGCGCATCCGCGAAGTCGCCGTTCGGGCTGCCCTGGGGGCGAGCCGACAGCGCATAGTCAGGCAATTGGTCACCGAAGGCTTGCTACTTGCGTTTATCGCGGGGGCCTTGGGCCTTCTGCTCGCTTATTGGGGATCGAAGGCGCTGGTGGCGCTAGCTCCTGCCGACCTGCCCCGGCTTGCCGAAACAGGCATCGATCGATGGGTGCTCGCCTTCACGTTTGGCATTTCGATGATCACGAGCCTGCTATTCGGTCTGGTTCCCGCGCTCTATGCGTCGAGAGCCGACTTGAACGACGCCCTGAAGCAGGGAGCAACTCGCTTGGTGAGTGGCGCCGGAATGGTCCACATGCGTGGAGTGCTCGTAGTAATGGAGATTGCGCTCGCCATGGTGCTTGTCTCCTCGGCAGGTCTGCTGATCAAGAGCTTTGTGGCCTTGCAAAATGTGGCTCTGGGTTTTCGGCCTGAAAACGTGCTGGTGATGCGGGCGACTGTGCCGGCCCCGTCCGCCGTTGGCATCGCGCGAGCGCGCCAATTCTTCAAAGATATGCTCTCTCAAATTGATGCGCTACCCGGCGTGGTGGCGGCCGGCGCTACGATGGCGCCACCCGGATACGTCGATTCGACGGGAGCGTATCTCATCGATCAATTGCCGGCGCAACCGGATTGGACTCATGCCCCTAACGTGGTGCTTTCCATCGTCGCGCCCGGCACATTTGCGGCGCTGGGAATTCCACTGAAGAGCGGACGCGACTTCAGCGATAGCGATACCTCGGACCGGCCCTTTGTCGCCGTGGTGAATGAATCGGTGGTTCGAAACTCGTTTCCCAACCAAAACCCGCTCGGCAGGACAATCTTTTGTCCGTTCGATTCTTTAAAGGGCATGACGATCATCGGTGTAGTCGGTGACGTGCGGCAACGTGGGCCCGCTCGCGAACCGATGCCGGAGTGCTACATGCCGTACGAGCAACACGCGTTCAACGGATCGACTTTGAGCGTGGTCGTGCGGACCGTAGGGGATCCACACGCGCTGGCGGCAACAGTGCGGCGGCTCGCGCGGGAGCGGTCACCGGATGTTCCGATGAAGTTCACAACCATGGAAGCCCTGCTTTCGGAAAATGTGTCGGCGCCGCGATTCCGCACCTTGTTGTTTGCGGTTTTCGCCGGTCTGGCGGTATGTCTGGCCATGGCCGGCGTCTATGGAGTGATGGCGTATGCCGTAAGCCAGCGGTTCAACGAGATTGGCCTACGGATCGCCTTAGGAGCCACCACGGGCTCCGTGCTCAGGCTCGTCCTCAAAGAGGGGCTGGCCCTTGCCTGTCTCGGTCTGGCTTTAGGTTTGGCGGCGGCGGCCGCCGGCACACGCTTGCTGGCAAGCATGCTATTCCGAGTGCGGCCCAACGACCCTGTCGTCTATCTCGCCGTCGCGGTTCTGCTGGGCATAGTGGCGCTGGTCGCTAGTTACGTTCCGGCAAGGCGCGCGTCCAAAATCGATCCATTGGCTGCCATACGACAGGAATAAACGCCACCGAGCCGGGAGCGTAAGCGACATGATCCTGGCGCAGATCAACAAAGCCTGCTAACTCTGGAATTTCCGAACGTGAGTTAGAAAGCGCCAACGGCCGAATCGAATCTAACAGGGCCGTTCTTTTCCAGTGCACTTTCCAGTCCATCCCACTTTTATCGGAATCACGGCCTGTTCCCCTTGCATTCACAGGGAAGCTGTGAGAAACTCCCCTAGGAATCAACAGGGAGGCGCATGGACAAAACCCAGCTCGAACTGGTGCGAGGCACCTTGGACGTCTTGATCCTCAAGGCTCTGGTCTGGGGCCCGTTGCACGGTTACGCGATTACCAGTCTCATTCGCCGCCAGACCGACGAAGCCTTACTGGTGGAAGAGGGGACTCTCTACCCGGCATTATGGCGCCTGGAGAGCAAGAGCCTGGTCGAGGCGGAGTGGGGGCTTTCGGAGAACAATCGTAAGGCCAAGTTCTACCGGCTCACCCCCGCCGGCCGCCGTCATCTGCGGCAGGAAACCAAGACGTGGGAAGCCTATGCGGCGGCGGTGGGTAAGGTGCTTAACGCCACCCGGCCTCCCTTGGCGGAGGAGCGGTAATGGGACGGATACCCTTGTGGCGTCGCTACGCGCGCCTGTTTGGCGCCGATCCAGCGGGTGACGTGAACGACGAATTGCAATTTCACTTGGAAGCCAAGGTGGGAGACCTTATCGATCGGGGCTGGCCCCCCGATACCGCGCGACGCGAGGCTGAGCGGCAGTTCGGGGATATCCAGGCAGTGAGAGAGGCGGGGGAGCGCATGAGCAAGGAGAAAGAGCGAGACAAGCAACGCCGAGACTACTTGGGCGCCTGCGTGCAGGACCTTCGATATGCGTTTCGCACATTGCGGCGGGACCGTGGCTTTACGCTCATCACGGTACTGATCCTGGCCCTGGGCATCGGCGCAAATACCGCAGTCTTCAGCGTCGTGAATACGGTACTATTGCGGCCGCTGCCATTCCCGAACGCCCAACAGCTCACATGGTTCACATCCGGGCGAAGTCTGAACTCCGGCTTGCGCGAAGCCGCCGGACTTTCCGGCGTTACCTACACGGTGGCCGCGTATGAGGAGTTCCAGCGTCATACCCGGTCTTTTCAAAGCGTGACCAGCTATGACCCGTTTTTCGGAGACGCCGAGTACACGCTAACAGGCCGCGGCGAACCACAGCCTGTTGCAAGCGTGCGGGTGGCCGGAAACTTTTTCGGAACCTTGGGCGTACAACCCGCCCTCGGGCGGTTCTTTTCGAAGGAGGAAACTCAAAAGAATGGCCGGCCCGCGGTTCTGTTGAGTTACCCGTTCTGGCGGCGTCAGTTTGGCGGCGACCCCACGATTGTCGGGCAGGCGATCACGCTCAATAAGCAGTCCGTAATCGTTGTCGGCGTACTCCCAGCCAGTTTCGATTTTGGTTCCGTATTTTCGCCCGGCATGAAGGTCGACGCGTATGTTCCGGCCGTTATGGATAACCTTCGTAATTGGGGGAATACGCTTGCGATTGTTGGCCGCTTGAAACCGGGAGTATCGGTGACGCAGGCGCAGGAAGAAGCGGATATTCTCTTCCCGCAATTCAAAGCCGCTCACCCCGAGTGGTGGGGCGATTACACGTCGACAGTCACGGGTCTTAAGGATTTTGTTACAGGAAAATTGCGACGGTCGCTGATTGTCCTATGGTGCGCCGTGGGAATGATTATGCTGATCGTCTGCGTCAATCTTTCCAATCTGCTTCTGGCGCGCGCCGTTGCGCGAAATAAAGAATTTGCCATGCGCAGAGCGTTGGGAGCGGGCCGAGGAAGACTGTTTCGTCAACTGCTGACAGAAAGTCTGGTCTTGTCGAGCGCCGGCGCGTTGCTCGGCCTGGGCTTCGCCTATGCCCTCACGCTCTATATCGCCCATCAAGGATCGATTGCTCTCCCCTTGTTGAGTAGTGTGAGAGTGGACGGCGCCGCCCTGACCTGGACGCTGCTCATCACGGTGTCCGGCGCAGTTTTCTTCGGTCTTGCTCCCGGACTCAAAGCATCGGCCGGAAGCCTTCAGGACACGCTTAAGGACGGTGGCCAGGGAATGAGCTCGGGACGGCGGCACGAGCGCTTGCGCTCCGTGCTTGTGGTCTCCGAGATGGCGCTGGCGTGCGTGCTGCTGGTCGGCGCCGGTCTGCTGCTGCGAAGTTTTCTCAACGTCCTGGATGTGGACCTGGGATTCCAGCCAAGCCGGGCAGCCGTGATCAAGATAGCCTATGACGATGGGAACAGCCGTGCGAGGCGTGGGGCCATCCTGCAGGAGATCTTGCGGAACATCGATTCGATTCCTGGCGTTGAATCGGCGGGCATTACGGATATGCTTCCACTGGGCCGTAACCGAAGCTGGGGACTTAAGGCAAAGGGAAGGGCGTATCGCAAGGGCGAGAACCTCAGTGCTCTCGTTCGTATTGTGACGCCAGATTACCTGAGCGCCATGGGCATGCATTTGCGAAAGGGCCGCGATTTCACCTGGCAGGACACACCCAAGAGTGCGCAAGTAGTCATTATCAACGAAGCTGCCGCTCGCCGTTTTTGGCCTGGAGAAGATCCGGTTGGACGGATTGCTTTAGTCGAAGGCGAGACCCGAGTGATTGGCGTGATCTCAAATGTCCGGGAACATAGCCTGGAGGTTCCGGCAGGTCCGGAAATGTATTTGCCTGTAACACAAGCCGATCCCGAAGGAGCGGAACTGGTGGTGCGGACGAAACTTCCACCCGAAGCGCTTGATTCGAGCGTCATGAAGACGCTGCGGTTGCTGAATCCGGCCCAGCCCGCCGCGGAGCTGCGTCCCCTCCAGCAGATCGTCGATCACGCCGTATCGCCGCGCCGCTTCTTTGTCCTGCTGGTCGTGAGCTTCGCCGTTTTGGGACTCGTTCTTGCCTCGCTGGGAATTTACGGTGTCATCTCTTATTCCGTGACGCGGCGGACGCAGGAAATCGGCATCCGTATGGCTCTGGGCGCCACCGCGCCTCAAGTGCAATTCACCGTGATTGCAAAAGCGCTACGGCTGGCTGTCATTGGAATTGCATTCGGAACTATTGGATCGTTTGTGGTCGCAAAGTGGATTGCGTCACTTTTGTTCGGAACCAGGCCAGCGGACCCGGCGACCTTTGCCGGCATCGTTCTTCTGCTCGGCGTTGTCTCGCTCATTGCTGGTTATATTCCGGCGCGACGAGCCTCGCATATCGATCCGATGATCGCTCTGCGGAACAATTGACGAATCGAAAAGCATTGAAGGGAAGACGGTCGAGGCTAGACCCTACAACCGTTATGAACTTCGTGTAGGGGACGGCATGCCCGTCCCGAATATAATGCTGGAATTCTCGAAAGTGAGCCGCAGGGCGTCGGCGATCAGATACACAAATTTGCCGCAAATGAACTTGTTAGTTGCCGTTCTTTCATGTATATTCCGAGAACTGGAAATTTATGAACGGACTTTTGGGTTCTACCGTCCTGGAACTGGCCATCGGAGTTGTTTTCATCTATCTGCTGCTGGCGATTGTCTGCACTGCGGTAAATGAATGGATTGCACGATTGTTTCAGACGCGCGGCGACCTGCTGAAGCAAGGTATACTGCAACTCCTGGCGCCTCGGGACGGCGCGGCCGGGGGCGCCGCGGCGGC
>Ga0134128_10010296_pt1 | contig 11201 bp, 7 predicted proteins | sample KB31754_FD_96462 | JGI IMG/M metagenome (GOLD analysis project Ga0134128, IMG submission 96462) | Terrestrial soil microbial communities with excess Nitrogen fertilizer from Kellogg Biological Station, Michigan, USA - KB3-175-4 | ecosystem: Environmental > Terrestrial > Soil > Unclassified ...
ACAACCAGCACGACTACGCCTACGGTCTACGTATCGAGCACGGGGGTTTCTTCCACTCCCGCAAATAATTGCGCCACCGCAACCGGATGCACCAGCCTTCTGATTCCTATTGCTTCACCGAACGACACCGTGGGTAGCGCAGTCGGATTGCCGGCGACTCCGAACTCCCTGGTCTTCGACCGTCAGGGCGCAAAGGCGTACATGGGGACAGATTTTTCCTTTTTCGGAAGCCGGGGATTGATGGCAGTTACGGTGGCGACTCCGCCCACGGTGGCTCAGTTCAAGTCCGTGACTGGGAAAGTGCTGACCGTCTCTCCCGACGGCAAGAAAGTGATTCTCTCGGGGGCTGACCCGAATGCGGTGCCTGTCCCGGGAAGCAACACTCCGCCGCCCCCTACTCAGGTGATTGTGTTCGACACCAGCGGCAGTACCGGAACGACGCTGCCGATTGCCGGCGCCACGGCAGCGGACTTTTCCCCGGACAATCTGAGGGCTTTCATTGTGGCCGGTTCCAGCTTGTATGTCTACTCGACCCAGGACTCCTTAAAGAAGATTTCTCTTCCGGCACCGGCCAACGCGGTGTCGTTTGCCCCGGAAGGGGGCTTCGCGTTCGTGTCCGGCGGATCCACAACCTCCGCGGTCACCGCCTTTAGCACCTGCGGCCTGACTTCTGCGCTGCCCACCAATGTGGTACTGCCTGCGCTTCCTTCGTTTCTCCAGGCGCTCGGCCGTGATACAGCGAATCTAGCAAACCCGCCGACTTTCAACACCGCCACCACGACCACCAGCGTTCTGGCGGTGGATTCGCCCGGCGTTGATCTTTTCCGGGTGTCGCGGGCGCCGGTGGGCTGCTTTCCGACCGCAACCAGCGGTGCGGCAACGTCCTTTAATCTGGGCCAGGGCAGCTTTGTCCCCATCCAGTTGATCGTCTCGCAAGATGGCTCAAGCGCGTTCGTGATTGTCAGCGACCGGCCCGCTGTACTGGTGTTCAATATTTTCAACCAGACGTCTTCCGCGATTCCCATATTCGGGGACGCTATTCCGGTCCACGCATCACTGACGCCGGACGGCAGTCGGCTCTACGTCGCAGCCACTGACGGCCAGGTGCACGTCCTGGACACGCAGAACGGCAGTGACATTCTGCAACTTTCGTTTCCCACCGATGTCACGACTCTCACGTTTGGCCTGTGCAGTGGCGTGACGTTCACCTGCACTCCGGATCTCATCGCAGTCAAACCGTAGATATACTCGTCGGCCATCAGTTATCGGCCCTGCAAAGTAGGGGCGCGGGTGCCATCTGGAACGATCTGGAGATTTAGGTTGCGTTCTTGCTTCTGGCTGACGACCGAAGACTGAGGAACTACGACTGATTACCGCGCGCTTTCCAGTTCCTTGCCTACGCTGTCCAGCACGCCATTGATGAACTGCACCGACTCCGGACTGGAAAACTTGCGTGCAATCTCCAGCGCTTCGTTGATGACCACGGCGCGGGGAGTAGTAGGAAAGCCCATCAGTTCCGCAACCGCCGCCCGCATCAGGTTGCGGTCGACGGCGGCCATGCGTTCCATACGCCAGTGTTGGGCGTGACCTTCAATCAGGCCGTCAATCTCGGTCGCGCGGTCGGTCGCGACTCGGAACAGATCTTCGGCAAAGCCCTGGACATCGGCGCCGACGTCTCCACGCTCGCGCCAAAAGCTTTGACGCACCTGCTCGGGAGTTTGCTTTCCCATATCAGCCTGGAAGAGCATTTGAAGCGTGAGCTCTCGAGATTTGCGGCGGGTTCCCATCGTCAGCCTTCAGTCTACAGGAGACGGATTGATCGAAAGTACGGAGTCTACTGGTTCGATTTTTTCCGGGTGGGTGGTGATTTCCGCTTTTGACCCTTGCTGACGACCGACGACCGACCACCGACGACTGCTTTCAGATTCGCCATCTCGACCGCTGCCAGCGCGGCTTCGAAACCCTTGTTGCCCATCTTCAGGCCGGCGCGATCAATGGCTTGCTCCAGCGTCTCGCAGGTCAGGACGCCGAAAGCATGCGGCACCCCGGTTTCCTGTGCGGACTGGCCTATTCCGCGAGCGACTTCGTTGACGATCACATCGTAGTGCGCCGTGTCGCCTCGCAGCAGGCACCCCAGGCAGACGATGGCGTCATATTTTTTGGTTTCGGCAAGGCTGCGCGCGGCGGACGGGATCTCGAACGCGCCGGGGACGCGAACGATTTTGATGTCTTTATGTAGCCTGACACCACATCTTACGAGCCCGTCAATCGTGCCCGCCAACAGGCGCTCGGTAATAAACGAATTGAACCGGCTCACGACCAACGCAAAGGCTTTACCTGAAGCGTTAAGGCTACCCTCCAGGGCGAGATGATCGGTGTCGACCGTATTCTCCAACACCTTCGTAGCAATCGCGCGCACTCGAGTCCCGCCCGGTAGATCGATATCGAAGTGCCGGATCAAATGAGAATGCTCCGGCCCGGAATGATCAGCAACAACCAGAAAACCGTGTCTTGTAACCAGGGCAACCGCTGTGTCCGGATCAGAAATCATCAAGGTGATATCGACGCCGGGCTCGTTCTTTTTTTGATACAAGAGTTGTAGCTTCGCCTCCAAAGGAAAGAACTCCGTGGACCGGGCGTTTTTGTTCTCACCGGCAAAGCCCTTACGCAGTCCTAGCAAGTCGAATAGTTGAACCAAGAGCCCAAAGTCCTCAGCGGACTTCGCCAGCGCCGTGATCTCGATAGACTTGATCATGAAAGATCGTCATCCGCTTTAGAGCTTGTCCTTCGCAGCGCGAAGAACCTATGTATCCGGCCGGCAGCGTCGAAAATGCCCGGGTCTTTCGCTACGCACAGGATGACAACTCAAAAAGAAAATCCGTCTGGATCCGCGAAAATCCGTGGCCGCGAAGTTACAGCTTATTGGGCTTCGGATTGGCCGGGTCGGAATAATCGTAAAACCCTTTGCCCGACTTCCGCCCGTACCACCCAGCCATCACCAATCTCTTCAACAGTGGCGGCGAAGCGAAGCGGCGTTCCTTGAACTCGTCATACATCACGTGGGTGATGTAGTACGTCGTATCCAGCCCGACAAAATCGAGCAGCGTGAAGGGGCCCATGGGATAGCCGCAGCCCAGCTTCATGGCATTGTCAATATCGTCAATCGAGCCCACACCCTCTTCGTAGGCGCGGATAGCATCGAGCAGATACGGCACCAGCAGCCGGTTGACGATGAATCCAGTCTTATCACTGGTGCGGACCGGAACTTTGCCCAGCTTCTTGGCAAACTCGTAAGCCGTATCGTACACATCGCTGGCGGTGGCGATAGTGCGCGCCACTTCTACCAGCTTCATCAGCGGGACAGGATTGAAAAAATGAAGCCCGATGAAGCGCTCGGGACGCTTCGTAGAAGTCAAAAGCTCGGTAATCGAGATGGAAGACGTATTGGACGCGAAGATCGCGTCTTTCTTGGCGATTCCGTCGAGCGCAGCGTACATCTTTTTCTTTTCATCAACGTTTTCGATCACGGCTTCGATGATGATGTCGCAGTCGGCCAGGTCCTGCATGTTCGTCGTGCCCTTGAGCCGGGCACGCACGGCCTGCGGGGCCTCCTGGAGCGAGCCTTTCTCGGCGAATTTGGCCAGCGACTTCTCAATGCCCGTAAAACCCTTATCGAGATACTTCTGCTCCACCTCGAGGACGGCGACGTCGAATCCAGCGGTGGCCGCGGCTTGCGCGATCCCAGACCCCATCAGGCCGCAACCAAGGACACCAACCTTCCTGATTTCCATTATGAATCCTCACGATCAAGTACCCGACGAAACCGTCCCCATTTTCTCAGGGCGAACCCAATGCAAATGCTGAAAATCACCCGCAGAAATAAGGCCGGTCGCGCGACACCAGCGAGCGAAGGACAAGGCCGTTCTCAGATCTCACCGGTCTACGCTCCCGCAAATAAGGTCAGTGCATGCTCTCCACCACCATCGCGATCCCCTGCCCGCCGCCGATGCACGCTGTCGCCAGCCCGTACTTCTTCTTTCTGCGGCGAAGCTCGTACAACAGCGTGACGACAAGCCGCGTGCCGGTCGCCCCCAGCGGATGTCCCAAAGCGATCGCGCCGCCGTTGACGTTTACTTTTTCTCGATCCAAACCGAGTTCCTTTTCAACTGCGAGATATTGCGCGGCGAAAGCTTCGTTCACTTCGATGAGATCAATGTAATCGAGGGTCAGTCCCGCCCTCTGCAAAGCAATCTTGGTGGCGGGCACAGGTCCCCGTCCCATCACTTTAGGATCGACTCCGGCAACGCCCCAACTCACCACGCGACCTAACGGCCGGATACTGCGCTTGCCGGCTTCATCGAGCGACATGACAACCACCGCGGCTCCGCCATCCACGATGCCACTGGCATTGCCGGCCGTGACTGTACCGTTTTTTCCGAACGCGGGCCTGAGCTTGGCCAGGCCTTCCATCGTAGTCTGCGGACGGCGATGATCGTCTTCGGTCAGCGATTCACCGGTCGCTTCGCCCTTGGAATTTCTCAACGCCACAGAAACCAGTTCCTCCTGCAGGCGTCCTTCTTTGTAGGCCGCGTCCGCACGCTGCTGGGAACGTAAAGCAAACTCATCCTGTGTCTCGCGCGTGATGCCTTGCTGCGAACCATAAAGCTCAGCGGTGTTTGCCATGTACAGTCCGCAATAGCTGTCGAGTAGCGCGACCATCAGCGAATCTTCCAGCTTGCCGCCGGGCCCGAGATTGAAACCATCGCGTCCGCGAATGGTGAATGGGGCCTGAGACATCGATTCCATGCCGCCTGCGAGAACCACATTCGCCTCGCCCAGCTGGATCATCTGGGCCGCGTTGACGATGGACTGGATGCCGCTTCCGCAAAGCCGGTTTACCGTAAGGGCCGGCGTTTCCATAGGCAGACCGGCACGCAAAGCCACGTGCCGGGCGCCATAGATGGCGTCTCCTGAAGTCTGTTGGGCGTTGCCGAAAACCGCGTGATCGAATTCCTTAGGATCAATTCCCGAGCGCTCGATGGCACCTTGGCCGGCGATGGCGCCCAATTCCGGGACGGTAAAGTCTTTCAGCTTGCCGCAATAGCGCCCAAACGGCGTGCGGGCTCCGCTCACGATGGCGATGTCGCCAGGTTTCAGCATGAGGATTTCCTGGTGCTCGAAATCAGATTGGTTCGGCGTGGAGTGATCAAGCTGGTTAGTTTATCAGCGGGGATGCAGTCTCCGCCACGTGTGGGGCGGGCAGGCGTGTCCCCGCCTTTTGCCGTTGTCTTGCTTGCGATCTCCCTTGGTTGGTGTGGCGGCTTAAGTCAAAATCAAAGGCGGCGGACAAGCGTGTCCGCCCCACACATTGGGATGCGCTAGGCGACCGCTGCCGCGGCGACCGAGGCGGCGAGGCTCACGATGCGGCCCATGCCCTGGGTCACGGCCGCCTCGAGTGCCTTGTCGACGCGATTGATGACCTCAGTGACGATATCCACGGGATCGAACTGCTGGCGCACGACCGCTTCGGCCAGGCCAGCACTGAAGGGGACAATTTCGTCAGAGAGTTTTACGTCGGAAAGAAGTTTGCGCAGTTTTTCTATCGCCATCACCGCTTCCTTCTCGCCGGTTTCACCGAGGACCAGAGCGATTGTGGTCTTCTCGTAGCGGAAGGCAAGATCGTTCTGCCGAATGTTGGCGGCAAAGAGCTGCCCAATCTGCTGCATGGCGGCTTCGACAGCCTTTTCTCCATGCTCTTTCAACATGGCCGAGCTTTTGCCGAACTGCATCAACGTCACCGTGACCGGAGTGCTCTGCTGGACGGCGCGTCGCGTCTCCGCCATCAGGAGATCTATGTAGGAAGCCCGTTTGAGCAATCCGGACTGTTCATCTGTGACTGACAAACTCTTGACCAGGCGGCGCAGCCCCGCGTTGGTAAGCGCAATTACAATCTGCTCGCTGATGGTCTTGAGTACGACGACATCAGCGGCGTGCCATCCCCGGGCAGAGTCTTGCGTCAGCAGCAGCACGCCCATGTGGTCCTGACCGTCGCTAAGCGGCAGCGCCAAAAGCGATGTGATCCCCAACTCCACCAGGATTTCGCGAATCTCCTGCAGCTCGGGGGCGGCGGCTGCATCGGACAGGGTCAGCGTACCCTGGCTGATGGCGGCATCCTGAACCGCGGTAACCAGCCTGCTCAAGGCTTGCGCGCCTCCAGCGGTGACGCCTTCGCCGAGGTATTCCTTGACCGCGCTGGGCACCATCCCGGGCTTGCGCGTGGCCGCGATACAGCGGCTGATCTTCCACTGCGTCCCGATTTCAGCGACCGCGGTGGACATGACGGCATCAGCGTTGGTCTGCCGGTAAAGCTTCCGAGTAATGTCAGCCACTTTGGTGAAGCTGTTGACATCGGCGGATTCCGCCGGCGCCGCCGGGCGCGCTGGCGGAGGAGCAGACGCCGGAGCTGTTTTCGCCGCGGACCTCGCAGGCGGATGCGGAGCCAAATCCGCGTGATGCGGCGTCATGCCCGCAGCCAGGTACAACTGCTGCAAGTCCTGATTGCGTTCTTCTTCGCGCGGGAAAAGTTCCTGAATGCGCTGCAGGCGCTCAATCGCCTTGGAGCGCATTCCGTACTGCACCAGAATTTCAGCTTGCAGCATCAGGTCCTGCAAGGCCGCGGCGCCCAACGTTGGGCCTTCGGTCTTGGCCGGCTCAGATGCCGTCTTCGCCATGCTGGTGAAGCGCGAAGCGATGACCTTGAAGCGGTTCTCGTCAATCTTCCCGCGCAGCATTTCCAGGCGCTTCTGATGGCCGGGCTCGTAGGCATCCACATCGGCGGCACGATCCAAACATTCGGCAGCCTTGGCGTAGTTACCCATGCCGCAGTGCATATCGAATAGCTTGAGCAGGGTCTGACAGTAGTCGCCTTCCCGATTGGAAGCGTTGAACAGCTCACTCATGAACTCCAGAAGATCGGGCGAACCCCGATGTTTAGCGGCTACGTCCTGCAACATCGCAACAAAAGCGCGCCGGTCTCCCTTGTTGCGCTGAAACTGCTCCAGCTTGCGCGCCAGCGCGACTGCCTCCGCATCCTGCTGCGCGTCCACCAACAGTCCGATCAGGTCAACAACTTGTTGCTGGCGGGACGGGTTCTGCTGAAAAAGTTGCCAGACCAACGGTTCCGCGTCGCTAAGGCGATTCGCAGACAAGAGCGCGTTTACGTAGCTCTCACGCATTTCCAGGCTCGCGTCTTGCGCCTTGGCCAGTGGTTCCAGCACGAATATGGCGGCCCCTACCTGGCCCTGCGCGACCAGGCTCTTGCCGTACCCCAGAGCGATCTTCGTATCGCTGGGATCCTCGGTATAGGCGCGTTCGAACCACTGTGCCGCGTTGCCGCCGGAGGCTTCCGTCATCTCGGCCAGCTTGAGGAAGGCCGCCGCCGCCCCCGGCTTGTCTCCGGTTTGCGAACTCAGTTCCCCCAGCCGCAGGAAGTTTCCTTCCGCGGGTTCGAGCGCCACCAGGCGCTTGAGTACCATGAGGCAATCCTGCTGCCGTCCGTTCTTGCGCAGGTCTTCGAGAGCGCTCTCGTAGGTCTCGATCGCGAGTTTCCGGTTGGAGGTCTCAAGGATCTGTCCGAAGTGGATTCTCTGGATACTGGTTGGAACCGTGTAACGGGCCAGTTTCTTGTAGGTCAGGCTGGCGCGGGTATTCTCTCCGGCCGCGATCTGGCGCTCAAACAAGTCGCCCAGCAGCTTTACCGCTTCCGCCGTGCGTTGCAACGAAAGGCAGATATCGGCCGCCATCTGTCGCACATTGTCATTTTGCGGATCCTCGGCAAGCACTTGCATGTACTCGTCGAGGGCCTCACCGGTCTTGCCCTTTTGCAAGAGCTTTTCAGCGCGCTCGACTCGTCGCGCGATCTCGGCTCGGTCCATTCGCTTGGTCGGATCTGGCATGAGAGACACGGGTAACGTACGTAGTAACCCAAGTGAGATTTTAGGGGTCGGTACGGGTAGCGGCAACGGGGTCGGGTACCGCAGGGATTACGAAAGTCACGCGAATATTTCTTTGGCAGAAAAAGTGTTTCCGGTATAAGTGCCGGATGCCAGCCGAAGCTGAGGAAAGCGGACTACAACACCAGCTCAGCGCCGGCCAGATGGCCATGGTCGCCGTAGGTGGGTCCATCGGGACGGGATTGCTGCTGGGATCGGCGGCCGCCCTCGAAATTGCCGGCCCGGGAGTCATCCTAAGTTTCATCCTGGCGGCATTTATCACTTTGACCGTGACCCTGGCCCTGGGCGAGCTCTCCAGCGTGCATCCCGCGGCCGGTTCGTTCGGAGTCTATGGCGATCTTTACTTGAACCAGTGGGCAGGATTTATCGCTCGAGCCGGCTACTGGGCAGCCATCTCAATTTCCATCGGCGCGGAGCTGATCGCCTCTGCCACCTACCTTACTTATTGGTTTCCGTCCGTGCCGACTCTGTTCTGGGTGCTGCTGTTTTCTGTCCTGCTGCTGCTGATCAATCTGCGCAGCGTGGGTAAGTACGCTCGCTTCGAATACTGGTTTGCCATGATCAAAGTCGCAACCATCGCCGCTTTCGTCCTGCTGGGAGCGGGGTTGTTGTTGAGCGGCCGGGTGACTCCGCAATACACGGCGCACGGCGGGTTCCTGCCACGCGGGGCGTTAGCTCCGTGGCTGGCCATGGGCTTCGCTCTCTATACTTTTGGAGGACTTGAATTCGTCGCCATCACCTCGGGGGAGTCTCGCTCCGCACAGGAAATTCCCCGCGCCATCAAGCTGACTTTCACAGTGCTTGCGTCGGTCTACCTGGGAGCGATTGTCATCCTGGTCGGAGTGATGCCGTGGAACCGTGCCGGAGTGACCGAGAGCCCCTTCGTCACTGTGTTCCGCCACGCCCACGTCCCGGCCGCATCACACATCATGACCTTCGTGATCCTTACGGCCGCGCTCTCCGGAGCCAACGGAGCGCTCTATGCCGCTTCGCGCGTCCTGTTTTCTTTGGCACGAACCGGATGGGCGCCGGCGGCTCTCGGGCGGCTCAGTGCATCGGGATCGCCAAAACCGGCACTGCTGGCTTCGTCCTACGGCGTCGTGGTCGCGCTGGTGCTGGAGAAGTGGGCGCCGAAAAGCGCGTTCGTTTCGATTCTTGGTGCGGCGCTCGTGGGAATGCTGCTGGCCTGGCTGGTTTCATTGGCTGCGCACATCAGCTTCCGCAAACACATTTCCCCAAGCCAGCTGGCCGGGTTGCCCATGCGATCCCCGCTCGGGGCGTGGGGATCGGCGCTGGGCTTCCTGCTTATCATCGTGGCACTGCTCGAGACCGGGTGGGCTTCTCGCCTGACGCTGATCAGCGGCGCGGTATATATAGTCGTCCTGACCGCGGCTTATTTCCTGCTGAAGAGGAACTCCCCCCCCACCTCAGACGTACAATATCCGCATGGCTGATGAACTTCTCCGCTATCGTTCCCAGTTCCCTATCCTGCAACGCACCACGTATCTGATCAGCAATTCGCTGGGCGCCATGCCGCAAGGCGTCTACGAGGCCATGAAAGCTTACGCCGACATCTGGGCGACGCGCGGGGTACGGGCATGGGAAGAACGCTGGTGGATGCTGGCACCGCAAGTGGGCGACGAGATTGGCGCACTGATGAACGCCCCCCCAGGCTCGGTCTCGACCCACCAGAATGTCACCACCTGCCAGGCCGTCGTAGCTTCGTGCTTCGATTTCTCCGGCCAACGCAACAAAGTCGTGTATAGCGACCTGAACTTCCCCTCGGTAATGTATTTCTGGGAGGCGCAACAGGCATGCGGTGCCCGCGTGAAGATGGTTAAGACCGACGACGGGATCACGGTCCCCGTCGAGCGTCTGCTGGACGCCATCGACGAACAGACGTTGCTCGTCCCGGTATCTCACGTGATCTTTCGGAGCGCGTACATTCAGGATGCCAAGGCGATCATCGAGAAGGCTCACAAAGTTGGCGCGCACGTTGTGCTTGACACTTTTCAGTCGCTCGGCACCGTGCCCGTAGATGTGCAAGCGCTCGATGTCGACTTTGCCTGTGGCGGCGTTTTGAAGTGGCTGTGTGGAGGCCCGGGAGTCGGATACTTATATGTGCGCCCCGACCTGGGGCGAACGCTGCAGCCAAAATTCACCGGCTGGTTCGCCCATCAGAATCCCTTCGGCTTCGAAGTCGGGCCCACCCGCTACAGCGATCCGCCGTTTCGCTTCATGAACGGCACCTCCCACATACCCGCGTTGGAGGCGGCGCGCCCCGGACTGAAAATCATCGCCGCAGTCGGCATTGATCGAATCCGGGAGAAGTCGAAGCGGCAGACATCCCGACTGATCGAACTGGCCTCGGCACGCGGATGGCGGGTAAATTCTCCGCGCAAAGCAGAACACCGAGGCGGAACAGTCTCGATCGACATGCCCGATGCAGAGGCAGTCTGCGCCGAACTGCTCAAGCGGGACATCCTTGTCGACTATCGCCCCAAAGCCGGTGTCCGCATGTCTCCGCACTTCTATAGTAAAAATGAAGAACTGGAAACGGCGATCGCCGCGATCGAAGAAATTCTGAAAGAGAGGGCAGTAACTGCAAGATAGAAAACCGAAGACCGCGCTCGTGAATCCGGTTCAGGACTGCAGGCTGTCGAGCTTCGCTCGACCCGGACGGGTCGAGACCCGTCCCTACACGGTTCGTGCCGAGTTCTGACGTCCGAAGTCTGACGCTCATCTCGCGAGTGCACCAGCCTTCTCACCTCCCAAACCCCTCACTCCCGAACTTCTCCACTAAAATAGCTAGGTGAGCGATCCTGTCCGCATAGGAATTCTCGGGGACTATGATCCCAAATCCCCGACTCTTCCCGCCGTAGAGAAGTCGCTCCGGCACGCCGCGGCGCAACTGAATCTGCCCGTCGAAGGCGAGTGGATCGCAACCCCGAGCCTTCTGAATCCCGCCGCCGAGAAGAAACTGGAGAGTTTCGACGGAATTTGGGCGGCGCCGGGCAGTCCCTACAAGAGCTTTGATGGCATGCTCAAAGGCATTGAGTTCGCCCGCCGGCGCGACTGGCCTTTCCTCGGCACCTGCGGCGGATTCCAATATGCTCTGATCGAATGTGTTCGCAATGTGCTGGGAATCAAAGATGCGGACACCGCCGAGAACAATTCCGGCTCAAAAAA
>Ga0134128_10010298_pt1 | contig 11199 bp, 6 predicted proteins | sample KB31754_FD_96462 | JGI IMG/M metagenome (GOLD analysis project Ga0134128, IMG submission 96462) | Terrestrial soil microbial communities with excess Nitrogen fertilizer from Kellogg Biological Station, Michigan, USA - KB3-175-4 | ecosystem: Environmental > Terrestrial > Soil > Unclassified ...
GGCGGCATGGTCGAGTTCAGCGGGGTAAAAAGCGCTGGCTCGTTCATGTCCGACCAGACGCCCGCGATCCCCGCGTCAAGCAGCACGCGATGCTGCTCGCCCCACCAGGCGCGTGCCTCTGGATTGGTGAAGTCGGGAAAGGTACACACACCAGGCCAGACGGAGTTTTGATAGTCATGCCCCTGCACATTCTTACAGTAGAGGTCGCGTTCTCTGCCATCAGTGTAAACCGAGTAGTACTCGTCAACTTTGACCCCGGCATCGACAATGCTTACAACATGGAAGCCCTGCTCCCGCAATTCGCTCAACAAGCCCGCTGGATCGGGAAAGTGCTCGTTATCCCAGGTGAAAACCCGGTAGCCATCCAGAGAGTCAATGTCGAGATAGAGCGTATCGCAGGGAATACCACGCTCGCGGAACATGCGCGCGATATGGCGCACCTCATCGGCGGTTTCATAGCTGAAGCGACTCTGGCCGTTGCCCAGCGCCCAGAGCGGTGCGAGTGGTGTGCGCCCAGTTAATGCGGTATAGCGGTCCAGCACGTCCTGGGGCGTGGGACCACAGAAGACGTAGTAGACAAGATCGCCGCAGGCAGCTCCGAACCAGGAGCGAGCAGAATCTTCACGCGCCAGGTCGAACTCAACACGCGTTGGATTGTCCAGGAAAAAGCCCCAGGCCAGGCCATCTTCAACTACCAGCGTAAACGGGATCGAGACGTAGAGGTTATTTTGCAGAACGGTGTGTCCGGGAGGCGGATCAACGTTCCAGAAAAGTTGGTGTGTGCCCACCTTATTCAGACTATCAGTACGCTCGCCGCAGCCGAAATAGGCCGCGCCAGCGGGATGCTGCTTATACACCCGCACAGGCGTGCCGAGCATGCCAACCGTATTGGGTAAACCAAGCGAAGGCATATGCTCAGGCGTGGTAAACCAGCCCATACCGAGTTCTGCATCATCCGTAGCGAAGGCGCGGCCCGCGTGATCCACGAAGCTGACGCGCAGCGGGTCGAGCGAGAGACGGGCCGTCGCGGCAGTTGTCGCAATGCTTAGCGTCCCCTCAGCCTCCTGCATAGTCACAGCGCCCGCGTCCCAATCGTGCTCCACAACCGCTGCGGAACGATAGTCCACCACGCGACCATGAGGGAACAGACCCACGCGGAACAGGTTGGGAGCCAGCGCAGTCACCTCGACTGTTGCCGAATCAGCACGCAAGCAAACCTTCGAGGCATCCTGAGCGACAATCCTCGCTGGACCAAGAGCCTGATATCCTATGGGCGCTGGGGAAGAGAATAAATGAGCATGGGTGCTTGCTGGCGTTGCCAACTCCATAACGGTGGTTTCCTTTCAAAGAACATCTTGTATCAGGCTATCCCTTCAAGCCCGTCAGAGCAATACCGCGAATAATTTGGCGCTGGAAGATCAGGAACAGCACGATGGGTGGAATACTGGCCAGTGCCAGGCCGCCCATAAGATAAATGAACGGCAAGGGGTAGATCGAATTTATCCCTGTCTGGCGATAGATAGCCACACTCAACGGCTGAAGATTAGCATCAGTCAGCACCAGCAAAGGCCAGAGGAAATCCTTCCACGACGCGATTACCGTAAAAATGGTCACGACAGAGAGTACCGGACGCGAGAGCGGTACAATAATCCGTGCAAAAAGTTGCCAGGCATTTGCTCCATCCAGGCGCGCAGCATCGGTCAGTTCGGCTGGAATAGCATCAAAAAAGCTTTTCAGGATCAGAATATTAAAAGCATTTGCCGCTTCAGGCAACAAGACACCACCCCAGTTATTAAGAAGCGATATATGAATAAGAGGTATATCGCTCAGATTGACGAATTGCGGGATGAGATACGCAACTGGCGGTACCATCAAGGTACAGAAAAAGCAGAATTGAATAACGTTTTTCCCGGTGGGACGCAGCTTGGAAAGCGAGTAAGCCGCTGTGGCAGAGACCAGAATTTGCAAGAGCACAGCCCCAACTGCCAGTACGATAGTATTTCCGAAGTAAAGCGGTAAATCCAGGACATTCCAGGAATTCACCAAATTGCTCCACAGTGGATGGGCGGGCCAGAAAGTTGGCGGCGTCTGAAAAATCTCAATGCTGGATTTTATCGCGCTCGTAAACATCCAGTACACTGGACCCAGCGTAATCAGGGTAGACAGCAACAAGACAACGAACACCAGCCAGTAAATCAAACGTCCAGTTGGGTGCTTCAACATCATTGGCGAAACCAGAGTACGATCACTGGCCTCATCAGCGACATTTTTCCGGCGCAACCATTTTCCCTTAGCATGGAACTCGACGCGCGAATCAGGCGAGTCAGGTACCAGAAGAGCCATAGTTTAATCTCCTTGTATCAAACTGTTGGTCATTCGCATATAGATAAGCGCGAAGACAGCCAGCACCAGGAACAACATCACGCCTAAAGCACTTGCACCACCAAAGTCAGCATTCTGGAAAGCATAGTTGTAAATCAGCAGAAGGACACTTGTGGTTGAGTTTACCGGGCCTCCATTAGTAATGGTAAAAGGCTCGATAAATACCTGCATCGTGCCAATAATCTGCAAGATCAACATAAGCAGCATAATTGGTCGAATGGTTGGCAAGGTAATCGACCAGAGCCGCCGCCACAGGCTCGCCCCATCAATCTCAGCCGCTTCGTAGAGTGAAGCCGGTACACCTTGAAGGCCAGCTAGATAGATCAACATAGTTGAACCGGCAGAACTCCAGGTAGCTACGACCATCAGAGAAGGCAGGGCCGTTCCCGGATTTTCCAACCAGAGGCCACCGGGTATATGCACCAGGCTCAGCAGAGCATTCAATAAACCACTATCAGGATTGTAAATCCAGCGCCAGAGAAAAACGGTTACAATGGGCGATAACATTACCGGCAGATAGAAAACGAGCCGAAAAAAAGCTTTCCCGTGGCGCATCTCGTTGATAACCAGCGCGAGAATAACCGGGATCATATAGCCAAAGAGCAGAGCATACAGCGTAAAGGCCAGCGTGTTGCGCCAGGCCACCGCGAAAAGCGGATCTGTGAGCACTTGTCGATAATTTTCCCAACCAACCCAGGCCGGTGGGTTAATCATATCGATGCTCTGAAAGCTCATGATAAAGCCCTGAATAATCGGATACCAGACAAAGAGCGCAAAAATCAGCAACGCGGGCAGCAGAAAAAGATATCCGCTCAGATTGTGCCGCATACCTCGCTTTAGTCGCTGTGAAAACGACATATCCTCCTGCGAATTGCGTGTGTTCTGGAAACGAGACGTTACATCAGAAGTCGGCGGCGCAGACGCAGAGGATGAGAATAGTTCCATACAAATCTCCTTTGTGTCTAGAACGAGGGAGCAGCTCACGCGAACTGCTCCCCTTTCTCACTCTTATGAAGCCGACTGGTTCAGAACCTGCTGGAACTGTTGAGCTGCTTGATTCAACAATGCTTGCGGATCAGCGTTCGGATTGGTTAGAACCGCCTGCATAACGGGATCGAGCGCGGCGTACATTTTCTGCGTCTGGTTGCGTGGCTCTGCGCGCAACGTAGCTGTTGAGTTTACAAAAGTGGTATAGTGGCTCAACGGTACATTGGCGTACTTGGTATTCAATGCATTGAGCTGTTGCTGGAAAGGACCCGTGAAGAGGACGTTTGTGGGAGCGCCGACAACCTGACCGGCAGCGGACTGCGTGGCATAATTGCTCTCCACAAGCTGCAAATTAAAGTTGGAATAAACCACGTAGTCAAAGGCCGCTTTAATCACGTCTTTAGACGATTTGGGATTGAAGACGAAGATGTTTCCTCCGGTCAGTACCGCGTTCCCTCCATTTTGCGGCATGGGTCCAATGCCAAAATCATCCATATTCGCCTGGTACTGCGATTTCAGCGTATTCAACTGGTCCGGCGCCATGACGACCATCGCCACTTTGTTGGTGGCCAGCAATTGCAGAGTGTCTGCCTGAGTAAAGAGCTGCTGCTTCGTCATAGAGTTGTCGGTAAAACGCATCTCCTTGAGCAGTTGGAGCACACTCACGCCCTTTGCGCTGTTGAACGTGGCCGTCTTGCCGTCAGCGGATTGCATATCGCCGCCGGCTGTGTACATCCAGTTGGTGAAGTGCCAGCCGCCCTGGTTGCCTGAACTTGTCTCAGCAAAACCCGCCACCGAAGAAGTGGTCAGCTTTTTGGCATAAGCCCGGAAATCATCCCAGGTTGTCGGGGGCTTATCAGGATCAAGTCCGGCTGCGCTAAACATCTTACGGTTATAATAAATGCCCAACGCATACCCGTTCTGAGGCATACCGTAGATTTTCCCGCTCGCTGGGTCAGTGGCAATCGAGGCAACACCCGGATTAAAGCTGTTCCAATACTGCCAGCTTTTAGCCAGGCTGGTGATGTCCGCGACAGCATGCTTGCTGATCAACAATCCCGGCTCGGTAAAATAGCTCTGGGTGGCATCTTCCGCCTGGCCTGCCGCCAGGCGCGCAAAGAAGGTTGAGGGATCATAGGGATCATTCTTGCCCACAATCTTTTCGCCTGGATACGCCTGTTCAAATTGCTTGATCACCTGATTGAAGGTATAGACCGCGCCCGCGTTCGCCGCAGGGGGCAGCGTATTGACCGTGGCGGTCACTACGCCAGGAGTGCTCGCAGCAGTAGAGCCGCAGGCCGCCAGTGCCTCAAGACCGATTACGCTGGCTCCCAGAGCCGCCGACCCCTGCAAAAAATTGCGCCGATTAAGTAGAAATGTTTTCCTGGATGTGGTTGCCATACAGACCTCCTAAAAAAGTGCATGTTGTTCCTACGTCACGTTGTGAGGATGTCATTGAATTATCCCCTAACATGAACTTAGCAATGAACCTTGAGAAAGCTTTAACGTCCCTGCTTTGATATAACTGGCCTGAGCAGCAAATGTGGACGAAAAGAGAAAACGATTACCTGTCCGCTCCACACGGACAAGGCAAGTCTACGCAAACCAGGCGCTCAAAAGGAGCAGAAGACGCCTGGTAAAGAGATGGGGGCGAGTGCGACAGCGACAGAGAAACAAGCGTCATAGCCTCTAGACCTCCTCAAAGATAGCTTTCGTCGTACAATGACGAAACAAACTGGCAGGCTACAAATACAAGGAAATTAAGGGTAACGTTTACCTTTTTCTCCCTTGCCAGAAAAGGTAGCATAGAAATTCGTCGTTGTCAAGGGGACGGCATTCTTTTGTGAAAACTCGTCTTATCTCCGGCCTTACGCACAGAATAAAGACTGAGAACTCGGAGAAACACTCAAACAGCTCGCTTTTATGGTTGACAAACAGGCCAAAAGCATGTACGATTTACGCAACAAAACAGAGTTATCGTTTACTCTCTAAAATAAAGGGGGGTGTATGAAGCAGGACCAGAGCCAGGGCAGACGTTTAACAATGGCAGAGATCGCCAAAGAGGTTGGTGTTTCTACTACAACAGTTTCTAAAGTGCTGAATCAGCAGCCGGGAGTGGGCGCGCACATGCGAGCACGCATCCAGCAGGTGATTGAGCAGCACGACTATGTCCAAAATCACGCGGCCCGCCATTTACGCAAGGGCCAGAGCGGGCTGATCGATCTGGTGATTATGCGCCTGGAGGGTGGCTATGATCTAGGTATTATGCATGGTATTCAGGATGCGTTGGAAGAAAGTGGCTACCGCCTGGTACTGTTTACCACCAACGAGGACGAAGCTATCGAGCGTCTCTGGCTACGCCGCATGCTTGACCTCTCTACCGATGGTGTGCTGCTTCTGCTCCCCTATGAACGCATCGGCATTGCCAATGCACTCCAGGCCCAAAACATTCCCTTTATCGCCATTGGAGATCGCAACGAGCCAACGACGAGCTTTCCCACCATCGGCTCGACAATCTGGCTGGGCGGCTATACAGCGACAGAGTATTTGATTTCTCTGGGTCATCGTCGCATCGGTATTATCACCCTCCCTCTCCATCTCATGACATCGCGCGCGCGCCTGGCGGGCTATCGCGAGGCCCTGGAGCGCGCGAACATCCCGGTTGATCCGTCATTGATCTGCGAGGGCACATATCTCTTAGGAGATGGTATTCAGCAAACCCTCGCGCTACTCGATCAGCCAGATCCGCCTACCGCGATCTTCGCCGGCAACGATGCTCAGGCAGCCGGCATCTACCAGGCATTGTACCAGCGCAACATTCGCATCCCGGATGAAATGAGCGTCCTCGGCTTCGACGATGTGATGTATACAGCCCAGATGTCGCCACCACTGACAACCATTCATCAGCCCTTGCAAGAGATCGGTAAAATGGCCGCGAATATGCTCCTCCGCCTGATCGCGGGCCAGCAGATCGAATCGAATCATGTCGAACTCTCAACCTCGCTGGTGATCCGCGAGTCGTGTGCTGCTCCGCGTATGAAACCATTAGGGGAGAAATAAATTTCTTATGATATATGTTGAGCTTGTCTCAACATATATCATAAGAAATTTATTTCTGACGGAGGAAGTCGTCGACCACTTGCATGAATTCTGTAAATTTGCTGCGATGGACATTATGTGTGGCTCCCGTGATCTCTACGGCGCTGGAGTGCGCGGGCAGATGCTGGCGCGCGCGCGCCCAGTTGGTTTCATTCAGGGTTGTGCCCAGATGAGCATCGGCGCGAATCAGCAGGGTGGGCGCGGTTATACGCGCCAAAAGCGGCAACACATCGCCCTCCAGACCGGCATCGGCAAAGACGCTGATCACCGCGTCACGCGTGACCTTCTGCATAGCGTCGACCTTGCCTTCGACATCGGCGGAGGTCCAGCCGGGATTGCTAGCGCTAATCTCAGGACGTAGTTCGTCGGGTGGCCTGCCGATATCTTTGATGTAGCTAGCAACACGCTTCTCAAGATCGCCGCCCTGTCCAAAGTTCCACGCGGGATCTTCAAGGATCACCTGAGAAAACGCGGGTACCGACTCCTGCGCCCAGGCGCCGCTGGCCAGCACGATTGCCGTCGCGCCTCCCCAGGAGTGCCCGATCAGCAGAGGGCGCTCCAGACCCAAAGCTTTCATAAATGCCGCTGTATCATCCGCGGTCTGGCGCAAACTGTACGTCCCTGGTCCTGGAGCAGGATGGATGCTATCGCCATGTCCGCGCATATCGAAAGCATACACGCGATAGCGGTCAGCCAGAGCGGGTCCCACGCGCACCCAGGCCAGAGCGGAACTCGTAATACCATGAACAAGGACCGCAGCGGGTAACTCTGTCCGCTCGGCTCCCCAACTGAGATAATGAAAACGACCATCCGGCAAATCAATCATCTGCGCATGCATCGTCTCCGCAAAATGTTCGGCCATCTCGATCTGCTTTCTAAATTATTGGATTGGATTGGATTGTAAATCCACCTGGAACAAATGTCAACAGGCAGCCGCTGTTTGCCCAGGGTTTGTGCATTATCTGCATACTCGTGCCGCAGGCGCGAGCAAAAGCTAGTGTGTTGCGTGTTTGGCGGGCAATGCCCGCCAAACACGCAACACACTAGCCTGAAAGGCCCGCGAAGTGGGCCTGGCCCAGGAGAGAACAAGTAGTTCGCTGGCTCTAGCTGTTCGCCCAGGATCGTTTGTATCTGTATCAGCCTGCACTCAAATGAGGGAAGGTGAACTCATCCTGTCCCGCGTATGCTGATCAGTCTTCACGAAGATATATGGTAGACTTATAAGAAATCAGAGGAAGGGTTCAGGAGGCGATTGCCGAGCATATCACCCGCTTTCTCATCACCAAAAGAGCGACAAAAGGTCAACAACATGGATGCACATGATTTTGAGCGTGACGAACATCTTCCCATCAGCAAACAGCTTACACTCAGTATTCTCTGGTTTGGACTCAATTTCCAAAATGCTGCCCTGCAACCAATCGTTCTTCCCACCCAGATTCTGCTTTTTATTAGTTCGCGGACGGTTGGCTCAGCAGAACAAGCCACATTTCTCGGCTGGATCTCTGCGGTTGGAGCGCTGCTCGCCGTCTTTCTTCCACCCATTGTGGGCCATTTTTCAGATAAAACGCGTGGCAAGATGGGCCGTCGCCGTCCTTACATCCTGGCGGGCACGGTCTTCTTGCTACTCGGTCCACTCGTTCTGGCCGTAAGCAGAGATACGGGGACCTTCCTCATTGGCTTGCTCCTCTACTCCCTGGGCAACAATGTTGTCAGCGCTGGTTATCAGGGCCTGATCCCTGACCTTGTGCCAGAAAATCAACGCGGTACGGCCTCTGGCTATCTGGGAATCATGACAGTGCTGGGCAACATTGGAAGCCTGGCCCTGGCTGCTGTCCTCCTGGGTAGGATTAATATTGCCTCACCTGTGGGCGACGCGATCCAGCACGGTGCTGCCCTCTTTTATTTGATCACTGCTATCATTCTTATCTTCACGGTTTTGATTACGCAGGTGCAAGTGACAGAAACGCCACTAGAAACGCGTTCAGCCCGCCAAAACATTGAATCATTCAATTTTGCAAATCGTCAATGGTGGACAAAACACTGGATTGACCCCTGGCGAGACCGAAATTTTGCCTGGATTTTCCTCACTCGTGCCTTTGTGATGATGGGGTTGACCTTGTTTCTCACCTTCATCGAGTACTATTTCGCAAATGTCGTTGGCATCACCAGCTTTGTGCAGTTCACTGCGGGGATCGCCCTCCTGACCCTTGTGGGCGCTATTGTGAGTGCGCTCGCGCTCGGCATTGTCTCGGACCATATTCTGCGCGCTCCGGTGGTCGCTGCGGCTACCACCTGCATGGCCGTGGCCGCGCTTGCCTTTGTCCTTTTTCCCAATGCACTCGTTCTCTGGCCGCTTGGTCTGCTTTTTGGCCTGGGTTATGGGGCGTATACAAGTGTGGATTGGGCCCTGGCCATCGATGCACTCCCTTCGCTGGACAATGCGGGGAAAGATCTTGGACTGTGGGGGGCCTCGTCTAATTTGCCCGCGATTCTTGCACCTGTGCTGGGTGGTATGATTATCTTTTTTGCCAATCAGTTCGGGCAAACGGCTCTGGGCTATCGGCTGATCTTTATTCTGGCCGCTGTCTTCCTTTTCCTGGGTGCTCTCCTGGTGCTCCGCGTGCGCGTGCGCCGCGATGTCAGGCTTGACGAGCAACACAAACAAAGCCACCAGCGCCGCGTTAATCTGCTCTGGCGTATGGCACAGGGGTCACACGGTGGCAGGGCACGCGGCTTCCTGCGTTTCTGGCTCTTCTGGGAACGCTTTACAACACTGATCTGGCACCTGCGGCGCGTACCCGGCACAGAGCATGGGTTCCTGGCCATTCAAGTCACACGCTACCGGGGGCGCGCCATCGATCTGCCCGATGGCACGTGTGTCAGACCCGGAGATCGCATAGCGGTGCTTCACTTCCACAATCGCGCTCTGGCGCAGCACGCGGATCAGGGTCCGTGGGAACTACTCAAGCTTCTGGGCGAAGATATGCGAGGACTGGCCGCCTGGCTGCAATCGACAGAACTACCAGCGGATATCAAAGCCGTCTATGGCCTCACGCTGCTGAGCCGGGTCGCACCGCGCCTGGGCTTCACTCTCCGCTCGCGCCCGCGCACCCTCATGGCCTGGTTTGATCGTATCTTTATGCAGGGCCTGTTGATTCTCTACCATACGCAGGGGCTGGAACGTCTCACGCGGGGCACGACCTACAGTACGTATCCCCAGGAGGCCTGGATTTCACGCAAGGAACTGCTGCATCGCTATAGCTCATGAACGATCTGGCTTATCTCGATGCTTCTTATAGCCATATGATCCTGGCTTCAGCATAGATGTGCCTTAATGTTTACTCGCTTGACAAAAGGTACTTCTCACCAGTAATATATAATTTATTCATTGGATAAATTATATATTACTGGTGAGTGAAAACGATGCTTAATGCAATTCCCCTTGTCCGCTCGCGGCTTCTGGCGGCGAACGGAACAGCAGGATCGAGGGATGCAGTCTCCTCCCGTTTATGATATGATGCCCAGGGATACGTTCTGCCTGGAACTGAGCTTCGCCGTAATCAGCCTGGCGGCACTCCTGGCACTGGCAAAACAAGCGTCAGCCTGTTGCCCTTCTGGACCGACCCAATCGCCGGCGACATACAGATTGGGAAGTCCTGGAACCTCTGGACCGGGACGCTCGGATAGACCACCAAGCTTCGCCTGGACAATGGCATTGGACGCAATCATCTGCGGTAAGAAGGACTGCTCTACGACTTCAGCACGCCAGCCAGGCTGTAAGAGATCCATCAGCGCTTCTAATTCTTGCCTGCTCGCCTCTGGCTCCGCCGCATCACCAGGCTGTAGATATTTCATGAGATGGACCAGGGAGCTTCCCTCCGGCGCGAGGTGCGCCGAGGCGGAATGCACCGAATAGTAGAGCGGACGATCCATGCCATAGGTGACGAGGTTCTCTGTGCTGGGGAGACGGCGCAAAGCGATATCCAGGCAGGCCACACGAGCCGGAAGCGCCTGTGCCGCGAAGCGTCGCAGAGGCTCGTGCGTGCCATCGAGAACCAGAGCGGAGGCCGTCTCTGGATCAGTGGCAAGCAACACCGCGTGTGCTTCGTCGCTTGAATCATCCGCCAGGTACACGCGATATCCTTCTCCAGCCACTTCAATCGCTTTGACCCTGGCCTGCGTGATGAGACGTGCCCCCGCCTCCTGGGCTTTTTGTCGCAGACCATCCACCAGGGTTTGCCAGCCCCTATCCAGATAGAGTACTCCCTGGCTCGCCAGCAGAGAAAGAGCCAGCCCAGCGGAGAGCAGATCAGGCGCATCGGTATAGGTTGAGATGCGCACTCTTGCGAGAAGAAACTGGCGGACCTGCGGATGCTGGACCTGCTCTTCGAGCCAATCCTGCAAGCTTCTCTCCTGGAGTTCTTCAGTGTTCAGGTGTTGAATACGACCAAGCACTTGTAGCAATTCTGCCCTGGCGTCGTCTGTCAAAAAAGGTATTTCCAGGAGAGATGTTACTCCAGTTGGCAGGGGATAGACCTTCCCATCCACAAGCGCGGAGAGTCCGGCGGGCTGTGGCAGCGAAGCGCTATAGGAGACGCCAAGTTCGTTCAGCACTTGTTCCCCTGGTCCTTGCAGACGGAACGCATGTGCTCCCTGATTGAAAAAGAAACCGTTGCGCTCGCGGGTTCTCGCACGTCCACCAGGAGTACTGGCTTTCTCAAAAAGCGTCAC
>Ga0134128_10010299_pt1 | contig 11197 bp, 8 predicted proteins | sample KB31754_FD_96462 | JGI IMG/M metagenome (GOLD analysis project Ga0134128, IMG submission 96462) | Terrestrial soil microbial communities with excess Nitrogen fertilizer from Kellogg Biological Station, Michigan, USA - KB3-175-4 | ecosystem: Environmental > Terrestrial > Soil > Unclassified ...
CTGACCTTCTTCACGACCTATAACGGGGCGGGTTCGCGCCTCGGCGAGAAGGATTGGAACCAGACGCTCAACGCCTTCATCGACAAGATCAAGGCCAATGGCGACCTCGAGAAAATCTACCAGAAGTGGATGGGGGCGAGCGTACCGAAATTCCCGGATTCGATCGATGGCGTTCCCTTCACGGTCCAATAATTGAGTGATGGCGGTGTCTGGCCACAAGGTTGGCCAGGCGCTGCCGCGCCGTTTGACCAGCCCGCGGGGGCAGCATGCCCTTCGCGGCTGCCGACACGCGGCCAACTGCCGTTTTGCGGCCGCCGCCTGCGTCCGCGCTGCCAAGAAGCGGAATTTGCTTCAGAGAGTTTCATGCCACTGCGCGACAGCCCCCCAGCTCCCTCTCGCCGGATTCAGGTCGGTCTTATCGGCGCCGGTATCCAACTATCGAAGTCGCCGGCGCTTCATATGCGAGAGGCGGCCCTGCACGGGCTCGACTACAGCTATGAATTGTTCGATCTCGCGCAACGCGGGCTAACGCCAGCTGCACTGCCGAGCCTGCTGGCTGAGGCCGAATCCAGGGGATTTTCCGGGGTCAATGTCACCCACCCTTGTAAACAGTTGGTGCTGCCGTTGCTCACGCAGCTCTCTCCCGACGCGGCGGCGATCGGCGCGGTCAATACGGTGACCTTTCAAGGGGGTGAGCGCACGGGGTACAACACCGATTGGTCTGGCTTCTACGAAAGTTTCGAGCGCAACATGCCGGACGTGCCGCGTCGCAAAGTTCTGCTTCTCGGGGCCGGTGGCGCCGGCGTCGCCGTCGCGCACGCGGCACTAAAGGCTAACGTCCGCCACCTGTTTATCTCCGACATCGATAGGCAGCGGGCCGAACAGCTTTGCCGGCAACTGAATCTTCGTTTTGGTGAGCACCGTGCCTCGCCGCGCACCGACATCGACGCGGCTATGACCGAGGTCGACGGATTGATCCATGCGACGCCCACCGGAATGCCTCACCACCCGGGCTTGCCGATCAATGCGGATATGTTGAGCCCGCGACATTGGGTGGCCGAGATCGTCTATGTGCCTTTGGCGACCGCGCTTGTAACTCTTGCCAGACGGCGCGGCTGCAAAGTTTTGGATGGTGGCGGGATGGCTGTGTTTCAGGCGATCGGCGCGCTTCGGCTATTCGCCGGCATAGAGCCCGATGCGCAGCGAATGACCAGACACTTCGACCAGTTGTCATCTTAGGCGGCCACGCCCGGCGACCTCGACCGCCCGCGTCGGCCTTGGCGGTCCCCGCAATCCCGTTGCGGTGGTTCGATAGCCTCTCCATCAGACTGTGGGCGGGTCGAACAACTCTGCGGAGGCGCGGTCAAGCAAGGCTTCCACAGCTCGCCTTGCGCCCTTTGGATCGGCGGCGGCGATGGCTTTATAGACGGCGGCGTGGTGCTCATAAGCGGCCTGCCTCCCGCCCGGTCCGAGCCGGCGCCTGAGGCTGAAATTGACCTCGAGGAGCGGCTGCAGGATCGTGCTCAACCGGTCGACCAGATCGTTGCCGCTCGCCGCAAAAACGGCGAGGTGGAAGGCGACATCCGCCTCGTAGAACTGGTCCGGATCATCGACTGCTGCCTGCATCGCTGTCGTCGCGGCGGCTATGCGCTCGATCTTTTCCGCCTCGCCACGTTCCGCGGCGAATTGGGCTGAGGCTGGTTCGATAAGATAGCGAATTTCGAACAGGTCGCGCAGCAGGCGCTGGGGCACGGCCGCCGGGGGGTGCCAATCGAGCACGTCGGCATCGAGCAAATTCCAGTTTGACCGCGGCTGGACGAAAGTGCCCGCCCGCTTGCGCGCGCGGACCATGCCCTTGGCGGCGAGTATCTTTATGGCCTCGCGCACCGTCTGCCGGCCGGCCCCGAACCGCTCCTGCAGTTCGCTTTCTCTGGGCAGCGCGTCGCCCTCGGCAAGCGCGCCGCTCGCTATGGCTTTGCCCAGCTCATGCAGGATTCCAGCATGGCGGGCGTGGCTCGAATACAGTCTCGGGTTCATTGGACGCGGATCCCACCAAACACGTCTTGCGGCGACGGACCGGGCTTTCCGTCGAGTTGCGAAAGCACAACGCTTGAATCATCTTGCACGAATATGTCGGACATAATAGCCTGAGGTTGGTAGGAGGGGTCCAGACATACGTCACAAGACCGTCGAGTGAGGAAAAGCTTCGTCTAGTTTCGACCTGAGTCGTCGTAGCGAACTATCGTCTCAATAAACGGATTAGCGACCAGGCACGAAAAGAGACTTCGTCGACAGTAGAGGAGGAATCTGTCACATGGTCAAATTCAAGCTTGTTACCGGGGCATTGCTGGTCGCGACCGCGATGCTCTTATCGTCTTCCGCCTATGCGGATGACGTGTCAGCATCGGCGCCAAAGGAGATCGTGCCAGCGACACCGCTGCCCGATCTGCCGCGCAATCAGACGCTGGTTCTCGCCAACGGCATCACCTCGCCGGTCGGCGTGACCAATCCCTGGGTCGTTCCTGGATACACCCATCAGGAAGGCAACGCCTTCATGTGGGAGCCGCTGATGTATTACGGCATTTATTCCGACAAATACATTCCGTGGCTCGCCACCAGCATGGAATACACCAGCAAGGATTTTACCATGCTGGAAATCAAGCTCAATCCATTGGCGCAATGGAGCGACGGCACGCCCGTCACGGCCGACGACGTGGTCTATACGTTCGAAGGCCAGATGAAGAACGAGAAGCTGAATTATCACGCCCAGTTCGACCAGTATGTCGACAGCGTGACGGCCAAGGACAAGGAGACGGTCGAGGTCAAGTTCAAGATCCCGGCGCCGCGCTTCAAGTTCGAAGTGCTGACCCTCAAGTTCGACACGGGCATCCCGATCGTGCCGAAGGCTTGGGAAGAGAAGCAGAAGGACGTAACCTCAGCCGCCGGCGGCACCGACATTCCCCATTCGGGGCCCTATGACCTCGTCGCCTGGAACGCCACCCAGAAGATCTTCAACCTGCGTGAAAGCTGGTGGGCGATCAAGGCGGGGCTGATGCCGGACCCGGCCGTGAAGCGCGTCGTCCTTGTAAATATCAACGGCGTGCAGATGGACACCGTGGCGCAGCGTATCGTCAACAACGAGATCGACGCTTCGCTCGACATGCGCGCCCAGATCATCGGCAACATTTTGACGCAGAATCCGAAAGTGCAGTCGTGGACGGGCAATGCGTCGCCGTTCGGCTATCTCGACTGGTGGCCGAACTCGTTGTGGGTGAATACTCAGCTCGCCCCCTATAGCGATCCGAACATTCGCAAGGCGATGTCGCTGTCGATCGACCGCGACAAGATCAACGAGGTGCTCTACGAGGGCGCCAAGATTGCGACGATCTATCCGTTCCCGCTCTATCCGGGCCTCAAGAAGTTCGCGGATTCCCCGGCCGTCAAAGCCGAGGAAGCCAAGTACAATCCGGGTGAATTCAATCTCGACAAGAGCGCCGCGCTCATGACCGCGGCCGGCTATGCCAAGAACGGCGACGGCCTCTGGGAGAAGGACGGCAAGACCATCAACGCCACGATCGACGGCTTTGAGAGCATCCACTCCGACATTGCGCCGGTGCTCGTCGAAATGCTGAAGAACGGCGGTTTCGACGCCGCCGTCAATTTCGGCACCGACGCGCAGCAGAACATGAACGATGGCGCTCCGGGACTCTATCTCTTTGGTCACGGGGCCAGCCTCCAGGACCCCTATGCGGCCCTCGAGCTGTTCGACGGGAGATATAGCGCATCGATCGGCACGTCGGCGGGCAATAACCGCTACTCGCGCTATAAAAACCCCGAATACGACAAGCTGCTCGACGAGATGGCGCCGCTCGGTTCGGACGATCCGAAGTTCCAGGACCTTGCCGCGCAGGCGCTCGGCATCTACTGGCGCGATACGATCGACATTCCGATCATCCAGTGGCTGCATCGCATCCCCTACAACAATACCTACTGGACCAACTGGCCGAGTTCGACCAATCCGGCCATGGGCACCAACGGCGCCTTCTGGGCGCACACGGGCATGCTCGTGATCACCGATCTGAAGCCAAGCGGGGCCAAGTAAGCGCCGCCGCTGATGCAAGCACAGGGTGCGCCTTAGGGCGCACCCCATCTTCCTATTAATTCCCACGAGAGGCCCATGCTCGACCGCACCAATTTCCGCGGCATCTTCGTCATCGTAGTGACTCCGTTCCACGACAACTCGGCGCTCGATGAAGCTGGACTCGAGCGGACCATGCAGTTCTGCCTTGCCGCGAAAGTCCACGGCGTCGTCGCCAATGCCATCGCCAGCGAGGGTGGCTATCTCGATCGCGACGAGCGCAGGCGCACCGCCGAAATCGCTGTCAATGCGGTGAAGGGAAAAACGCCCGCCATCGTCGCCGTTTCGGCGATGCACTGGCGGATCGCGGCAGGCTATGCCCGCGACGCTGAAGCCGTCGGCGCCGACGGGATCATGTCGTTCCCGCCCGGGCTCGCAACGGCGGCCGAGGTCAAGGAATACTACCGCGCCTTGAGCGAGGTAACCGGGCTGCCGATGGTGCTGCAGAACTGGTTCGGCCCGGGCGGCAATACGATGAGCCCGCAGCTCATCGCCGAGCTTGTCGACGAATTGCCAACAGTCCGCTTCGTCAAGGAAGAGTCGGCCTACCCGGCCCAGTCGGTGGGCGAAATCATCCGGCTCTGTGGCGACAAGCTCTACGGCGTCATGGGCGGTCGCGGCGGCAAGACGCTGATGGAGGAGGCGCGCCACGGCGTTTCTGGCACCATGCCCGCCTGCGAGATCGCCGACGTCCACGTGGCGCTCTGGAACGCCATCGAAGCAAGGGACGAAAGGCTGTCGCGCAAGATTTTCCAGCGCCTCCTGCCGCTCATCGACCTCGAAGGCAGCTACGGCATGGCGATGATGAAGGAGGTGCTGAGGATGCGCGGTGTCACCACCGCCGTTAACTTCCGCCAGCCGGGCTTTCGCCGTCTTGACCACCATGCCCTTTCGGAAGCGGCGCTGATTATGGACGACCTCGCCGACTGGATGCTCCCCACCTATCCACACCGGAAAGCCAAATGACAGACGCACAGCTCGGGCACATCGAAAACGCCATCAACACGCACTCAAGCCCGTCGGCGCTGCGCATCACCGACATACGCCTCGCGGTTGTCGCGGCCAACTACGATTATCCAATCCTCAGGATCGATACGAACCAGGGCGTCTATGGACTTGGCGAAGTGCGCGACGCCGGGCACGCCAGCAACGCCCTGCAATTCAAATCGATGCTGCTCGGCCAAAACCCCTGCAACGTCGACATGATCTTCCGGTCGATCAAGAAATTCGGCAACTGGGGCCGCGAAGGCGGCGGCGTCTCCGGTATCGAAATCGCACTGATGGACCTCATCGGCAAGATTTATGGCGTGCCCTGCTACCAACTCCTCGGCGGCAAGTACCGCGACAAGGTGCGCATCTATGGCGATACGCCGACGCCGTTGAACCCAACGCCGGAGGACTTCGTCAAGGCGGTGCAGAGCCGGCGGGCTCGCGGCCTTACCTTCATCAAGTTCGATCTCAGGCCGTCGCTGTTCGAGACCGGCGACAACCCGCTGGTGGGGCACGAAGCGCGGTTCGATTATTCGTACGAGGCCGGCCATCGCTGGCGCGCGCCAATGGCCGGACGCGGCATCAAGTTGACCGAAAAGAGCATCGAGGCGGCCGCCAACGTCGTGGCGACCGTCCGCGCTTCGGTTGGCAATTCGGTGCAGCTTTGCGTCGATCACTTCGGCGAGGGGTATCTCAGCAGCGACGAGGTCATCCGGCTCGGCCACGCGCTCGAAAAATACGATCTGGCGTGGATGGAGGACCCGGTGCCGTTCTTCGACACGCCGAGCCACAAGAAGGTAGCCGATGCGCTGCTGACGCCGATTGCCTCGGGCGAAAACCTCTATCTGCGGGAAGGCTTTCGCGAAGCCATCCGCACCCGTGCCTACGACATCCTCCACCCTGATCTGCTGTCATCGGGCGGGTTGATGGAGACCAAGCGCATTGCCGACGACGGCGAGGAGGAGGGTCTCCCCACTGCGCTCCACTGCGCCGGCTCACCGATCGGCTTCATGGCGAATGTCCACACCGCCGCCGCGATATCGAGCTTCCTTGCCGTTGAGCATCATGGCCTCGACCTGCCATTCTGGGAGAGCCTCGTCACCGGCCTCGATCCGGAATACCTCGCCGACGGCTACGTGAAGGTGCCGGAAAAGCCCGGGCTCGGCATCGACATCGACCTTGAGGCGATCGAAGCCAATCTTCGAACGCCCGGAACGATGTTCCTGCCGACCGAGGAATGGAACACGCCAAAACTCGGCTTCTGGCGGCCGGACGACCGCTGGCCCGAATAGCCGGGCATTCACCGTAGCCCCATCGGCAGGCGCCCGCCCGAGCCGGGCACTGATCTGCCACGCCGCCGATTGGGCGGCGCGTGACACTTCGAAGTTCTCTAAGATTTTGACAGAGAACGACAATCCGACGATTTCTATTCGGTGTGGTCCTGTGCTAACGACATCTTCCTGACACATCCCCCACACCGGTTCCCGCCATGAAGACGTTCAAAGTCCCGCAGTCCGATCTGACCGTATCCAGCATCGTGCTGGGCCTCATGCGCATCGCCAGGATGAGCGATGCCGACATCCGGGCGCTGTTCGACGCGGCCGTGGAGAGCGGCGTCACCATGATCGACCATGCCGACGTCTATGGTGGCGCGCCGCATGTGTGCGAGGCGCGTTTCGGCGAGGCCGTGAAGTTGTCGGCGGCAGATCGCGGCCGCATCATGATCCAGAGCAAAGCCGGCATCCGGCCCGGCTATTTCGACTTCTCGTCCGAGCACATCATCGAGGCGGTTGATGGTTCGCTCAAGGCGCTGCGCACCGAGTATCTCGACGTGCTGCTTTTGCACCGGCCGGATACGCTGGTCGAGCCCGACGATGTCGCCAAGGCCTTCGACGCGCTGCACGCGGCGGGCAAAGTCCGCCATTTCGGCGTCTCCAACCAGACGCCGGGACAGATCGAACTGCTGAAATCCGCCGTTCGCCAGCCGCTGCTGTTCAATCAGGTCCAGCTCAGCATCGCGCATGCCAACCTGTTTTCGCAAGGCATCGCGGTCAATATGGATGGGCTCGACCAGTCGATTTCGCGCGATGTCGGGCTGCTCGATTATTCGCGGCTCAAGGGCATCACGCTGCAGGCCTGGTCGCCCGTGCAGAAGGGTTTTTTCGAGGGCGTGTTTATTGGCGACCGCGAGGACTATGCCGAGCTCAACGACGTGATGGACGAACTCGCGAAAAAATATGCCGTAACGCCGACCGGTATCGCGATCGCCTGGATCACGCGGCACCCGGCCAACCTGCAAGTGGTTTTGGGGACGACCAAGCCGGATCGCGTGCGCGAAAGCGTGGCGGGCTCGGATGTGACCCTGACGCGCGAGGAATGGTACCGCCTGTTCCGCGCTGCGGGACACACGCTGCCATAGAGCAGCAAACTCGCGAAAGCCGCTCTGCGATGCGGACGCGCTGCCCTCCGTCGGACCTGAGCGAGGAATTACTTCAGCAGGCCCGGCGAGACTGAGCCTTGCAACTGCCGCTGGAAGACGATGTAGGTCGCCAGCACCGGCAGCACCGTGATCACGACGGCCGCGAACAGGTCGCCGAAATTGACGGCGTAGCCCGCCTGCGAGGCGAAGTAGGCCATGCCCTGTGACAGCACATAGTTGCTGCTTCTGGTGTTGAGGGCGACCGGCAGCAGAAACTGGTTCCAGAGGCCAAGGAAGTTGAAGATCGCGACCGACGCCATGCCCGGCCGGGCCATCGGCAGCATGATCTGGAAGAAAATCCGCCAGGGACCGGCCCCGTCAATCGCCGCCGCCTCGGCGACTTCCTGCGGCAGGCTCTTGAAGAAGGCGTAGAGGAAGAACACCGTGAACGGCAGCGCGAAAGCGACGTAGGTGATGATGAGGCCGGGCAGCGTGTTCAGCAGGCCAAAATTCTTGAGCACGAGGAACAGCGGCACGACCGCGAGAAAAATCGGGAAGGCAAGTCCGGCCAGCATCAAGTAGTAGATGATCCGGCTGCCCCTGAACTCGTAGCGCGCGAGCACGTAGGCGCACATGGCCCCGAGGATCATGACGATCACCAGCGCGCTGGCGACCACGATCACGGTATTGAAAAAGTAGCCCCCGATGCTCGCACTGGTCCAGGCCGAGACATAGTTGTCGAAGTTCAGGGACGTCGGCAGCGAAAACGGCGACTGGAAGATCTGGCTGGTCGTCTTGAACGACGACATCAGCACCCAGAGCAGCGGTGCGCAGACGATTATCGACCAGATGATCAGAGCCGTGTGCGCGACGGCGGCGACAGTCTTGTCCGTCCAGATCGTCGGGCGCGGCGGCGGGGACTGGCGGTGCGGCGCCGGCGCCATGGCGGCGATCGCGGCCTCGGCCGCTGCAACCGAAACCGTGACGTCCGCGGGCGCCAGCGTTGCCTTGGGTTTTGCCTTCCGGGGTGCCCGTTCACCAGTGAGATAGAAGACCAAAAAGACGAGCGCCGCAAAGAGCAGCGTGATGATGGCCAGCGTGCCGCCCATCGAGCTGGCGTAGCCGAACTTGCCCTTCTTGAACGCGGTGTTCAAAAGGTCCTGGGAGATGACCAGCGTCGAGTTGGCCGGGCCGCCATTCGAGTTCAGCGCCTGCATGTAAACGAAGGCATCGAGCGCCAGGATGCCGAGGTAGATGTAGGCCGTGCGGATGGTGTCGCGGATCATCGGCACGGTGATGCTGATCGCCGTGCGGGCCCGTCCTGCGCCGTCGATGCGCGCTGCCTCGTAAACCTCCCCGGGAATGCCTTTGATCGCGGCAACGAAGAGCACCATGTAGAAGCCGACCATCGACCAGACGATCACGAAGATCGAGGCGCCCATGGCGGTACGCTCTTCCCCCAGCCAGGCGAACGACTTGAAGGCGCTGAACCCCAGCGCGGTGAGGATGCCGTTGAGCAGCCCGTTGGAGGGGTCGTACATCTGCGCCCAGACGATGCCGATGATGATAGCCGGCACCGTGTAGGGAAAGAACGAAATGACGCGGTAGATGTCGGAGTGGGCGAGACCGCGGATTTCTCCGCGGCTCACGCCACCGACAGTGACAAGCGTTGCCAGCGTCAGCGAGAGGACGATGACCAGCGGCGGCAGGATCACCACCAGCACGATGCTGTTGGTCAGAGCCTTGAGGAAGACGCTGTCCTGCAGCAGCCTGAAATAGTTGTCGAGCCCCACGAAGTTCATGTTCTTCGAGAAGCCCGACCAGTCCGTCATCGAGTAGTAGAAGGCCTGCACGAATGGCGAGATCACGAAGACCACGTAGATGAGGAGCGGAACGCCGAGGAAGACCAGCATGAAGCTGGCCTTCTCGAAGCTCGGCAACTTCCACCTTCTGAGAGCGGGCGCTCTCGCCACCGTGCCTGCCGTCACTTCACGACGACCTTGGTGACCGACGAGTCGTTGTAAACCGCGTCCGTGATCTTCTGGAGGCCGCTCGTCAGGCCCGCCACGTCGAGCTTGCCGTCGAGGAAGCTGTTCCAGACCACGAGCTGATCCTGGTTGGTGCCGTAAAGATCAACGAAGTTCCAGCTGAAGACGTTGTTGCCGGCATCGGCCAGCAGCTTGTTCTGCGAGACTAGAGCGGTCGAGCCGAAACCGTCGGCGGGCACAAGGCCTTTGACGATGGTCGGGGCCAGGCGGGTCTTGACGAAGTTCGTCGCCGCTTCCTTTGACAGCATGGTGCGGAGCAGTTCCTTGCCGCCGGCAACGTTGGCGCCGGCCGTCGGGATGATGAAGCCTTCGCCGGCCGTGGCGTGCAAAGCCGTCTTCGGCATCTTGGCATTGTCCGTCACCGTAAGTTCGGGAATGCCCGTCATCTTGAAGCCGTCCTTGGTCGCCTTCTTCATCTCGTTCTCGATCCACGAGCCGGAAGGGTAGAGCAGGAAGGATTCATCGTTCGACCACTGCGCCTGCGCGGCGGTGAACTGCGTGCCCGAGCCGCCCGGCTTCATGTAGCCGGCCGCGATAATGTCGTGCAGGGCCGTGAATACGGCCTGTACAGCCGGCAGCGACCAGCAGCCCGGCTTGATGTTGTCGAGGGCCAGACGTACCTCGTCGCCGCCTTCCTTGATGGCAGAGCCGATGCAGGTGGTCTGGTAGTAGGTCGCCGCTTCCTTGCCCCAACCGAAGAGGTAGAGGTTCTTTTCCTTGGCCTTGGCGCCGAGTTCCTTGGCTTCGGCCCAGGTGGTTGGCGGCGTCCAGTTATTGGTCTCGAAGAGGCTCTGCGAGTACCAGAGAGCGTAAAGGGTCATCACGTAGTTCAGCGCGATGAACTTGTCGCCGAAGGTGCCGGGCGCCTCGACGCCGCCGAACAGCGTGTCGCGAATCTTGGTGCCTTCGAGATTGGGCGAATCGAGCAGGGCGTTCATATCCTCGCACTGGTCGATAATGGCGCTCCAGCCAATGAGGTCGGCGCCGGAATTGTCGATCAGGTCCGGCGGATTGCCACCGATGAAACGCGGCTGCAGCTCCGTCGCGATCTTGGTGGACGGCGATACCTTCACCGTCACCTTCGGATGGTCCTTCTGCATGATGTCGGCGGCGAACTGCACATAGTCGATGCCGTAGCCACCGTTGAAGATCACCGCATCGACGGTCGAGCCATCCGCTACCTTGAACGGATTGGCGGCATCCTGCGCAAACGCGCTGGTCGACAGGCCCGTCGAGCCCAGGAGGCCGCCGAGCGGCAATGCCGCGGCTGCGGCAGCCGTGCCCTTCATGAAAGTCCGGCGGTCAAAAGTTGTCTTGTCGATAGTCATTTTTTGTCCCTTCCCTTGCTTCTGGTGTTTCATTCCCGGTCTTCGCGGCGGCTTCGCTCAGTTGCCCCGAAGGGCTCTCAAGCCTCCCGCCGGATTCGATTGCCATAGACGTCCTCGAGCACACGGTTGTGTTCCTCGCCGCCCGGAATATTTGCTGAAAGATAGACAGGCGGCGTCTTGCCGCGCCCCTGCATTGTCTCGGCGACGCCTATGGTGATGAGTTGCGCGATAAAGGCCGCGGTGATCGAGGAGACGGCGCCGACGCCGATGCCGA
>Ga0134128_10010300_pt1 | contig 11197 bp, 7 predicted proteins | sample KB31754_FD_96462 | JGI IMG/M metagenome (GOLD analysis project Ga0134128, IMG submission 96462) | Terrestrial soil microbial communities with excess Nitrogen fertilizer from Kellogg Biological Station, Michigan, USA - KB3-175-4 | ecosystem: Environmental > Terrestrial > Soil > Unclassified ...
AGTACCAGCAGCTACAGCGCGGCGACTATGACTGAGCACACCGCAGGCGCGGCCGGCGATGTCGGCGCCGCGCTCGCGCGCGCGCGCCAGGCGGCCGGGCTCGCGGTGGCCGACGTCGCGCAACAGCTCAAGTTCGCGCCGCGCCAGATCGAGGCGCTGGAGCAGGGCCGCTACGGCGATCTGCCCGGCGGCACCTTCGCGCGCGGCATGGTGCGCGCCTACGCGCGGCTCGTGAAGCTCGATCCCGCGCCGCTCGTCGAGCGCATCGCGCCGCAGGTGGCGGTGCCGGACAATGCCGCGGCGGTCGCCTCCGCGAGACGGCCGATCCCGATCGTCGACAACGCGCGGCGAACCAACCTGACCTACGCGGCGCTCTCGCTCGTCATCCTCGCGGTGATCGCGGCGGTGGTGTTCGAGTGGCAGCGCGATCGCGCCAAGGCGGAGCAGATGACGTTCGTGGCCGCCGCGCAGGCGCCGGCCGAGCCGCGCGCCCCGTCGACGCCCGTTGCCTCGGCGAGCCCGGTCAGCCCGCAATCCGTCCCGCTCGCGATCGAGGAGCCGCCGCAGGAGAAGGAAAAGACCGGCGCGGCGCCCGCGGTCGCCAAGACGGCACCCGCGGCCGAGAAGGCGGCGTCGCCGGACGGCCGGCATCGCATCGCCATGAAATTCGAGCGCGAGTCGTGGGTCGAGATCCGCAACCGCGACGGCAAGATCCTCACCTCGCAGCTGAACCCCGCGGGCACCGAGCGCACCATCGAGGGCCTGCCGCCGTTCGAAGTGGTGATCGGCAACGCGCAATACGTGAGCCTGTCCTACGACGAGCGGCCGATCGACCTGGCGCCGCACGTCAAGGTCGAGGTGGCGCGCTTCACGCTCAAGTAGGGCGGGCCGGACGGTGCGCAGAATCTCCACGCAAGTCAAGATCGGCGGCGTCGCCATCGGCGGCGGAGCGCCGATCGTCGTGCAGTCCATGACCAACACCGACACGGCCGACATCGAGGCCACCGCGCGCCAGGTGGAAGAGCTCGCGCGCGCCGGCTCGGAGCTCGTGCGCATCACCGTCAACACGCCGGAGGCCGCCGCGGCCGTCGCGCCGATCCGCGACAAGCTCGCTGCGCGCGGTTGCGGCGTGCCGCTCGTGGGCGACTTCCACTTCAACGGCCACAAGCTGCTCACGCGCCACCCCGAGTGCGCGCGCGCGCTCGCCAAATACCGCATCAACCCCGGCAACGTCGGCAAGGGCGCGAAGCGCGACGACCAGTTCGGGCAGATGATCGAGGTGGCGCTCAGGAACGAGAAGCCCGTGCGCATCGGCGTCAACTGGGGCAGCCTCGACCAGGAGCTGCTCGCGCGCCTGATGGATGAGAACGCACGCCAGTCCGCGCCCTCGGATGCGGAACAGGTCATGCGCGAGGCCGTCATCCTGTCCGCGCTCGAATCGGCGCGCCAGGCCGAGGCCTGGGGGCTGGGCGCCGATCGCATCGTCATCTCCTGCAAGATGAGCCAGGTGCAGGACCTGATCGCGGTCTATCGAAGCCTGGCAACGCGCTGCACGTACGCGCTGCACCTCGGCCTGACCGAGGCGGGCATGGGCTCCAAGGGCATCGTCGCCTCGAGCGCGGCGATGGGCGTGCTGCTGCAGGAAGGCATCGGCGACACGATCCGCATTTCGCTCACGCCCGAGCCGGGCGGCGACCGCACGCGCGAGGTGATCGTCGCCCAGGAGCTGCTGCAAACCATGGGCCTGCGCGCCTTCAGCCCGATGGTGAGCGCCTGCCCGGGCTGCGGGCGCACCACGAGCACCGAGTTCCAGGCGCTGGCGCAGAGAATCGAGCTCTCGCTGCGCGAAAACATGAAGGACTGGAAAACGCGCTACCCCGGCGTCGAGGAGATGCGCGTGGCGGTCATGGGCTGCGTGGTGAACGGGCCGGGCGAGTCCAAGCACGCCGACATCGGCATCAGCCTGCCCGGCACGAACGAGTCGCCGGTCGCGCCTGTTTACGTGGATGGCGAGAAAACCGTGACGCTGAAAGGCGCGCGCATCGCGGAGGAATTCCAGGCGATTGTCGAAGACTATGTCCGCAGGCGATTCGGCGCCGGTTCCGCGCCCGGACGCCGCAAAAACATAAAGATAAAAGCGGTTTGAAAAAAGTTAAGCCCGCGCTTCTCAAGGGATTCGACCAAGAGTACTTGCCTGGAGAGCAGCTCCAGTTCAACGCTCTCGTCGACCTCGTGCGCCGCAACTTCGAGCTCTACGGCTTTCTGCCGATCGAGACGCCCTCGGCCGAGCTCAAGGAGGTGCTGACCTCCAAGGGCGGGACCGAGAAGGAGATCTACGCGCTCGCGCGGCTCGCGGCGGGCGACGACGACGAGGCCGCGACGCGCGGCGCGCTGCGCTTCGATCTCACCGTGCCGCTCGCGCGCTACGTGGCGATGCGCGAGCGCGACCTCGCGTTCCCGTTCCGGCGCTACCAGATCCAGCGCGTCTGGCGAGGCGAGTCGCCGCAGGCGAAAAAGGGTCGCTTTCGCGAGTTCTACCAGTGCGACATCGACATCATCGGCCGCGAGAAGCTCTCGAGCCTCGCGGAGGCCGAGATTCCCAGCGTCATCTACAGCGTGTTCACGAAAATGGCGATCGGCGACTTCCGCATCCGCATCAACAACCGCAAGGTGCTCAAGGGCCTGCTGCAGGCGCAGGGCGTCGCCGACGCGGCGGCGCCCGCGGTGCTGCGCGCGCTCGACAAGGTCGATCGCGAGGAGAAGGCCAAGGTCGTCCAGGATATCAAGCGGGAGGGGGTGACGGAGGCTGCCGCGCTCGAGCTTTTCGGGCTGATTTCGGACAAGCGCGATACCAACGAAACGCTGCAAATGCTTTCCCGGCAAGCCGCGAACGAGCTCCTCGCCCAGGGCCTCGCCGAGGCGAAGGACATCGTCGCGGCAATTCGCCAGTTCGGCGTTCCGGATTCCCATTTCGCGATGGACCTGTCGGTCGTGCGCGGGCTTGACTACTACACGGGCACAATCTACGAAACCACGCTCGTCGGCCACCCCGAGCTCGGCAGCATCTGCTCGGGCGGCCGCTACGACGACCTGGCGAGCTATTTCACCGACACCAGGCTCCCGGGCGTGGGCATCTCGATCGGCCTGACGCGGCTGTTTTCCAGGCTCAAGGAGGCCAACCTGCTGCGGCCGCTCGAGCGCACGCCCGCCGAAGTTCTCGTGACCACCCTGGAACCGAAATATCTGGAGCGGTATCTCGGCATGGCGCGCGAGCTGCGCGCCGCGGGCGTCAACACCGAGGTGTATCTGGAATCCGCCAAGCTCAAGAATCAGCTCGCCTATGCCGACCGCAAGGGGTTTCGCGTCGCGCTCGTCGCGGGCGAGACCGAATTCAACGGCAACGTGGTGCAGGTCAAGGATCTTTACAATAGAAAAGACGAAAATCATCCTCTCGACCGTCTCGTCGCCTCCGTGCGAGACCTCCTGTCCCGATCCCGGAAGAGCGACTGATGGCCTACGATCTAGAAGAGCAGGAACAGCTTGCCGCGCTGAAGGCGTGGTGGAAGGACAACGGCACGCTCGTGCTGGTCGCGATCGCCGCGGCGGCGATCGCGTTCGCGGGCTGGCAGGGCTGGAACCGCTGGAAGGATGGCCAGTCGCAGCAGGCGGCGACGCTGTACGAGGCGCTGCTCAAGGCGCTTGTCGCCGGCGACGCCAAGGCGATGCGCGAGCCCGGAGGCGAGCTGGCGGAGAAATTTCCCGGCTCGCTGTACGCGTCGATGGGGGCGCTCGCGCAGGCGCGCTTCTACTTCGATCGCAAGGACCTGAAAAACGCCAAGGCGCAGCTGCAGTGGGCGGTGGAGCACGCGGGCTCGGGCGAGCTGCGCGATGTGGCGCGGCTGCGGCTCGCCGGCGTGCTTGTCGACGAGAAGTCGTATGACGAGGCGCTGAAGCTGCTCGAGGCGAAGCACTCGCCCGCGCTCGAAGCGCAGTACGCGGCGCTGCGCGGCGACGCGCTCGTCGCCAAGAACCGGCCGGACGAGGCGAAGGCCGCGTACCGCACCGCACTCGAGAAGGCGGACGGTGGTCGCAGCCCGGGCCTGCGCGAGAGCGTGCAGATGCGCCTCGACGCGCTCGGAGGCTAGCGTGAGTAAGACGCTCCCGGCCGTGCTTCTCGCCGCGGCGCTCTCGGCGTGCTCGAGCCTGCCGAGCATGAATCCGTTGAACTGGTTCGGCAGCTCCTCCACCGGGCCGAAGCCCGCCGAGCTGCCTTCGCTCGCCAACCCGCAGGGGGTGCGCGTGATGTGGTCGGCCAGCATCGGCGGCGCGGACGAATTCGTCCTCAGCCCCGCGCTCTACGGCGACAGCGTCTACGCGGCCTCGCGCAGCGGCTCGGTCGCGAGCCTGGACGCTGCCTCCGGCCAGCAGCGCTGGCGCGTGACGGTGGGCGCGCGCATTTCCGGCGCGGTCGGCAGCGACGGGACGCTCATTGCGGTCGCCTCGGACGGGGGCGGGGTGATCGCGCTCGACGCGCAGAATGGAACCGTGCGCTGGCGCGCGCGGGTGTCGAGCGAGGTGCTCGCCGCGCCCAAGATCGGCGAGGGGCTGGTGCTCGTGCGCAGCGCCGACAGCCGCATCTTCGCGTTCGGGGCGGAAGACGGGAAGCGCCGCTGGGTGTACCAGCGCGCCGCCGCGAGCCTGATCGTGCGCTCGCCCGCCGGGCTGACGCTCAGCCAGGGCTCGGCCTACGCGGGTTTCGGCGGCGGCAAGCTCGTCGCGCTTTCGCTCGCGACCGGGGGCGTGCGCTGGGAGGCGACCGTGGCGCTGCCCAAGGGCGCGACCGAGCTCGAGCGCGTCACCGATATCGTCGGCGATCCGACCGCGCTCGGCCGCGAGATCTGCGCCGCCGCCTACCAGGGGCGCGTCGCCTGCTATGACGCGCAGAACGGCAACCAGCTCTGGGCGCGCGAAATGTCCTCGCTCACCGGCGTGTCGTTCGACGCGCGCTACGCGTTCGTCTCGGACGACAAGGGCGCGGTGCACGCGCTCGATCGCACCAACGGGCGCAGCGTGTGGAAGCAGGACCGGCTCTCGTACCGCAGGCTCTCGCTGCCCCTGCCGCTCGGCACCGAGATCGCGGTCGGCGACCTGCAGGGTTACGTGCACTTCCTCGCGCGCGAATCGGGCGCGTTCGTCGCGCGCGCGAGCACCGACGGCAGTCCGATCCGCGCCGCGCCGCTCAAGCTCCCCGAGGGCTTCGTCGTGCAGACGCAGAACGGCGGGCTCTACGCGCTCAATCTCAGGTAGCCCGATGACGCCGCAATCGGCACGGCCGGCATGAAGCCGGTGGTGGCGCTCGTCGGCCGGCCGAACGTCGGCAAGAGCACCCTCTTTAACCGCCTCACGCGGCGCCGCGACGCGATCGTCGTCGACGTGCCGGGGGTGACGCGCGACCGGCATTACGGCGAGGGCGCCCTGGGCGGCCGGCCGTTCATCGCCATCGACACGGGCGGCTTGCAGCCCGAGACGTCCGAGAGCGTCTACGCCGAAATGGCGCGCCAGACCGAGCAGGCGATCGTCGAGGCCGACGTGGTGGTGCTCGTCGCGGATGCGAGGGCCGGCCTCACGCCCGGCGACCGCGCGATCGCCGAGAAGCTGCGGAAGCTGAAGGACCATGTCTGGATCGCCGCCAACAAGGCCGAGGGACTCGACCCCGACACAGCCGCCGCCGAATTCCACGAGCTGGGCCTTGGCCGGCCGCACGCGATTTCGGCGGCGCATGGGACCGGGGTCGCGGACTTTCTGGAATTCATTCTCAAGGCTTTTCCTCCGCCGGAAAAAGAAGAGCCCGCGGAAGACGAAAAGCATCCGCGCGTCGCGATCGTCGGGCGGCCCAACGTGGGCAAGTCCACCCTGATCAACTCGCTCGTCGGCGAGGAGCGGGTCGTCGCCCACGACCTGCCCGGCACGACGCGCGACTCGATCGAGGTGCCGTTCGAGCGCGCGGGCCGGCGCTACACGCTCATCGACACCGCGGGGCTGCGCAAGCGCGGCAAATCCGGCGGCGACGTCGAGCGCTTCTCCATCGTGAAGACGCTGCAGGCGATCGATGCCGCAAACGTCGCGGTGCTCGTGCTCGATGCGGTCGAAGGGATTTCCGACCAGGACGCGCACGTCGCCGGCTATATCCTCGAGCGCGGGCGCGCGGTCGTGGTCGCCGTCAACAAGTGGGATGCCGCGGACAAGGAGGCGAGGGAGCGCGTGAAGGCGCAGCTCGGCTGGAGCCTCGGCTTTCTCGGCTTCGCCGACTCGCTCTTCATCTCGGCGAAGACCGCGCGCGGGGTGAGCGACGTGATGCGCTCCGTGGACGCGGCCTATGCCGCGGCGATGGCGAAACTGCCCACGCCGAAGCTCACGCGGGCGCTGATCGCCGCGATCGAGCGCCAGGCGCCGGCGCGCAAGGGCTACTCCCGCCCCAAGCTTCGCTATGCGCATCAAGGCGGCTCAAACCCGCCGCGCATCGTGATCCATGGCAACGCGCTGGAGCATGTCACCGACGCCTACCTGCGCTACCTGCAGGGCTGGTTCCGCGACACCTTCTCTCTCACCGGCACGCCGCTCAAGATCGAGCTGCGCACCGGGCGCAACCCTTACGCGAAGAAAAAAAAGAAGAGATAGCTACATGTTGACAATGACCACATAACGTGCGAGCGTATGTGGCTAATGTCAACATCAAGACGCCGGAAGGCTGGCTATCACCATGGCGACTTGCGCGCCTCGGTGCTCCGTGCTGCGGCCGAACTCATTGAACAAAAGGGAGTCGACGCCCTCAGCCTGAGGGAGGTCGCCCGCCGCGCCGGGGTCTCTCATAACGCGCCTTACCGCCATTTCCCAAGCCGCGGGGCGCTCCTCGCTGCGCTCGCTGTGGCGGGATTCGAGCGCTTTCGCAACGAGCTCGCCGATGCCGAGCGGGCGGGCGGGCTGCGCGCCCGGGGCGAGGCCTACATCCGCTTCGCGCTCGCCCGCCCGCAGCATTTCCGGCTGATGTTCGGCCCAGGCCTCGACTCCGCGGTCGGCGCGAACCTGCATGAGCAGGCGGCGCGCACCTTCGGCGGATTGCAGCAGGCCATCTCTGCGCATGCCGGCAAGGAGGCGCCCTACGCGGCGATCGCGGCATGGGCGCTCGTCCACGGGCTGTCGCATCTGCTGCTCGATCAGAAGCTCGCGGACTCCGCGCGTGATGCGGAGCGCCTTCCCGAGTTCGTGCGTGCGGTGCTCGGCGCGGTGCGTTTTTCGGTGGCGCCTGCCGGGCGCCCGGAGTAGCGCCGGCGCTTACTCAGGGCTCGGCGTAGCGCGCGAACGCCGCCCGGCAGCCGCCGGGCTCGGCATGGCAGTAGAGCAGGCGAAAAAGCGGCCGCTCGAGGTGCCGGATGAACTTGGCGAGGCTCTCCCAGAGGGCGCGGGCCCGCTGCGGCGCGCCGAGCGCGAGCGCGCCGGTCATGCCGGCGGCGAGCAGGTATTCGCGCGCTTCCGCGCTCAGCTCAGGCTGCGTGGCGGCGAGCTTTTCGGCAAGCTGCGCCATGCGCGCGGCGTCGCGTTCTCCGACCGCGGCGAAAAGCAGGACCCAGTCGCGCTGGAACTCGTGCAGACCGGAGAAGCAGGGCGCGGCGGTGATGCGCCGCCACACGGCACTCGCCTCGGCCGGCGCGAGAAACGGATTGAGCGTGCGCGCGACATTGAGCAATCCGGGCAGCCAGACGTCCAGATCGCGCGGGTCGCGGCATTCGATCAGGCGCAGCTTGGCGAGCTCGAGGTCCTTCTCGAGCGCGGCGCCGATCGAGTCGGGGGCCGGCAGCTGCGCCTGCAGCAGAAAATCGCGCGCATAGCGGGCCAGGCGCGTGCTCTCGATGCGGTCGAACGCGTACGCGGCGGCGTGCGTTTCGTCGACCGGGCGGCGCTTCAGCCCCTCGAGCATGTCGAGCACCGGGACGCCCGCGGTGAGGAGCGCGACGACATCGGAGGCGCTTTTTTCGGTGAAGCGGTGCCGCGCGGCATTGAGATCCAGCACCGGCGCGTAGTCCGAGTTGGCGGGCATGCCGTAGCTCGCGAAAAGCGGCTCGAGCGTCGCGCGCCGGCCGAGATAGCGTGCGTCCAGGTCGCCGGGCCCGGGTACGAGCGCCTCGCGCAGCACGCGCGAGAGCCCGGGCTGGGCGAAGGCCGCCGCCTTCGCCGGCAGCGGCAACGGCGCCTCGCTCGCGACGATGAGAAGATCGTGGTTGCTCGGGGCGAACACCGCGTAGTCCGGAAATACCTCACCGAGCGCGCGCATGACCGAGGCGAGGAGCGAGGCGTCGATCTCGTAGAGCTGGAACCACTGAACCAGCACGCCTCCGCGCTCCAGGTGCGAGCGGATGCGGCGGTAGAACTCGGTGGTGAAAAGGCTCGCGACGCCGCTCACCCACGGGTTGGAGGGCTCGGAGACGAGGATGTCGTAGCGCCGGTTGCGGGTGGAAAAAAAGGTTTTCGCATCGTCGATGATGATCCGGCCACGCGGATCGGCGAAGGCCGCGATGTTGCGCGGGGCGAAGCCGCGCGCGGCCTCCGCCATGGCGGCCTCGATCTCGACGGTCTCGACGCGCTCGAGCGTCAGGCTCTGCAGCAGCGTGTGCATGGTGAGGCCGGTGCCGATGCCGATCACCGCGGCGCTCTTTGCGTCCGGCTTCAGGGCGAGCGGCACGGCCGCGGTCAGCGCCATGGTGATCTCGTCGGTGCCGCGCTGCGCATTCGGGTCCATGACGATCGAGCCGTCGGACTTGCCGTTGGTGCGGATGCTGAGCGCGTTGCCGTAGCGCGCGAGGTGCACGGTGGCGGTCTTGCCGTCGCGCGCGTAGAGGATCTCGGCATCGCGCGAGCTCGCGAGGTCGCCGTAGCGGTACACGCCCGCAGTCATCTTGTGCGGATCGAGCTGGAAGACGGCCGCGACCGGCGCAAAAGCGATGACGCACGCCGCGGCCGCCCAGCGCACGATCCCCTCCGGCGCGAAGCGGGCGAGGAGCACGAGCCCCATCGCCGCGTCGACGAGCGCGCCCAGCGTGAGGGTCCATTGCAGGCCGAGCATCGGCAATCCGCCGTGCACGGCGAGAAGGACGCCGGCAATGCCGCCGAGCGTGTTGGCCGCGTAGACCTGGCCGATCGCGCGCTCGCCCGCGCCGCGCCGCAGGAGCGCGCCGGTGATGAGCGGCAGCGTCATCCCCGCGCAGAAGGTCGCGGGCAGCATGACGAGAGCGCAGATCGCCTGGCCCGAGAGGTTGAAAAGCGCGTAGCCCGTCTCGGTGCGCGCGAGCCCCGACATGAGCGCTTCCATGAGATTGAATGAAAGGTCGTACACCGGCAGCGTCGCGAGGGCGAGCAGGCCCATCGCGACCTGCACGCCGCCGAGCAGCCGCTCGGGATGGGCGGCGGCGTCGACGCGGCGGCGCACCGCGAGGCCGCCGAGCGCGAGTCCCAGGATGAAGGTCGAGAGCATGAGCTCGAACGAGTGGGTCGAGGCACCGAGCACGAGCGCCAGCATGCGGATCCAGCAGATCTCGTAGACGAAGGACGCCAGTCCCGTGAAGAAGGCGACGGCGAGGAGCAGGCGGGCGGCGCCCGTGTCCGCCTCGGGAATCGACCGGGCGAGCGTCGGATGACGCGCCGGCCTGGCAAGCACCGCGATCACGACCGCGACGAGGAGGTTGAGCGTGCCGGCGACGCGCAGCGTTCCGGGCAGCCCGACCCAGCCGATGAGGACGAAGCCGCTTGCCAGCACGCCCGCGGCCGCGCCCAGGCTGTTGGCGAAATAGAGCATCGCCACCGCCTCGCCGCGCGCGCCCGGCAGCGCGCGCGCGAGGCCGGTGCTCATGAGCGGGAACGTGGCGCCGAGGAGAATCGATTGGGGCAGGATGAGCGCGCAGGAGAGACCGAGCTTCGCGCCGAGCGCCAGCCAATCGGTTCCGAGCGCCGGCAGCAGCGTCGCGTATGACCAATCCGTTGACCACACGAACACCGGGTGGAAGGCGAGCGCAAAGAGGCCGACAGCGGCCTCGATCGCCGCGTAGACGAGGAGCGGATTGCGGATGCGCGCCGAGACGCGCGCGCACAGCGCCGAGCCGAGCGCCATTCCGCCCATGAAGACGACAAGCACGAGCGACTGCGCGTAGGCCGCGTGCCCGAGGTAAAGCTTGAGGTAGTGCGTCCAGACCGACTCGTAAATGAGCCCGGCGAAGCCCGAAGCGATGAAAAGCGCGTAAAAAGCGGCTCGTGGCGCCATGGCGGCGCTTATATCATGCGCATCGCATGTCCGTTCCCGTGTCCGTCCCCGCCAGGCTCGGTGCCTACTATTTCGCGTTCTTCGCCTACATCGGCGTGGTGGCGCCGTACCTTTCGCTCTGGCTCGCCGCGCGGGGCTACGGCGCGCCGCAGATCGCCTTCGTGCTGGCGATGCCGCAGGTCGCGCGCGTGTTCGCGCCGACCCTGTGGGGCTGGATCGCCGACCGCACCGGCTGGCAGCGCGGCATCGTCCTGTTCACCGCGTTTTCGACCCTGATCGGCCTGTCGGCGCTGCATTTGACGCAGAGCGCGGGCGAGGTCGCCGCCGTGATGCTCGCCGTGAGCATCATCGGAGCGGGATCGATGCCGCTCGTCGAGGCGGCCGCGCTCGTGGCGACGCGCGCGAAGCCCGGCAGCTACGGCCCGGTGCGCTTGTGGGGCTCGGTCGGCTTCATTCTGACGGCGCTCTGCACCGGGGTCTGGCTGGACTATCACGGCGCCGACACGATTCTCGACATCATCCTCGGTCTCGCCGCGCTCGTCTGCGTTGCGGCCTTCGGCATCCCGCCGCGCGAGGCGCCGCCGTCCCAGGCGAGCCCTGCCAGCATCGGCGCCTTGCTCGCGCGCGCCGACGTGCTCGCCTTCTTTGCGGCGTGCATGTGCATGTCGGTGGCGCACGGGACGCTGTACGCTTTCCTGTCGATCCACCTGGAAGCGGCGGGATACACAAAAGCCGCCATCGGCGCGCTGTGGATGCTCGGCTCCGCCGCGGAGATCGCCGCGTTCGTCTTTCTGCCGCAGCTGATGCGGCGCTTCACGCTGCGCGCGCTGCTCATCGCGAGCTTCGCCTGCGCGGCAGTGCGCTTCTTGCTTATCGGCTGGGCGGTGG
>Ga0134128_10010302_pt1 | contig 11197 bp, 5 predicted proteins | sample KB31754_FD_96462 | JGI IMG/M metagenome (GOLD analysis project Ga0134128, IMG submission 96462) | Terrestrial soil microbial communities with excess Nitrogen fertilizer from Kellogg Biological Station, Michigan, USA - KB3-175-4 | ecosystem: Environmental > Terrestrial > Soil > Unclassified ...
CCACCTCGAAGCCACATCCCATCTGGTCCGTCAGGATTCCCGATCACTCATCGACGCCACGATCACCAATCCCGAAATTTCTGCCGACCGCAAACGCTCCCCCGTTGCCTTCGCGATCCGCGTGCAAGCCGTCCGCGCCAGCGATGGCAAACGTATCCTCCCCGCACTGCAAGACGACAACTACTTCACGCTGCTACCCGGCGAATCAAAAACCGTACACCTCAGCTTCAATCCCGCGCTGTTGCCCGACAGTCGCTATAAGCTTCTCATCGAACCCTATAACCACGCTGCACCCGGTGACTCCTCAACCCCAGGCTCCGCTGCCGGCGCGCCAGCCCCCGCGCAACCCGCGATACCGCTTACCCTGGCCTCGCCCTTACAAAGCAATATGGTGATCCAGCAAGGCAAGCCCTTCACGATCTGGGGACACGCCACGCCGGGTGAGAAGGTCCGAGTCGATGCGGATTGGCTCGCCGAACCCGTCACCGTTGTTCCCGACGCCAACGGCGCCTTCGAAGCGATCATTCCCGTCCCAACTGCGACCCGCGGCGACTATCGCGAACATTCGCTCTCCGTAGGCTGTGGCGCCGAAGCGCAGACCCTTTCGCATCTGCTCATCGGCGAACTGTGGTTTTGCAGCGGGCAGAGCAATATGCAATTCAGCATGGCAACCGTGCTCGACTCGACGGCCGATATCGCCGCCGCGCACAATCCCCATATCCGGCTGTTCAACGCCTATCTGAATTTCAGCGACACACCCATCGACGAAGTCGGCGGCAACTGGGTCGAATGTACACCCCGGACGGTGCGTGGATTTAGTGCGGTGGGGTATTATTTCGGCCGCCGCCTGCAGCAAACCCTCGACGTACCCGTAGGCCTCATCTTCTCCGGCATCGGCGCCTCCGCCGCGCAAGCCTGGACGCCGCGTGACGTACTGGCGAATGATACCCTGCTCGACCACCGTTATCTGGAGCCTTACCTGCAAAGCCCGCGGTCCCACGAACACATCGATGGCGGATTCTCCTTCGAGAAGGTGACCCGGCCTTACCTGCTATACAACGCCATGATCTATCCGTTCCGGCACCTGTCCGTTCGCGGGTTCTGCTGGTACCAGGGCGAGTCGAACAGGATGGAGCGGGAATCTTATACGGACCTGACCCAACGCATGATCCGCAGCTGGCGTGAGGTATTCGAACAAGGCGATCTGCCCTTCTATTATGTACAAGTGGCGCCCTTCTTCTACGACCAGCCCGATCCCACGCTGGCCGACTATGCCTTCTTCCGTGAAGCGCAGGAGAAGATCGCCACGCTGACTAACACCGGGATGGTGATCACCATGGACGTGGGCGAAGCAAAGAACCTGCACCCGATCAACAAAAAGCCCGTCGGCGAACGCCTCGCCGCCACGGCATTGAACCGCGAATACGGCTATACATCGATGGTGGACCGCGGCCCGCAATACCGCTGTCTGGAGATCCGCGGCCGCGAGGCGATCGTCCATTTCGAACCGGGAACGGTAAGCGGTGGGCTGAAAACGAACGATGGACAGACGCCTGCCTTTTTCACCATGGCCGGCGAGGACCAGGTCTTCTATCCCGCCCGGGCTCGCATCGATGGCGACGAGATCGTCGTCACCTGCGACAAGGTGAAAAAGCCGGTTGCGGTGCGTTATGCCTTTACCAATTTCGCCGTGACAAATTTGGAGAACGGGGCCGGCTGGCCCGTCGTACCTTTCAGAACCGATAGCTGGCCCGAAAAACAGCCGTCGGCTCAAAACAAATAGCATGACGTTGTCCCGATCATACCTGTCCCTGTGCACGTTGCTGGTACTGGCCTGCGTCTTGCTTGCCCAAGAGCCGCTTCAGGCCCAGGCCAACGCGCAGCCCGCCTACTTCATCGATGGCTATCACGGCGGCATCTACGGCCATATCCCACAATGGCAAACGAAGTTCATGGTCGACAAGCTGCACGAATTCCCGGACTGGAAGATCAACCTCGAGCTCGAACCCGAGTCCTGGGACAGCATCGCCATAGAACATCCCGATGACTACGCAGCCTTCAAAGATTGTATCGCCGATCAAAGCGCCAATGGCCGCGTGGAATACGTCAACCCTGCCTACGGCCAGAGCTATCTGTACAACATTTCCGGGGAAAGCATCATCCGCCAATTCTATTATGGCATGCGCAAGCTGCGGCAACATTTTCCAAACGTCGTGTTCTCGACCTATTCGTCGGAGGAGCCCTGTTTCACCAGCGCACTGCCGCAGATATTAAGCTCATACGGCTTCAAATACGCCTCGTTAAAGAACCCCAACACCTGCTGGGGCGGCTACACCCGCGCCCACGGCGGCGAACTGGTGAATTGGATCGGACCCGACGGCACCAGTCTGCTCACCGTCCCGCGTTATGCCACCGAAGCATTAAAACCACACAGCACCTGGGAGACCATCGCCGAGAATAACTCCCTTGCCTATGTCCTCAGCGCCTTCAAAGCAGGTATCACGAACCCCGTGGGCATGACGCTGCAGGATGCGGGCTGGGAGTTCGGCCCCTGGATAAAACCCGGCGAAGCCTACAAACCCGGATCGTCCGACGCCGACGCAAAAGACGTCAAGGATTCCTATCACCCCACCATATTCGAAACCTGGCGCGGCTATATCGAGCAGCACACCCCCGGCAAAACCACCGAGGATTGGCGTTTCTCACAGGAAGACGTGCTCACCAGCCTCGTCTGGGGCGGACAGGTGCTCCAGCAGGTCGCCCGCAATGTCCGGCGTGCAGAGAACAAGCTCGTTGCCGCCGAAAAGCTCGCGGCGATGGCAGCGGTATACAATGGCGCCCCGTGGCCCGGTGTCTCCTTAGACGAAGGATGGCGGACGCTGTTACTCTCCCAGCACCATGATTGCTGGATCGTGCCTTACAACGTAGTACGCAACACGACCCACACCTGGGCGGAATGGGTAGAACGTTGGACCGGAAACAGCGACCGCCGTGCGGACAGCATTACCGCCGTGTCGATGGCACGGCTCGCTCCCCGGGCAAATGCGATCACTGTCTTCAATACCACGGCTGCCGAACGTCGGGAATGCGTCGAAGTTTCCTTGCCCGATGGGTGGAAGGGTGTAGTAGTAACCAATTTTCTGGGTAATCCGGTTACCACGCAGCGTACTGCCGATGGAAAATTGCTTTTTAGCGCTACCGTGTTGCCACTCGGTACCGAACACTATGGTCTGCATCGAGCCACCGGAACCACCGCAACCACCGCAACCACCGCAACCACTGTGAGCCGGGGCGCCCGGGCGAGCGGGCAAGACAGTAGGATCAACATCGAAACGGACAAGTATTCCATCGGGCTCGATGCAAAAAAGGGTGGGGCTATCACCCGTCTGCTGACCAAAGGCCCCGACCCTTATAACTTTGTCGACGAAAAAGCACCGTATTACTTAAACGAGCTGCGCGGTAATTTTTATAACGATGGTGGATTCCGCTCCAGCACGGAAACGCCGGCGAAGCTCACCATCCTTGAAAACGGTCCGCTGCGGGTCCGGGTACAGATCGACGGACAGATCGCCGGCACGCCCTTCACCCAACTACTTACCGTGATGCAGGGCGAACCACGGATCGATATCCATCTCGAGATCCACTGGAGCGAAAATCATCGGATCGGCGAGTCGCCGGACAGCATCAAAGGCTATCCCCTGAAAAAAGAATTCTACAACGATAGTTTCAAGCTGCAAGTGCTGTTCCCCGTGACCCTAAAGAACCAAAAGGTCTACAAGAACGCTCCCTTCGACGTACTCGAAAGCGGGCTCGACGATACTTTCTTCGATAGCTGGGACAGCATCAAGAATGTGGTCGCCCACAAATGGGTCGATGTCACGGATGCAGCGGGCAAGTACGGCCTGGCAGTCTTCACCGACGAGACCACATCTTATGCCCATGGGCCGAACTATCCGCTGGCTTTGACCGTCGCCTACTCCGGACCGGCACTGTTTGGCCGGGATTATACGATCACGGCGCCCACGATCATGGACTATGCGCTCCTGCCACATATCGGACGTTGGGACGAGGCCGGCATCTGGACGGCCGCTACGCGCTGGAATGAGCCGTTGCGGGTTCGTAACGGGGCGAGAGATGCCGGTGGCTCGTTGCTGACGCTCTCCAGTCCGGGTTGGGAAGTCTCGTCAATGACCATCTCCGGACACGATCTGCTGGTGCGTCTCTTCAATGCGGAAGGCAAGGATAGCATTCAACGCATTGGACCTAATTTCCCGGTAAAGACAGCAAACCTGGTCACGCTCGACGGGCATATCATAAAACGGCTCAACATCGATGACTGCGGTATCGACGCAAAATGTGTGAGGATCACCGCACCCCGTTTTGGCATCCGAACCATACAATTTAAAGACGTCATAAAATGAAAAGACTAGTTGCGTTTCTTTCCCTCGTAACGCTTGGCATCACCACGACCACCGCCCAGGTCGCACCCTTCAAGACCGGCGACAAGATCGCCTTCGTCGGCAACAGCATCACTGAACAAGGCTATTATGAATCGTATGTCTGGCTGTATTATATGCTGCACTTCCCCGGCAGACGCATCGTGATCCTCAACCGCGGCATCGGCGGCGACCGCGCCGAAGAGATCTACAAGCGTTTCGATGACGACGTGCTTTCCGCCGACCCGGATGTGATCGTCCTGACCTTTGGCATGAACGATTCGGGTTATTGGGAATACCTCAAGGGCAACCCCGATTCGGTTGCCCGCGTGCATGTCGCCGATAGTCGTCACTACTTCGATCTCATTCAGGAGAGATTGAAAAAATTACCCAATGTAAAAAAGGTGATCATTCTTGGCTCGCCCTTCGATGAGACCGTAAAGCTCAAGAGTGCTGTCTTCCCCGGCAAGGTCCAGGCGATGGAGCAAATCGCAGCCTTCCAGACCGAAGCCGCAAAAGCAAATCATTGGGGCCTGGTGGATTTCCTGCATCCGATGACGGCTATCGATCTCCGCGAACAAAAACAGGATTCGACCTTTACGCTCACCGGCAATGATCGTATCCATCCCGGTAACTCCGGCCATTTCGTGATGGCGTGGCTATTCCTGAAAGCACAGGGATTGGCTGACTTGCCCGTTGCCGATATCGCCATCGATGCCAAAAGCGGCAAGCTCGAACGCGAAGGGAATTGTCATATCACGAATATCAGTGCGTCGAACGGTCTGCATTTCGACTACCTCGCTAACTCGCTGCCATTCCCGGTAGATACGGTCCCGCGGCTGTGGGGGAATCCGCATCGCCAGTCCGAAGCGCTGCCCGTAATGCCGTTCTATACCGAATTCAACAGGGAGATGCTCCGTGTGAGCGGGTTGAGCAGCGGCGATTACGATCTGACCATCGACGGCCGGAAGATCGCACAATTCACCGCGGAGGAACTCGGCGAAGGCATCAATCTGGCGAAGCTGCCCAAAACGCCGGAATACGAACAGGCGATGGCGGTGCTTCAGCTCAACGAAGAGCGCATGGGGCTGGAATCGAAACTGCGGCAGTATGCCTGGCTGCAATATGATTATCTGCGCGGCATCGGCCGGAAGTTCAATGACGACCTCATCACCATGGATTCGGTGAATGCAAAGGCCGCAAAGGATTGGGCCGTCAACTCGAAACGCGACTCGTATCGTGCCGGGCGTTATCCCGCGGTTCGCGCTGCATGGGAGAAAGAAAGTAAAATGCTGGTTGACGATATCTATACCATCAACCAGCCCAAAACACACCGTATCGAAATAAAACCAATTGCGAGGTAAAGCGCACATGCCGGGAGGACGGGCCGCGGGTACGGCCAGGGCCGTGAATGGCCGGGGTCTCGGATCGTGCGAGCGCGAAAGCTTAGCGCTTCCCGGCGCGTGCGGCGATATATTCCTTCATCGTGATCTTACCGCCGATCAGGTGAGCATATAACAATTCCGGTTGGGTCTTCTTGATCGCCTCTACGACCTCTCTGTCGAAGAAGAGCGTCTTTATTAACTTTTTCATGCTACAAATTTACATCGCAGGAAATGAGTTGCATAGACAACTTTTGGTGTTTCCAATCATCGCAAAGCCCGTCCAAACCCGCGTATCTGCTTATGGATGTTGTGCTTAGAAAGCCGGGCGAAATCCTCTCCAGGGCGCATCCGTCCCGCATATCTACGCCCCGCTCCTCCAAAGCCTCGCGATGATACGATTTTATCCAATCTTGCACCTCTGCAAGCCATTTCCGAAATAAGCCGTAAACTTGGTCATGATAAAATGCCTTTCTGCTCTTGCGGCCCTTGCCCTGGTCGCCCGTTGCTACGCCCAATCCCCGATGCCCTCCATCGTCGACAACCAGGGCCGCCATACCCTGCTGGTAGATGGCAAGCCTTTTTTCATCCTGGGGGGACAGGCCCACAATTCCAGTGCGTGGCCGGCACTGCTGCCGCAAGTATGGACGGCAGTGGACCATCTGCACGCCAATACACTCGAAATCCCGGTCTACTGGGAACAGCTCGAACCACAGGAAGGAAAATTCGACTTCTCGCTGGTCGACACCCTGCTGACACAGGCGCGCACGCATCACACGCGGCTCGTGCTGTTGTGGTTTGCCACCTGGAAGAACGGCAGCGATCACTATATGCCGGCGTGGATGAAGCTGCAGGCAACAACATATCCCAACTGTATCGGTGTCAAAGGCAACCCTGTCGATTCGCCGTCGCCCATTGCGGAAGCCACGCTCCAGGCCGATAAAAAGGCCTTCACGGCGTTTATGCGTTATCTTAAAAAGGCGGACCCGGCCCACACCGTGATCATGGTACAGGTGGAGAACGAGCCGGGCGCCTGGGGCACCGTACGCGATTATTCTCCCGCCGCGCAACGGCTTTTCGAAAAGCCGGTGCCTGCAGAGTTGCTGCAACCGGAAGTCCTCAAGGCCCTCGGCCACCCCGACGGTGCCGCCGGCTCCTGGTCGAAGGTCTTCGGCGCCGACGCCGATGAATATTTCCAGGCCTGGTATGTCGCGCGGTTCATCGGCGAAGTAGCCGCGGCGGGAAAGGCCGAATACCCCTTGCCGTTGTATGTCAATGTCGCGCTTCGGGACCCGCTCACGCATCCCACGGCGAATAGCTACGAAAGCGGCGGCGCCACCGACAATGTGATCCCGATCTACAAGATCGCTGCTCCGGCCATCGACCTCGTGGCACCGGATATCTACCTGCCCGAAGACGACAAATGTCGCAAGGTGATCGATCTCTATACCCGGCCCGACAACGCGCTGCTGGTTCCCGAGGCCGCCCTGACCTCAGCGAAAGTGGGCTATCTGTATTCGGTGCTGGCGCATGGCGGCATCGGTTTTTCACCTTTCGGGATCGATGACAATGGGGGCGAGTCACCCAATGCACCAGACAGCTGCACCGCTTTCGGCGAGGAATATGCGCTGCTCGCGCCGATGCTTCCGCAACTGGCCGAGTGGGCCGCACAAGGTAAGATCAGCGCGCTGCTGGAACCCGATGACCACACGGACCAAACCGTTGAGCTCGACGGCTGGCAGGCACGCGCCATCTTCGGCACCGGCCGCGGCGATCACCGGCATGGCAACGGTCGTTCCTCCGGAAAGGTGCTGATCATCCGGCAGGACCGGAATACCTTCCTGGTCACCGGCACGCTGGCCCGGATCACCTTCAAGCCGCTAGACGCAGGTACCGGTACAGCCGGGCGTCCCGTCGGCGGCAAAGCCTGGCAATATCTCCGCGTAGAAGAAGGTACGTATACCAACGGCATTTTCACACCCCGCCGTATCCTCAATGGCGACGAGACGGACTGGGGCGGCCCGGCCTTCGGACCCGCGCCGACGCTCCTCCGCATTACGCTGAATATAAGATGAGCAGCTTTACTCGATCCAGGCCAAATAATTGTCCTTCGATATTCGTGTGAACGTGGCGTCAGGATAGGCGGAGGCAAATGCAGTAGGAATTTTGATCTTTTTGTCCGAAGAATATTTAAACTCAAAAGCCCAAAGCTTTCCGTTTCGGACTTCAACCAGATCGACTTCCTGCTGGCTGTAGGTCCGCCAAAAATAATATTCGACGTTTTCCCGCCGATAATCATTTCGCTTGATCCTTTCCGACAACAGGTAGTTCTCCCACAATGCACCGATGTCATTGCGCAGGGACAGCAGCTTAAAATCATTGATAATGGCATTTCTGATACCATTATCGAAAAAGTACCATTTGGAACCTTTTGATATTTCCTTTCGATGATTAGTAGAATAGGCTGGAATTTTATAGATAATAAATACCTTGCTTAGCAGGTCAAGGTAGTTCTCCACCGTATTTTTGCTGATACCCAGTTGGGTTCCCAATTCGCTATAGGAAACTTCCGACCCCGCCTGGTAGGCAATTAATCTCAGCAAACGCAGGATCTTGTCGGGTTGTCTGATGCCTTCAAATGACAATATGTCCTTCAGCAAATAGGATTGGATCAATTCCAAAAGGTATTCCGACTTTTTTTGAAAGGTCTCCAGTTGAAGCAATTCCGGGTAACTCCCCAGGATGAGCCGCTCTTCCAGGGACTGCTGCGTTTCCAGCGAGGTTTTAATTTTGTTCAGCTCCGCCTGCGCAAGCGGGTATAAATGGAATGATATTTTTCTCCCGGTGAGCGGCTCACCGGCTTTGTTCAGCAGGTCGAAGGAAGAGGAACCGGTAGCAACAATCGTTAGCTCCGGAAAGCTGTCGATCATTAACTTCAACGCCTTGCCGATTTCAGGTACTGCCTGGGCTTCATCGATAAAAACCACTTCAGCGTCACCGATGATCCGCTTGTAATTGGCCTCCCGGAGATTTCCGAGCGTTTCCTGTACGTCCAGGTCTTCTCCATTTAACTTTAGCACTCGGCGGTCAATTTTTGCTTCAATTGTTCTCAACAAGAAAGTCTTACCCACCCTTCGGGTGCCCATTATCAGCAAGACCTTGTTTTTCCCAGTATTCGCCTCAACTTCCGCTTCCAGGATTCTAGGAACAACCATCATAAATCTGTCATTATACTGACTAAATTAATACAAATATAGTCAATATACTGACTTTTTTACGTACTTTCGGAGAATCGAGCATCATTCTATTCATTCCTCAACGAACGTACCGGATTGGCCGTCGCCGCCCTGATCGACTGCCAGGTCATCGTCGCCACGGCTATCGCGAGAGCGATCGCTCCGGATTCGACGAATACCGCCGGCCCGATGCTGATGTGATAGGCAAAGCCCCGGAGCCAGCCGTTCATCACCCACCAGCAAAGCGGAACAGAGATAAGCAGCGAGATCAGGATCAGCTTGACGAAATCCTTCGAGAGCAGCATTACGATCGACGTCTGCGAAGACCCCAGCACTTTTCGAATGCCTATTTCCTTGATGCGTTGCTGTGCCATAAAGACGCTGAGCCCAAACAAGCCGAGACAGGCAATAAAAATGGACAAGCAGGAAAAGAACAAAAACAGCTTTCCGAACTGCTGATCGGCCTGGTATTGATCGTTAAAGCTCTGGTCCAGGAAATGGTAGAGGAACGGTCGTTGCGGCGCCAGCTTGTTCCAAAGCGAATGGAGGCTGGCAATCGTTGCCGGAATATCATTGCCGCCTTTGAGCCCGACGGAGATACGGTTGAGGACGTACGGATAGCCATAACGCAATGTAAGCGGCTCTACTTTCTGATGCAGCGACCGGAAATTAAAATCCTTTACCACCCCGATGATCTTTCCTTTTCTTCCCCATTGATCGAACCTTTTTCCGACGGCATCGGCGGGGTTTTGGTAGCCGTACAGCCTTGCCGCCGCTTCGTTGATGACCATCGACTCCGCGCTGTCCGTAGAGAACTCGCGGGAATAATTCCTTCCGGCTATAAGGGGAATATGATACGTGGGTATGAAGTCGAAGTCGATCTCATAAATAAAGGGGATCTGGTTGGCCATCTTTCCATCCGGCCCCTCGATGGTTGTCGAAGCATTGGGCAGGAATTCCCCGGGCACCGCGCGGGATGCGGCAACACCAAGGACACCCGGCACGTTGGCAATGGCGGTTTTGATCGGCTCGATGTGCTGCTCGACCTGGTTGTCACCTTCGAAATCGAGGACCAGCAGCTGATCTTTCCGGAAACCCAGATCATGATGGTTCACAAAGGTCAATTGACGGAACACGACGATCGTTCCGGCTATCAGGACAATGGAGACGGTAAACTGGAAAACGACCAGCACCTTCCGCAGGGAGATGCCATTCCGGGAAGGATCAAATTTGCCTTTGAGGACCGATATGGCCTTGAAGCCACTTAGGAACCAGGCGGGGTAGATGCCGGCGACAATACCTACCACGATCGAAAAAGCCATCATCCCGCCTATCGTCAAGGGCTGGAAAAGGTTCACATGGCCAAGATCTTTTCCCGATAAATTGGTGATCAGCGAAAGACCCATCGCCGCAAGGAGCAAAGCGATCGATCCTGCAACAAACGAGAGCAGGATGGATTCCGCAAGGAATTGCCGGACCAGCCGCGAAGGCGTTACACCCAACACCTTTCTGACGCCTACCTCTTTGGCTCTCTCGAGCGACCGGGCGGTGCTCAGATTCATAAAATTGACGCACGCGATCAGCACGATAAATACCGCTATACAAGCAAAGAGATAGACATTGGTGAGGCTGCCCGTGGGGCCGGGCTGCCGGATGGCCACGCTATGGAGATAGGCATCGGTAAACTTCTCGAAGGAGACGACATAGCCTTTGTCATCGGGGTTATGTCGTTTCACGAAAGCGGCGGCCTGGGCCTGCAAACCATCGATGGTGGCGTTCTTTTTCAAGAGCAGGTAGGTATAGAAATCGACATAGCCCCACTCGTTCCAGATCTCGGGCTGCCAAATTCTCGCCGAGGCCATCGAGATAAGGGCGTTGAAGGTAAACTGTGAATTGGGCGGCACATCCTCCATGACGCCGGTGACGTTGAGATTGACCTGGTTGTCGCCACGGAAGACCTGACCCACCGGGTTCGTGTTGCCAAAGAATTTCTCGGCTACGGAACGGGTGAGCACGATGCTGTAGGGCGCGATCAGCGCCGTGTGCGGGTCTCCATAAAGCATCTTCCAGCTGAAGACGTCGAATGCCGTGGAGTCCATGCAGACGATGTTATCCTGTTGAATGCGTTTGTTGCCGTGCTGCA
>Ga0134128_10010305_pt1 | contig 11196 bp, 11 predicted proteins | sample KB31754_FD_96462 | JGI IMG/M metagenome (GOLD analysis project Ga0134128, IMG submission 96462) | Terrestrial soil microbial communities with excess Nitrogen fertilizer from Kellogg Biological Station, Michigan, USA - KB3-175-4 | ecosystem: Environmental > Terrestrial > Soil > Unclassified ...
CACATGGAGATATAGGCAGAGTTTTCATTTCCTAAATTTCACGCTGTAAAATATGATTACAGATACAAAACTTGCCAACAATATCATAGATGCAAACGGAAACTCTGGAACTACCACTGTGTCTTGGTCAGCAAAAGTCCAAGTATTACCATCAAATTGCCATGTTTTCGAGTCATTATCATTGTCAGTAAGATGTGGAGTTTGTGATTGGTATTGTGTACCATCATACTGGTAAACTGCAGTTAATGTAGTGTTTTTTGTATTTAGAGACATGGGTTCATCTATTGCATAAAATCCATATTTGCAACTTTGATGTGGTCCTAATACAAGGTAAGGAGATATACTTGGTGGATTGGCAACATGATAGGGAAGTTTCGGTCCTTCATAGGTTGTTTGCCAGTTTTCGTATGGAAATATTTCAAAATGCGATACAGTAACTGGCTTGTCTAGCCTATTGTACAAGCTAACCCATTGTTCACCAAACTCGTGTGATATGTCCTCTATGGCTGTGCCATTAGCATAAAATCCAGTTGCGATTGTACATGAGTTGACAAAGTGATCATTCAAGTGAATTGGTTCACAGGTGTTACTACTAGAAAAATATCCACATTGAACCTTGTGACCTGAAACTAGATCGGTAGAAAATATATACGTGCAACTAAATCCTGGTTTATCAAAACAAGTTTGGGTATCAGGAAGAAACACAAAAGGACTATCAAGTTCTACCTGAGTAATTATCACAGGCGGATTTTTGTTTTCAAGGTCCATGCTAGTTCCTATGATTTTCACGTACCAGTTTCCATCAGTTGAATATGGATGAAATGGTAGATCAATCAATAGTGTTCTAGAGTCAGAATAAGTCTGTGTCTCATTGAAATTCACCCTTTGCATGTATTGTGTTTCCGGAGTATTATCAGCCAGTACAGTAAATCTAGTATCACCTTGATCGGATTTGGAATCAATTAGGCTTCTGGGTAACTTGATTTTGAGTGTGGAATGACCTGTCGCATTTACAACATGTATTGTTATTGATTTTTCCATAAGATTGGTATCAATTTTATTTATTGCACCATCAACTAGAGCATATATCAAAGAATAGTGTGTTCTGTTTACCTCCAAGTCGTATGGAGTGGCTTGGTACATGAATGCTGAACCATATGACATTGTATTCAGATCTGGACTGAGATAATAATTGTAATACCCACTGGTGGCATTTTTTCCCTCTATCTTAAATGAATAAACAAATGAACCATCTGAAGTAGTATTGAACTGGTCAGAGCGATATAGAACCATTTTTGGATCATATATTTTGATTGACAGGTTAGTCCCATACTTTGATAGGACATATTTGTCCACAGTACCAGAAATTGTGATTTTATCATCGTCGGCATATGCCATACTATCTGATTTCACAGTCACGTAAATCGGTGGTGGACCTGCACACAATTGAGTTCCATTTGGTCCGATGGCACACGGTGCATAGACATTTGGAAGGTAGACCATGATAATTATTCCAATTCCTGCTATTCCAATTATTGAGAGATACAGAGTTCTCATACGGTATTCATAATGGACTAGTATATCATAAAAAATTGGTGCAAAATTCTTCTAGATTATGGAGATATTCCCACTTATTTTTGTGCCTAATAAATGGAAATAAATGGTACGTTTTGGGCAAAAAAATTTCGTGCCTAGAAAATACAAAAAGAATTACAATGATTTTCTAGACTAGTATATACGACTTGCAGATATTTAAGAAATACAGAATATTGTTAGACAATCCTTAAATTTTTTCCAGTGTACCGGATACCATGTCCGACCAGAGTATCATGGACAAGGACGATTTATCAAGGCGTGATTTTCTTAAGCTTCTTGCAGCTGGAGGAGTGGCCATGGCATTTACACCTTTTATCCAATGGGGCAAATTCATGCCAAACCCAGATACAGAATCTCCAAAAAAAGCGCAGGTGGTTTTATCTGACGGTACTTTGGCAAATCTGAAAACATTTCCAGTAAATCACCAAGAACTTATCACGTATCCAGCAACTGGAGATACAGTTCTTGATCAAGAGGCATTTAGAAAATGGAACCTTATTCGGCTGCCTGAAGATTTAGGAGGGAGTGTAGATGATGTCACTGCATTTCGTGTATACAGTGCAATCTGTTTACATTTATGGTGCATGTGGAAGTATGTACCTGCAAGTGTACGTGGTGGAAACAACGAGGGACAGTGTCCATGCCATGGTAGTACATATGATCCAGTTTCTGGAAAAGCAATTGCTGGCCCTGCATCGCTTCAAGCTCCTCCGTCAAATACGCTTCCAACACTATATCTTGAGGCAGACACACTTGGGAACTTGTGGATAAAGCCTGCCATCTGGACTGTGAGTGAAAATGGCGTAGTAGGATATGGAAGGTTCTTGAAGTCATAGTTTTAGCCAGAATTATTAGAATCATGAAAACTCTATTTTCTCTATTCTTTGTCTGCTTGATAACTGCACCATTATTACCGCTGGCATCAGCGCACGGAGTATGTACTGGTATATCTCCACGTTTTGGAAGATTAGATGATGTTCATTTTTCAAGTCAAACAATTCAAACTGGAGATGCAATCACTATAACGGGAAATATCACAACAATGGTACAACAAAATTTGTATGGATTTCTTTCAATTCATTCAAGTCCATCCCCACACGCAAGATGGGCTATAGTGACAACAGAACCAAATGAAAAAATAATCAACATTACACAATTCTCAAAGGTTCCATTTTCCATGACAGTCAAGGCATTGCAACCGGGAACCTACAAACTCTCTCCTGTACTTTACTTGCCAGGAATAGGACCTGCATTTGGTGTGTTAGATGGATGTAATACAGAACCCATGGTTACAGTTGCAGGTGATCCCATCTGCAATCAAGGATTTGTTGGTGTATTAAAAACAGAAGATGGTTCACCAGTTTGTGTAAAACCTGAAACAGCAAAAACACTTGTTGAACGGGGATGGGCTTCTAATACCCTTTCACATTCTGCACATGCTGTCATTAGCATGCAGACAATGAATGTGACCAACTCCAACTTGTTTGTAAATTATACAATAACAAATGCAAAAATTCTTGATATCAAAGCCGATACAAGATCTGCATCAATAATAATCAGTATGCAAGCAAGTGGTAATGGTAACTTGGATATTGTAATACCACGAATACTGGTGGAATATCCTCATAGCCAGATGGATCCTCATCTTTTTGTTCTAGGCAATGGCCAAGAAATTGACTCAAAAGAAATCAAGACAACGCCTAATGAGAGAACCTTGTCCATTCCATTCAAGGCAGACATTAATCAGATAGAAATCATTGGAGCGGTTTGTTGCACGTAATTAAAAAATGAAAACTCTATTTTTGCCAGAATTTTAGGCACAACGGAACGCAAAAATGCACTGTACAGTATCATGTCCAGTCCGATCCATCCTTTTTAAACTAGAAGAATCCTACACCAATTTTTTAAAGTTTGAAGGGTGATGAATGATATATTTTGAAAACACGTGATAAGATCTACGTCATAGTTCCATCAACGTTGTTAGGACTGACTCTAATTGTACTTATATTCAATAATTACATCATTGGTTCTCTACCACCCAGTTTTCTCTTGATGTATCCTCTTAGACCATGTTGGCCAAGTGATGGATTTTTTACGGGAATGGACTACATCAATGATCTGCATTTTTTTGATGAGAAAACAAGCTATCACATAGGAGAACCAATCAATCCCAGACTAGTTTATACTACATCTCATGACATATTTACGCCAAAAATATACATCGAAAATTCTCAGAATCAAACGATTTGGGTTTATGGCGGACAATCCATGAAAGAAGGTTGCGGTATGACATTGCACTATAGCATACAAGATTTGACAGAACCGCCAAGACTTGACCAAACTGGTCAGTATGAAATGTTTGCAGGTAGTTGGGACAAGTCTACTTCATTTAAGTTCTCTATAATTCCTTGATTGCTTGAGATGAAAACCTTACATTATTTCATGATTACAATTGCAGGAATTTTAGCGATATTTGTTGTAATCATATCTGTCTTGTCTGCACAGATTCAAACTGTGCAAGAACAGAAAAGAGTCATTGACGAAACCAATCAAAAACTGGCCGCAAATCTGACCAATTACCAATACTTGTTTGGTGATATACCAAAGAATTACACTTTCATGACTTTTGCAGTACAAACTAACGTGTATGTGGCAGAACCATTTGGTACTTATCCCGTTTCTGTAGTTAAAGTGAATCAGCCATATCAGATTGTAGCCAACATCACAAAGATGAAAAATACACAACCACTCACCTATTACTATTGCATTGTACAAGTATCAAATTCAACAGGTTTGGGGTATCACATGGGATGGGGAGAAGGAATACTCACTCCAAAACAATCTTTTTCACAATGCGCCGTTAGCTGGACGCCTACAGTTCCTGGAAATTACACTCTTACTGCATTTGCATGGAGATCGTTGTTTGGTACACCTCTTGCAAATGCATCTACAAAATATGTTCAGGTGGTGCCATGAAACTATTATTCATAGCAATAATCTCAGTTATTCTGATATTTGTAACATTTGTACTAGTGACACCAACTATATCTGCACAACCTGGAAGGATATTTTTTGGCTCACAACAGCCACAACTTTCTGTCACGGATAACAAGATCGACATAATTTGGGATTACTATAACCCTGGCGATTTTATGTATCTGGTAACAAGTAGCGATAGCGGATCTAGTCTTGGTGAAAAAATTCGTCTAAACAAAAATAGCACATGGGAGATGGGAATTGGAAATACTGTGATAGATGACAACAATATCTATCATGTATGGACACAACTTTCTTCAGGCACTCAAATTTTCTTTGTAAAAAGCAATGATTCCGGATTGACTTTCACAGAGCCAATCATCGTTACTGGAAATCCAAATACATTACAACATGCTGAGATTGACAGATTTTTTACTTCTGGAAATAATATCTACATAATATGGTCAATCAATCGTTTTCTTAGCAATCAACTGGTTGGCACTTTATTCTTGAGCAAAAGCACAGATGGCGGCAGTTCTTTTTTTGACCCTATTGTACTAAGCGAAAAAGACATTGCATGGTTCGATTTACAGATTACTACCACTGGAAACAAAACTTACTTTATGTGGCAATCTCCAGTCAGCCAACAGTGTGCCCAAGATAACTGCAAGACCCAAGTCCACATAAGATCTATAGAAAACAACAAACTAGGAGACATCTATTCTCCCATCATAGTAAACAATACTGCACCGTTGAAAATTTCTGCCTCGGGAAATAATGTCTACCTTACAGGCGTTACGTATGCAACGGACTCTTTAACTCATGTTGTAAATGGCGTCAGAGTAAATTATGTTAATGTAACTGCATCACAGTGGATATCTTTCACAAAAAGTGTAAATGGGGGAATTACATTTGACAAGCCTGTAAATCTGAGTGGCACCAGATACCATTGTACTTTAGGAAGTTCTGGCGGTGTCTGTGAGATTGCAGATGTATATTCATACACTGGAGGAGAAAATGTCTACGTCATTTGGAGTGCTTCAAACTATACTGCCAATGCAAGTAATGCGTTTTTTGTTGCAAGTACAGATAATGGAAATGCATTCGGTAATGTAATACAGCTAAAACCATATGGTCTTGATAACGTTGTCTGTACGTTTGCTGATCCTTGTGTAGATATGCAGATGCCATCTACCTCGCCTAATTCTATCTATCTTGTTTGGAATGCAGGAAAAACAAACATGAATGGAGATCATGTCATCTTTGCAAAGAGTACTGATGCAGGAAAGTCATTCGATTATACTGATATCTCAAATGTCACCAAGATAACTTCGCAGCCTGTTCTTTCCCTTGGATCTGGTGTGATATACATAGTAGGAACTAGGCCTGGATTTCCAGAGGGGAATCATGAATTTTTCACAAGGAGTATTGATGGCGGTAACACCTTTAGCGATGGGGTTGATCTGGATTTGAAAAACGAAGTTTCAATACCGGAATTTCCTTTTGGAACTCCCATTTTGTTGATTGGTATAGTTTCGGTTATTGGATTCCATAGGATAAGAGATAGAAAATGAAAACTCTACTTCTTGCCATTACAGCTTCAATAACAGTTGCAGTTATTGCCTCAATCTCGCTATTTGTATTGCCAGACAACAGACCCACTTGTTTTCTCTGTCCTTCAATTTCATCTCCTGCAAGTCAACCTTTGGATAACAATAACTCGTCTATGCAAAATGTCACTACTGAAATGCAGACAGGAGATGAATTCAGTCTAATGAACAATACTAAATGTATAGACTCAACATGTGATGAAAAATTGATTTATTTTGTTGGTTCAGATGTAAAACCCAAGGATATTTTGTATGATTACTCCTATGATGGAATAGACCAAGACAATGGGATGGCATCAATTAACGGTCAAACATATTATCAAATGACACTTCTATACACGGTTTATGATTTGAAAAAAGGAACATCAGTATCATTTCAAAACGTTACATTTGCCTTTCCACAGGGAGTGATGATTACACCTGGTGCTGATCTTCTGATGGTAAACATAACATTCCCAGACGGTTTTCAAGAAATCTATGGTGAGCATAAAGTAAATCAGGACGGCTCAACTAATTATGGAGGAATACTTGTCCCTACTCAATATGGACCTCATTATGCAGTAAATTCTGTTACAGTGCTTGGCAATCATCTAAAACCACAGGCTGGAATCACAATATATCATGATTCTATCAAACTACTAGTGAGTAAATGAAAACTCTACATCTTGTAATAATTACAGCAATAGGAATTGTTGCAGTGATTACATCTGGGATCTTTTTGTTAAATTATGAATCAGTCAAGCCCACATGTATTGAAGGCAGATTGCCAAATGGTACATGTGCTGGGCCTGTTGCAATGGATCTAGGACTAACTAATTTAGATCTCTTACACGCTACAACAGAAAACCCACTTGGTATCAAGGCCCAAGTAATAGTCGAGCCTGATACTACAATATCCTGCATTAAAAAGTGTGACATACCTCCTACTCCGCATCTAGTATTGAGTTCTGAAAGAGGGGCCCAGTTTGTGGACTATCAAGTATGTGATGGCATATCATGTAAAAAAGATAATTTGGATAATTCGCTTTATGTACATCTTAATCATGTGCCACAAAACTATAGCGGTGCAGTGAGCCTTGAAACAAGCCACATAAACTTGGGTGATTTGTCATGGAATCTTGGTGATTCTGTTCACGTTATAGTCAAAGCGTTTCCTGTTACTTTGCATCCTGATTCTGTTGTTACAAGAGAGTCAGAAAAAACAACAGTTGTAGATCTTGGCAAGTCAAAGATTGGAGGTTGTAGTGACCCAGAACAAGGCAATCTATCACATGATGTTGAATCTTTCACAAAGAGGCTACAAGTTGAAAATTTAGTCTTGAGAGATACCATACTAAAAAAGTTTACAGATGATAGTTATTGTGAATTCATGTCCACCAGTACAGTATATACTGAAAATGGAACATATCAAGTGATTAATATTAATTTGAACGATACAAAAAATCTTGTTGCTCAAGTTAGTTTACAAAATAATTCCGTAGTGTCGTATAAACTTCTAAATCTTACAAGGACTTGTTCTACGCCATGAAAATTAACATCCACAGATTCTCAATAGTCTAGTCATTTGGATTAGTACGATGTGCCTCAGTTACATATTTTACATGAACCCCACTCAAACCCGTGATTTGAAATGTATTAGTCTGGGAAAGACATATGTCATTTTTATAGAGCCATGGAAAATCATCTAAAATTATTCTTGATTGATTGTCATAACCTACTGCAAGCGGAATGATTCTACAAAAAAATGACATGCCATAGAATCCTGCCTGACTTCCGGTTTTGATATCATACACTATCGTACTATCTCCTGATGGAACAATGTCAGGAGATGCAGAGGTGGCGATTTCACCTGCCATCTGTTGCTCGTCTTTTGCTACAAAAACTCGTACGCTAGACTGTGTAGGAGAATCTGGATTATGATATGTTGCGCAAATTTTTCCTGTGGAATTAGCTGGCATATACAGTACTGCAACACCTGCATTTGATTCAGGATAAGGAATATCGCATGGTGCAGACGGGACAGTCAGTGTAGTGCGAAGTGATGTCTGAGATACTTGTTTTGCCCAACCACGATGGATCAATGTGTATGCAGCGTCAGTCTTTACGCATACGGGAGAACCATCACTTGTCTTGAAAATCAACCAAAATCCTGGTCTACATGTAACATCTTTAGCTGCAACTCCTGTTTTGAATTGTTTTAGCGGTGATGCAAAATATGCCGGCGGTTTTTGTGCATATGTTTCATTGACATCATGAATTAGAAATTGAATTGATTTTGATATTTTCTGCTCAGTATTAGGTAGAGTAGTATCTTGATTTTTCACATGATATTGAAATGTTACAGTGACATTCGCAGTTCCAGACCCTGCTGCAACGTAAGTAACAGTAGAATCAGGACTGGCACTAGTTATATTTTTCCCAGGATCCAGTATTTGAGACCAGCCTACTCCAGCACAGGTCAAATTTTTTTCCTTGATTTTAGTGTGATTATCAAACATTATGGTGAAAGAAGACACTTGTGTGTCCGTAATTGAGCATTTACCCGAATCCACTACTATTGGAACCGTAGAATTGTTAACCAGTGTTGCTGTGACAGTAAATGTATCTCCAACTTTTGGATTGGAAGGAGAAACTTTGAGATTAACAATTTGTGGACTTTTCGATAGATCAGGCTCTGTATAATTATTACAATTGAATCCTGGCTCCTTAGAACATGTGGCATAGGCATTATTCGCAAGTATGATCATCACTAATACAAATAAAATTGGGATACTCGCAAAGGCGATTTTCATAATTGAAATGTACTGGACTGTTATGATTTAAAAAACTGGTGTAGAATTCTTCCAGTTTTATCATGATATACACACCCTTAATTTTGTTGGATTACTTGCTGCAGATGTAATTGGCCTAATTGCACATACTTTTCAAATATATCAGAGGGTACTTTTCGGCCATAACCAACTATCCCATTTTTATCTATGTCAAAAATTGGAGGTTTCACATAGATATATCCCTCATTGTCTAGTCCAAGATCTAATTGAGGAAGTGCATTATCCTTAAACTGATAATTCATGGCAGGACCTGTAAAGGGAATTCCATAAACAGGTTCGTACATGGAACCGTGACATGGGTCCTCCAACCATTGGTGATTTGGCCAATACTTGATTATGCAATTTAATTGAATGTCAACTATGCTATATGCACGAAAAGAAGAGATGTCATCATTATTTGTCCCATTATTTGTTGGCAATCTTATTAGAACCCACCAGTTGTGAGCATCTGCATCAAAGGTCTTGTTACCAGTATAAGGATAAACAAAGATGATACTTGAATTTGGAGTCAAATCTTTTATCTGTACATATTTTGTTCCATTATCAGTCAAAACATGGACTCGTGCTTGATTTTTTTCTTCTTGGTTTTGTTTTTCGACATTATTTTGGAGCGATAGTAAAGTAATAGCTGTGATTCCAATTGTGACTAGAACTGCAATGATAATCATAGAAAGGCGTAGAGTTTGCATTGCCTATTCTTTAAATCTCCAAAAATAAAATATCCAAAACGATATAACTACAGAACTTATGATGCCTGCCCACACCCACCAAGGAATGTTATCATACCAATAGACTTGAGAACTGCAGCATGTAGAAACTAGAGCTGTAGAAGTAGAAATTGCAGGCATTCCCTGCACAAAATATCCGTTAGCATGACCTTCCACATCAATGGTTGCAGAACTCTGTCTATCTAACATGGTAAGATGATATTTTGAATCTGTTGTAAAATCTATGTTAGATGATTTTGGTTTTGGTGCGCTGGTATAAAGATCATCATATCCATATGCAAATCCAGTTGCAGGTACACTTTGCCCAACATATCCTAGTCCGGCAGATTCATCAAGTGTAAATGTCGGATCAAAAAGAGTACGGTATTTATCAATTGGGTAATCTGTGAGAGGACTTGCATCTATAAGACTTGTTTTCATGATGTTTTCTGTAGATATTTTTTTCAGAATATCATAGACATATGGCAATTGATTCTGTATTACCCCTAATGGAAAATTAATCTCCAAATCACCATATTGCTTTGTTACAATCACCACGGGATCCTTTATGGAAAACCCCATCCAAGATGCATCAAGGGTAGTTGTATCATCACTTTGAGAATTTATGACATAGTTTTCAAGAGTAGGTTTGAGTGTTACAAGATAATCAATTCTAGCCTGTTTATTGTCTCCATGAATTATTGTTTCATATTGTACAATCAGATTTGTGATGCTAGAAGAATTTTGCCTTTTATTTGCAATGTCTAAATTTATCTTTTGACCAAGTGATCTGATGTTAGGATTATGATTTGAATCATCAGTAAATTCTACCGTGACATTTTTGCCATTCAATTCTTGTTGTAGTTCACTTCCATTTGGATAATCAATCAAGATGGTCTTTGAGAATTTAAAGACCGGAGTTACAGGGTGTCCATTAGTTGCCATGTATGCAGTTAGGTTAACGGATGCAAAAGCACTTGGTGTAAAAAGTGATGCTAGTATAAGCGATGTTGCTATCAATATCAGATGCCAATTTTTCATCTAATATCCGTACTGGACAAATATAGTTTAAAAAACTGGTGTAGGATTCTTCTAGGTTAATTCTGCACCACGTGTTATGGCTTCACAGATATTGTAGTAATCATTGGTGGTGCCAATGCGTTTGGATTGTCAAGGTTACTCCAGATAAAGATCTGAGCAGTGTATGTTCCAGGGGAGATTGGAATCCAGGATTGTCCTGGATTGAAGGATTGATGAATTCCCAGTGTGCCTGTTATCCACGAAAGCGATTGTGTCACACCATTACTATCTTGAATCTGTACAATGTATGCAAATGGCACAACACAATCTTGTCCGTTGGTCAAATCAGCAGTGATTTGTATCTGCTGCCCTACCCTGACTTCACCTACAATTGCATTTCCAGACGGATCCACTATTCTCGGATTATTTGCAGGACCGCGTATAATCTGCCCTGAA
>Ga0134128_10010306_pt1 | contig 11196 bp, 8 predicted proteins | sample KB31754_FD_96462 | JGI IMG/M metagenome (GOLD analysis project Ga0134128, IMG submission 96462) | Terrestrial soil microbial communities with excess Nitrogen fertilizer from Kellogg Biological Station, Michigan, USA - KB3-175-4 | ecosystem: Environmental > Terrestrial > Soil > Unclassified ...
CCCGTGGTCACGATATCCGGCCGATAGGCAAGCCGAACGCCTGTTTCATGCATGAAGGATGCGAGCAACACCAGCAAGGAGGGATAGCCTTGAATCCATGGTGGTCGGCACCGATTTAGCTCATCGACGTAGAATCCGAGATTACGCGGGCACATGTGGTAGGCGCTGAACAGAATCTGCCGTCCAGCCAGGTTCACGCGCCAAAATGGAGGTCTGCTCTGGGCCCTTGGCACCACAAGTTTTCCGTAGAAATGTGCGTACCAAGTGCTTCGGTCAACTCCGAACCGCGCCCGGTATCTCCACCAAACCGCCCATTGTTCACGCTCTGCCAACATTGTCATCGGAAACACGAGACCGGCGCCAGTCGTGCCGCTGGTATGGACAACGGTGCACCGCATACGGCTTGCCGTCTCGCTGTGGAACTCCCGCAGATTCTCTTGGACGGTGGCTTTGGTAAGGATGGGCAGGGCGCGCATGTCGGCCGGGTCGCGAATGTCCGTGGGGTCCAGGTTTAGTTGATCGAATAAGCGGCGGTAGTAAGGAACCGTGGAGACGGCATGCCCGACGATTGCCTGCAAACGCGCGCGGACAAGATGGTGCAGCAGCTGCTCATCCCAGAATTCGCGAGAGAACACCTCACGCTCCAGCGCTTGATAACTCCGAGAATAGCGGCGCAGGCGGAGGAGACCGCCGTATCCGCTGCAAACGGCGTCCTGGCACCAACCGGGAAGACGAGCATAGAACATTGCCGGACTCATCCAGCGGCCTCCACTATCTTGTCTTTCTCGACATAGCCGAACCAGCCCAAAGGCGGACGGAATGTTAGATAGCGGTGACGGACTTCCTCGAACCTGCCGCGCCAATCCTGTACATTCGATAGGCACACGATCTCTTCGGGGCGATATTCAACCAAAGGGTACTCGCTGGGCATCCAGCTTTGCCGCAAGAGCGGCACGCGCTGGTAATCGAATCCCATGATCTCGGCGCATACAGTGTCGACCGCGACGGGATTCAGCCCGGCCGCAATAAGGCCCGACTTTTTGGAGTCCGCCGCAACGGGCCCATTCCCCTCAGCCCCAATCAACCCGTCCACGAGGGTGAAATACCGGAGTGGCGAGGCACGCAACTCGGCGCGCCCGCAGAAGTACGCCAGTGCCCGGTCCACATCCAGCACCATGCGCCAGGCCGTGTCATTTCCGTGCCAGTTGCCCGAGCGGATCACACGGGTCGACTCCCCGAAAATGGGCCTACCGCACTTGATCGCGAGTCTTGGGAGGCTTCCTCCCAAACCGCCATGGTGCGTGATGTGTGCACGCATCAGATTGATGGCTTTGGACTGGACCACGTTGCGCAGAGTCCTTGTTGGCACCTCATCTCCTCCAGCATCAGGTGTCCCGATTGTGTGATGTGGCAGGCAATTACGGTGCCCGACTATCCCAACCAAATTTTTCAGGCTTAGTGTGACCCCGGTTTTCTTATGGGTCTTGAGTTTTGGCAGATTGATCAGAACGTCTGCATCCAGCGCCGTTCGTGAGAGCACGTACGCATGCCGACCATTGGTGTGAAAACCGGCCGTCTCGGAGGTGTCGTAATCGGCTCCGTAGAAGCATCCAGACAGACGGTACTGATCGAATTCGCTGTGCCGGCCCAAGTCAATGATGGCGTACCCCCTCGGATCACCGGCAAGTGCGACCCGTTTTTGTGTGATCCCGTCCGCCTGCTGCCAAAGGTGCTGGCGCAGATCGACGATGTTAAGCTTCAGCCCGCGGCTTCTAAAAAAGGTTGAGATCGCATCCAAACGCGTTCGCAAGCGGATGGCTTCGAAGTCCGAATCCGTCTGTGGCCCTTCGGCGATCGTCACTTCTCCTGAGCCTCCGAGAGCGATGAAAACATAGTCGAGGACAGCCCGCATCACCGATGGATGGGTAATAATGTGCTCCCATTCCTCACGTCTCTCCGCATGAGAATGCGCAATGAAGTTCGGCTTCACTATGACGTGGTCACCGCTCCTGATAACGTCGCCCAAAGGATTCCAGTGCGATGTTCCAAAGTTCTTCCGATCCATTCCGAGTAAGCGCAGGGCACCCCTGACCGCTGTATATGCCGGATTCCCGCTTCCGACAATGGGTCCAAATGGATATTCCGGATATCGCGTGTCCGGATGGAAGGGAGCCTCGTTAGAGTATGCGGCCGGGCCACGGAACAAGGCCACCTGCCGATCTTTTGCGCTCAGGTTCTTTGTCATGACGTTTGCCTTCCCGCAAGCGGTGGCCAAATCGCGCCGAGATCCTGCTCCAATGTCTCAAGGGAGAACTGACGTACAGTCTCAAGTGACAGCGCTGCGTAGTCGCGAAGCTTCATAGCGCTGATGACCGCGTCGGCGAACCTACCGACATCACGCCGTACGATAAAGCCGTTCCGGCCGTTTTGTATCATTGCCGCGGCTCCGCTGACGTCCGTGGAGACGATGCGCTGACCGCAGGCAAGAGCCTCCAGCATGGCTAGGGACCAGCCTTCCCGGAAAGAACCGACCAAGCACAGATCAGCCGCGTTGATATACGCTCTGAGCCTGCTTTGCGGCACGAACCCTGTAATGTGAACGCGGTCCGCCAGAGCAAGAGCCCGCGTCTTGGCAACCAGAGCCATCCGGTCCTCGCCGTCGCCGACGAACTCCAGTCTGACCGCGGGGAGTGAGTCCCTCAACGAGCTCAGGACATCGAGAAGGAACGACCAGCCCTTGATCCAACATAATCTACCCACGACCACGAGGACTGGGATGTCTAGTGGCAGGCCCAATGTTCGACGAGCAGCCTGCCGGGGCTCAGGGTAAAACAGAGTGGTATCGACACGGGTTGGAAACGAGTGGATGACAGATGTATTGATCGGAGGACCGCATCTGCTCTTCAAACCGGCAATGGCCGCCTCGTCGGCGGCAGCAATAATGGCTGATGGGCGGATACTGTCCAAAGCGTTCATCATCCTGTGTTCGAAAGCGCTGCCGAGCCACCTCAGGAATGTATACCTTGAGTTGGCTACGGGATTGTTCACGCTCGGAAAGCAGTAACACACACTTTCCCAAGGCAACCGGCACGCCGGAAACAGCAGTTCGGGATCGTCCAGGAGGATATTCCTTGGGGCAGTTTCAAACACCGTCTTCATGTATCTCCGAGCCATCCAGTAGACCGATACCCGCGCCGGTATTAAGGGACGCTTGCCGTTGGGAGGGGCAAGATGACCGAGATTGAAGTAGCGAATCGAGACGTTTTCGAATCGCCGGTCCACCCAGATCCCTTCCGGCAGATCCGCTATACACGTACTTGCCACCGCCAGCCGCCGTCCAAAAGCTCTGAGCAGATGCCGGGAGAACGTGATTTGCCCTCCCCATGGTTCGCTCCATGGATCGACCGCAACCAAGAGGGTCGCCAGCGGCGAGCTGGAGTGTGTGCGGCAAAGCTCGCGTTCACTTGCCATACCACTGATATGCGGGCACTATGCGAAATGCTTGCCGCTTGGACACCGCCGGCTGGCTATTAACAGTTAGTGCAGTGATGCCCACAACGTAATAACTCATGACGTCCGGCATAAATAGTTGCCCGGTGAAGATGGCCTGCGAAGACAACGCGAGAAGGATCGAAAAAGCTACGGCGAACTCCGGTGATCGGACCGGGGTGCGCAAGATCTGTGCCAGTAGCGCAGCGAAGACCAGAAGTAAAAACACAACCCCAATCACCCCGCCCGTCACCAGCATGTCGAGCATGTCATTATGCGTATGAATCCGATTGCCGATCCTACTGCCGATAAATTCCAACATGCCTTGGAAGCCTCGCCCGGCAAGCTGTTCACTCAAATCCGCTTCGCCAAAGCTCTCCGCCGCAGCGGCCCAAATGTGCAGTCGGCCGGAACCTGCGCGATTCGGATTGTTCACATCGGACCATCGGCGGTTCAGGTCCGCCGTGCCAACGGTGGCAACGAGAATGGCGGCACTCACTGTCGTAACTGTCATCACGCGGCCGACCCACGAACTCTTGCGGCCGGAGCGAATCATCGTGCTCCAAATCACGAGCCAAAGCAGACTCAACCACAGTGCGACTAGTCCGGCACGGGCGTACGTCAGGAAACATGCACCAAAGCAAATCACAGCCGCACACGAATAACTCCAAGTCCTGCGCCCGATACCGAGATACCCAGCAGTTACGCCGCCGACAACCAGCGTTCCTGCTATACCTTTGCCACTGACGAAAAATCCTGAAGATGCCCTTACGCCCTCAAGGGCGTAGATCGGATTGCTAACGCCGACGATATAGCCGTAGTAGACGGATGCGGCTGTCACCAGGCCGCCGCCCATCAGACCATGAAGCACCATGCGCGCACTCGGGACATCTCGAATCCATATGTGGGTCGCATACCAGACAGTTATCCAGTAACCAATCTGCACATAAGTGATCAGATCGAGCAGTACTATCCCATGTCCATTCACAGCTTGGTTCGTGGCCACGAGTGATAGGCATAGTAGGAGCCACAGCACCACCCCGCCGATTGCAGATTGGCAGTGTCGGCCAGGACGAGGCGTCAATCCAACCATGCACAGCAGCATCCCGAGCAGCGTGCCCCGGAACACCTGCAGCATGCTGAACGATCCGATCGTGATGTGATAGGCCGTGTTGATCTGATTGGTGGTGGCGTCAAGAACAGGGAGCACTGTCAACAGCAGAATCCGCCGTCTAAGCAGTGCACGCTCTCTTCCTGTGAGAACCGGGCCTTGAGATTTCACAAGCACGCTTGCATTCTGTAGCTTCAGCTGATTACGCTCGAGGAGATCTGACGGATGTGCGCGAACAAGTCCATGTATTGCGTTCCTATTCTTTGAGGCGAAAACGCCTCGGCCAGGCTGTTGGTGCCTTCGTCGCCCGGGCCACGCGTTAGTAAACGGCGTAGTCCACCAGCTATTTCGTTCCGGTCATGGCTTACAGCCAAACCGCACGCCTGGGATTGCAAATAATCGCTAATCGCACCTCGTGTAGGAGTAACTGCAAGTATCGGCCGATTGCTGCACACGTAGTCGGGAAATTTGCTAGGCAGAAACGGACTGTACGGCATCTTCGCTTCAATGAGGAGCAGCGCCCCTGCACGTCCAATAGCGTCTAGCGCGCGAGGGTGCGAAATCGACCCCAGCAACTGCACCGCTTTCTCCGCCGCACACTTTCCGATAGCGTCGAGGAATTCAGGACAGACGTCACCAATGCACATGAGGCCGCGAAAATCGCTGCTATGCTGATCGTGCAGGTCGCGAACCGCGAGTAACAGTTCCTCGCTGACGCGTTCCCGCGTCAGGCGCCCGGCGTGAATCAGCCATCCACGAAATTCGGCCGAATTCCCGTTCTGATCGGAATGCCCGTTAGTAAGCGATCCCGGAACGCCAACGTGGGGAATGACCGCGTATTTCGAACCCACAGGACTACGCACTATCGTCTGAATCGCTTCCCACGTGTATCGGGTAGGCACATGGATCGCGGTTGCGGCCTCCAGCACGGATTCAACTGCTCTTATTTGAGCTCCGGCCAGAAATGGCGCCTGTGCCCGCGAATACGGCTCAGGCCGGCTGACTGGCGGCCATGGATCGCTGAATGAAGCCACCCAGGGGATCTTGAACTCATGGGCGAGTTTCAGCCCGGCCAGATGGCTGCTAAAAAACTCCGAGCTGCTAAGCAGGATGTCCGGCCGGAATTCTGTGATTGCCTTCCGCCCAAGACGTGTTGCTTCCGCGACCCATCCGACTTGGGGTCCGGATGCCTCAAATTCCGAGATCGCCCGGCGGATCGCACGCGACACCAGGCTTTTTCCGCCTAGCGATGGCCGCGCTCCATTGCGGAATTTCGCTATCACCTTGACTGTGCAACCCAGCGCTTCGATGGCCGCTACCACGCGGCCAATCTGTATCGCTCGGGCACAGTTGCTCGGCGGGTAGTACCAGGATATGAGGAGGATTTTCACGGACCCTGACTCCTAATCGCCAGCTGTGCCTCAGTTCTCCACGGATTTCTCAAGAACTTCTCCGAGATATAAGCGGGCAAGTTTACAGCTTTGAATCCGTGCGTCGAACTCTCTCTCAACCAAAGCTCGGGCAGCGCGGGCCATCTGCGCGGCTTCGGACCTGTTGCGGCTGAACCAACGTATGGCTTCCGCTAGGCTCTCGCTGCTGTTCTCTTCAGCGAGAGTCCCGGTGATCCCATGCCGTACGATTTCCGGGATATCGCAGTGCCGCGTACTGATCAATGGGATCCCGGATGCGGCCATATCCAACAGAATCACGGGGGCTCCACCTTCTGTGTCCCCGTCCGGCGCCGTTCTGCTGGCCGCGATGAAGACGTCCTGTGAATAGGCCGTCTGGACGAGTTCGGAGTACGTCTGTATGCCCAGCAGCCCCACTTTGCCTGCCAGATCATACCTACGGATGACCTCCATAATCCTTGCCTTCTCGGCTTCGGCCGACGGGGAACCATTTGAATCCCCAATCACTGTCACAAGAAAGGGGATCTCCGCTTTAAGCGTGCCGAGCGCCTCAAGTGCAACAGTTATCCCTTTCTTGACGAAGAAGGACCCGGCCAAAAGAACGCGCAATTCGCTCCGGAGCCACCATGGTCTTTCTTGGAACTCGATGTCCTGTACCGGTACACCCAAGCGATGAACCACGACCTTGTCTCCCGAGCATCCGAGATTTCGTATGCGGCTGGCCATATAAGGCCCCTCGCAAAGGACTTTCTCGATGGATTGAAACAACTCCCGGTATCGTGAAACCCACCTGGCACTCCCGGTAGGCAGCTTATTAACATCGTAGCCGTAGAAAGTCGCAAAATGACGTACTCGGGTGGCGCGCGCTGTCGCCATGTCCCACCATGCGTGATCTCCGAAATGCGAGTGCAGAAGCTCGCACTCAAGCTCACGAACGATCTCACTTTTGCATGGGAGATGATTGTGAATTCCAGTTCTCCTCAGCGCCCGCTCCCAACTAAATCGGATCGGGTACCGTGTTCGCAGTGCAAAGACGCGTCCGGTATCGAATTGCTCTAGATTTCGGATCGTGTCACAGACGACCGAGCTGTTGATGCACTGCGGCAGATTTCGTACCTGCTGATAGAGCCATGTCATTGTGGGCGTCAGCCAAACGCCACAACTTTGGATTACATTCATACGGGCCGGCTCGGAGCACGCCTTCTCTAGCTTGCCACTCGATAGCGCGTCGCGGGACGGTTAACGCGCAGTGCGTGGTTCACGTGCCAGATTACGTCTTCCACGTCAGCCTCGGAAAGTTTGGCAGAAAGTGGCAGCGAAACAGTCGTTTCACCGATCCGCTTGGAGATCGGGTAGTCCTCCGCGCGCCAGCCAAACACTCCCTGATAATAAGGGTGCTCGGGCAGAGAGACGTAGTGAACTCCCACGCCGATCTTGCGCCTCGTCATCTCATCCAGGAAAGCGTCCCTGGTCATTCCCGTTTTGTCCGGATCGATCGTGATCGTGTACAGGTGCAAAGCATGCCGGTCGGACGGCGGGAGCGGCGCCGGAATGCCGATATCGAGATCCGCGAAGGCTGCGTTATAGCGCTCCCATATCTTTTTCCTGACTAACCAGTTGGCCTCAATCCTCCGGAGCTGATGAATACCGATGGCCGCCTGCAGGTCCATCATGTTGTATTTAAAGCCGCACTCCACCACCCGATAGTGCTTGAAACCCTTGTCGGAGAAACGCTTCCATGCATCTTTGCTCATGCCATGCAAGGCGAGTGTTTTTATGCGGGCTAAATCGTCATGAGGCGATGTCGTCGCGATCATCCCTCCCTCACCGGTCATCAGATTCTTCGTCACATAGAAGCTGAAGCAGCCCAGGCGCCCGAAGGTGCCGGCGTGTTTGCCCTCATATGTCGTTTCTATGGCATGCGCGCAGTCTTCTATCAAATCCAGACCATGACGCTCGGCAATCGAACAAATTGCGCCCATGTCGCATGCCCGGCCGGCAAAATGCACAGGAACGATGGCTCGCGTCCGACTGGTTATGCGTGCCTCGATCTGGCGTGGATCAATGTTCCAGGTGATAGGATCCACGTCCGCAAGGACCGGCGTCGCACCGGCATGTATGATCGCGTTAACGGTAGCGCAAAAGGTGAGGGGAGTCGTGATGACCTCATCACCGGGCTCGAGGCCGGCTGCCAACAAACTGAGGTGAAGTGCCGCCGTGCAGGAATTCACTGCACAGCAGGACGTGGCGCCGATATAAGCCGCAAACTCCTCTTCCAACTGAGCGACCCTGGGCCCCGTCCCAACCCAACCGGAGCGTAATGTTGCAACTACTTCCGCGATCTCCTCCTCTCCTATGTAGGGCGATCCGAACACGAGAAACGAGTCTCGCACGCGTTCGGAGCGGTCGCGATCTGCAGGTATCAATAACGCATCGTGTCTCATACAAGTCCTATTGATGTGGGTTGACAGACGCCGCTCTCACCGGCGCCCGGCAAAGGCGAACCGTCCTCGGCCGTTCATCACAAACGAGCGGAATAGGGCCAATTGTTGGAACGCCCTGTTTACTGGCGTCTGGTGCAGGATCATCGGGCAGGAGAGTGGAACCGTGCCGAACCGTGCTTTGAATTTCTGTACACCTTCATGACCGCCGCTGGGATTGAAGTCAAACCACCTATAGCCGTGTTCGACCGCATGGCGAATCATTTCATAGATGAGCAAAGTTGCGGGACGCAGGTGACGAGGAGACTCAAGGACCGCGCTATGCCAGTAAGACACGTGCGACTTCGCATACAAGCCTAGAGCACCCGCCACGACTTGTCCCTCATGTCTTGCGAGCCACAAAACGACATTGCCATTGCAACGTTCGCGAAGTTTCCTGAAAAGGGAGCGCTTGTAGCGGGACGTGGCGTGCGTTCCCCATCGTCGCAACGAGTCCTCGTAGACGGAGTAATAGGCGTCCCATTCGCTATTCGAGGTTGCCGCTGCCACAGTGACACCCGCCCTGATGGCATGTTGGACCGCGGATCTGTGACCTTTGCTGAAGTTTGCTCGAATTGCTTCAAAGCCCGCCCAAAGATCGAGCGCATTCGTGACGTCAGAGTGGGTCGCCTCCGCCGCCAGACTCGCCGCTGTCGTGTCAAAGGGATTGACACGCCAGTACAACGATTCATTCGTGGCCTTAACCCATTCGAGGAGGAGCCGTGCATGGAACGCAGTCAATTCGGTGCTGGCGAGCCAGCCTCCGTACGTTGCAGCCGGTGAAGAGTGGTACTCGCTGACCAGGCCGCAGAAACGCCGGCGATAGGAAAGCGGCAGAAGCGCCTCGTGGCCGTCCGAGAACTGAACCCAAAGCGGGTGCGGGCGGAAAGCACCTTCTGAGTATGCGTTCCAAACATCGGCCCATGCACGCGAATGGAAGAACGTGGCTGCCGGAGAGTTACTCCACATCCCGTCCCACTCTTCCCGCGTGGCCGGTCGAACGGTCGTTATCCGGCTCAAGCTAGTACTCATCAGTTGCTTGCCGGTCTCAGGTGTTGCCGGCCTCGCTCATATAGGTTGAGATTCGGACCGTTTGCGCTATACAAAACAGTAGTCCTTGAAATGACCTGTAACCCTGCTTGGATCATCCAGTTGAAACCGCAGCCACGCGCACACTTTCCCAACCGAAATGGCTAGCGGCCGCGGCAGGCAGACTCTCTGAAACGCACTCAGTGCCCTCTCCAAGGGGGCTGCATCGCGCCTCATGACGCCCGCGCTCTCATCGATGAACTCAGCTTCTCGAAACGCCCTGGCAAATACACTGGGCGGCATATTCACCCACATCTCACACTGGACGATCATTCCGGATGGCTTCAGCACTCGATACATGTCGCGCACAAGATCGTAGGTAGGATTGTAAGGATCCGTCAGATTCTGCGGCATCGTTTCGGAGGCCGCCGCGTCACCTCGCCGAGTTGCACCAGGACACCCGTGAAGGCAGCGCCAGCCGGCGGGGAATAAGTTGTACTTCAATACGCCAGAAACCCAGATAACGTCAACGGATTGATTGGCTAGAGGAATCGACACACCATCCGTTTGGAAAACCTGAACGTTGTTGCGTAGAGCATTCACCTGTGCTGAGCGCATCTGGAAGGAAATGTCGCTACCCAGCATCGTCCAGCCGCGTTTGACGAAGACACGCATCATCGTGCCTGTCCCGCATCCAATGTCCAGTAGCACACTCGTCCGATCATCCGTCTCTTTTATTCGCTTGAACGCACACTGGGCGGCCACCAGAGACGCTGCATGCCGTCTTTGTCACTGGCCGCGGCATTGATAACGGCGCGATAGAACCCCATCGAAGCTCGTTCTGACCAGGTCATCGAGTGCAGTCGGGCCTTGCCTTGCAATCCCGGTGATACGACTGCTTCTTTGCCCCGCGTAAACCCCGAGCCGGTTGATCCCGTTGGCCGCAGCCCGCCTGATTGCCTTCAACCGGGCTACCATGTCGTTCTCCCAGTGAAAAATCCAGTCGGCTTCGTCGCAACAGCCAAAGGATGATTTGAACTGCGCAAGAGAGGCGTTCGAACCGGATGGCCCCATGTTGAGAAAGGTCGCACTGACGTCGTAGGCCCAGCGAACGCCTGCGTCAATCAGGGCGGGGGCGGGATACAGTGTGGCGTAGCAACGGTCCGTTGCGCCAATCAAGTACAGCACCGAGCAGCCGTCTCTGACGAACAGCGCTCCCCCGACGATCCGGCCTTCGAACTCAGCGACAAAAAAGCGCGCAATCGCTGGTTGTGCGGCGAGCTGCGAAGACAATTCCAAAGGGTACATGAAATGCCAACCCTTCTCAAGCGCCAGTGCACTGTAGATCTCCTGAGAGGCGGAGAGGTCTTCAATTGAGCGCGCCTCACGTATGACCAGACCCCGACGGTGGGCCTTCCGGATGTGATTTCGTGTAGTCGCACTGTAGCCCCCCAGCGTCGTCTCGTAGGACTGCTGCAAATGGATGATCTGGGTCACCTGAGGTCGAGCGGACAGGCCGCAGGATTGGAGAATCTGAGCCAGCGGCCCATGGTCGAACCTGACTCTCCACGTCAGTCGACGAGTGGGCCACGGCGTGATCTGGTTGAGAATGCCTTTGACGGTTTCTCGTTCAAGGACACCTTCCCATCCAGGGCTGGAATACAGGTCCGGGTGGCCG
>Ga0134128_10010309_pt1 | contig 11194 bp, 10 predicted proteins | sample KB31754_FD_96462 | JGI IMG/M metagenome (GOLD analysis project Ga0134128, IMG submission 96462) | Terrestrial soil microbial communities with excess Nitrogen fertilizer from Kellogg Biological Station, Michigan, USA - KB3-175-4 | ecosystem: Environmental > Terrestrial > Soil > Unclassified ...
AACGGCACCGATACCACAGGTTTTATTCAGGGAAAGGTTTCGACGGACTACGCGAAAGTTATCAAATGACCTTGGCTGTTCATCATTAGTCCTGGCTGTTCATCATTAGTCCTGGCTGTTCATCATTAGCCTACGTAGTCGCCCAGGCCTTATCGCCCTTCTTATAATCCATACAACCCACATATTTTCCCGGAACCGCAACATAACGGAGCGCCTTGGTCGCACCGGGTTCCGATGTGAAATAACCCCAAATGGTCAGCTCCTTCATCATCCGGAAATAATGCGACGGATCGTCCTTTTTCTTGGCAGCCATGTAATCCTTTTGCTCCTTATCGAGGGCAACGAGCAGATCATGCCGCTGCTCGGGCGTGCTCTCCATATAGGACTTGCTATTTTTCTGCTGACAGGCATCGTTCAATTTCTTCATGCCATCCAAAAAGACCTTTTGATCGGCCTCGGTATAGCAGTCTTTCACGATCGTTGCCCAGAACGCGCCCACCTTTGCTTCCTTGGCGCCCGGCGTATCCGTAGCCGGCAAAATGGTTTCGGCGATCTCATCGAACCAGGCGATATCGTCATTGGAAAAATTGGTGCCGCCAGCCCCGATATTCTTGTCGGGCGCATTCTTACAGCCGGATAAGAACAGCTCGGCTCCGACAACGGTTCCGCCCAGCAACAGGGCGACCCGGCCCAACGCGTCTCTTCTATTCATAATATTAGATATTTTGTTTTTTTAGTTCATTAACGGCGAAATCCGCAGCCCGTGCCGTCAACGCCATATACGTCAGGCTCGGATTCTGACACGCCGAACTGGTCATACATGCACCATCCGTGACAAACACATTCTTCGCATCCCAAATTTGATTACGGCCATTCAACACCGACGTCTTCGGATCACGCCCCATTCTCGCCGATCCCATCTCATGTATCCCGTCTCCTATATGGTGACCATTATCCCATGTTCTTACGTCTTTTACACCCGCGGCTTCGAGCATGGCCTGCGCTTCGCTTGCCATATCCTTCCGCATCTTAAGCTCATTGTCCTTGAGCTCGGCATCCATCGATAACACGGGCAAACCCCATTTGTCTTTCGTAGTCGCGTCCAGCGTGATCTTGTTCTCGTGATGCGGCAGGATCTCGCCAAAACCCGTGACCCCCATGCCCCACTGACCCGGCTCCGTCAACGCCTCCTTAAAACCGGCGCCGACACTCATCTCCGCCACATCCCTGCTCCACCCTTCCCGGCTTCCGCCGCCCTGGTAACCAAACCCGCGCAGATAATCCCGCTTGTCCCCAAAGAGGTTCGCAAACCGCACGATATAGATCCCGTTTGCCCGCCGGCCATAATAATATTTGTCTTCATACCCCTCCATCACCCCGGACGCGCCGACATTGTAATGATGATCCATGATATTATGACCCAGCTCCCCACTGCTGCTACCCAAACCGCCAGGCCAGACATCCGTTGCCGAATTCATCAACACCCACGCACTGTTCAGCGCGCTTGCATTGCAAAAAACGATCTTCGAATAGAACTCGTAGGTCTTATTGGTCACGGCATCGAGCACCTCGACACCCGTTGCCTTTTGCTTGTCTTTGTCATACAGGATACGCATGACGATGCTATCCGGCCGCACCGTGAGATTCCCCGTCGCAACCGCCGCCGGTAACGTAGACGACTGCGTACTGAAATATCCGCCAAACGGACACCCTTCCCAGCACCGGTTGCGGAATTGGCACTGACTCCTACCGGGTATCGGTGCCGTGAGATTGGCCACCCTGCCGATGATCATATGCCGCTGCCCTTTGTAATGCTCCTTGATCCGGGCGGCTACATCACGCTCGACACAGGTCATATCATAAGGTGGCAGATAATGTCCGTCGGGCAGTTGCTCCAGCCCTTCGAGCGACCCGCTCACGCCGGCGAATTTCTCCACATGATCATACCAGGGCTGAATATCTTTGTAGCGAATGGGCCAGTCGATCGCCCAGCCATCCTTGAGATTGGCTTCGAAATCATGATCGCTCCAACGATAGCTCTGCCGGCCCCAAAGGATCGAACGGCCACCCAGCCGGTAAGCCCGCCACCAGTTGAAGGGTTTGACCTCCGTATACGGACAATCGATATCCTTCGCCCAGCTTTCCATCACCTCTTCCTTAGCACCCCAGGTCCTGGAGATATAAGGCCGCTCCTTCCGCTGCGCCTGCGTCACCTCCCCCCGGTGTGGGAATTGCCAGGGATCGAGATTCGCCGTTTTATAATCCTTGATGTGCTCGTAGTTCGGTCCGCGTTCGAGCATGAGCGTCTTGAGCCCCTTTTCCGTAAGCTCTTTCGCCGCCCAGCCCCCGCTGATACCGGAACCGATCACGATCGCGTCATATGTGTTTTGCTCCGCTGGCATCGTATCAGATATTACCCTTCTTGAGTTCACTCACTGCATGATCCGCGGCACGCGCCGTGAACGCCATATAGGTCAGCGAAGGGTTACAGCAGTTGGCCGAAACCATAAAGCTGCCATCCGTGACGTAAACATTCGGCGCGTCCCAGATCTGGTTGTACTTGTTCAGCACACTGGTCTTGGCATCCTTACCCATCCGCGCGGTTCCCATCTCATGGATGCCCCGGCCCGGGAAAGGATTGTCGCTGCGGCTCTTGATATCCTTTACCCCACAAGCTTCCAGCATTTCTACGGCATCCGCTTCCATATCCTTGCGCATCTTCAGCTCATTATCCTTGAGCTCACAATCGATGGCCAGCACATTCAACCCCCATTTGTCCTTCTTCGTCTTGTCCAGCGTCACTTTATTTTCATGATACGGCAGGATCTCGCCAAACCCCCCGATGTTCATCATCCACGGACCCGGCTCCGTCAACGCCTCCTTGTATTCCTTGCCGATGCTATATTCTGCGACCTCATGCGTATATCCCTGACGGCCACCTCCACCCTGGTATCCAAAGCCTCTTATATAATCCCGCTTATCGCCATTCACATTCCTGAACCGTGGGATATAGATGCCGTTTGCCCGCCGGCCGAAATAGTATTTGTCCTCATAGCCTTCCACAAGGCCGCTGGCGCCCACACCCAAATGATGATCCATGAGGTTATGCCCCAACTCACCGCTGCTGCTGCCCAAACCATCGGGCCATACGTCGGTGGCAGAGTTCATCAGCACCCATGCGCTGTTCAGCGTCGATGCATTCAGGAAGACGATCTTGGCCTTGTACTCGATGGTCTTGTTTGTCTCTGCATCCAGCACCTCGACACCCGTGGCCCTCTTCTTGTCTTTATCATAGAGGATCCTCGTCACGATCGACCATGGCCTTACCGTGAGATTTCCCGTGGCCACTGCCGCAGGCAGCGTGGAGCTTTGCGTGCTGAAATACCCACCGAATGGACATCCCAGCCAGCATTTATTACGGAACTGGCAACCCGGCCGGCCCTCATGCGGGACCGTGATATTGGCCACACGGCCGATGATCATCTGCCGCAGGCCTTTGTAATGTTCTTTTAACCGCGCGGAAACATCCTTCTCCACACACGTCATATCGTAAGGCGGCAGGAAATGGCTGTCCGGCAACAGGGGGAGATTCTCATTGGAGCCGCTGATGCCTGCATATTTTTCTACATAAGTGTACCAGGGCTCGATCTCATGATAGCGCACCGGCCAGTCGATGGCGATCCCATCCCTGGCATTTTCCTCGAAATGGAAATCACTCCACCGGTAGCTCTGCCGGCCCCACATCAGACTACGGCCGCCGACATGATAACCGCGGAACCAGTCGAACCGCTTGATCTCGGTATACGGGCTCTCGCTGTCCTTACACCAATAGTCGAGATTCCATTCATTCAGGGGATAATCCCGCTTCAATACCGGATAATCTTTTTTCATCTGCTCGGTAGCATGCCCGCGATGCGGAAAATCCCAGGCTTCCTTATTCGCATTTACATAATCCTTGATGTGCTCGATATTCCTCCCCCGCTCCAGCATGATCACTTTCAATCCCTTTTGGGTAAGCTCTTTGGCAGCCCAGCCCCCGCTGATGCCCGAACCAATGACAATTGCGTCGTAAGTATTGTCGGCCATAATCGTTACTTATTTTTTATTTTCTTAATGTACATTCCTACGGCCCGCCGTGCGGGCCGGCAGTCTGCTAGACATCGCAGATCTTCACACCCTCCTTGAGGGCCTTGAGCTTGTCCGGCCACGAGGGCACGAACTCCTGCGCCACATAGTCTTTGAAACCCGTGGCGACGATCGCCCGCATGATCGCCGGATAATAAAGCTCCTGCGTTTCGTCGATCTCATGCCGGCCCGGCACTCCGCCGGTATGATAATGCCCGAAGTATTGATGGCTGTCGGTAATGGTCCGTATCACGTCGCCTTCGTCGATCTGCATGTGGTAGATGTCGTAAAGCAGCTTGAAATTCTCCGAGCCCACTTGCTTGACGAGCTCGATACCCCATTTCGTATTATCGCACATCTGATCCTTGTGATTGACCTTGCTGTTCAGCAGCTCCATCTGGATGATCACTCCCTGCTTCTCCGCCTGCCCCAGGATCTGCTTGAGCCCGTCGACACAGTTCTTGATCCCCGTCTCGTCATCCATCCCTTCGCGGTTCCCGCTGAAACAAATGAGATTCTTATACCCCGCCTTCGACACGAGATCGATATGCTCGGTATAGCTCTTGATCAGCGTGGGATGATACTCCGTATGATTCCAGCCCTTGGTAAGACTGATCTCCGCGCCGTTACACATCGAAGAAAAGATGCCGTGCTTCTGCAACACCGGCCAGTCGGCAGGCCCCACCAGATCGATGGCGGAGAACCCGATTTTTTTGACCGCGATACAAAGGTCTTCCAAAGGTATATCACCGTAACACCAGCGGCATACGGAATGATTGATGTTGCCTTTTAATTTCAATTTATGCTCTTTTTCTGATTTTGCTGAAGCGTCCAGTGGAGAAAACATTCCTGCTGTTGTTCCAAGGGCTGCGGTGCCCGCGATAATGTTCTTAATGGCGCTGCGTCGTGTGGGTAGATTGGACATATGTGAAAACTGGAAATTACAAAATGTTCTGATTCGCCGGAATTAAAATTGCCCCTTAGGGCTTATTTTTTAATCTAGCCCACGGGGCAAACCCGCTAATGATTGGCCGTCGGCCGGGGCCCCTTCGGGAGCCCCAAGTTCACCTCCCGAGGTTCCTTTTTTCCCTCTCATATAAATTACTAAAATGGCAAATGCGATTATCAGCACCACCGGAATGACCAGCGTCGTCATCAGCACCTGCGGGCCCGCCGCCGACCGCGCCGCATCATACGCACGCGCCAGCTCGCTACCCGCCGGAGCGCTGCGATACGCATCCAGCGATGCGCCCGCAGGCAGCTTGCCGATCATTAGCCGGTCGTAAAAGCCACCCATGAACATCATATAGATCGAAACCCCGAACATCCCCGCGCCGCCCATGAGATTCAGCCCCACCGCTCCCGTACGCGGCAGATTCTCTGCAACGAAGCCGATCATGCAAGGCCAGAAAAAAGCGACCCCGAGTCCAAAGATGATCGCGCCGCCAAAGATCGCCGTGCCATGCAAATTCACGAGCAGATAAATACCCATCGCGGAAAAGATGGCCGAAAGCAACAATACCCCTTGCGGCGCCAGCCGGTGCACCACGGGCCCGGCAAACGCCCGCCCCAATACCTGCACCGAAGCAACAAAGGTCAATATCAACATCGAGTTCTGCGTCACCGTACGGAACAACACATCCGTCCACTGGTTGGTGAACAATTCCGTAATCGCCGTACCGAACATACAGATGATCATGAAAATAAATAAGGGATTGGCCAGCGCACGATACATCTCCTGCGTACTGACACCCGCCGCCACCCTTTCGGTCACCGGGAACTTCAGCCGCGCGAACAGATACCCATAGATCAGCGTCGGGATGAGCATGATCGCGATCTCGACTTGTGCCAGCCACAAAGGCTGCGTCTCCTGTCCGGACGCGAGCAGTTTATTGAGCACATAGACCAAAAGTGTCCCGATGACAATTCCCGCCGGGAACCAAAGATGGAAATGGTTCAGCTTTGTAGTCTTATTGCGCGTAAACAACGAAGCCACCAGCGGATTGCACGCAGCTTCCACTGTCCCATTGGCAATGCCGATCAGCAGCGTCGAGAGGAACAAAGTCCAGAACCCATTGGCGAATATCGTCATAATGATACCCGCCAGATGGAATACGAAGGCCGACACAAGCAGCTTCTTCATGCCGATGACGTCGACGACGAAACCGCCCACGATGATCGCCAGCGGGAAACCCCAGAAAGCCGTAGCGGTGATCGTTCCCAACTCCGAACCGCTGAGATGAAAAATTTTTCCCTGCATGTTCAATATGCCCGCGCGGATACCAAACGAGAGGGAGGTGACCAATAAAGCCAAACAGCTGGCGACAAAAAGTTTTCGGGTGGGAATATCGGCTGATGATAGCGAGGTTGGATTCGCAGGCATGGCAATCGGTTTAGTAATTTTAGCAACGGAGACCTATCTGTCAAATGTACACAATGCTACGTAACAATATTAACTAATTAATCGCTTATTTCCTTAATAAATCATAAAATTGCAAACCACAAACGGCAATTGATCATATGACTAGAAAATTACGGATGGGAATGGTAGGCGGCGGAAAGAACGCCTTCATCGGCGCCGTCCACCGCATTGCAGCCAATATGGACGGCCTTATCGAACTCGTCTGCGGTGCCTTCAGCAGTCACCCCGATAACGCCAGGGAATCCGGCAAAGCGCTCTTTCTTCCCGACGACCGCATCTATACCTCGTACGAGCAGCTATTCGACAAGGAAAGCCGGCTGCCGGCAGACAAACGCATGGACTTTGTCGTCATCGTCACGCCGAATCATCTGCATTTTGCACCGGCCATGATGGCCCTCGATAAAGGCTTCCACGTCGTGGTCGATAAACCGATGACCTTCTCGTTACAAGAAGCCCTCGATCTAAAAAAGAAGGTCGAAGACACCGGCCTCCTCCTCTGCCTCACCCATACCTATTCCGGCTATCCCCTGGTAAAACAGGCCCGGGCTATGATCGCGGACGGAGTCTTCGGGAAGATCAGGAAGATATACGTCGAATATCCCCAGGGCTGGCTCAGCCGCCTCTCGGAAAAAGATGGCAGCAAACAGGCGGAATGGCGCACCGACCCCGCACGCTCGGGAAAAAGCGGCGCCATGGGCGACATCGGCACACATGCCGCCCACCTCGCGGAATACATCAGCGGTCTCGAGATCACGCAGCTCTGCGCCGATCTCAGCATCATGGTTCCCGGCCGGGCCCTCGACGACGACGGGAACGTGCTCCTGCGTTTTAATAATGGCGCCACCGGCGTGCTCATCGCCTCGCAGGTCGCCGCAGGCGAAGAGAACCCGCTAAAGATCCGCATCTATGGCGAGAACGGCGGCATCGAATGGGCTCAGCAGGAACCCAATACCCTGCTGGTAAAATGGCTCGACCAGCCAACCCAGATCTATCGCGCCGGCAATGGCTATCTCTCCGGCATCGCAAAGTTCAATACCCGCACCCCGGGCGGCCACCCCGAAGGTTATCTCGAAGCCTTCGCCAACCTCTACCGCAACTTCGCCATCACCCTCATGGCCCGCATCGACGGCACCACCCAGCCCAAAGAAGCCCTCGACTTCCCCGGCGTAGAGGATGGCGTCCGCGGCCTGGCGTTTATCGACAACCTGATCCGCAGCAACCAGAGCACACAGAAATGGACTGATTTCACTATTGAAAACGCATAGCGTTTTCGTCCGAAGGACAGACATTAGCGCTTTGCCGGAATTGCGCTAATTTTCTGAAAGCGCAATTCCGGCACATATTAAAATAATTGTCATGACAACTATAAAAGGACCCGCCATCTTCCTCGCACAGTTCCTCGGCGATCAGGCCCCTTTCAATTCCCTCGCTTCCATTTGTAAATGGGCTGCCGATCTTGGATACATCGGTGTGCAGCTACCCTCCTGGGATACCAGGGTCATCGATCTTCAAAAAGCCGCCGAAAGCAAGACGTATGCGGACGAGATCAAAGGCATCGTGCAAAGTGCGGGTCTGGCGATCACCGAGCTCTCGACCCATCTGCAGGGACAGCTTGTCGCCGTACATCCTGCTTACGACGCCCTCTTCGACGGCTTCGCCCCCGCAGCAGTACACAACAATCCCAAAGCCCGCCAGGAATGGGCGGTGCAACAGCTGAAATATGCCGCAAGAGCCTCGCTCAACCTCGGCCTTAATGCCCATGCGACCTTCAGCGGCGCCTTGCTTTGGCCAACGGTATATCCCTGGCCGCAACGCCCCGCAGGCCTCGTGGAAACGGGCTTCAAAGAGCTCGCCGCCCGCTGGACCCCCATTCTCAATGAATTCGACAAATGCGGCGTCGATCTCTGCTATGAGATCCACCCCGGCGAAGACCTCCACGACGGCGTCACCTACGAGCTCTTCTGGGAACACACGGGCAAACATCCCCGCGCCTGTCTGCTCTACGATCCTTCACATTTCGTGCTGCAGTGTCTCGACTATCTCGAATACATCGACATCTATCACGAACGCATCCGGATGTTCCATGTCAAGGACGCGGAATTCAACCCTACCGGCAAACAAGGCGTCTACGGCGGCTACCAATCCTGGATCGATCGCGCCGGCCGTTTTCGTTCGCTGGGTGACGGCCAGGTCGACTTCAAATCCATCTTCAGCAAAATGGCCCAATACGATTTCAAAGGCTGGGCCGTACTGGAATGGGAATGCTGTCTCAAACATCCCGAGGACGGCGCCCGTGAAGGCGCCCCGTTCATCAAACAACACATCATCCACGTCACCGATAAGGCCTTCGATGATTTCGCCGGCACCGGAAAAGATGAAAAATTTAACCGTACTGTGCTGGGCCTGGCATAACTTCGCAACATTCAATTCAAAACGCTCACTAATGAATATTAGCAAAACACTCGTATTCGCCCTCTCTTCCACCCTCCTGCTGGGTGCCTGTGGTAACAACAACGATAAAACCGCTACCACCAAAGACACCACCGCCGCCACGACTCCCGGCAACAGCACCGCTTCGACGTCTACCGGCAACGCCGCGGATGACAAGGCGCTTGACCTCATCGGCTCCAGCGATTGTACCACCTGCCACCGGCTCCATGAAGCAAGCCAGGGTTCCAGCATCGGACCCGCTTACGATCAGGTAGCCGCCAAATACAACCCCGCCGCCGACAGCACCGTCGAGCGCCTGGTTAAAAAAGTGATCTCCGGCGGCAGCGGCATCTGGGGCACCGTCCCGATGACGCCACACCCGACACTGAAAGCGGACGACGTAAAGACTATGGTTACTTATATCCTCTCGTTAAAGAAATCCTAGTAAAGAAAATTCAGAAAAATAAATTATGATGAAGTCGATCCTTATCGCCCTCGTCGCTGCATTGCCCATCGCCGCAGCCGCTCAAACTCCGAATACGCTTACCAAAACCGAAAAGAAAGAAGGCTGGCACCTCCTCTTCGACGGATCCACGACCAATGGCTGGCATACCTATGGCCAGCCCTCGGCAAGTCCACGCTGGGCCGTCCAGGATGGCGCCCTCACACCCAATCCCAACGGCGGCAAAGGCCACGGCGATCTTCTCACCGACGAAAAATATAAAGATTTCGATCTCAAGCTGGAATGGAAGATCTCCCCCGGTGGCAACAGCGGCATCCTCTTCTATGTCCAGGAAGATACCGCTAAATACAAAGAGACCTATTTCACCGGCCCCGAGATGCAGGTCCTCGACAACGACAGCAACCACGATGGCCGCATCCATACCCACCGCGCCGGCAACCTATATGACCTGATCGCCGGGCCCGATGAGACCAAACCCGTGGGACAATGGAACCAGGTCGAGATCATCAGCAAAGGCGGTACGCTCAAGCTCTTCCTGAATGGCGTGAACGTCGTGACGGCGACCATGTGGGACGACCACTGGCGCGACATGGTCGCACACAGCAAATTCAAACACTGGCCCGACTTCGGCACCTTCCATAACGGCAAGATCGCCCTGCAGTACCACGATTTCCCCGTTTGGTTCCGAAACATCAGGATCAAATCTTTATAACTACTACACATGCGTCGTCTCCTTCTCGCCATCGCGATCGTAATCGCCTTTATACAGCTCCCGGCCTCCGCCTGGGCAGACCCGATAGTTCAGGCCACCACCCCGGCAGCCCCGACGGTTCCGGCCACCGCCCCGGCAGCCCCGATCGCCCCAGAAATCGGCTCCTTGCAAGGCCCCGGCCCCCTGGGTCTCTGGCCCGAAGTCTTCGCCAAACCCAAAGTGCTCATCTTCTGTAAGACCAACGGCTACCACCACGCCAGCATCAGCACCGGCATCGCAGCGATCCAAAAGCTTGGCGCGGAGAACGGCTTTCTCGTCGACACCACCGCCGACTCCACCTGGTTCCGGCCCAAGATCTTAAAGCGCTACGCAGCCCTCATCTTCCTCAGCCCTACAGGCAAAGTGTTCGGCCCACAGGAAGAACAGGCCTTACAGGGATACATCCATCACGGGGGCGGCTTCGTGGGCATCCACGCCGCTACGGACTGTGAATACAACTGGCAGTGGTACGGCGATCTTGTGGGCGGTTACTTCAAATCACACCCCAAACAGCAGGAAGCTCGATTCTATGTCGTCGATTCGACAAACGCCGCCATGCAAGGTTTCCCCAACCCATGGACGCATTTGGACGAACTGTACAATTTCAAATACCTCAACCCCGATATCAAAGTCCTGCTGAAGATCGACGAGACCTCGTACGAAGGTGGCGCTAACGGCGACAACCACCCATTCGCCTGGTACCACGAATACGAGGGCGGCCGCTCCTTCTATACCGCACTCGGCCACCGGGACGAAGATTGGACGGACCCGCTCTTTCTACACCACGTTCTCGCGGGCATCCGGTACGCTATGGGGAAAAAGTGAATCAATCCTGAAGGGACATTGGATTTTTGGGGGCGTTTCGCTTGCCCATTGCTGTGACATGCCGCTTTTTCGGCCCCTAGCCTAAATGGTCCATATTTTGTGACAGCTCTTTCATCGCACGATGAAAAAGCAACTCCTTTATTTTGTTCTTTTGACCCTCCCTGCAAAGATCCTTGTA
>Ga0134128_10010310_pt1 | contig 11194 bp, 10 predicted proteins | sample KB31754_FD_96462 | JGI IMG/M metagenome (GOLD analysis project Ga0134128, IMG submission 96462) | Terrestrial soil microbial communities with excess Nitrogen fertilizer from Kellogg Biological Station, Michigan, USA - KB3-175-4 | ecosystem: Environmental > Terrestrial > Soil > Unclassified ...
AAGGTCGCTGTATCAAGTCTGTGTCTAATTGCGTTGCTGACATTCGCTGTACCAACGGTAACTCTTGCCTCGGACGGACCACAGGGAGGCTCCAACTCGGGTCCCAGTGCTCCGCCTCCACCGCCTCCACCGTCGGGCACGCTCGGAAAAATCGTATCAGCCATCCTCAATCTGATCAGTTGATAATCTTCGAGAGGGTGAGCATGTGCGGCGTGCTCATCCTCCACAACTCTTTCGGAGAGGTATGCGAAAGATTTGGCTTCGATGCGCGGTCCTGTTCAGCAGTGCACTGGTGCTATGTATCATTTGCCTGCCCATTCGAGGTCAGCAATCTCAAGCGATAAAGACCGATACCGAACTTATTCTTGCTCTCGTCAAAGGTAGTAAAGAGCCGAAAGAGATCACCACACTTCTGCACGCTAACGCTTCACTCGTTACTGATAACTTATGGGAAATCTTGATGGGTATGGCAGCTCAGAGGTTTTATCAAAACTCTGAGCAGGCGTTTAGATTGTATGCCCTAGCCCGAGAAGTGGCTCTGCAACTAAAGGATCAAAAGCGACTGGCGAAGACGTATTACGACATCGCTAGATCACATTCAGGACTGGGTAATTATGACAGCGCAATTGCGGCTTACCTGGAGAGTCGAAAAGCCTTTGAAGCAGCAGCCTTGGAGCGAGACGTAATCTACATCCTCTCCGACTTAGGAATTGTTAGCTTGCTTCAGGAGCGTTATGACGACGCCCGACAGTATTCAGAGGCCAGCATCAGCTTGGCTGAGAGACTTAAGAACAGCACGGTGCCAGCTGGTGCTTGGCCGGACGCATTCGGTATAGCCGGCTCTCTAAGGACGCTCGGCGAATTGTCGTTGCGAGAGGGTGATATCGACCAGGCCGTCTCACATTTTCAGAGGGCTTTGAAGCTTCTTAATGAATTGAACCGCGACCACAGTTACGACTTTTACGTTACTGAAACGTATGCGGGACTAGGTCGTGTTTACACATCCGCCGGCGATCACGTCAAAGCGCTTGCGTCTTTAAACTCGGCAAGGCAAACAGCAACTGCCGACCAGATACCGAAGGTGCTGAGTAATTTGGGCTACTTATATATGGAGCAAGAAGACTATGCCCAAGCAGATGCACAGTTCGATCAAACTCTGAAGTTCTACCGTTCCGCAAATAATCAAAGAGAAGAATCGAGAGTACTTCTCAATCTCGGCGTGGTCCAACAGCGACAAGGCAAACACGACGAGGCGTTAGCTTTTTTTAGACAGAGTCTCGACGCAGCAACCGCGACAATGATTGTCGATGTCGAGATTGCAGCGTTTGAAGGGATCGGCGTCGTGTTAACGGCTCAGTCACACTTTGATGACGCATTAAAGGCCTTAGATAAGGGTCTTGCAATCGCACGCGAAACACAGGACAAAATGCGGCAAACGGAATTGCTGTGGCGTACAGGTCAGACGTATCAACAGATGCAGGATTACGCGCGGGCTGAGCAGTTCGCTCAAGACGCTGTTGGCTTGGCTCATGCCACGCGTTTAGGGAAACTTACGTTCTTGACAATGGCAACGCTCGGCGATGTATACGCTGCGAATAATAAAGTAGGACTGGCAATTAAGACCTTGAAGGATTCGATCGACCAGCTCGAAACCTTGCGCTATAGAGTGGCAGGACGAGAGGAAGGCCTTCAGCTCTTTTTTGAGAATAAGGTTGGACCATATCACTCGTTGGTAACGTTGCTGACAAGGCAAGGTAAGAACTTGGAAGCTCTACTTTACGCGGAACGCGCAAAGGGCCGAGTGTTGTTGGACGCAGTAAGCGGCGGCAAGAGTGATTTGGCAAACGTTCTGACTGAAACTGAAAGAAGCGAAGAGCAACATTTAATAAAGAAGCTCTCAGAGATTAACCAACAGATTAAGTCTGGGCCGACCGGAGATACGCAAGCTCAAAATGAACTCTACAACCAGCTAGATGCGGCACGGCTCGAGTTGGCATCTTTTAGGGATCGAACCTATGTGGCTCATCCTGAATTAAGGCTACGGTCGGGTGCCGCTCAAGCGTTAACACTCGCTGCTGTTAAGACACTTACGCCTACTAATGACGCCGCATACCTGGAATTCGTAGTGACTGATAAGACAGTTGGGCTCTTCATAGTGAAACGGAATCGCGTCACCAACGAGCCGTTCATCAGATACCTAAGCTTGCCAGTTGGCGCTGATGAGCTTCGGCAAAAAGTGAACCGGTTTCACTCCATGTTGGCGGCTCGGCATCCAAATCAGCGCACATTAAGTCGCGAGCTTTACCAATTATTAATTGAGCCCGTTGCCAAAGATCTACAAAACATCAGAACTGTCTGCATTGTGCCCGACAGCTTTCTCTGGACACTGCCGTTTCAAGCGCTAACAACGAAGCGCGGAAATTACCTTGTAGAGCAATACGCGCTGTATTACGCACGTTCCCTCACCGTGCTGCACGAAATGAATAATCGATCCAGACAAACCATCACCAACGGTTCAATTATCGCGTTCGGTAATCCAGTGATTGGTCGCGACGAAAAACTCAATCAAGACTTATGCCCTCTACCTGAAGCTGAAACAGAAATCGCTGAAGTCGCAGCGACAGTCCCTTCCAGACTGAAAAAAGTATTGCTTGGTCGTGAGGCCGATGAAAAAAGCTTTAAGACTCTTGCACCAGGCTACGCGACAATCCATCTCGCAACTCATGGCGTGTTGGATAATAGGGATCCTCTGTACTCCCATCTACTGCTTACAAAGACAGACGGCGACGTCGAGAACGACGGCTCGCTCGAGGCGCGTGAGATTATGAACATGCACCTCAATGCGGATCTCGCTGTGCTATCTGCTTGTGAAACTGGAAATGGCCGAATTAGCCCTGGCGAGGGGGTAATTGGAATGTCGTGGGCTTTCTTCGTCGCCGGCACTCGCTCGATGGTGGTCAGTCAGTGGCGAGTCAATTCTGCAAGCACATCGCAGTTGATGAAGCGTTTTTATCAAGCACTCGCGAGGCAGCCAAATCAACATAATAAATCACAGGCATTGCGCGAAGCGTCGGTACGCCTCCTTAGAGATCCGCAATACCGGCATCCGTTCTATTGGGCTGGCTTCGAGTTAGTCGGTAGCAATTAGATGATTTTATTGGACGTAAATCTTGGTTCAGCTTAGAATGTAACAACTATACGGAGTTGCATATGCCTCATATCATTATTCACTACTTACCTGAATTAGATGAACCTGAACGAACATTCATTGAACATCTAACGGCCGGGATGTCTCACGAGAGTATTCAGCAATTCGCATCGGCTTATCGGCAGGTGAGAAAAGACCCTCAAACGCTTCGTTTAATGGCGATTATTGGAATTGTTGCGGTTCCGGGCCTTCAACGGTTTTGGGTGGGCCATATTGGTATCGGTTTTTTGTTTCTCGTCACTTGGGGCCTGCTGTTGCTCGGCACAATAACGGATATAATTAAGTATCGAGAGCTTGCCTTTGGTTTTAATCAACAAGTTGCAAGACGGATTGCAGACAATCTCATACACTGAGTGTGAGCCGCTTCTCAAAAGCTCGCCTCCGCGCGAGATCGCCTGTTTCTATTTGTAATTTATTACCACGCTTAGACGGTTTGTGCTCTCGGTCAATTACACACAGGACTTGGCTCTCGCAAATTGTTTCAGTCCTGAATGACTTAAGTGCCCCGTCGGTGTCTGTAAACTCTCTCGGACATTCCGAACACGCACCCTTGTCAAGCTGCGTCAATCTCAAAAGATAGTGAATCGAGGTTCTAACATCCCACTGGATCGACTCTACGTGAAGGCCAAAGTGTCCGATCGAAGATCGCGCCAGCCAATTCTTCATTGAGTCCTCCCCAACTGGGAGATCCAGCCCGGTCGAAACAGGAGGATTATCTGCGTAAAGATCCTTAGAGAGTTCTCAAAGAATTATCAAATCTGAATTATCTTTGAGATCACAATGGTAGAAGGTTTGTGCACCCATTTGCCGCCGGTGCATATTAATCTCGCTAGTCTGGTTATTTGGGGTTACGTTAAAGGAGAACCGCTGTGACAGAACCGAAGGAATTCGAACTGCCAGTCGATTTCGCCATCATTACCGTAATTCAAGAAGAACGAGATGCGGTAATAGAATTGTTCAGTCTCAGTGAACTGGAATCTCAAAGCCGCACCCTTCATCACGGCAAAATCACGTCAACCGCAAACGGGGAGGAACACACAATTCTTCTTGCAAGATGCAGATCGAGAGGTAACAACTCTGCAAACTCATTGGCGAGTGAGCTGATCCGTGAGTTTCAACCGACAAACCTGATCGTCGTAGGAATCGCTGGCGGTGTGTCTGGGCGAGATGATCTGGCCTTAGGCGACGTTGTTACGCATGATGATCTTCACTATTACGAATTGATCAAACAAAGTGGTGGGACCGAACAGCAACGAGAAATGGTCGTCGAGACGGCGTCCCCTTCTCTCCTTGATACGGCAGAAAAAGTCGTGCTCCGAAACGATTGGTGGCAGGCGCTTACCATTGGTCGACCAGCAGATTTGGAATCAAAGCCGAAGGTCGTGACAGGTCAGATCCTGAGTGGCGATAAGCTTTTGGGAGACCCTGAATCAGAACAGCTGATTAATCTTTTGAAGCAGTTTGACAAGGCCCTCGCCGTCGAGATGGAATCTGGGGGCGTAGGCCGAGCCGTTTATGAAATGCGGCCTATTTGGAGATCAGAGTTCCTGATTATAAGAGGTGTATCTGATTTCTGTAACGTTGAGGGCAATCAAGCGACTCGCGATGCGTGGAAGGTCTACGCATCACAGACTGCGGCGGCTCTAGCTCTAGCTCTCGTTCGAGCCACTGCTGCTCGACCTCGCGTTTCCTCTGAATTGGACGCCTACAGGCGAGTACTACAGAACGCAGTTGAAACCGAACTAACTTCGATCGGTAGTAATGATTTCAATCTCACGTTCTCAAGAAGCGACCACCCTGCCAAACCCGTAAAGAACCTCGCCGACGTGGTGCAGGAAAAGAAGCGCGTATTGCTTCGAGGCTATGCCGGTGGCGGAAAGAGTATTCTGGTACGCAAATGCGCTAAGTACCTTCTTCAAAAGGACATTATTCCTATTGTTATCGACTTGAAGGCTTGGACAGAAGACTACTCCGAAGAACTCGAGAAACTTATTGCTAACGGAGAGGATCTCGATCGAAAGTTTGAACTTGTGCTCAGAGCCTGCATTACCGATCTGAACCAGGGTATGATTTCAAGCTTTCCAGAATTTCCTTGCGTTCTAATGGTTGACGGGTTGAATGAAGTGTTCGGGCGTGAATCTACTAAATACATTGTTGATATTCTTGACGAGTACGTGAGAATCAATGCTCCCTTGGCCTCGGTGCTCGTTACGGATCGGATCGCACAGCGCGATCTTAGCGCAACGAAATGGTTGACCGTCGACCTTGATCTTGTGGATACGGCTGAAGTCGAGCGAGAAATTAAAACCAGATTCGGGCCGGAGGCACTAAATGAGCTTGGTGAGCAGGATCGCAAGCTACTAAGGATTCCGTATTATCTAAATATTGCGCTGAAGAGCGAATCGCCTGAACTCGGTTCCGCCGCGAAAGCTATCGAGTCGTACTTCCTTAACCAGGTGAGGTTAAACGACGACGAGTTGAGACTCCTGTCATCGACAGCTTTTGAGATTCTAAAAAAAGAGAAGTCGTCTTCGTTCGAAGCGCGATCGTTCTCCGATCGGGTCGGACACGAAATCCAGAGCAAGCTTGAGGAAGCTGGCGCGATAAGAGTGACAGCGGACGGAAAAGTTCAATTTGAACATCAACTCCACCAAGATTATCTGTTTTCACGTCACTTGGCGTCCCACACCTCCGAGTGGAATACAGCGTCGTTCGATGCGGTTAGTTTTGACTCACAATCCGTGGAGGCTCTTGAAATGGTTCTTGAGCAGTTATCCACCGAGATTTTGGGTGACAAGTTCTTAACGGCACTTTATGACTGGAATTGGGGAACCACTGTATCGTGTCTGGCAAATGTGGCTCAGACCGGAAGCGTTAACTATAGCCCAGAAATGGAAAGCGTAATTCTCTCGGTAGTAGCCGAAAAGCGGTTCGACCGCATTTTGAAAACGAGAGAGCGAGCTAACGAGCTCCTCTCACTCTTTCCATCGGAGATAGCGAAAGAGTTTAAGGAGGCAGAGGGTATCAATGAAGTCATTGACTTGGCTGGGAGAGTTACATCGGACAAGGCATGGTTTTCCCAGTGGAGACTCTTGTTTTCACGTACAACTGATGGACCGATTACCGAAGCAGAACTAAAGTTAGTTGCCAGCAGTGATTCCGTTTCGGGGTGGACTGCAGCTAACGTGATCAGACGATTTCATCTAACCGCCGAAAACCTGAGTTACCTCCGCGGGATATATGCTTCAGCAAAAATTTCAGCCGGCGATAACAGCATCGCTTGGCGTGTGGTCCACGCTTTGGGCAAGTCCGACAGTGAGGAGACTGTGGATCTTCTGTTCGATGCTTTAGCTACAGATTTCAAGTGGGTACGTTACGGCGCCGCACGTTCACTCATAGAAGTTGCCGCTATTACGCAGTCCGAATCTCTTCGAACGGAGATCATCTCACGAATGAAGCTTTTGGTTGACAGCCTCGACTCGGAAGTACTTAAAGAGATTTCGCGAGCAGCGTTTTACAAAGGGCCTCCAACCGATTGGCTCGATATCGTCGTTCCGCTACTCGAAGCTATTAGAGACAAGAACCACCGCGTAGAAGCTGACCGGTCCATCTTCGAGTCAGCTGTGCAAAGACTAAAAACCGACCAAACCAAATGGAGCTAGTTCGAATGACACCACAAACACAGCATCTGACAGAAATTCAGCTGGCTAAGCTTACGGAGGCGGCTTGGAAAGTCAGGGAAAACGCTTATGTCTTTGGTGAGACAAAGGTTGGTGCCGCATTGTTAACCATTGACGATCTTGTTTTTGTGGGGTGCAATGTCGAACACCGATACCGCAGCCATGATGTACATGCGGAAGTGAATGCTATCACCTCAATGGTGGCTTCAGGGCATAAAAATTTCTGGGTAATCGTTATTGCCGCTGAAAGGGAGCGATTCACTCCCTGTGGAAGTTGCATGGACTGGATCTTTCAGTTTGGTGGGGCGGACTGCCTAGTCGGATACCAGTCACACATTAAAGGGAAACTAACGTTCCACACCGCGGCTGAACTTATGCCGTTTTACCCAAAATGATCTGGCTGAAGAGATCTCCTAAGCGCGAATTTAATTTAATCGTGTCAATTCTGAGCGGCACCTTAAAATCGGCAAACACGGCTCCCATATAACAGTCCAAGAACTCTTCTGTGACGCCCTTGATTTTTCTCCTCTGGGAGAGGTAGTGGATCTCCTCTACCGCTGAGTACGGGAAATAGCGAGCCCTTAGACTGATGAATTGAGGCAAGTTGCAAAGTTCTTCATCCTTGGTTAGCCCACTTCTGACTTCTGTGCTGTACTCAATCTCAATTACCGCTGGCATTAATCGCGCATTCTTGAACCAAATACAATCAATCAGATTGGCAGCGGCTCGTGCCTCGTCCATGCTTGCAGCAAACGAACCTCATCCGAGACGCTGATCTTTATATGTGATTCCTCTGTCGTTGTGGGGCAACCCAAGTTTGATAACCTAATTGTTTACCAATTTCCACAAGCGCTATTTGAATCTGAGCATGGCGACGCGCAATATCGATGCTCATGCCCTCTTCAATCATCGCGGGCGAGAGCGCTGCAATTCATTTCTTCGAAAAGCCGTTTTATGCAGTGACGTTCCTAGCTCGTTGAAATTGCGCTAAGAGGTCTGGATCTGTTATAGGGTCCGAGTCCCTGAACCCAAAGCGTAAAACTGGGCATCTAACATAGTCTTTAGGTAGCGACATCTACCACACCTCATGTACGAATCGTTCACAAAAAAATTATGACTACGAAATCACGTATTCCTCGCAAGGTCCGCAGGAATTCTCATGGACGCGACTCGATCAAGAGCAAAGACAACGAACTCAACGCGGCCGTTAAACTAATTTCAATCGAATACACCCCAGACGTAGAACCGATAAAATTTCCGACGGGCGTCATTAAGAGATTTAGCATAAAGAAATTTGGACAGCTTTATGCGTTCACCACCCTAGAGGTCAGTCAGTTAACGGCGCTTCAGAATTTAATTGCGCGCTATGTTTTGGAGCAATCGCCTACGCGGCCATTGTGTCTAGCGGTTTTCGGCCCCCCCGGAAGTGGCAAGTCATATGCGGTCAAACAAATCCGTAAGATGGCAGAAGCACAAGTTAACGATCCAAGACTCAAACTTCCTCTGACGGTCGTCAACCTAACCCAGGTGTCCGATTCCATAGAACTGGGAAGGGTAATCGCGCGAATCGCAGGCGAACAGGATGAGGACACGGTTCCGATCATATTCTTCGATGAGTTTGATGCGCCAAGAAGTAGCGCCCCATACGGCTGGCTTCAATGGTTTCTTGCCCCAATGCATGACGGCGAGTTTCTGCACGAGGGTGCAACAATTCGCCTCCGGCGGGCCGTTTATGTATTCGCGGGAGGCACCGCCGACACGATGTCAGAGTTCTCCGCTCCCCAATTGCTGGACACCTTTCGAGCAGCTAAGGGACCCGACTTTATAAGTCGCCTCAGGGGTTATCTCGATGTGAAGGGACCTAATGCCGAGCCGCGCGCTTTGCGGCGCGCTATTCTTCTTCGAAACGAATTACAAAACCGAACAACACGAGAAGAACACAACGGAATCCGTCTCAAACATGAAGTTGGGCGGGCACTCTTGGGTGCGGGACGTTACAGACACGGCGCACGCTCTATCGCGGCGATTGTAGACTTGAGTGATTTCCGGAATGCAATATTTGGCTGGAATGAACTTCCCGAGGATCATCTCGTGGAACTTCACATTGATAGAGGCCCGCTGGATTCGAAACTGATTGGCGGTTCTGTCGCACTTAGCGGTTACCCGGTGAGAGATGTTCAAAAGGTCGTAGAATGGTGGCTCATAGTGGCGCGCAAACTTTGGCAAGAGGGAGCAACACTGTCATTTGCTGGAAGCTGGAAGAAAGGCACCGGAGGAATTTTAATGCGACAACTGGCAGGTGACCTGAAAAACCTTCCGGTTCAGCCCAGTCGGACCGAGGAACTCCGCGATCAGCCTTCTCCTTGGTTAATAAGCTTTCTGACTCCGCGCTCAGGGAGACCACGTCGGTGGGGGCCTAGCGAACAAGCACGGTACGGATTGCAGTTAGTAAGAAGTGACTATCTTACACGCCAAGAACGTTCCGCCTTTGGCTCAGATAGTTGGTCTGCGAAAGTTGTCGAGTACTTCCGTCGCCGACTTGCCGCTAGCGAGGCTAGCGTTGCGCGATTCGCTGTAGCAGGATCGACAAGCGACTACGAAAGCCGTGTGCCAGGAATTGCAGAGGAACTTATGCTTACGCTTGCTCTGCAGAAGCCGATCTATGTTGCTGGAGGTTGCGGTGGTGCGGCTAAGATCTGCGGCAGCTTATTGGGTCTCACGAACCCGCGCACGGAAGAGATGTCGCAATGTTTTCAAGACAACGCGGAAGAGAGTTCAAAGCTTGCAGCTCTAGCCAACAAGCTTCGACCTGGTCCCTGGATCTCACTGCCCATCACGCCCGCAAACATTGAAAGATTTCTCAAAAAGCATGCGATAGGTGGGCGTCATTGGCCTGACAATGGTTTAAGCATAGAGGAGAATCGGCGTCTGTTTGCGTCGAGAAGACCTACGGAGGTGGCGGAGTTAGTAGTAAAGGGGCTGCGTCGACGGTTCGATCTCACGTAAACCATCTTACGTTGTAAATCAAGCTATGAGGCCCTTATCAATCTTCGTTGAAAGACTATCGTGCCCTGCAAGTGGGTTCGTTTCCCCCAAATATGTAAGGGCGCAATATGTAAAGGCGCACTTGACAGATTGCTTTCATCCATGTAAAAGTCCCGCTCTCACAAGCCAGTGTCCTTAATTGAATCATGACTCGGCAGTGTGACTTATTATCCTAACTCCCACTGGGGTATTGTCAGGCCTAATGACCTCTCGCGCGACTATCGACGACATCGACCAAGTCCAATTCTCAAGAAGCGTGACGTTGGACCGTTTTGACGAAACCTTAGCAAAACACTTTAACGTACGACGATCACAGGTTCTCTTACTTGATTTTGCGCCTGCTAGATATATCGATCTCGCCGTCCTGCTGAATTTGATATCCCTTTATCGCCGAAGGAAAGAGAAACATCAAAAAACATTTGTGGGGATCCCTCGTGACAAGCGCGTTAGGGACTTCCTGCGTGTTTGGAGATATCCGCAAGCATTTGCAGAAGCGACGGGCACACCGTTTGAAGACGTAATAGTTGAGGAGGACAGAGTATATCGTGGGGAAAAGCAATCAACATATACTGGTTTAGGATCTGGCTTGGCGGCGCTCACGTATGATCGCGATTCGATTGGAACCTCACGCAAAAAGAATTTCTTCGAGTTTACTTCTTACGAACTAGTTCCAACACAGCGGTCTCTGTTCAGCGGCCCAGTAGGAGCAATTCCGCGCATTGAAGCTGAACGATGGAATAATTCGTTAATACGGGAAGTCTTGAGTACTCATCTCGTGGCAAAGAGCGCCACTGATGACGTAGCCCGAGTAGCCATTGTAACCCTCCCCTAAAACCGGGCCATTGAAAAGTAGAGGTTTCCGGGCGAGTATGACGCCAGGAGGCCGAATGCGAAAGAGCAAATTCAGCGAGACACAAATCATCGCCATCTTGAAAGCTGTTGAGGCGGGTAAGACCGTCAGAGACGTTTGTCGCGAACACGAAATCAGTGACGCCACCTATTACAAGTGGAAGACAAAGTACGGCGGCATGGAAGCCGCCGACATTCGCCGTCTGCGTGAGCTGGAAGAAGAAAACCGCCGGCTCAAGCACATGTACGCTGAACTGTCTTTGGAGCACCGCATCTTGAAAGAGGTGCTCGAAAAAAAGCTGTAAAGCCCGCCGTCAAACGGCAGTTGATTGTGGGCTTGCGCCAGGAACACAAACTAAGCGAAAGACAGGCCTGTAAGATAGTCTGCTTGCGACGCTCGGTCTATCGGTAC
>Ga0134128_10010311_pt1 | contig 11194 bp, 9 predicted proteins | sample KB31754_FD_96462 | JGI IMG/M metagenome (GOLD analysis project Ga0134128, IMG submission 96462) | Terrestrial soil microbial communities with excess Nitrogen fertilizer from Kellogg Biological Station, Michigan, USA - KB3-175-4 | ecosystem: Environmental > Terrestrial > Soil > Unclassified ...
AGCGAACTGGGCTCGATGGTGGTTACCGAGCAGATTGATGCCATGCGCGCCCTGGGTGTGGATCCGATGCGCAAGTTGGTGACCCCGCGCATCTACGCCACCATCACCATGCTGTTCTTTCTCACGGTGGTGGCCGATTTCTGCGGCATTCTCGGCGGTGCGGTTGTCACCGTCTTCATGAATCACCAGAACGGCACGCAGTATTTCTCCCAGGCATACCAGTTCCTGCGTTTTCCTGACATTCTGCAGGGCCTGGTGAAGCCGCTGTTCTTTGGGTTCCTCATCGCATCGGTGGGATGCTTTTATGGCATGCGCACTTCGGGCGGAACGCAGGGCGTGGGCCAGTCCACCATCAAGGCCGTGGTCATCGCGTCGGTGCTCATCATTTTCGTTGACCTGCTCATCAGCACCTTAATGGTGTCGATCTTCAATCGATGAACGAAGCTCCATCAGCAGCGATTTCCGGCGACGAGACGGTCAGCGGACCTGTCGTCGAGTTTCGTAGTGTCACGGTGGCATTCAATGGGCCGCCGGTGCTGGACCAGGTGAGCTTTACGGTGGGCCCGCGGGAAACGCGCGTGTTGCTGGGGCCCGCGGGGGTAGGAAAAAGCGTTCTGCTGAAGACGACGATCGGCCTGGTTTGTCCTGAATCCGGGCAGGTGTTGCTCTTCGGCGACGACATCTCGAAGATGCGCGAGCACGACCTATTCCCGCTCCGCTGCCGCACAGGGATGGTCTTTCAGGAAGGTGCGCTGTTCGACTCGCTCGATGTGCGCGACAACGTTGCCTACCAGCTCATTCAGGAAAAAATTCCCGATGACGAAATCGATCACCGCGTGCGGGAGGCGCTGCGCTTCGTGGGGCTGGAGGCGACGTTCTCACTTTTCCCCGGCAATCTCTCGGGAGGAATGCGTCGTCGCGTTGCCATTGCGCGCGCCCTGATCCGCCAACCCGAACTGCTGCTGTACGATTCGCCTACCGGCGGCCTGGACCCCGTGACCTCCACCACGATTATCGAGCTCATTGTGAAGCAGCGCGACTTTTACCGCACACCATCGATCCTGGTCACCCATCGCCTGCAGGATGCGTTCATGATGTGCGGCCACCGGTTCGACAGCGAAAGCGAAAGCATGGTGCGCCTGCCTGAGGGCGAGTTCGACCCGAACACGAGCTTCCTGGTGCTGAACGAGGGCCGACTCATCTTCGATGGCTCTCTGCATGACCTGGTCCACTCGGACGACCCGTTTGTGCGCGAATTCCTGGACTGAGCGACCGGCATACAGCAAAGGAATTGCACCGGCTCCAGCCTAATGCCGTCATGTCGCATCTGTGCAGTCGATGGCGCGGTACACCAGCGGAACGGCAACCATCCACATCGATCAGTTCGAGCCGGAGCCGACGGGACAACATCCTGCCCTGCTTGTGCTTCACGGGTCAGGAGGCGCCGCCTCGTATTGGATGAATCGCTTTGCGCCTGCGCTTCGGGATGCGGGGGTGGCCATCTATGCGCCGCATTACTTTGACAAAACGGCAACGGCGCGCGCCACGGCCGCGATGATGCTCGACGGGCGGCACTTTGTGGCTTGGCTCACGGCCATTCAGGATGCCATCTCGTATGTGTGCGATCGCGGATGCGTCGATCCGGCGCGCATTGGCGTGCTCGGCATCTCGCTTGGCGGATATCTGGGCGTCGCGCTGGGCATCGAAGACCGCCGCATCCGCGCGATCGTCGAGCTCTCAGGAGGCGTACCGCTGGGATGGGAAGGCAGGATGGGGCGAGGCATGCCTCCCACACTGGTGTTACATGGCGAACGCGATGATGTGGTACCGATCGCCGAAGCCCACAAGCTGGAAGCCCTGCTGCAGGAGCGCCGCGTGCCTCACGAAGTGGCGATCTTCCCGAACCAGACACACTGGTTCAGCGGCACGGCGCAGGCCGAATTGTTGGTCCGCTGCGCAGCCTTCCTCGACCGGTATCTCTTTCACTCACACCTTCTGCGCAAGGCCGGCTGAGCCGCCGAGCCTACCGGGCACCGAGTGCGGTGCATCGTACTGAGTAGGGGCCTGGGTTCCCCGGCGCGTATGGCAGACCTGGAGATTATCACCGACCCTGTTCAGAGTTCCAGGCAGGCCGGATTGCGGTACGTGACTGACGCCCGCCCGGGCATCACTCGCAAGCGCCGCGGCAAAAATTTTCAGTACTTCGATGCCGAGGGTAAGCGGGTGACGGAGGACGAGACGCTGCGGCGCATCAAGTCTCTCGCCATTCCCCCGGCGTGGACCGACGTATGGATCTGTCCGCTGGCGAACGGACACCTTCAGGCGACGGGCCGCGACGCCCGCAAACGCAAGCAGTTCCGCTATCACCCGTGCTGGCGCCAAGTGCGCGATGAAACCAAGTACGAGCGCATGAAGCTTTTCGGCGAAGCACTGCCGAAGATTCGCGAGCACGTGGATAAGGATCTCGCCCTGCCGGGCCTGCCGCGGGAAAAGGTGCTCGCGACGATCGTCCGGCTGCTCGAGACTACGTTCATCCGCGTGGGCAACGAAGAATACGCGCGCGAAAACCAGTCTTATGGGCTCACGACGCTGCGGGACAAGCATGTGGAGATAGAGGGCGCCAAGGTTCATTTCCATTTCAAGGGCAAGAGCGGGAAGCTTCATTCCATCGATGTGAAGGACAAGCAGCTCGCGCGCATTGTAAAGAGATGCCGCGATGTTCCGGGGTACGAGTTGTTCCAGTACATCGACGAGCAGGGCGACCACCGCAGCGTGGACGCCTCAGACGTGAACGATTACCTGCGCGCGATCACCGACGAGCCGTTTACCGCGAAGGACTTTCGAACCTGGGCGGGCACGGTGCTGGCGTGCAGCCTTCTGCGGCAATTCGAGTTGTGCGAGACCCAGACGCAAGCCAAGAAAAACGTGGTGCAGGCGATTGCCAGCGTGGCCGAGCGGCTGGGCAACACCCCTTCAGTGTGCCGCAAGTGCTATGTGCATCCGCAGGTGATCGAGATCTACATGAGCGGCCGGATGGTGAAAGCTTTCGAGGAGCAGGTGAAGAAGGAAGTGGCGAAGTCGCCGCATGCGCTGGAGCGGGAAGAGCTGGACCTGCTGTATCTGCTGGAGGAGAAGGCCAGGTTGGCGGCGTAGAGATGCTTGACTCCGCAGGATTGTCGCGTCGAAAATACTCCGGATGCCCGATACAGTTCAGTGCACCATCCACGGTGAAACCCAGCAGGCATTCGTGTGCAGTCATCTTGCCGAGCAATCACACGGGTTGGGCTTCAATCGTGAAGATCCCTCGGCAGATGATCCGTTTCCGGATGCGTGGTGCGACAATTGCGAGCTGATCCGCGCTACGCATGACGGGTGGAATGACGAATCCGAGAAACTGACCACAATCAAGCTTCTGTGCTCCGGCTGCTATGAGCGAACGCGCATTCGGAATACAAAGCCGAACGTGACGCTGGATGATCTGGCCGGCTTACAGTGGAAGTGCGGCTCGTGCGAGGAGTGGCATACGGGACCGATGCTCGACGTCGGCTTCGATAGCCCGCATTACTGGCCAGAGGACCATGAGACAGGATCGCGGTGGACAGTACTTGCTTCAGGGGCTATTGATTCAAGCTGTGGCACCTTTCTCGATGCTGACTACTGCGCTGTCGATAATGAGAGTTTCTTTGTACGGGGTGTTCTCGAAGTGCCAATTGTTGGTACAGGCGAGGATTTCCGTTGGGGCATATGGGGCTCGCTCAGTCGCGTCAACTTCGAAACGCTGATTCGGGCTGACCATTCCGGCGAATGCATCGAGAAGCGGGAAATGTTCTCCTGGCTGAGCACCAGCATCCCCAATTACTCGGAGACACTTAGCCTCAAGATGACGGTATCCATCCGAGAGCCCGGGTGGCGGCCCCTATTCATCCTCGAGCGTTCCGATCACCCGCTTGCGAAGGAATTCTACGAAGGCATTACACCCGAACGGGTAAAGGAGATCATGTTCCGGGCACTGCCCCCTCAGCCGGAATGAACAAAATCCCGCTTCCCGTCCCGTGTGCTACCCTTGCTGGTTTGGGCAGGGGAAAGAACGGCAGGTACACGATGGCATTCAAATTTCACGGCTTCGATTTTCTTGATCTGGACGCAAGCTTCAGCGAAGACGAACTCATGGTGCGCCGGACCGCGCGCGAGTTCGTGGATGACAACCTGATTCCCATCGTCGAGGAGTGCTTTCGTGAAGGGCGTTTTCCGCGCGAGCTGGTGAAGACCATGGGCGAGCTCGGCTTTTTTGGCGCCAATCTCGAGGGCTACGGCTGCGCCGGCATGTCGAATGTGGAATACGGGTTGGTGATGCAGGAACTCGAGCGCGGTGATTCGGGTTTCCGCAGCTTTGTCAGCGTGCAGTCGGCGCTGGTGATGTATCCGATTTACACCTTCGGTTCCGACGAGCAGAAGAACACGTGGCTGCCGGCGATGGCCAGCGGCGAAAAACTGGGGTGCTTCGGCCTGACCGAGCCCGAGTACGGCTCGAACCCCGGCGGCATGAAGACGACGGCGCGCAAATCGGGCGACGGATACGTGCTGAACGGCGAAAAGATGTGGATCACGTCGGGAACGATCGCCGATGTGGCCGTGGTGTGGGCCAAGGTGGAAGACGAGGAGAACCAGGTGCGCGGCTTCCTGGTGGAGACCGACCGGCCGGGGTTTCGCGCGTTTGACGTGCATGGGAAGTGGTCGCTGCGCGCTTCGGTGACCAGCGGGTTGTCACTGCAGGATGTGCATGTGCCCGCAGCGAACCTGCTACCGGGGAGCGGCGGTCTGAAGAGCCCGCTGATGTGCCTGAACCAGGCACGCTACGGCATCAGTTGGGGCGCGATTGGCGCGGCCATGTCCTGCTATGACGCCGCGCTGCAGTACGCGAAGATGCGCAAGCAGTTCCACAACATGCCGATTGCGGGCCACCAGCTCGTGCAGGAAAAGCTGGTGTGGATGGCGACGGAGATTGCGAAGGGGCAACTGCTGTCACTGCAGGTGGGCCGCCTGAAGGATGCGGGCACGGTGGAGCACCAGCACATCTCAATGGCCAAACGCAACAACGTGTGGATGGCTCTGGAATGCGCGCGCATGGCGCGCGACGTGCTGGGCGCGAATGGGATCACCGAGGATTACCCGATCATGCGCCACATGATGAATCTGGAATCGGTGAAGACGTATGAGGGCACGCACGATATACACACGTTGATCCTGGGGCATCACCTGACGGGGATTGGGGCTTACTAGTCTGTGGTACATTGGCCGTCATGAAAACCAGCTTAAATATCACGGCGGCCTTTTGCCTGGCTTGCCAGACGGGCTTGTTTTGTTTCAGCCAGTCGCCAGAACTGCGTCAATGGATCCAGTCCTCTGCTAAGGTTTCTTCCGATGAAGCGTTGAACCGGGCGCTCGCGACGGGTTCTCTGACGTACAACGGTTCTCCATTCCACGCCTCGCTCGTGATCACCGTGCCGAAGGAAAAGGACTCCCCATTTCAGGGAGCTGTCGAGATCTACTGGAAGGGTCCCAACCAATATCGCGTCACCGTCAAGACGAAAGACTTCCAGCAGACGCGAATCGTGAATGGAGAATCGCTCGAAGAGCAGGACACAGGTGATTTTTATCCTGCGTGGTTGCGCAACTTTGCCCGCGCGCTTCTTGATCCGCTGCCACGAGGCCAGGAGTTTCGCGAAAGAAAGACGCCGGTCATGCTGGGACCGAACGTCTCGCAGAGCTGCGTAAGCCGTGATGATCGCCCGAACGGAATCACCGATATGATGACCTGGGCCCAGATCTGCTTTCAGGGCAGTGAGCCCCGGATCAGATCTGGGATGGACTTCACATACTTCATGGAGTTCGGGAATTATCAGCGGTTCGGGGCCAAGCTGATTGCGCGGACCTACACCACATACACCGATGACAACGGGGAAGTGATCGGCACACTCACCCGCCTGGAACCGCTTCGCTCAGAGGACGAAGCACTCTTGCAGGTTGCGCATCCTACTTCTCCAAGCGAACGCATTGAAACCCGCTTTGTTTCCATGGCTGCGAATCAGGCCCTGCTCGATAAGGCCCCGGTTATCGAGTGGCCTGCAATCCGCGAAGGCAAGACAGAAGGCAACATGATCGTTCACATTGTGACCGACCGCACCGGGCAAGTGAGGGAGGCTGAGAAACACAATTCCGATACGCCGGGTCTGGAAGATTTCGGAACACAACAGGCGCTGAAATACAAATTCAAGCCGCTGGTCGTCGACGGTGTTGCGGTCCAAATGGAAACTCCGCTAGTGATCCACTTCAAGACCACTACGGGACAATCGTTGCCGGTGGTCACCGGAAAAGACATTGAAAAGTACGCAACCGGTTGCGGATATGATCCGGTATTGCCGGCCGGTTTGCTGCCAAGGGGAACTACCTTCAAGATTCGTGTGTCAGTGAATGAGCAGGGGACGAATACGGGCGAGATTTTCCCTCCTGGTATTCCATGGGAAGTGGTTCAAAGGGCAAAGCTGAATACACGCAGTTGCCGGTTCGCACCGTACCTGGTCGACGGAAAGCCCTGGTACCACCACATCGACTTTGAGTTCCTGGCGCCCTAAAACCGAACGCGCGCGACCTTGCGCCTTATCAGGAATCGACAAACGGGCGGCCGCTGCGGCATATTCTTAGGCATGCCGAAACTCATTGATCGAGTCGCTTTGTCAGGCCGTGTGCTTGTGTGCGCGGCCATGGTTGGGGGCCTTATGCACGGCGCGGCTGCAATGGCGCAGCAGTCTTCGTCCGCTCCCGTTGTGCTGCACGCTGCGCGGCTGCTCGATGTGCGGGCCGGGACGGTCGTCGAGCCGGGCGAAGTTCTAGTCGAAGGCGAACGGATCAAGGCAGCGGGCGCGCACGTGGATCATCCGCAGGACGCGCGCGTGATCGACCTGGGAGACGTGACGCTCATGCCGGGGATGATCGACGCGCACGTGCACCTGTTTCTGCATCCGGGCGCGGAAGATCTGCAGACCGTGGTGGAATCGGTTCCGTGGCGCACCATTCTTGCCGAGCAGGCGGCCAAGGCCGATCTTATGGCCGGCTTCACGGCCGAGCGCGACATGGGCACGGAGGGCGCGGGCTCCGCAGACACCGCCGTGCGCAGGGCGATCAACGAGGGACTGGTCCCCGGGCCTCGCCTGCAGATCAGCGGAAATGCGATTGATATTCTCGGCGGGCACGAAGACGCGAACCACTACAATCCCGCGCAGCATGTGCTTTCGAACGCCGATTATGCCAATGAGGCGGAGCAGATTGTCGAGGTGATGCGCGAGCAGCACAAAGAAGGATCTACGTTCACGAAGATTTATGAGACCGGCCCCGACCGCATGATCGACGGCGTGCTGCATACGCCGTACCAGTACACCGCTGAGGAACTGGCGGCCGCGGTGAAGGAGGCCAAGCGGATGGGTACGGTGGTGGCGGTGCATGCGATGGGCGAGCCCGGCACGCTCTACGCGGCGCAGGCGGGCGTCGCCTCAATCGACCACGCCACGCATTTGAGCGATGAGACCATTCGGCTGATGAAGGAGAAGGGCATCTTCGCTGTGCCGACGTTCGCGATCTTCGAGTATTTCGCCACGCATCGCGAGCAGGAGCAGGCCGCAACGGAAGCCGAGATGCTGAAATACAAGGTCGCCGAGTTCAAGAAGCAGGTTGCCGCCGGCGTGCAGTTTGCCTGCGGGTCAGATGTGGGGCCGTTTCCGCACGGCACGCAGGCGCGCGAACTCGAACTGATGGTGCAGTACGGGATGAAGCCGGCGGCGGTGCTGCAGGCCGACATGATCCACGGCGCGAAGCTGCTGGGGTGGGAAGGCCAGATTGGCGAACTCAAGGCGGGATTCTATGCGGACGTGATCGCGGTGAAGGGCAATCCGCTGGAGGATATTTCGGCCGTGACCCACGTCAGCTTCGTAATGAAGGGCGGCGTGATCGCACGCCAGGACTGAAGCCGTTCGCGAAGGACGAACGCGCTACAGCGAGACAGAATTTTGCTGGCCCTGGGCCGCCTTTTTCGCCCGCTTGGATTGGATCTTCTCGAGCGCTTTGACATAGCGGGAAGGCGGGGGCTGGGCCACGGATTCCTTGATGGCCTTGCGATACCCGCCCAAATAGATCGAGTACATTACGGCCAGCGAGCAGCCGATGCCCCAGAGGAATCCGAAGATCAAACCGAGAAGCGCCGCTAATCCGAAACCGCCGGGCATCCTACTCCCCCTAGACCGCTACCACAAAGCTGTCTTCAGTGCGTGTTACCGGATGATACAGCGTATCGCGTTCCACGGGAACCCTCCCCGCCTCAGTAATCAGACGGCAGAGTTCCTTTCTGGTCATCCCCTGCGGCGTGGTCGCGCCGGCATCGTGATAGATTTTTTCCTCGATCACCGTGCCATCCAGGTCGTCGGCGCCGAAGCGGAGAGCGATTTGCGCAATCTTGGGCGTGAGCATTTGCCAATAGGCCTTGATATGCGCGAAGTTGTCGAGCAGCAGGCGGCTCACGGCAATCTGGCGAATGTCGGTGAGGCCCGTGGTGACCGGCAGATGGTCGAGTGGAGTGTTTTCAGGGTGGAAGGCCAGCGGAATGAAGGTCTGGAATCCGCCGGTGTCATCTTGTACCGTGCGCAGCTTTAACAGGTGGTCGACGCGATCTTCGTCATTCTCGATGTGGCCGTAAAGCATGGTGGCGTTGGAGCGGAACCCCAGCTTGTGCGCCAGGCGCGCCGTCTCAAGCCACTCATTGCCGTCGATTTTGTGGTCGCAGATGATGGATCGCACGCGGCTGGAGAAGATTTCCGCGCCGCCGCCGGGCATGGAATCGACGCCGGCATCGCGCAGCTTCAGGAGGGTCTGCTCGATCGTAAGCTTTGCGCGGCGGGCGAGGAACGCCACTTCCACCATAGTGAATGCCTTGATGTGCACCTTGGGGAAGCGCTGCTTGAGGCCGCGCACCAGGTCGAGGAAGTACTCGAGCGGCAGATCGGGATGCAGGCCGCCGACAATGTGAAACTCCGTGACCGCTTCGGAGTATCCCGATGCCGCCGTTTCCCAGGCTTCTTCGAGCGCCATGGTGTAGCCGGCGGGATCGCCCTTCTTGCGGCCGAACGCGCATAGCTTGCAGGCTGCCACGCAGACGTTAGTGGGGTTGATGTGCCGGTTTACGTTGAAATACGTGGTGTCGCCATGCAGGTGCTCGCGAACGGAATTGGCGAGCCATCCGACGGCAAGCACATCGCGGGTGCCGTAAAGCGCGAGGCCGTCGGCAAAATCGAGGCGCTGCCCGGCAAAGACCTTCTCCGCGATGGGTTCAAGACTCGGATCGTAGGTGCGGAATGGGTGCTTTCCCGGAGTGTGCGCGGCTGCCTTCATAGCTAGATGATACTTCGGGGCGTCTTTTCGCACCATCTATTGGTTTTAGTGAGGTTGCGGGGACACAGCTCCGCGTTGGGCGGACTGGATCTCGGAAGCGTGCGGCTCGGCCAGAACGCCATCGTCCATTGACGCAGCCAGCAGCCGGTCTCCCGCTGCCCGCACCAGGAACAGGCGGAAGCCGGTCTGGTACCACTTCCAATCGAGCGACTTTTCGTCGATGGAGTAGATGAAGTCGCTGCCGCGCGAGCTGACCAGTACCTTGTCGGCGTGCGGATCGTAGTAGAGATCGCTCACATCGACCAGAGGCAATCGGTGCACCCACATCCATGTCTTGCCCTTGTCGCGGGTAAAGTAGACGCCTTCGCGCGATCCCAGCCAGAGTGTGCCGTCTGTGGCGAAGGCCACCCGGTAAATGCGAGTTACCGCGGTCGGTATCCCCATCGGCCACCAGGTCTGGCCGGCATCGTTGGAAAGGACTAACCCGGCGGGCCTTGCCGCCGCCATGGTGGTGCCATTAACTGCGATCGACGTGTAATCGACGCCCTGGCCCGGGCCGCCTTGCCAGGTCTTTCCCTCGTCCTTGCTGGTAAAGAGCCCGCCGCTTGTGGCCGCAGCCCAGACGTCCCCGGAAAGATTCAGAGCGTAAACGCGCCCATCGAACTCGCGCGTGGGCTCCTTCACCTTTTTCTCAATCATCACGTGCTTGCCGCGGACCACTTGCGGAGCAGCCTTTGCCACGGTGTTGGCGATGGTATTACGCGGTTCCCACGTTTCTTTTTCCAGGGCAAACAATCCACTATTGGTTCCGGCCAGCACCGTACCGCCGGCTGATTCGGCCAGCGTGAAAATATCCCGGCCATCCAGGCCATCCGCAATCTGTTTCCAGCGCTCGCCGCCGTCTGTGGAGACGAATGCCCCACCGAAGGCTTTATCGTTCACCACGCCAGCGTACATGCGCGACGGATCGTTCGCGTCGACAATCAAAGCCTCTACCTTGCGCTGGGAGAACCCGTGATTGGAAGCGGTGAAGTGAACCGAAGCATCGGAACTGGCCTGCACGCCGCCGCGGTCGGTGGCGAGGAGGACCCGCTCGGGATTGGACGGATCGACGTACACATCGTTCACGATCACACCCTCGCCGGTCATCCGCCGGAAGGTGCGCCCCGCATTCGTGGTCTTGTACAGGCCTTCGGTGGTTCCGGCGTAGACCGTATCGCGGTGGACGGGATCTTGCAGCAGGACGCGCGTCCTCCGCGCGGTCGCTGGAATCCCCTGGATCTTGTGGAACCGCACTCCGCCGTTCTCGCTTTTATATATCCCGCTGCATGCGCTCATGTAGACAATGTTGGGATGCTCGGGATCGATGATGATGGAGAACACATCGGAGTCGTCGATGACGCCCTGCTTGATGTTGGACCAATGGGCGCCGCCGTCTTTCGTTTTCCAGGGAAGATGCCAGGTTCCGGCGTAGATGATATTGGGGTTGCGCGGATCCACGGCGAGCGACTCCACCTCGTGAATCTCAGTACTGCCGGGCGGGCTGATCTGCTTCCAGGTCGTTCCCGCGTCGTCTGATCGGAATACTCCCTTGAGGGTGCCGGCAAAGAGTATGTCGTGATTGGAAGGGGCCAGTGCCAGGGCGCGGATCGATTGCCCGTGAAGGCCTTTGAGCTCATCCCAGTTCTTCCCTGCGTCATGGCTGGACCACAGGCTGCCGTCTTGCCGGTCGAATTTCCAGGCGGCAGCATAGATCAGG
>Ga0134128_10010313_pt1 | contig 11192 bp, 7 predicted proteins | sample KB31754_FD_96462 | JGI IMG/M metagenome (GOLD analysis project Ga0134128, IMG submission 96462) | Terrestrial soil microbial communities with excess Nitrogen fertilizer from Kellogg Biological Station, Michigan, USA - KB3-175-4 | ecosystem: Environmental > Terrestrial > Soil > Unclassified ...
CGTGTACCCATCTTGTGGGGCAAGGTAGGCGATGTTTCCGTTGTTGTCCAGAGTGGGCTGGATAAACGGCGGCTTCTCGAAGGACGGAAATCCTTCGGTTAGCGTGAACGCCGGCGTGTAGTTATTGGGAGCGGCAAAAAACGGATTCGAGTTGAAGCCGTCGACATAGTTGCGAATCCCGTTTTCCAACACGTCGCCCGAAGTACCATTGAATATGGCGTAGGCGCCGCGGAGGACCATGCCCCGGCCGATCTGGGCTGAAAAGCCGACACGTGGCTGGAAGCGCAGGTAAGCGATGTTCGAGAATCGGTCCTTCCCGTTCCTGCCTTCCCCATGACCAATGAAAGCCAGGGCGCCGGGTAGATTCCCGGCTCCGGGATTGGGCAAGGTCGGATCGAAGCTGGAGAGTTCATCGTTCGGTGAGGAGCGTGTGAATTTTAGATCATAGCGGAGTCCCGCATTGAGCGTTAAGCGTTGGTTCATTTTGAAATCATCTTGCAGATAGAGTCCTAAAGCTGAGAATTTGTCTTTCGGATCGGCGATGCGATAATAAACGGTAGAATTGTTGACGTATCCGAGCAGGAAACTGGCGAACGAGTTGCCACTGGCTATCGTAGTGTTGTCAGGCAAAGCCGTTTCCTGGTCGGAGAGATTCAGGTTGGGGATGATTCCATGCAGTTTATCGGTATCAAGCCAGATGTTGTACTCGCCTCCGAAGTTTAGCGTGTGGCGCCCCTTGATCCAGGTGAAGGCATCATGGATTGCATAACCGCCTTCGATAAAGGTTTCATTCTGGTTTTGGCCGGCCGACGCATAACCATCGCTGAAGAAAATACCGCCGCAGTCGTTCGTGTCCAATCCCGGAATTCCAAGTTTGGCGAACGAACCGGAGCCCATGCAAGCGGTGACGCCCCCTGCCTCGTCGTGATTGTAGCCAAAGGTAAAGTCATTGATGAGATGAGGGCTAATGTCCCACGTTCCACCGACGCGAACTAGTCGACCAGGATCAGGCCCAAAATAACCCGAATCCCAGCCACCCTGATAAATACTGTTCAAGGCATTCGAAGTGTTGTTGTACCGGGCATACACGCCAAAGAGACGGAACTTAGAGCCAATGGATTGGTCGCCGCGTATTCCGACGCGGTTCGAGACCAGTTGATTGGTGCCGGAAGGAAGCACATTGTTAATGATATTGCCATTCACGGGCGCGGGCATCACAGCGACAAATGCCTGTGCCTGGGGCACGATGCGATCGGCGGGAATAATGTTGCCAGGAAATGCTGTGCGCGTGAATCCGCCGTGACCGTCTGGCGTGGTGCTCGCAGGGTCATAGATTGGGATTGGGTTCCCGTTTGTGTCGACGTAAGACGAGAAGTCGCCGCCGCGTTCCGCTATTGTCGGTACTGTCGAATAACCGGACGAAGGAGTGCTAGTGAAGCGAAATCCGTCATACCAGCCGAAGAAGAAGGTCTTGCTGTGTCCATTGTAGAGGTGGGGCAACCGAAATGGGCCACCGAAATCCACGCCAAACTCGTTCTGGTGTAAAGGAATTGTTTTCCCGCGCGTAAAGTAGCCGAGTGCGTTCGTGACATCATTGCGGAGGTACTCGTAACCTTGGCCATGATAGGTGTTGGTTCCAGCCTGCGTATTATAGCTAAGAATTCCTCCCGGCGTGTTGCCATACTGCGCGGCGAATGGGTTCGCCACCAATGTAAACTCCTGAAGCGAATCCACCGGGATCGGCTGCTGTCGTATATCACCGGCTACATTCGATATGGTCATGATGGCGCCATCATAGATGACTTCGCCGCCGTAAGATTGACCACCATTGATCGAGGCGTAGAAGGTCTGGTTCACGGTCCCTCCCGCGTTAGCGCTGGTATCGCTGACGCCTGGGAACAAGTTCAGAATCGCTGTGGGGCTGCGTGCGGCGCCATTCAGGCTGATGGGCAGCGATTGGAGCGTATGAGGATCGATGCCAGTAGTGGCCTGAGCATCTTCAGTATCGAGCGATAGCTGCGTTGAACTAACTGTGACGGTGGTAGTTTCGCTTCCAGCCTCCAACGTAACTTTTTGCGCGGTTGTTTGGTTTAGCGAAACCACGATCTTGATCGTCTCACCGGTAAAGCCCTTGGCCGTGATTCTGAGCGAATATTCGCCGGTCGCTACCGACGGATAGATGAATTCGCCGACCTCACTGGAGTGTGTCGAAATGGAAACCCCGGTTGCGACGTTGATCAAGCGAATCGCGGCATTGGGGATTACAGCACCAGTACTGTCAACAACGGTGCCCGTTACTGTTCCGCCGCCATTGCCCTGTGCCCAGGTGTGAGGAGTGAGCAGCGCACAGAACAACAATGCTGTACTGAGGAATCGAACTAAAGTCCAACGGTGGACTACCCTGAATTTCGGATTGATTGATCGTTTGGGAAGATTCATGACGCCTCCTGATCTGTAACGAGACACAAATTAACATTCCCTCTTACACGTATAAGAGGATCGCCTTCAGAGTCCTGGCTTGCGGAGAAGACGTTTTCTGTATAGAGGGCAAATATCCCCTCTGCCAGATTTGTCAAGCAGCCTACGATTCTTTTGTATCGTTGTCAAGAAAAAAGTGTATACAGTATTCGATAGTTGGAAGGTGGCGGCTATATACAGTATGCTAGAATCGAAAGTTGAATCGCTAGTTTATCTGCAAAAAAGAGACGAGCCAAGGAGATCGCATGATCAGTTGGAGTACGGACGATGAACTGTTTCAACTCGCGGAACGCGAACTATTCACTTGTGTCGTTGGTGACATCATGGACAAACTCCTGCTCTTTCACCAGTTTCTTCCTCCCGAAATCAAGCCGATTACAGAGGGCGTCGTGATGATCGGCCGCGCTATGCCGGTGCTGTGTTGCGATGTGTTTGAGGGAGCCTCTTCAAACTCGGCAAACAAGCTAATGGCAAAGCCCTTCGGCCTTATGCTCGAGGCCGTCGACGATCTAGGGCCAAACGAAATCTACCTCTCTACGGGTTCGTCTCCGCGAAATGCGACGTGGGGAGAAATGATGGCGACACGAGCAACAAAACTGGGAGCAAGAGGCGCGGTGCTCAACGGGTATTACCGAGATACCAAGGGGCTGATCCGGATGAAATTTCCGACATTCGGCTATGGCTCTTACGGACAGGATTCTGCACCACGCTACAAGGTGCACGATTTCCGTGTGCCGATTGAGATAGGCTCAGTCCGGATTTATCCTGGCGACGTGATCTTTGGCGATATCGACGGGGTATGCGTCATTCCGAAAAAGGCCGAGAAGGAGGTCTTCAGCAAAGCTCTTGAAAAAGCCCGTGACGAGAAGATTGTCAAAGGGGCCCTCGAAGGCGGACTCAGTGCAGTTGCTGCGTATCGAGAACATGGAATCATGTAAGGAGCTTTCTATGGATTCGCGTAGTGAACTTTTCACATCGTTTCTTCGGGAGCAGAAGTTGCACGGGTGGTTTTCGTGGCGTCCCGATGAACTGGTACTTCAGCTTGGGTACTATCCTCATTGGGGTCTCTCGTTTCTTCTCTCTCTGTCCGATGGCGAAAAGATCCTCTTTGTTCCTGAGCCTGAGCCTCCGGTTTCTCTATCCGGTGATGTTCGGATCGTGAGTTATCCATGGGGCGATATCCGATGTGCTGATCCTTTCTCTGTTCTGAACAGCACCGTGCAGGCGATGCTGAATCAGCGCGGCATCGCGCGAACCGGCGTCGGCTGCCTCCGTTCTCGGGGACGGTCCTCGTTGCCGGCGGCATTCGCAGAAGAAGCCCCTTTGCCGGAGGCAGAAATCTTTAGGCTGACCAGGGACATGACGGATGACCCCATTTCCGAATCACGATTCTTGGAGCTTTATCTTTATAAGACGCGTGAAGAAATTGAGCGCGTCCGGCTTGCAAATCAGGTTGCCCAAATGGGCTTGGAGGCGTGGCGCTCTGCCCTTGTCCCGGGAACTACGGAAGCGGAGGCTGCAGCCAAAGCCGAATCCGCCGTCCTAAGCCAAACCGGCCGGGGCGGGGTAGACACAGCGCGTGCCTGGGCGATGGTGCAGTCCGGCCCAAACACCGCGAATGCCGGCCGCTTCAACCGGTCTTCAGGGCGTAGGCTAGAACAGGGCGACTTGGTTTTGATTGAAATGGGTACCTGCGTCAACGGCTATTGGAGCGACCTTACGCGCACAGAAACAGTGGGTGAAGCGTCCTCCTTCGCCCTGGACCTCTTGCACGCAGTGGACCAATCGCAGAAGGCGGCGATCCAGTCGATCTGCCCTGGAGTTTCCGCAGGTGAAGTCGATGCGGTGGCGCGAGATGCATTGCGGAAGGCCGGTCTCGGCGATTATTTTACCCATGCCCTTGGGCACCACGTGGGCTTTCGCTATCACGATCCGGGCTTTACGATCGCACCCGGCACGCGCGATGTCTTGCAGCAAGGAATGGTGATCACGATTGAGCCTGGAGCGTACGAACCGACGATGCTCACCGGAGCGCGTCTCGAAGACAATGTTGCAATCAACGACCATGGTGTCGAGATTCTCAGCGCAGCGGACGAAAGGCAAATTGCATGATCCGCATTGACCTATCGCAGAAATCCGTACTCATCACAGGCTCCCTTGGCGCCATTGCTGAACATATTGTTCGCGAGCTCAGTGAAGCCGGCGCATTTCTTGTACTCACGGATGCTAAATCCGATACCGATGCGGTGCGTATAATTGAGAGTTGGAGAATCCCTGTTTCCAGATACATCTATCGACAGATGGATGTCACAGACCCGTATGCAGTGGGAACGGTCATCGATGAGATGATGAGCTGTTTTCCCAATTTAGATACGGTCTTAGGTCATGCTGGAGGCTGCGGGCTTCATCCTTTCGTTACGACGACGCAAACCGACTTTGATCGTATCTTCAAGTTTAACTTTCTTGCGCAGACCTACCTGGCCCGCGCTGTCATTCCACGATGGTTGAGAAGTAAGGTTGCCGGCCACCTGATCTTCACTTCGTCCTACGTGGCTCTGATTCCTCATACCCGAATACCGGCCTATGCGACCGCAAAGGCTGCTCTGGAGCACTTTACCCGCTGCCTGGCTCTCGAGCATGCGTCAGATGGAATACGCGTCAATGCGATCGCTCCCGGAAATGTTGCGGCAGGCAGCTCGCTGAAAGTGTTTGAGGAGGATAAGGAGTACCGAGACTTCGTGCTCCGCGTGGCTCCCATAGGAAAGCGCAACTCACCGGAAGCTATTGCACATGCATTTACGTTCCTCTGCTCAGAAATGGCGAAGGAAATGACAGGTCACATAGTACGAGTAGATTTCGGAGTCAGCATTCCGAAGATTGGCTGACGCATTGTTATGAAGCTTGGGCTTGGCTTATATCGCCACATGTTACACCCTGATTATTACGCCTTTGCCGTCCAGGCGGGGTGCACGCATGTGGTTGCTCATTTAGTCGACTATTTCAAAGACGGCATCGAAAACCCCATCAACAATCAACCCTCTGGTCAAAAAGATCGCCCATGGGGTGTTGCTGGAGATCCGGAACATCTCTGGAGCCAGAAGGAGATCTCTCGCCTGAAAGCTGACGTAGAGGCCTCGGGATTGCGCCTTGAAGCCATCGAAAACCTTGATCCTGCCCACTGGCACGATATTTTGCTCGACGGTCCAAAGCGGGACCTACAAATCGAGAACGTCAAAACGATTATCCGCCGGATGGGAGAAGCCGGAATTCCTATACTAGGTTATAACTTCAGCTTGGCCGGTGTCTGTGGCCGCGTCCGGGGGCCATTTGCCCGAGGTGGAGCGATTTCTGTCGGCCTCGATGGCCCTGTCGACCTGCCCATTCCAAATGGAATGGTCTGGAACATGGTCTACGATCAGCATGCTCCAGTTGGTGCCCTCCCAGCGACGTCGCACGAAGAGCTTTGGGCCAGAGCCGAGCGCTTCCTGGATGAAGTTCTACCAGTTGCGGAAAAGTCCTGCATAACTCTTGCTGCGCATCCAGACGATCCGCCTCTGCCAACCATGCGTCAGCAGCCGCGGCTGGTCTACCAGCCGCATATGTATCAAGACCTTATCAACATCAATCAGAGCCCCAGTAACAAGTTGGAATTTTGTGTCGGGACGCTAGCTGAAATGAGTGAGGGCGATATCTACGACACCGTGGAACAATACAGTAAGCAGGATCGCATCGCTTATGTTCACTTTCGCAATGTTCATGGCCGGGTTCCAAATTACCACGAAACTTTTATTGATGATGGCAATATCAATATGATTCGGATCTTGTCGATCCTTGACCGGAACGGATTTGACGGCGTGCTCGTTCCTGATCACACACCGCAAATGACATGCTCTGCTCCCTGGCATGCAGGCATGGCGCACACGCTTGGATTCATGCGCGCGGCACTTATGAATCTTGAAAAAGAACACTCCTCTCGGCAGTCGGGAATGGCCAAGTGAATATCAGCGCGGGCATAGCTATCGCCTCCATTGCCGGGATCATGAATGGGCTTTTTCCGCTGCCCATGAAGGCAAACAACACCTGGACGTGGGAAAACTACTGGCTGCCGTTCAGTTTCTTATCGCTAGCACTCTTCCCCGCCCTTATTGACTGGTTTACGTTACCGCAATTGCTGCCGGTGCTGCAGCATGCGAGCGCTACTGACCTCCTCAGCGCCATAGGCTGTGGTGCGCTTGTATATACAGGATCGCTTCTTTTTGGTATCGCGGTCGCCTATACCGGACTTACTTTGAGCTTTGCCCTGCTTGTCGGATCCATGAATGTTATCGGCATTCTGGTACCACGGGTGCTGCTTAATCATTCCCTGATCGGCTCAAGAGCCGACCGCCTCGTTCTTGCAGGTGTTGCACTTTCTATCGTCTCTGTCTTCTTGGGTTTTTTATCTGGCAAGTCGAGAGGAAACGATACTGTTGCAGAGGCTCCCACCCAACGCCTTGCAGGCTCCATCCTCGCGGTGCTGGGCGGAGTCCTTTCCGGACTCTTGCCCGTGGCCATGACCATGCCGTGGTCACTTCGCCTCTTCGGCTCGGCAGTCAAGTACGGTGGTGCGCAACCGGCCGCAGCGTCAAACGCCGTGCTGTCGCTGATCCTTTTCGGGGGAGCCATTCCGAACTGTGGCTATTGCGCATTTCTGATGAGCAAGAATCACAGCTATCGAAATTACAGTGAGCATCGCCATCCTCGCTGTTGGCTGTTGGTTCTGGCAATGGCGGTGCTTTATTCCGCGAGTGTAGCGCTTTGGGGAGTTGCCATTTCTCCATCCTTGCTTGGCGCTTTGGGGTCTTCGGTCGGTTGGGCCTTGTTCGTCGGAATGATTGTGATGAGCTCGACCGCTGCTGGGCTGCTGGCCGGCGAGTGGAAAGAGGCTGGTCAAAGTGCATGGAAGGCACTCATGGGAAGCCTTGTTTGCCTGCTTTCTTCGATGGTCTTGATATGTGTCGGCAATTACTACCACTAAGGCACCGGAGATTTATTGTCTGGGTCATATTCAGCCCAGTGTTAGTAAGCCTATATCAAAATGACACTACGAGAAAACCAAGGCGGTATTTACATCTTGTTCGAGTGGAATGTCCTGGGTGCCTGCACGGGTGGCAAGTGACCCTATTGAAGCAATACTCAATTCCTTCAGGAAGTCATGAGTGATCCATGGTTTGCTTCGTTGTTCCCAGCATTAGATGACCTATAGACACTGTTCACGCGATTCTTCGCCGGCGCCCTCTCCTTATCTCTCTGAAGAGAATCTACGTCTGAGCCAAACTCGAAAAGCGCTCTGGATCCGCATACCGAAGACGCAGATGCCGCACGATTGCAGATTCCGGACTCATCTTGGACTTCCCCAGAATCACACGCAATAGATCGAGGTGATGACGCAGCGGCCAATGTAATGAGCTATCGGTCGTCATATAGTTTAGCGCCTGGTGGGAGAACAGTACCGTCACAAGCGAGTTCAAGGTTTTCTCAAGATAGGGGTTCCCCGCTGCGGCCCAAATGGTGCGATGGAACTCCAGATCCAGTTGTGAGGCGTCGAAATCAGACTTGATTCTTGTGCCCGCCATCTTTTTCACGAGTTGTTCAAGACGCCTTTCAACATCTGGGGTCAGATTCGCCCGGCACAACTTGATCGCCTCTGCCTCAAGCACAATTCGCAGGCTGTTGATCCGCTGGACATCCTGTTCGCTTAACGAGACAACAAACATGCCCCGCCGCGGATGATTCATCGCTAGGCCCTGTTCCTCCAACTGCAGCAGGGCTTCTCGCACTGGAATTCTGCTAACCCCGAATTGACGAGCGAGATGTGTTTCATTCAGCCTTTCACCAGGCTTGAAAACCCCGGTCAAAACTGCACCGCGGATCCGCTCGACTACGTGCGTCTTCAGGGTAGCTCTGGGGAGTTCTGAAAGCTGAGACGTGCGTGACATCCAGGAGTGAACCTCCAAACAAAATAGCAATGACTTAGGCTACAGTATACAATAATCCTCGGAGTTCCGCCGAAAGCGGAAACGTCACCCCCTTCTTCATCCGGATTTGGGGGGCATACGATTCGTAGCTTATGATAACGACGGGTGGAAGGACATGCTGATTGCCCAGGGTCAGGATCTTGATACCGTTGAAAAGATGTTTCCACTGGATAGGATTTAAATTCATTGGCCATAAGAGTAATCGCGACGGAATTGGGGCGCTTATTGAAGTTGCAACGGAGTAGGAGCGCAATGGTAGACCCTTAACACCTCTTCCAGCTACATGCCGGCGATGTGCGCGCTCACTTTGGATTAAGCGACAGCGTTACAGTGAAAGCAGTAAATCCACTGGCCTAGCGGAGGGCTTCAAACGCTCCAGAACGTGAAGGGCGATCGATACATAACTGTTGATGAGCCGGTTGAGACAACGGCCGTGGAACAAAGCAATGAAACGATCTCATCACACGCCTGCAAGATGCTCGAAGCTCGGGGAGCAGATATCGGTTGTGACAGTCCTGATTGTGGCGAGCCTTATATGCCTTCTGCTTGCGCAGCCTGCGTATGCCGAGACAGAGAAATCCGCGCATCCCAAAACTCAGGTACCGATCGAACGGATGATCGCCGATCGCCAATTTACCCAAGCAGAAACGGTCCTTGTACATGCGCTCGCGATGTCACCTCGGGATGGTAAATACGTCCTGATGCTTGCGCAGGTATATTTCGACGAACACAGGTATGCCGACGCTCAGTCCATGCTGTATCAGGCGAATAGACTTCTTGGACCAACTGCCAACGGAGAGGTGCTCGCCGGACTTATCGACGTAGTGCAAAACAAGCTCGGCGCGAGCGAAGAGAGGGACCGGAAAGCGATCAGTCTCGACCCGCAAAATGCTCCGGCACATTATTACCTAGGACGCTGTCTTTATACACGACAGTCCATGGCCGAAGCGGCAGAACAATACAAAACAGCGATCAGCCTCGATCCCACCCTTATTCGTGCATACGATGGGCTTGGTCTTGCATATCAAGCGCTCGGAGCCAGACAAGAGGCAGAACGCTCGTTTCAGGAAGGTATGAACCAGGAATCCAAGTCACCTCGACGTCTGTCGGAATGGCTGCCGCTGGACTTTGCGACATTTCTTCTCGAAAGCGGTCCAACCGAACAAGTGGAGCACCTTCTCAAGATGGCGCTCTTACGGAATCCCGACAATGCGGAGGTCTGGTATCAGCTGGGTAAGTTTAACTACCAATCCAAGCGATACAGCGACGCAGTGGCTATGGCGCAGCACGCGCTTCAATTGGACCCCAAGAGTGCGCGGGCACACTATCTCTGTGGGCGCAGCTACCATGCCCTTCATCAAGAAGCGGAAGCGAAAGCAGAATTCGCAAAATTCCATGAGCTCTCAGATGGACAATCCACGAATCATCCCTGACGTTCCGGAACCTCTATCTGCTATTCGGATCCGGTGCCTAGCGATATCCAGGGAAGGTATTGCGAAAGTAAGCTTTTCCCGCTTTTTGGGCGTGAAACTGAAACGTATCGAGTCGCAACTACGGAGTTGTCATAATGAAAGTTCTTCGCGTCGCCCACCTGTGGCTCCTCTGCGCAGTTGTCGCTGTTGCCCAGCCGGCTCTGCAACTGGACCCTGACAATCCACACTACTTTCTATTTCGTGGACACCCAACCGTTCTCGTTACCTCAGGTGAGCACTACGGCGCAGTCATCAACCGCTCGTTCAACTACGTCACTTATCTTGACGAACTGAAGCGTGATCATCTAAACCTCACGCGGGTCTGGGTCGGTCCGTACCGGGAGAATGTAGGCGATTTTCATATTGCGGGCAACACGCTCGCACCCACGCCTGGCGCGTTCATCACGCCTTGGGCGCGCAGCCAGACGCCGGGGGCTTCTGACAAAGGCAACCGCTTCGATCTTTCGCGGTGGAACAAAAAGTACTTCGAGCGCCTCGTGGATTTCGTCGCAGCGGCACAAAAGCGCGGCATCGTTGTCGAAGTCAATCTCTTCAATGCATACTACAAAGATTCGATGTGGGACGACAGCCCGCTCAACAGCAAAAACAACGTGAATGGGATCGGCGACCTGTCGCGCTCTGAAGTTCTCACGCTCAAGCACCCAGAACTGGTCGAAGTTGAAGACAAGATGGTTCGCAAAATTGTCCGTGAGCTGAACCGCTTTGACAACGTTTACTACGAGATATGCAATGAGTGTTACGCTACAGGCGTCCCTGTGGATTGGCAACGCCACATTTCCAGCCTGATCGCGGAAGAGGAAGCGAAGCTGCCGATTCGTCATCTGATTTCGCAGAACGTCGCCAATGGCTCGGCCAGGGTGGATGACCTGGACCCACACGTGTCAATTCTCAACTTTCACTACTCGCGTCCACCCAAGTCTGTGGAGATGAATTATAACCTTAACCGTGCGATCGGTTTCAATGAGACAGGTTTTGACGGCAATGCGGATTCGACCTATCGCGTCCAGGCGTGGAGTTTTCTCACGGCAGGGGGTGCGTTATTCAACAACCTCGATTTCACATTCAGTGTAGGACATGAGCGTGGCGATTTTATCCCTGGCGACAAGACGCCTGGCGGCGGCGGCCCTGCATTCAGAAAGCAAATGGGAGTACTCAAGGACTTCTTTGATCATCTGCCGCTTCCAGAGATGAAGCCTGACAGCGA
>Ga0134128_10010315_pt1 | contig 11191 bp, 9 predicted proteins | sample KB31754_FD_96462 | JGI IMG/M metagenome (GOLD analysis project Ga0134128, IMG submission 96462) | Terrestrial soil microbial communities with excess Nitrogen fertilizer from Kellogg Biological Station, Michigan, USA - KB3-175-4 | ecosystem: Environmental > Terrestrial > Soil > Unclassified ...
CGGCGTTCAAAATCGGCTCTCCGCCGATTTTGTCGAACGGGGTTCAATTCCGCGCCCACCTCGCAGAAATGTGAAAGCCGCCACGAGGGCGGCTTTCACATTTTTGGTGGAGGCGGGGGGAATTAAATTCACCGTATAACCGATTGAATGCAGAAGCATTGCCTGCATTGGTTGCTACGACGTGCCCCCAGATATGCCCCCACTTTGATTTGCCTTTCGCGGCGGAACACATTTCGACTTGGCTGAAAAGGCAGGTTCACCATGAGCGCCACGGCCTACGCTCAATTTGCCTTCCACCCAAGTCCATCCGAGTTGTCTGCACTCGCACTGCGCGTCCGCCGCGCATCTCATCTTGGCTTCCGCTTGCGCTCGCCTGATGATGGCATCTGCACGTGCCTGGGTCATGGGTTGCCTTCCTTGCGTGGCGTCTTCGAGGGCGTCCTCGGCATCGTCTTGCGCATCTTGGGCTTGGTCCTGGGCGTCTTGCGCGTCGTTGGCGGCGTTCTCGGCAGCTGCTTGCGCTTGTTGCGTTGCTTGCTGCTGTTCGTCCAACTGCGCCGATAACTCTTGAGTCTGGTTCTTTAGTTCCTTGACCGTCTGCGCCGTACTCTGATCGTTTCGACCCGTGCAGCCGTACAAAGTCGCAAGCAACAATGGAAGCACGATAAACAGGATGCGCATGGTGATCTCCCCAAATGGTCAGGACCCATCAGGTTTCCTGAAACGCCGACGTGCGGTTACCCTTAAAACTCGGTAGGCAAGCAAGCAGGGGGCAACGTGGCGCTTCATCCCGATCTTCCGACTTCCCCGTACGCCATTGCACCACATTACGCACGCTGGTTTCCAGCGGCCGAGGAATTGCGCAGCTCTGCCTACGAGAAGCTGCTGCCCCCGCTTGTCGCGCGCATCCGCGAGGAAGTCGAAAATTGGCGGGATGCGGACTACGCAGGCGCGTGCGCAACTTCGCGTGCGCTCCTCAAGCACTGGTTCCAGTCCGAGCACCTGCTCGCGCACGCTAATGGCACGGAGTCGCAGTTCCGCTACTACTCCGCCCAGCGCGAGGCCGTCGAGACGGTCATCTGGCTGTACGACGTCCGCCGCGCGCGCGACAAGTTCGACCTCATGCGCTTCGATGCATCGGGCGCCATATCCGCCAGCATGTTCCCCGAAGAATGGACGCGCTACGTGGTCAAAATGGCGACGGGCTCCGGCAAGACCAAGGTGCTCAGCCTGCTCATCGCTTGGTGTTACTTCCACAAGCGCTACGAACCCGACTCGACGCTGGCGCGCAATTTCTTGCTGATTGCACCCAACATCATTGTTCTCGATCGCTTGCGCACGGATTTCGATGGCCTGAAGATCTTCTTCAACGATCCGGTATTGCCCGACAATGGCTTCGAGGGGCGCAACTGGCGCGACGACTTTCAGGTCGCGCTGCACATCCAGGACGACGTACATGTGGTGCGGCCGGTAGGCAACTTGTTTCTCACCAACATCCATCGTGTGTATCTGCGCGATCCGCACGTCCCGTCACTCGAAGATGATGATCTGCGCGATTACTTCCTGGCGCCATTCGGCCCCAAGCCCGCGGGCAAGACAACCGATAGCAAGATCGATCTGGGCGAAGTCGTGCGCGAGATCGAAGAACTCGCCGTGTTCAATGACGAGGCCCATCACATCCACGATCCCCGCATGGCCTGGTTCAAGTCCATCCAGGACATCCATCACCGAATGCTGCAACGGGATGGCCGCTTGTCATTGCAGATAGATGTCACCGCCACCCCACGTCATGACAACGGCGCCATCTTCGTGCAGACCGTATCCGACTACCCGCTGGTGGAAGCCATCCACCAGAACGTCGTCAAACATCCGGTATTGCCCGATGCCACCAGTCGCGCCAGGCTCACCGAGCAGCAGAGTGCAGTCTTCTCGGAACGTTACGACGACTACCTGCGTCTTGGCGTGGAGGAATGGCGCAAGAGTTACGCCGAAAACGAGAAGCTTGGCAAGAAGGCGGTGCTGTTCGTGATGGTGGACGACACCCGCAATTGTGACGAAGTCGGCGCGCGACTTGAGAGGCTCGCCGCGGAACTTGCAGGCGCGGTGCTGGTGATCCATACCAAGAAGAACGGCGAAATCAGCGAAACGGCCACCAGCAAGAAGGACGATGAACTCGCCATCCTGCGCAAGGCCTCCAACGACATCGACACTTGGCAAAGCCCGTACAAGGCCATCGTCAGCGTGTTGATGCTCAAGGAAGGTTGGGACGTACGCAACGTGACGACCGTCGTCGGGCTGCGCGCGTACGCGTCCAAGAGCAACATCCTGCCCGAGCAGACTCTGGGCCGCGGCCTGCGCCGCATGTATTTCGGCAGCAACGTCGCGGAAACGGTTTCTGTCATGGGTACGCCGGCCTTCATGGATTTCGTCGAATCCATCCAGAGCGAAGGCGTGCAGCTCGAATACCGGCCGATGGGTTCCGGCGCCGGGCGCAAGGATTCGCTGGTGGTGGAGGTGGACGCGCAAAACAAGGACAAGAACCTCGACGAGCTCGATATCGAAATCCCGCGGCTCTCGCGACGCTTCCACCGCGACTACAAGGATCTCGATGCGCTCGATCCCTCGCAGTCCAAGAATCAAAAACTTGCGCTCAAGCCGTTCACACCGGAACAGACCCGCGAAATCGTCTTCAAGACCATGCTGGACGATGCGGCGCACCATACCATCCAGCTCGACAACGCCGGTCCGGCCGACTACCGCTCGGTGGTTGGTTTCTTCGCACGCCAGTTGTTGAAGGACATGCGGCTGGTCGGCGGCTACGACGCGCTTTACCCGAAGGTTCGTGATTTCCTGCGCAACCACCTGTTCACCGCATCGCCGGTGAATCTGGAAGACGCCGTCGTGCTGCGCAATCTGTCGGAGCCGGAACCCGGCAAGGTACTGTTCGACAGCTTCCGCAAGGCCATCAACGCGCTGACCGTCAGCGACAGCGGCACTGCGCGCATCGAGGATTACATCCGGCTCAAGGATACGCGGCCGTTCCGGACGGAAGACCGACCCTACCTGCCGTTGAAGAAATCGGTGTTCAACAAGATGGTGGCCGAGCCCAATGCTGGTGGCCTGGAATTGGCATTCGCCAAGTTCCTCGAAGACGCGCCCGACGTGGCCAGCGCCTCCAAGAATTACCTTGCCGTCGGCTTCAAGATCGATTACGTAAAAGCCGACGGCGACCTGTCCAACTACACGCCGGACTTCATCGTAAAGACCAAAGACGGCAACGTGTGGATCGTGGAAACCAAGGGCCGCGAGGAAATCGACGTGCCGCAGAAGATGAAGCGGCTGTCGCAGTGGTGCGCGGATGCCACGCAGGCGAGCAGTGCCAACGGTGGGCCGGCTTTTGGGTTCGTCTACGTGGACGAGGCGGGTTTCGAGGCGCACAAGCCGGTTGACTTCGCCGGGCTGGTGGCGACGTTCCGTGATTATCAGGAAGGCTGAGCATGGCGCGCGAAAACAAACCCATTTACGAACTCAGCGACGCCGAGAAGCGCGACCTCACGGAGTTGATCCGCGCCGGCCAGCCGTTGCCGGAGAAGTACCGCTTCATCCTGTTCGCCGACAAGCGCGAAGTGGAATTGGTGTGGAACGGCAAGACCCGCGACGTGTGCACCACGGTGCTGCCGTTGCAGACGCTGGAGCACGTGGACGAGCCGCGCAAGGAAACCAAAACGCAGTTCGAGATGTTCGACGCGCGCGGCCGCCAGACCCAGGGCTGGACCAACAAGCTGATCTGGGGCGACAACAAGCTGATCCTGTCGTCATTGAAGGCCGGCGCACTGCGCCGCCAGATCGAGGATGCCGGCGGCCTGAAGCTCATCTACATCGACCCGCCGTTCGACGTCGGCGCGGATTTCTCGATGGATGTCGAGATCGGCGGCGAAACCTTCCACAAGGAACCGAACCTGCTGGAGCAGATCGCCTACCGCGACACCTGGGGCCGCGGCGCGGATTCCTTCATCAGCATGATCTATGAGCGGCTGATCCTGATGCGGGATCTGTTGGCGGAGGACGGCAGCCTGCTGTTGCATTGCGACTGGAAAGTGTGCTCGTTCATCCGGTTGGCACTCGACGAGATATTTGGCCGTGAGAATTTCAGGAACGAGATTATTTGGTACTACGCGAATAAGTTGCCTACCGGCGGCAACATTCTCGATCGTCAGCACGACCTTATTCTTTGGTACGGCAAGTCCGACCAGCATTTCTATTCAAAGATTCGGGTTGAGAGCGAGTTCAAAGGCACGCAGTTGCAGACGAAAAAGGTGGGCGGAAAACGAGTGCCTGTTATTGATCCGGTGACAGGCAAGCAAGTGCGGGTAATGAGTTCTGACAAGCCGCTCGGCGATGTCTGGCGCATCAACATGATCCACGCCCAGTCTCCGGAGCGGATCGATTATCCAACACAAAAACCGGAAGAATTGGTCACGAGAATCGTTGATGGCTTCACTCGCCAAGGCGACCTCGTCGCCGATTTCTTCGTAGGCTCCGGCACCACCGCGGCGGTCGCGGAAAAGCTCGGCCGCAAGTGGATTGCCACCGATCTGGGCAAATTCGCGATCCACACCACCCGCAAGCGCCTGATCGGCGTGCAGCGTGAACTGAAGGCGGCGGACCGGAACTTCCGCGCCTTCGAAGTGCTGAACCTCGGCCGCTACGAGCGGCAGGCGTACCTCAACGTCGGCGGCAGGCTGACACCCGAGCAGCGCGAAGCTGCCTTGCAGGCCAAGGAACGCGAATTCCGCGAACTGATCCTGCGCGCCTACAAGGGCGAAGCCCTGCCCAACGACGGTTTCTTCGATGGCAAGCTCGGCGCGCGGCTGGTGGTGATCGGCCCGATCAACCTGCCGGTCGGTCGCTTGTTCGTCGAGGAAGTGATCATGCAGTGCTGCAAGCGCGGCGCCACCCGCTGCGACGTGCTGGCCTTCGAGTTCGAGATGGGCCTGTTCCCCGCGGTGCTGGACGAGGCCAAGGCCAAGGGCATCGACCTCACGCCCAAATACATCCCCGCCGAAGTCTTCGACAAGCGCGCGGTGGACAAGGGCCAGGTCGTGTTCCACGACATTTCCTTCGTCGAAGCCACGCCGCGCTATGCGAAAGGCAAATCCGCCAAAGAGAAGCTCACGCTGCGGATCGAGCTGACCGATTTTTCGGTGTACTACACCCAAGGCGCCGCCGAAGCTGCGATCGCCAACCTGAAGGACGGCAAGAACGGCGTGATCTGCGAGCAGGGGCGGCTGATCAAGATTGCCAAGGACAAGGACGGCGTGGTCACGCGCGAAGTGCTGACGAAGCACTGGACCGACTGGGTGGACTACTGGGCAGTGGATTTCGACTACGAATCGCGCAAGGAGATCATCAAGGTTCCTGTCGGCGCCGGCCCCGGCGGCGTGCTGCCCGGCTTCGAAGGCCCGCAGACCGACATGCCGCTGGCGTTCGAGGAACACTGGACCGGCGGCTACATCTTCGAAAACGAATGGCAATCCTTCCGCACCCGCAAACAGCGCGACCTGGAACTCACCACCGCCGAACACATCTACGACCGCTCCGGCCGCTACACCGTGGCGGTCAAAGTCATCGACATCTTCGGCAATGACACCATGACCCTGGTGCCAGTCAACGTCGGTTGAATAGCGTCAAGCGTAATCAACGGGCGTCACGCCCCTGCAGGTACTCGATGGCCAGCTGATCCAGCGTTTCCTGGCAGCGTGCGAAAGTGCGCTCATGCATGCCCTTGGGGCGCTGGCCATCCGGTGCAAACAGCCCCGGCGGCCAGCCCATGCGGCCACGAATCTTGTTGGCTCGCAGCAGCGCCCGGCCGCGTCGTCGCTGACGCTGGCTTCGATAAGGCAGCGCCATGCAGCGGCGGCACTGGAACCCGGCCGCGGCATACAGTACCGCGCAGCGCCCCCTGCACTGCGGGCAAAGGAACCACTGGCGCACCCCGCCGAAGGTGCAGGGCGTACACACAATCCGAAGCATGACCAGACGGCAGTGCGACGGGTCGCCCAGCCGCAGCTCCAGATGTGAGTCGCAGCCAAGGGCAACGCCGGCACATGGCTCCTCGCCCGCAGGCCATCGCCATTCGGTCAGCTGCCCGGCGGCCAGCGCGCCGATGCGCGCGAGGGCCCTCACATCGACGGGCAGCTGATCGTCAAGGCACTGACGCGCTGCGCGTGTCGAAATCATCAGGCAAGTTCCTCGGTGCATTCTCTGCAACATACCGATCAACGAGCTCACACAGGCGTTGTTTGCGCCGCCCTATAGGCACTTTGCGCCCATTTACGAACACATCACGGCTTGGCCAGTGGTAGCCGAAGCGGGAGACGATGATGGGGCACCGCGCAGGCGTGCCCTCGAATTCAATGACGACCGACGAAGGCGCACCGTACTGAGCGCGCGCGACGGTCACACAGGGCTTGCGCCCATGCAAAATCTCGTCGGGTACAACCCGGGGGCTCAGGGTGCCGCGCAGTTCTGAAATCAGTTCTTGAGTTTCCATCGTTGTGTACTCATGGTGAGAGGGTTAGTTAACGGGCGCTGGTTCCCCGTACCCAAGCTGGATGGATCTGGGACACCCCTGTTCCGAATCGCGTTTCGTCGCACTGCCTAGGAGTCCCATACCCCCCGGGGGGTGTTGCAGGTGTTGCGTTGTGCGTTGCGGGTACCTGTTGCGGATTCATGGAACGGGTTGCGTGTTGCACGGACTCGGGGGCGCAACGAGCAACGCTTCGATCGAAGCTGACACGCTATGCGGCCGGCCGGGTGGCTTTTTCGGCTTGTTGGTTGCTGGCACATACCGACCTTCGGCTTCCGCCTTGCGTAGGGCACGCAGCACGGTCGAGCGGTGGCACCCCAGCTCGCGCGCAATGTCGGCCTGCGACAGGCCAAGCTGCGCCAGTTCGATCATTTGCGCGTCCTGCATCGCTTCCACGGTTTTAGCTGTCCAGGCTTGTCTGCCGTCGGGCTGCGTTTCGAGCCGTGCTTCCACCGGCACCACGTCCTGGCCGAACAGGGCACGGGCTTTCTCGAAGTGCACCTCGAACCGCGCGCCTTGTTCCGCGCGATAGTCGCTGGGACGGCGTAATGCGATGACGTTGTCCAACAAATCCTCGCGCTTGCTGGTGCCGCGTTGCTGTCCGCCCTTGCCGGCGTGGTGGATGAAGATCACGCTGCGCCCCTCGGCGCGCATGCGCAGGCTCCACGCGGCAAGCGGCAGCCATCCCTCGGCTTCGTTTTCCTTGCCGCCTCGTGCTAGGCAACTCAGGTTGTCGACGATGACGACCTGGGTTTCCCCGAGCACGGCGTTGATGGCAGCCTGGCCTACGGGCGACGTGAGGTTCGGCGTGATCCCGTGCTCCTGCAGATCGGGCGTCAGAAAACGCAGGTATCCAGTGGGAACGGCCTGGGTGCTGCTTGCCATCACGGCCGCGACGCGGTCGCGCAGGCTGATTCCGGGCATCTCGCCGTCGAGATAAAGCACGCGAACCGGGCAGGGCGCCCGCCAGCCCAGGAACTCGCCGCCACTTGCGAGCGCGTGGGCAATGCCGAGCGCGACGTGGGTCTTGCCGACGCCGCGCCATGCGTAAATCATGGTGAGGGACTGCGACAGCAGCCATGGCGCGAGCAGCGTTTCTCGCGTCGGAAAGTCGTGCGTCAAAAGTTCGTGCGCGTCGGCGAGCACGATGGTGGGCGTACGCTCGTTGCGATGCTGCAGGCTGTCAGCGTGTACCCAGCCTTGCCGAAACGCTTCGGCGAATACTGCCCGGTAGCCGATACGATCGTTGCGTAACCCGTCCCAGGTGTGTGCGTCCTCTGCCGGCCGGTGAAGGTTGGAAGTCGCCGACCAGTCCAGCCACAGCTCGCGGCCTTGTTCGCCCAGGCCACGCAGGGCACACCCCATCCGAATCCATAGCTCGCGGTCATCGGATGCCATCGAAAACAGCGCGTCGCGCAAATCGGCAAAGGTTGCCGGGTCCACGAATTCAGGCCGAACTTCTACGCTTCCCATCGACGCATCCACGGTTGCCGGCTCTGCATGCTCTATCTTGGGAAAGGCTGCCATGACCTTGGCGGCCGAGTAGGGCGCCGCATCGTGCGTCGCGAGGATGCGGGTCTGGAACGGCGCATGCTTTCGATGGAGAAAACCGGGAAGCCGCATGACCCTGGGAAGGTCGCATACGGATCCATCCCCACCGAAAGCCATGGCAACCCGTTGCTGCAGGGCGCGAAAGTCGCCCAGCCCAACGTCGCGCACCCGCCAGTAGGCGTGGGTCTTGCCGGGGCTCGATTCCACGATGGCGTGGGGTCGTAACGGGAACCCTTCGATCGCTGCGCGCTTGCTGAGGTCGGGGTCGGCATCGATGTCGACAAACAGGGCACGCACGTGTGTGATGTTCGAAGCGGCGCGACCTTCGCCATCCGTTTCATTGATGGTGACAAAGATGCCTGCGCCCAGCCCGTTCGCCGCAGCGAGGTCCGATGCGATCGCATCGAACGGTTTGGTGCGGTTCCATGGCGTCACGGCTGCTGCATCCTCGCGCGTATCGGCGAAAACCTGGAACGTGAACGCGCTTGCTTCGGGATCCAACAGCGCCAGGAAGCTGCGCGCTTCGTCGAGGTCGGGTGTTACCGCCAGTTCCCGCGATGGCGCTGGCTGGGTCATGCGCCACCTGCAACGTTGCCCGTGCGTTCGATCAACTCCCGTACGTCGTTAACCCGCCACGCCGTGCAGCGCTTGCCGAGCTTCACGGGTTTCGGATACATGCCGTCGCGTACGCCAGCCCACCAGGTGGACTTGCACACCGGAAACAGTTTCAGGACTTGAGGCAGGCGCAAAAAGCCCGTCTCGGGTAAATCCAGGGCCATGTGTCTCTCCTTGGGCCGGATCGGCCCGTAGTGAACATGGCCCCACGATGCCCGACCAAGGCGGACAAAAAAACGACCGGCGCAGCGCCGAAATTGCGACAAAAGTGTTCCTTGACACACCTAGTCGGCGCGGTCGCCGAGTGGGTCGGCCAGTAGTGCCAACGCAGCCTTCATCGTGCGGGTGAGGTCCGGCGGAATTCCCGCCATTTCCAGCAACACGGTCAGAATCTGCGCAAAAGGCGCTTGCGTCAGCGGCGCGTCGTCCCGAACACGGTCCCGCGAGATGGTTATTCCAAGATCTTCATGGAGTATCTTCGCCGTCTCCATGGCCAGCACCGTGCGTAGCCGTTGCTCATCAGCGTGAAATGAGCGGGCGTCCATGGCTGCTTTGGTTTGTGCAGTCATCTCACGAAGCGTCGCGCGCCAAATTCCGATCGGCCGGTTGCTGTGTTCCAACAACAAGAGCGACGCTTGGGTCGTTAGCGCGTCTGCCATTGCTGCTGCGCGCCCTATCGCAAGATGAAGCGTTCGCAGCTCTTTCTTGGCATCGCGAACGCCCAGCGGTTCTCGGCGCCGATCAGGCCCGACGATGTAGGTCGGTGTCAAGTCATTGGCAACTGCGAGCAGCTTCTTGCACGCCAACGCGCGTTCCGCTTCAGTTCGCTCCGGTGCGTTTGCGTCAACCAGTTGACGCAGCTGTGTTTCCAGCACGGCCGCGTTCGACTGTCGACGTGACTGGCGTCCTCGCGCTCTGCGTGCGTCAGGCATAAGCCGATGGCCGCGGCCTGAAAGCGACTACGTTTTCCGTGCGCAGCGCATCGAGATAGTCCGCCCACTGCTGCATCATCGCCTTGCGCTCGGGAAGATACGTGGTGCGGTTGTAGGCGCGGCCGTTCGGGTCGCGCACTGCATGTGCAAGCTGGTGCTCGATGTAATCCGGGCGCACGTGCAAGACTTCGTCAAGAACCGTGCGTGCCATGGCGCGAAATCCATGGCCCGTCATCGTGTTCTTGTCGTAGCCCATTCTGCGCAGCGCCGCGTTGACCGCGTTGTTGCTCATTGGGCGCTTCGCGCTGCGTGTGCCGGGAAAGACGTAGTGTCCGCTGCCAGTGACCGGTTGCAGCTCGTGAAGTATCGCGATGGCTTGCGACGACAGCGGAACGAGGTGCGCCTGGCGCATCTTCATGCGCTTGGCGGGGATGTTCCATTCGCCAGCTTCGAGGTCGAATTCTTCCCATTCGGCCATCCGCAGCTCTCCAGGCCTGACGAACACGAGCGGCGCAAGACGCAACGCGCAGCGCGTAACCAGCGAGCCCTGGTAGCCATCCACTGCTCGGAGCAATTCACCGACCTCCTTCACGTCGGTGATACTTGCGAGGTGCTTTTCGTTGACCGGACGCAGGGCGCCGCGCAGGTCGTGCGTGGGGTCGCTGGTCACCCGTCCCGTCGCGACCGCGAAGCGGAAAACCTGACTGCAGTTTTGCAGGATGCGGTGCGCCGTCTCGATGGCGCCGCGACTCTCGACGCGACGTAGCACGGCCAACAGCTGTACCGGCGTGATGGTCGCGATGGGTTGCGCACCCATCCACGGGAACACGTCGTTCTGGAGTCGCAGCAGAATGCGGCTGGTGTGGTCAGGCACCCACGTGTCGGAGCGCGACGCAATCCATTCGCGCGCCACTGCCTCGAAATTGTCGTGATGTTCGTTACGTAGCGATGCCTTGTCGGCCCGTCGCTGATCGCTGGGGTCGATCCCGTTTGCCAACAGCCTTCGTGCGTCATCCCGCGTTCGGCGGGCATCGGCAAGGCTGACGGCCGGGTACGTGCCGAGTGCCAAGCGTTTTTCTCGCCCTGCGTGTCGGTACTTGAACCGCCATAGCTTGCCGCCGGCAGGTGAAACTTCAAGGTATAGACCTTGGCCGTCGAAGACCCTGCGGGGCTTGTCGGTCGGCTTGAGCCGACGGATTGTCGCATCGGAGAGACTCATGGGGGCATCGCACCTCCGTAGGTGGCAGGATGCCCCTAATAATGCCCCCAACTGTCATGGATTTCAACGCACCACGACGATAGGTGTTGGACAAAAAGAAAGCCGAGTGCCTTGTTTGTTCAAGGAATCTCGGCTTATTTTGGATCGTGATGGACGATCAAATGGTGGAGGCGGGGGGAATCGAACCCCCGTCCGAAGGCGCTCCGCGCCCGGCGCTACATGCTTAGTCCAGCGTTCGATCTCGTCCCGAAGCAGCACGCTGGACAAAGCGCACCGCGGAACCAG
>Ga0134128_10010317_pt1 | contig 11190 bp, 9 predicted proteins | sample KB31754_FD_96462 | JGI IMG/M metagenome (GOLD analysis project Ga0134128, IMG submission 96462) | Terrestrial soil microbial communities with excess Nitrogen fertilizer from Kellogg Biological Station, Michigan, USA - KB3-175-4 | ecosystem: Environmental > Terrestrial > Soil > Unclassified ...
TCAGCGTGGCGACAACCTTCTGGGTTTGCGTATCGATCACCGCGACGCTGTTCTTATCGACAAGGCTGACAAAAAGCCGTTTCTGGTCGGGCGACAGGCACATCTCCGCCGGCGACCCATCGACCGCTACCGACCCGGATGGCGTCAGATAAAAGCCCGCCAGGACGTTATAGAAATTGACAGCCTTGTCGCCTCGCGAAGATACCGCCAGTGTGGGTCCGGCAAACGCGGATGCGGCGCTGATGATTGCCACTGCGGCCGCCAGCAGCGGCTTGAACTTTCCAGTCATGCATTCTCCTTAAAAAAATATGTGTAGGTTGTCAAAAAACTCGATACGTTCCGAAGCCCGTCCATCCAAGAATGGACGCGCGGGAAATAACGGTCAAATGGAAACTTATTGTCGTCAATTATTGAAAATACCGATGGAAACCGGGTGGCCGCCTGGCGGATCGACAAGCGGCCGATTCGTCTTTCCCCAAGCCTACTGCACCTTGCTCAAATTGTTGATAAAGGTCTCATATGCCTTGTCGAGTGCCGCCGGATCGGGCGGATTGGTGGCTGCGTGCATCACCGGATGGATGAAATCGTCCATGGACTCATCTATCTCTCCCCAAAGTTCTGGAGACTTCTTTTTGATGTTCGCGGAACCTTCATCCCATTCCTGTTCCAGGGTACCGGCAAGCTTGGCTCCTTTTGCATAATCCTTGGCCGCGGTAGCATCCATCGCTTGTTTTGCCAAGGTGCGATAGTGGTCCAGCTTGGCGCTGTCGCTCATGGCTGTGATGGCGCTGGTGTCCTTGATCATGATCATCGCGCCCGGAGTATTGCCGGCATAGATGGCCCGGACCTGCTTGTTCAGGCGCACATCGATGACCGCGATCGTGCCTTCGCTCAGATTGGAAACATAGGTGAACAGTCCATTCGGACTCATGGCAAATCCCCAATCGCCCAGAAGCCCCAGCGGGCCGTGATCGACCTGCAGGATATCCATGGTCCGTGCCTTCAATGGGGAAATGCCTACAATCCCCAGCTCATCGGCAATTTTTCCGACCACGTAGAGGCGGCTGGAATCCGGAGAGAAGCCAAGATGCTGCGGCGAGCGGACGACGCCGATCTGCCATTTGAAATCGAATGTATGGCCATCAAAAAATCCGATGGAGTCGTTGTCGATCAGGGTGACCGCCAGCAATTTTCCATCCGGCGAAAAGATCATATCGCGGGGCTCGATTCCGGTCTTGACTTCGCCGACAATGGAATCGTTGGACGTGTCGAGGACGCTGAGAGTATTGGAACCGGAGTTCGCCACCAGCGCCTTTTTCCCGTCGGGCGTTACGATGACCCGGCGCGGTTCCTTCTGTACATCGATCTTTTTCAGGAACTGCTTCGACTGGATATCGAAGATAAAGAGGGAATTTGACTCGGGAGAGATGACATACAATTTCTTGCCATCCGCGCTGACGTTGCAGCCATCCGGAGTTCCAAGTCCCGGGGCGGTTAAATTTCCGACCACAGATTTCGTGCCGACATCGACGATGGCGACGCCCTTATCCGTGCTGACGAAAAGCTGCTTCTGGTCGCGGGACAGGCAAAGCTCCCCGGAACGTTTGCCCACATGGACCGAGCCGGAGGGCAGCAGCAAAACTCCCCCCGCCAAAGCGTTGTAGAATTTGACGGCTCCTTCGCCCTGCACAGCGACGGCCAACTGGGGCGCCGCCCGGCCTGGGATCGCATTACAGGCGGCCAGCGCGGCGGCCAGCATGATTTTTGCTTTTGTAAGTCTCATTCTTCCTTGACTCCTGTATTAGTTTTGACAATTCCGACGCTGGAGAAATAGCTTCTCTTTCTGGTTAGGCGGCGAGTGTGAGCAAAGCATCTTCTGCGGTCTGCTAAATGTCAAATCGATATTTATTTGCGGATTGATCGGTTTTGCAGATTTGTTAAGGTTTTTTTAAGCCCCGGTGATGACCTTTGCCAAAATAGCCGGTCACTATGAAGATAGCCTCTGTGCTCTGACGGACCGCTCCCGCGGCTGTTATCTTGGGAAGAACTCCATATGCCCATGATTCCAATGGGTGAAGGACTGATTTTTTGGCTGAATATATCGTCAAAGTTGCGGATGAACGCGGCCATGTGCAGGAGAACATCCACATGGCGAACTCCGCCGAGGAGCTGCGGCAGCGCTTTACCCAGGCCGGCCAATACGTCTACTGGGTGAAGCCCAAGGGACTGGCGGCAAAAAGCGCCGCCGCCAAAAAGGTGAAGCTGGAGCCGTTCCTGATCTTCAATCAACAGTTTCTTACGCTGATCCGCGCCGGTCTGCCGATCCTTTCTTCGGTCGATCTGCTGGCGAAGCGGCAAAAGGCCTCGACCCTGCGGAACCAACTGGAAGATGTCGCGCAGCGGGTCCGGACAGGCCAGTCGCTTTCGGCGGCTTTCGAAGCGCAAGGCGGGTTTCCGGTGATTTATACGACGTCATTGCTGGCTGGCGAGCGCTCGGGAAATCTGGAAGAAGTTTTGTCGCGATATCTTGCGTTCCAGCGCATTGCGCTGACGTTTCGGAAAAAACTGATCGCGTCTCTTTTTTATCCGGTCCTGTTGGTCGTGATGGTGACCGGGTTGTTTATCTTTCTAATCAGCTTTGTCGTTCCACGTTTTGGAGCTTTGTACGATCAGATTGGGACCAAATTGCCCAGTATCACGGTTTTCATGCTGGCGATGGGAAAGGATTTTCAATCGTATCTGCCGTACATGCTGGTCGCGCTGGCTTTGATCGGGTATGGACTGTTTCGATGGAGCCGGACGGACAGCGGCGCAAACAGGATCGACAGCGCGCGGATCGCCATGCCGATCTTCGGCAGCATCTGGGTCAAATATCAGGTGGCCTTGTTTTCGCGGACGCTTTCGACATTGCTTTCCGGAGGTCTGCCGCTGGTGCCGTCTCTGGGAACTGCGGCGAGCTCGATCGGCAGCCGCCAGTTGAGCAAGGCGGTCCGGCAATCGGTGGAAAGCGTGCGCGAAGGGAAGGGCCTTGCCAGCAGTCTGAAGAATACAAAGATATTTCCGGAACTATCGATTGAAATGATTGAAGTGGGCGAAGCAACGGGCGCACTTCCGGGGATGCTGAATTCCGTCGCTGAGTTTTTTGAGGAAGACGTCCAGACGGCGCTCACGGCGGCGCTGTCGTTGATTGAGCCGGCGATTTTGATCGTAATGGGCGGTGTGGTTGTGACCATTCTGATTGCGCTGTATCTGCCCATCTTCAGCCTGGGCGCCGCCGGCGCAATGCAGCACTAGAAGGGAGAATTCCATGGCGGATGTTGTGACCATTCCTACAGCGAAATCCTCAGGACTCGATGAGATCGCGCACGCGAAAATGATGGCGGCGCGCTATCGGTGCGAATTCGCGGATCTGAGAAATTTCCGCATCCAGCATGAACTGTTTCGCACCGTGCCGGTCGACATCATGTTTCGCTACAACTTTGTTCCCCTGGAACAGTTGGAGAACAAGTTGGTGATTGCCGTCAGCGATCCCAGCAAGCTGATGGTCATCGACGAAATCTCCGGGCTGTTGGGTCAGAAAATTTCCGTTCGCGTCTCCACCCTGAGCCAGATCACAGACCTGCTGAAAAAGACGGAACAGTCGCAGCGAGTGCTGGACGAGGCCACGGAAGGCTTGACTTTCGATGTGCTTTCGTCGGAGGAAAGCGCCGACGAAAATCTCTCGATTGAAAAATTGACTTCGGAAGAGGACATCAGCCCGATTATCCGGTTGGTGGACACGATGGTTTTCACCGCGCTGGAGCGGCGCGCGAGCGATATCCATCTGGAAACCTTCGACGACAGCCTGCTGGTGAAGTACCGCATCGACGGTGTGCTGCAACAGGCCATGGCCCCGATCGCGCGCGAACATCATCAAACGATCCTTTCCAGAATCAAAGTCATGAGCGAACTGGATATTGCCGAGCGGCGCGTGCCCCAGGACGGTCGTTTTCGCGTGCGCTATAAAGGCCGGCTGATCGATTTTCGCGTCTCTATCATGCCGACAGTGCATGGGGAAAATGCCGTGCTGCGCGTGCTGGATAAAGAATCGATGAGCGAGACGTTCAAGCAGTTGACGCTGGACGTGGTGGGCTTCGCGGAAAAGGATTTATTTCGTTTTCGCCGCTATATTCGTGAGCCGTATGGCATGGTGCTGGTCACCGGGCCGACCGGTTCCGGGAAAACGACGACGCTCTATGCCGCGTTGAATGAGATCAAGAGCGACGAAGACAAGATCATCACCATTGAAGACCCGGTGGAATATCAGATTCGTGGGATCACGCAGATTCCGGTGAATGAGAAAAAAGGGCTGACCTTCGCCCGCGGCCTGCGCTCGATTCTGCGTCACGATCCGGACAAAATTCTGGTCGGAGAAATCCGCGACCAGGAGACCGCGCAGATCGCCATCAATTCCGCGCTGACCGGGCACCTGGTCTTTACCACGGTCCACGCGAACAATGTCGTGGACGTGATTGGCCGCTTCCTGAACATGGGGGTCGAGCCGTACAACTTTGTCTCCGCGCTGAATTGCATTTTGGCGCAGCGGCTGGTGCGGACCATCTGCGCGGATTGCAAGCGTCCGGTGAACTACGATCACGATGCATTGCGGCTCAGCGGGCTGGACCCGCGGGAATGGTCCGGTTTTACCTTTCAGGAAGGCGCGGGCTGCATCGAGTGCGGCGGTACAGGGTACCGCGGGCGGACGGCAATCCACGAATTGCTGGAGCTGAACGACCGAATCCGCGAGATGATCCTGGAACGCAAACCGAGTTCGGAGATTCGCCGGGTGGCGCGGGATGAGGGAATGTCCTTCCTGCGCGAATCGGCGCTGGAACGAATCCGCCTGGGACTGACCACGTTAAAAGAAATCAATAAAGTTACCTTCATTGAGGCTTCAAGGTAATCTGAATCCACATGCGTTTTTTCCCTACCTCCCTGCAATCGGCGGTACGTCCACGGCGGGCTTGTGAGATCGCATCCGATGGCATCTTCGCCGCTCGTTCCGCGGGCGTCGAAGCTCCGATGGATGCGACCGCGTACGTGCCCCTGCGGAGCGCGATAACGGCCGGGTTGACAGCGCCTGTTTTCCAAGACCGGGGTGCCGCGTTAGCGGGATTGAAAGAAGCACTCGATGCGGTCGATCCCGATGGACGCGATTGGACCATTGTGCTGCCCGACGCCTGCATGCGGGTCTTGATTCTCGACTTCGATACACTGCCTGCCAAGCCACAGGAAATTCTTCCATTGGTCCGGTTCCGGCTCCGCCGCATGGTCCCGTTTGATGTGGACACCGCCCCGGTTTCCTATCAGTTGTTGAAACCGGCGAGTTCTACCGATACCAACGGGCCAATCCAGATCATTGCCGCCGCCATGCCGACAGAGGTGCGGGACGAATTTGAATCGTTGGTCCGGGAGGCGGGCCGCGAACCTGGCGTACTGCTGCCCGCAACTCTAGCAGCGCTGGCAGCCATGCCGGATACAGGCTCGCAGTTGCTGGTGCACACCGGCCAGGGCCTGGTCACGACCGGGATTACGCGCAATGGGGAATTGCTGCTCTATCGCGGGACGGAATATTCCGAGACCGATCCGGCGGAGATGGCGCAGGCTGTCCTTGTGGCCGCCGCGTATTACGAAGACGCTCTCCACGCGCAGTTGGAGGAGGTATGGGTTGCGGGCGAGGAGGCTCCGGAGGTATTGCGGACCCATCTGGAAGTTGACGGCGAGTGGCGCATTCCGCTCCGCAGTCCGGTTACTTCAGAAGCATTTTCTGTCAGCGCGGCGCCTGCGCACGTTCCGCCCGGCCGTTATACCAGCGTGATGGGGGCGCTTCGCGGCTAAATGCGCATCACGCTCAATCTCGCCTCGCGTCCGTTCTTTGAATTGCGTCCGTTGTTGTTGCGATTGCGCGCTGTCGCCGCCGCGTTGGTGGTGCTGGCAGTGATTCTGTTTCTGCTGCTGCAAAGAGAAGAGAACAAGGCGCTGCGAGCGGACGCCGCAGTACATCGCTGGACGGCATCCACACAAAATCTGCAGCGCGAATGGCAACAGGACCAGGCCTTAATGCGGGAGCCGACCAACGCCGCGACATTGGAACGCGCGCAGTTTCTGAACGGGCAATTTACCTTGAAATCCTTCTCCTGGACGACCGCATTGATGGATCTGGAAACGGTGCTGCCGCAAGGGGTGCAGGTACTGAGCATCGATCCGCAGATGACCAAGGAGGGCCAGGTGCTGGTCCGGCTGCGCGTGGATGGCCCGCGCGATAAGGTCGTCGAGCTGGTTTCCAACCTCGAGAAGTCTCCCCACTTTCTGCATCCCATGGTGGCCGGCGAAGCGGCGGAGATTCAGGGGCAGAACCGCGCCGGCTTCCGGCCCACAATGTCCGCTTCGACCGACGTAAATGTGACGATCCTGGCGGAGTTCAACGGCGGCAATCTGGCTTCGAAGGACGTGAAAGCGGAGGAAAAAAAATCGGGTACGCACGCAAGCGTGGCCGAGAATGATGGGACATCGCGCGCAGTCCGGCATCCTGCGAACACCGGCAGCGCGCCCCGCGCGAAGGGAGGCGTTCGATGAAGCTCGAGACGCCGAACTGGACAAATATGCGCGTTACCGCGCGGCACTGGCATTACGTCGCGGTGGGAGTGCTGTGCCTGATCAATCTGGTGCTGGCGGTCCGGCTGATCTATGCGTGGAATCGGGCATCGGCGGGAGATACCGCGCGCATCGAGCAGCATGAGACGGAATATCGCGCCATGCAACTGAAGACGCGCCCGCTGCGGGGACTCGACAAGAAGATTCAGCAGGCACAGGTGGACGAAGAGGCGTTTTACGAGAAGCGTTTTCCCGCGACGTACTCCGAAGTGTTGACCGATCTGGGCGCGCTGGCGGTGAAAAATAACGTTCTGCTGACGCGTGCGCAATATGCTCAGGGCAAGCTCGATCACGGCGTCTATCAAATCCAGGTCGATGTGAACCTGACCGGCGACTACGCTCCCATCGTGCGTTTCATCAACGATTTGGAACGGGACAAAACTTTCTTCCTGATTGAGGGGATTGCGCTAAACGGGCAGCAAAGCGGCATCGTCACCTTGCGAATGCGGCTGGCGACCTATCTTCGCGCCGCACCGGGGGTAAATCCAGGACCCGTTCCAACGGGATCCACGCAGTCGAGCAAAGTGGAAGCTCATCCTGAGCAAACAGCGTCTCTGGCCGGAGGGAAGGGCTAGCTATGGCGATTCGCTTGGGGGCGGAGGACAAAAAAAAGCGCATCTGGGCGATGGTGCTGGTTTCGCTGGCATTGACGTTCATCGCGCACATGGTCTGGCAATTGGCCAGTGGGCCTTCTTCCACGTCCCGGCCGGTTCCTGTGGCGAGCTCTCCGGCTCCGGCAGCCGCATCTCGCGGGGCAGCGGGAAGCGTTGCAGGCGATCATCCAGCGCAGCATCTGGAGAGTGCTTCCGCGCTTGACCCAACATTGCATCCGGAGCGAATGGCGTTGGCGGAGAATACGACCTATACCGGCACGAGCCGGAATATCTTCTCCAAGGATTCTTTGCCGCCGATACAGACTGCCGCGATTGAAAAGCCGATTGCACCGGTGCGGACCTCGCAGGCCGCGATCCATTCCGGACCGCCGCCGCTGCCGCCGATCGATCTGAAATTTTACGGTTTTGCAACGGAGCAGAACGGCCAGAAAAAAGCATTTCTGATGCACGGCGAAGACATCTTTATCGCCGGGCAGGGAGACATTGTTCAGGGCAGGTACAAAGTCATTCAGGTGAACAGCACGTCCGTGGTGGTTGAGGACCTTTCCTACAACAACCGCCAGACGTTGCCGCTGCAGACGTAGTAACTGCTTGAATTCAATACGGCGGAGTGCCCCGGCAGCGGTGCAAAAATTCAACCGTTTGCGCTGGCCGAGCGGATTCCAGCCCGGTATACTGTAAAGGTGAATCCCGTTGCTCAACCGCCGGTAACCTCCGCCCCAAATAACCACATTGAACGGCGAATTTTGCTCTTAAAACCACGCGGTTTTTGCGCCGGGGTGGTGCGCGCGATTGACGTGGTGCAGATCGCCCTAGAGACCTTTGGCGCGCCCATTTATGTCCGCCGGGAGATTGTCCATAATCGCTTTGTCGTGAATGATTTAGCAGAGAAGGGCGCGATTTTTGTCCATGACATCGATGAGGTGCCGGAAGGCGCACGCGTGATCTACAGTGCTCACGGCGTTTCTCCTGCCGTTCGGGAGAAGAGCAAACAGCGGAAATTGAAGGTGATCGACGCGACATGCCCGCTGGTTACCAAGGTCCACGTGGAAGCGGTGAAATTCGCCAAGCAGGGCTATTCGCTGATTCTGATCGGCCATCGCGACCATGATGAGATTGAGGGCACGCTGGGAGAAGCACCCGAGGAAACGCAGGTCGTTTCCACCGTTGAAGAAGTCGAGGCGCTGCAGGTACCGAACCCGGAACGGGTTGCCTATCTGACCCAGACCACCCTTAGTCTGGATGAGGCGCGGGACATTATTCATGCGCTGAAAGCAAAGTTTCCAAACATCGTCGGACCACATTCGCAGGACATTTGTTATGCGACCGAGAATCGCCAGGTGGCGGTGAAAAACGTCGCTCATCAGGCAGACCTGGTGCTGGTGGTGGGGTCGAACAACAGTTCAAATTCCAATCGGCTGGTGGAAGTGTCCCGCAATTTGAACACCGTGGCCCATCTGATCGACAATTCGGAAAAAATTCGTCCGGAATGGCTGGAAGATGCCAAAACGGTGGCGGTAACAGCCGGCGCATCGGCTCCTGAGGTTCTCGTCCAGGACGTTATTAACTATCTGCAACGCAATGGCTTCGGCTCGGTGGAAGAGGTCGAGGTCATGCCCGAGAACGTCCGCTTTGGCCTACCTCCGGAGATCGTGCGGGCGATTTCCGCGGCACCCGCGCAGAGTGCCCAATCTATGCCGTAGCTCCCGTTTCCCACAGAATATTTGGCAGCCTGCTCGACAGCCCGCCACGCGGGCGGTAGCGTACCGGATAAGAGCAAAGATTCATCCGGCATCTATATAACAGAGACTTTATCGCGCGATGAATTTATCCTCGGAAGGCCCACAATTCGCCCCAGAGTCGTCTGTACGATTTGGACGCGTGGACGCCAGCCTGGTGGATGTGGATCGCGCAATTGGCTCTTCGCGGGAATTCTTATTGTCCCGGCAGGCCCCGCAGGGGTACTGGTGCGGCGAACTGGAAGCCGACACGACGCTTGAGTCCGACTACATCATGCTGCATACGCTTCTGGGCACCGGCGATCCGGCGCGCATGGAGCGGGCGCTGCGGGAAGTTCTTCGCCGTCGGAACGCGGATGGCGGCTGGAGCATTTACGCGCACGGCCCGTCGAATATCAGCGCAACCGTAAAGGCATACTTCGCTTTCAAGCTGATGGGCTGGCCGGCGGATCATGAAGTGCTGACGACGGCGCGGGAATGGATTCTTGCCCACGGCGGGGCAACCGAGGTCAACACCTACACGAAGCTGTATCTCTGTTTTTTCGGACAATACGATTACGACGCAGTTCCGGCGATTCCACCGGAGATTGTGCTGTTTCCAAAGTGGTTCTACTTCAATATCTATGAAATTTCCTCGTGGTCGCGCGCCATTCTGGTGCCGCTATCGATCGCATACGCAAAAAAGCCATTCAAGAAGATTCCCCGTGAGCAGGGCATCGATGAGTTGTTTATCGGTGGGCGCGACAAAGCGAACCTGCACCTGCGCTGGGAAAAGAAGCTGTTAAGCTGGCGCAACTTTTTTCTGTTTACAGATCGAATGACACACTGGTTCGAACGCATTCATGTGCGGCCATTGCGCGCGATCGCTTTGCGGAAAGCGGAAAAGTGGATGTTGCAACGGATGGAAATGTCCGACGGTCTGGGAGCGATCTACCCCAGCATGTTGAACTCGATCATCGCGTTGCGGTGTCAGGGCTATTCGCTGGACGATCCGCAGGTGATCCGCGCGCTGGATGAATTCGAGAAGCTGGGCATTGAAGACCCCGGGGGGTCTGGCGAGAGTGAGCCGGCATTTCGCATGCAGCCCTGCATGTCTCCGGTTTGGGACACGGCATACGCGATGTTTGCGCTGGCCGAGGCCGGGGTGGCGAAAGACCATCCTCGATTGCTGAAGGCCGCGGACTGGATTCTATCGAAAGAGGTCCGCCACAAGGGCGACTGGTCGGTGAAGGTAAAGAACGTCGAGCCCGGCGGATGGTATTTCGAGTTCAACAACGAATTCTACCCGGACGTGGACGACTCCGCGATGGTGCTGCTGGCGTTGAACAAGGTTGACAATCCGCGCGAACGGTATCAGTATGACGTTTCCCAGCGGGCGATTCGCTGGATTTGGGCGATGCAGTGCAAGAGCGGCGGATGGGCCAGCTTCGACAAAAACAACACGAAGATGATCTTCGAGCACATCCCGTTTGCCGATCACAACGCGATGCTTGATCCGCCGACGGTAGACATTACGGGCCGCATTTTAGAGATGCTGGCCGCGTATGGGGTTTCGAAAGACGATCCACGGGTGCAGAAGGCCATCCGGTTCATCTATCGCCAGCAGGAGCCGGATGGGAGCTGGTTCGGACGCTGGGGCGTGAACTACATCTATGGAACATTTCTGGTATTGCGCGGGCTGGAAGCCATGGGAGTGTGGAACCATGAGCCGCAGATTCAGCAGGCGGCGGAATGGATTCGCATGGTGCAGAATACGGACGGAGGCTGGGGAGAACGTTGCGCCAGCTATGACAATCCTGCAATGCGTGGGATTGGGCCAAGCACCGCCTCCCAAACGGCCTGGGCGATTTTAGGGCTGCTGGCGGCAGGCGACACGCGCAGCGATTCGGTAGCAAAAGGTATACGCTGGCTGTTGCAACATCAACAATCTGACGGCTCCTGGCTCGAGGACGAATACACTGGTACTGGATTCCCCAGAGTGTTTTATCTTTCGTACCATATGTATCGGAACTATTTCCCGCTGCTGGCGCTGACCACCTATCGGCGCACGACGCAGCCTGAGCCCATGTCGGCATAACGCGTCCGATGTAACGGTTCATTTGTTTTGAGGCATCGACGGAGGAAAGACTGTATGGCAGTGCCAA
>Ga0134128_10010318_pt1 | contig 11188 bp, 11 predicted proteins | sample KB31754_FD_96462 | JGI IMG/M metagenome (GOLD analysis project Ga0134128, IMG submission 96462) | Terrestrial soil microbial communities with excess Nitrogen fertilizer from Kellogg Biological Station, Michigan, USA - KB3-175-4 | ecosystem: Environmental > Terrestrial > Soil > Unclassified ...
GAATGCCATTCTGATCGTCGAGTTCGCCCGCGAGGCCGAGGCCCGCGACGGGAGGTCTCCTGTCGCTGCGGTGATCGAGGCCTGCCGGCTGCGGCTGCGCCCGATCCTGATGACGTCGTTTGCGTTCATTCTGGGCGTGCTGCCGCTGGTGGTATCGACCGGCTCGGGTTCCGAAATGCGCCAGGCGGTCGGCGTCTCCGTGTTCTTCGGGATGCTGGGCGTCACCCTGTTCGGGCTGCTGTTCACGCCGATCTTTTACATGGTGGTTCGCGGCCTCGCGGACCCGCGGCGGCGTCCCTGATACGACAGGTCGCATTGAATAGACCGGCAGTTGCCGGGTTTTACATTATCGTGCGGGCAACAGGCATCTCGGGGAGGAATAGATGAAATCGGTGTGGCTGGCGGCTGCCGCGATCGGCGGCCTTTTGATCGCGGGTCCTGTCTCGGCGCAGGGCGTCAAGATCGGCATTCTCAACGACCAGTCTGGCGTCTACGCGGATTATGGCGGCAAATATTCCGTCGAGGCGGCGCGGATGGCGATCGAGGATTTCGGCGGCGAGGTGCTCGGCCATAAGATCGAGATGGTCACCGCCGACCACCAGAACAAGCCGGACCTCGCCGTCAGCATCGCGCGGCGCTGGTACGACACCGAAAACGTCGACATGATCACCGAACTGACGACGTCGTCGGTGGCGCTGGCGGTGCAGGAGCTGTCGAAGGAAAAGAAGAAGATCGACATCGTGGTGGGTGCGGCGACCTCGCGGCTGACCGGCGATGCCTGCACGCCCTATGGCTTTCATTGGGCGTTCGACACCCACGCGCTCGCGGTCGGCACCGGCGGCGCGCTGGTCAAGGCCGGCGGCGACACCTGGTTTTTCCTGACCGCCGATTACGCATTCGGCTATTCGCTGGAAAAGGACACCACCGATATCGTCACCGCCAACGGCGGCAAGGTGCTGGGCTCGGTCCGCGTTCCCCTCAATTCGTCGGACTTCTCCTCGTTCCTGTTGCAGGCGCAAAGCTCGAAAGCCAAGATCATCGGGCTCGCCAATGCCGGCCTCGACACCACCAACTCGATCAAGCAGGCCGCCGAGTTCGGTATCGTCAGCGGCGGCCAGAAGCTCGCAGGTCTTTTGGTGACGCTCGCCGAAGTGAACGGCCTCGGCTTGCAGGCCGCGCAGGGCATCGTCCTGACCGAGGCCTATTATTGGGATCGCGACGACAAATCGCGCGCGTTCGGCGAACGCTTCTTCAAACGCACCGGGCGGATGCCGAGCATGATCCATGCCGGCACCTATTCGGCGACGCTGCAATATCTCAAGGCGGTCAAGGCGGCCGGCACCAAGGATTCCGACGCGGTGGTCAGGAAGCTGAAGGAGATGCCGGTCGACGATGCCTTCGCGCAGGGCAAGGTGCAGGAAAACGGCCGCATGGTGCACGACCTCTATCTGTTCGAGGTGAAAAAACCCTCGGAGTCGAAGAAGCCGTGGGATTACTACAAGCAACTCGCCGTGGTGCCCGGCGACAAGGCGTTTCCCTCGGCCAAGGACAGCGGCTGCCCGCTGACTAAGTAAGGCGCTCCCTCTCGTCATTGCGAGCGAAGCGAAGCAATCCAGAGTCTCGAGGCAAGACTGGATTGCTTCGTCGCTTCGCTCCTCGCAATGACGAAGAGAGGGTCAATACCCCGTCATCTCGAGATAACCAACGCCGGTGTGGGTGCCGTCGCAAGCGATCGGGCCTTCCCAATAGGGAAAGCGCGTCCCCATCCAGCTCTGCGGATTGAGCGCGGTGCAGTCGATCGCCAGCAGGTGCGAGGGGATTTCGATGTGCCACGCGGTCGGCAGCCGGCGCGTCCCTACTTGCGTCAGCGCGCTTGGAATCATCTTGATGCCGGAGGGGGCGATCGGCTCGGACGTGCTGTCGGGCGCGATCCAGTTGCCGCTGCTGTAGTTGTGGCCGTCGGTCTGGCGGATCCGGTACAGCATCAGCTTTTCGCCGGTCTTCAAATGCAGCGAAAGCCAGTCCCATCCGCTCTGGCCGGGCGCCAGCGGCTGGCTGCTCCATTCCCGGTCCATCCAGGCCTGTCCGGTGACCTCCACCGGTCTGTCGTCGATGGCGATGCGGCCGGCCGCCCTGAAGAACGGCTGGCTGTAATAATAAGAGGCCTGCTCGCGCTCGGATTTGCGGCTGTAGCCGGCATCGCCTTGCAGCACCAGCGGGCGGTCGGCGTCGAGCCGCAGCGCGTAGCTGAACCCCGCGCCCGATGCGTTCACGTCAAGCGGCGCGATGGTTTTGGGGTTCATGCCGTCGCGTCCGCGCATGTCCCATGAATCGATCCAGGCATGAAACGGATTGGCATCGACGCCGGCCTGGCCGACGCCGCCGCGCGCAAAGGCCTCGTTGAAGCGGTGCAGGTCTTTGCGCGTCACCGCGGCGTGGCCCATCCAGAGCTGCTGATTGGCCCATCCTTGTTGCTGGGCGCCGGGTTTCAGCGCCTGACGGAACAAGGTCCATTGCGCGCCATAGGCGTTGCCGGATGCGTCGTTGAGATTGGCGGTGACGTACCACCACTCGATGCGGAAATCCGGATGCGCGCCGAGATCGGCCGGAAAGGCAAAGGCTCGGCCGGGAATCACGTTTGCAAATCCTTCCGCCGAATGGTCGAGGCCACCAAAGCCCTGCGCCCAGGCTGGCCTGCGCGTGAGGCCGAGCATAAGCGCGGCGCTCGCAAAGGCGCGGCGGCTGAGGACGGGTCTATCGCTCATCGGCAAAAATCCGAATCAGTCTGGCTGGCTGCATCCGCGCCAGCTTTATCGCCGGAAGCAGTGCCGCGGCCAGAGCCGCCAGCATCGCCACGGCAACCAGCTCGACCAGCTGCAGCGGGAACACCGCGAACGGCAGCCGCCAGCCGAACGCTTTGACATTGACCACCGCGATCAGGCACCATGCCACCGATAATCCAAGCGGCAGCGCCAGCAAGGTCGTGATCAGCGCCACCGACATGGTTTTCAACAGTTCGATCGCCGCGAGGCGCCGCCGGGTGAGGCCGATCGCCCATAGCGGCGCAAGCTGCGGCAGGCGCGAATGGCTCAGGGTCAACAGGCTGGTCAGCAATGCGATGCCGGCGACGCCGAGGGTGAACGTGTTCAGCGCCGCGGTCACCGCGAAGGTGCGGTTGAAGATTTTGGTCGACTCGGCTTTCAGGGTTGCCTGATCCAGCAGGTTGCGGCCGTCGAGACCGAATTTTGCCTGTAGCGCCGTCATCAGCGCCGGAATCTTTTCTGGCGCAACGCGCAGGCCCATCCGGGTTTGCGGGATCGACGGAAAGTGCCGCGTCAGCGCCGCGAAGTTGACGGTGACCTGATTTTTCGGATTGCCATAGTCGGCATAGATGCCGACGATCTCGAGCGGCCAGTTGCCGCCGGGCGTCGGCAGCTCGATATGGCCGCCGATTCCGAGATGGAGCCGCCGCGCCAGTTGCTCGCTGACAAAGCCGGCAGCGCCGGGGCGAAGCCGGTTCCAGGCATTGCCGGCGGATTGCAGCAGCGGCCAGTGATCCCGGTAGGTGGCGTGATCGGAAAGGCCGACGATCTCGACCGGCGCGCCGTCGAGTTGCGCCTCGGCGCGGCCGCCCGGCAGGATCGCTTCGACTTCGGGACGCTGGCGCAGCCAGGCCTTGATGTCGTCGGCCTGCGCATTGTCCGATGCGTTGATGTAGACGTCGGCGGCGAGCCTGCCATCCAGCCAGACGACAAATGTCCGGCTGAAGGTTTCCACCATGGTGCCGACGCCGACATTGACCGCGAGGGCGAGCAATAGCGCCATCAGCGCCAGCGAGAGACCCGACAACTGCTGGCGGCTGTCGGCCCAGAACCAGATCGCGAGCGCCCGGCGCGCGCCGCGCTGGCCGAGCCACAGCACCCCTTCCAGCATCGCCGGCAGGATCAGCGCCGCGCCGAGCAGCAGCGCCGCCAGCACCGCAAAACCCGACAGCAGCGAATCGCCGAACCGCAAGACCACAGCCGCGATCGCCAGCACGGCGAGCGCGGCGGCGCCTTGAAAAATCAGCCAGCGGTGCTGGGCCTGCTGCCAGGCCCGCGGTTGCGCGGTCGCCAGCACCGGCAGGCGGATCGCCTTTAGCAGGCTCGCCGTTGCGGCAATCAGCGCGCCGATGATGCTGATGGCGAGGCCGGCAAACCACCATTCCGGCTTCAGCGTCAGTTCGCCCGGGATTTCCGCGCCATAAAGGCCGCGCAGGCTGGCGGCGACGTCGGGCAGCAGCGCGGCTGCGATCAGATAGCCGCAGACGAGGCCGATCAGGCCCGCCAGCAGCGCCAGCGTCACCAGTTCGAGCACCAGCACCGCGTTCAGTTTGCGCGCCGAGACGCCGCAGGCGCGCAGCGTCCGCAGCATCGGCAGCCGCTGCTCGAAGGCGAGCCCAATCGCCGAATTGACGATGAAGAGGCCGACGAAGAAGGACAACAGCCCGAACGCGGTCAAATTGAGATGAAAGCTGTCGGTGAGACGCTCGAGATCGCTCTCGGAATCGGCAGGCACCAGCCGCAGCCTGTCGCCGGCAACGGTTTCCAGCGGCGCGCGCGGGCCCTTGCTGTCGCCGAGCAGCAGGCGGGAAATCTGGTCTGGACGGTGCAGCAGGTTTTGCGCGATGCCGATATCGACCACCAGCACGCCCGGCACCATCTGCGGCACTTTGCGTAGCGGCGGCAGCGAAGTACCGCCGGCGGCTTCTGGTGAAGCGCCTTCCGGCAGGTCGAGCTCGGTCAATGTTTCGGGCGCGACCAGCGTTTGCCCGGGCGGCGTCATGAAGGATGACAGGTCGGTCTTGCCGATCGCGGGCGCGGAGCCGACCTCGACCGGCAGCGTCACCGGCTCGATGCCGAGCAGGCGGAATGATCTTCCGCTGATTTGAACGCGGCCTTCGAGCACCGGCGATACCGGCCAGCCGGCGCGGCGCAACTCGACAAAGGTCTGTTGCGGCAGGCTCGAACCGTCGCGCGCGACCAGCATCGGCACGCGGGCGCCGCCAAAAGTGGCGGCGGCGCGATCATAGCTCGTTCGCGCCTGCTGGTTCAGCGCCTGCACGCCGCTCCACAGTGCGGTCGCGGAAATCAACCCGATCAGCAAGGTCGCCAGCTGCATCGGATGCCGCCGCCAATGACTCAGGAGAACGGCGAGGATCCAGCCGGCGCCGGTCATGCGATCAGCCCGGCGTGGAGGTTGACATGGCGATCGAGCGTGGCGGCGAGCCGCGCGCTGTGGGTCACCATCAGGAAACCGCAACCGGTCCGGGTCACCAGATCGCGCGCCAGCGCCAGCACCTCGTCGGCACTGGCCTCGTCGAGATTGCCGGTGGGCTCATCCGCCAGCACCAGCAGCGGTTTGATCGCCAGCGCGCGGCCGATCGCGACGCGCTGCTGCTGGCCGCCGGACAATTGTTCCGGATAGCGCTTTAGCAGCGCGCCGAGCCCCAAGCGCTCGACCAGTTCGTTCTGCCAGGCGGCGTCGTGCCGGCCGGCGATGCGGGCCTGGAACGCGAGGTTGTCTTCGACATTCAGGCTCGGGATCAGGTTGAACTGCTGAAACACCAGCCCGAGCCGGTCGCGGCGCAGCGCCGCGCGGGCGGCGTCGCCGAGCCCATCGACCGACGTGCCGTCGAGCCGGATCTCGCCGCTGTCGGCGGCGTCCAGGCCCGCGATCAGATGCAACAGCGTACTCTTGCCGCTGCCGGATTCCCCTGATAGCGCGACGCGCTCGCCGGCGGAGATGTCGAGATTGACGCCGCGCAGCACCGCGACCTCATCGCCGGCGGAGCGATAGGTCTTGGTCAGATTCCGGACGCTCAGTACGCTCGGGCCGCTGTTCATGTCGGGCGAGGCGCCGCCTTACATCGGCTTCTGGTATTTCAGCACGAACTCGTCATTCGGGATCTGCGGATGGAACACCGCGGCGTCGCGCGGGTCCTTTGGATTACGCAGGAAATCGGCATCCGCCACGAACTTGAATCCGGCCGCTTCGATCTCCTTGCGCAGCGCGCTCTCCTCGATCCTGTGCAGCGTCTTGCCGACCGAGGTGCCGTCGCCTGGTTTTGCCGAATGGTCGGCGATGATGAGATAACCGCCAGGCTTCAGGGCCGCGAACATCTTCCTGTTCATCTCGGCGCGATCGACCGGCATATAGGTCGTGTCGTGATAGGCGAAGAAGAACGTGATCAGGTCGAGATTGCTCACATCGGGCGGAATCGGATCATCGAAATTCCGGACGACATGCACGACATTCTTCATCTCGGGCTTTTGGGCGCGAATGTCGAACTTGTCCTTGATCCGCTCCATCACGGCGGCCGAATCCTGCGCATAGACGGTGCCGCCGGGCGCAACCGTGCGCGCCAGCAACTCGGTCGAGTAGCCGGCGCCGGCTTCCATATCGAAAACCTTCATGCCCGGCCTGGCGCCGGTGAATTCCAGCATCTTGACCGGCGCGCGGCGCTGGTCGGTCTGGCGGTCGGCGTCGCTGCGGTCGGGGGCGGCGACGATCGCGGCATAATCGGGCGTGTCGGCCGCTTTAACCGGCGCGGTCGCCCACAGCGCAAATGCCGACAGCATGGCGCACAGGCCGGCGATGCCGGCGCGGCGGCGGATCGAATGGGTCATCTGGCAAATCCCTTCTGATTATTGGCGCAACATAGCAAGACGGTAACCGGATATCACGGCTTCAATCGTGACACCGACGCGATCGTGATGGGGTTGCGGCGCATTTTCGATGCAGCGTCCGGCGGTGCGCCGGCTACGGATGACGCGTGTCATGCCACCGGATATCCACGGGGCGTCCCGCTAAAATGGCGGGTTGCAATGCCGGCTGCCCCATGGCTAGCATCGTTTATGACGGGCTCATGAAGCCCGCCGGGTACAAGACAAGTGAGCACGGGTGGGGAGATCGATATGACCGCGCAACCGACGCCGAAGGGCGCCTGGGGGATTACCTTTCTTCTGTTCCTGTTCATGCTGGTCAATTTCGCCGACAAGATCGTGGTTGGGCTCGCCGCCGTGCCGATCATGACCGAGTTGAAGCTGCAACCGGAGCAGTTCGGGCTGCTCGGCTCCTCGTTCTTCTTCCTGTTTTCGATCTCGGCCATTGTGGTCGGCTTCATCGTCAACCACGTCGCAACGCGCTGGGTGCTGCTGGTGCTGGCCACGGTCTGGGCGCTGGCGCAATATCCGATGGTCGGCGACATCGGCCTCACCACCTTCATCATCTGCCGCGTCATCCTCGGCGCCGGCGAGGGGCCGGCGTTTTCGGTGGCGGCGCATGCGATCTACAAATGGTTTCCCGACGAGAAGCGCACGCTGCCGACCGCGATCCTGTCCCAGGGGTCGGCGTTCGGCGTGGTGCTGGCGGTTCCCGCGCTGAACTGGATCATCGTGCATCACACCTGGCACTACGCGTTCGCAGCACTTGGCGTCGTCGGCCTGATGTGGGTGGCGGCGTGGTTCGTGTGGGGCAAGGAAGGGCCGCTGGTGCAGACCGTGGCGATGGCCGCAACGGAGCCTCGCATTCCCTATTTCCGGCTGTTGACGTCGCGGACTTTCATCGGCTGCGTGGCCGCCACGTTCGGCGCCTATTGGGCGCTGTCGCTTGGGTTGACCTGGTTCACCTCGTTCATCGTCACCGGCCTCGGCTTCACGCAGGAGCAGGCCGGGTTCATCTCCATCCTGCCCTGGGTGTTCGGCGCCGCCGTCGTCATCGTCACCGGGCTGGTTTCGCAGCTGCTGGTGGCGCGCGGGTTTACGACCCGCGGCGCGCGCGGCGTGCTGGGATCGGTGCCGCTGATCATCGGCGGACTGATCCTGGCCACGCTGCCCTACGTCGATGGCGCGGGATTGCGGATTGCGTTGCTGGTGTTCGGCTCCGGGCTTTGCGGCGCGATCTATGTGGTCTGTCCGCCGATGCTCAGCGAATTCACGCCGGTGTCGCAGCGCGGCGCGGTGATCGCGATCTATGGCGCGCTGTACACGCTGGCCGGCATCCTGGCCCCGTCGGTGATGGGCGGCGTGATCCAGCGCTCGGGCGGCATGCTGGAAGGCTACATGACCGGCTTCACCATCAACGCGGTTGTCATGGTCACCGCGGGCGTGCTGGGTCTGCTGCTGCTGTGGCCGAATACGGAACGGGCGCGGCTGACCGGACAGCAGGTCGAACCCAAGCTCGTTCCGTCGACATAGCGTTTTCGTCAAAAGAACACTGAAGCGCGCGCGATCGAATTAGGGCGTGAACCCATAAACTTGGAGCGGCCGGCGGACGCCCGCTTGGGGCCGATAACGGACTCTACTCGGACATCGCGCCATGTCCGAAATGTGCCAACTTCAGACGGTGGCGGCCTCGATAAGCCCCCCTTCAGGAGGTTTTTTCGTCGGCCACCCAGTTCCAACGTGGGGGATCGTCCCGAGCGTCGTAGACGTATTTGCCTATTCTGGGCCACTGTTCGTCGAAATTGGGACCGCCGGTCACGATGAAGGTGTTGTTAAGCAATTCACGCTCGATGTGCTCTCGGTGATTGTGTGCCATCTCCTGTCCGTCGCGCGGGCCACCAGCGCACACCCCCCTGTATCGCATCTTAGATTTGTTTCGCATCCTCTTTCTCCGAAAAAAAGCACTAACCAAACTTACGCTACTACGTTTTTTGCGTCTCGCTCCAGAAGATGGGCGGCGATGCGGGGATGCAATTCTGATCCGAGAAAATCCGCACCTTCGATCACGGCATTGTTGAATTTTGCTGAGGAGATTGTCGCAAAGTGGAATTTCGTCCGGAGAAGCCTGGCGTAGGCAAACCGATTAAAGCTTTCGTTTCCGGCGAACTCCGATTGCGAAAAATCCGCGAATGCCATCGAAGCGCCTGTCAGCGAGCAATCATTGAAATAACCGCGGACGCGAGCTTGATAGAAGATGACGCCTGACAAGCTCGCACCGATGAACACCGCTTGTTCCAACGGGCGAACCTTTCCGGCGCGTAGCTCGGAGTCGGGTATCGGCCATCCCCAGACCACGTTTCGGCAATTAGCTTTGCCCAGATTGGCGCAAGCAAATACTGGTGCCCTCAGGTGAGAAAACGACAGGTTTGCATACTGAAATGACGCATAATGGAAGTTGACGTCGTTCCCCTGGACCCCACTCAGATCAGCCTCTGTGAAGTCAGCGCCGCGCAGCACCACCTGATTCGGGTTGTTGATCCCAAAGTCCAGACCGGAAAGATCGCAGGACGAAAAATTGGCACGGCGCCCCGACCCCCTGCCATCAAGCCATTTGGCATGTTGGTCTATTGCGTCGTCGAGTTCGCCCTGCGTGATCCTGCGGCGGCGACCAACGGCGGCTGCCTCGAATGGCGTAAGGCCAAGCAGCGAAGCGGCAAGTATTGTTCGACGCGCGATCATCAATTCAACTTCGCCTTCGGGCCAGCGAGCGCGGTGGTTTTGCGGATGCGGAAAGTCGTCTCAATCTGACGAGCCACCTGTTCGGGGTCGGGTGAGTGCACCGTGAAGAGCTCCAGGGGCTTCATCGTCTTCGACCGAAGATTTGTCTCGAAGAAGCGCGCCAACGGCGAGTTGAAGTCCTTCCCGTAATCCCCGCGGCCATCCTTGAGGATCACGAATGGCCATCGGTCCGAACTCCCCTTCACGTCGACGCCGACGCCGGTGATCATGATGCCGGAGACGGGTTTGGATTTTGGGTCGCACAGCACATACAGGACTGCGCGATAGACCTCGTCGTTGTAGGCGTTGGGCAGACTTTCGACTTCAACTGCTAGCATTGTGTTCATGGTAGTTTCCTTCTGATCATGGCTTCAGATGTACGACAACCAATTGAAGCGATTTGGTGAGGCGATCGAGCTTGCGTTGCGCGAGGTGGTGAGCAAGCTTCAGTGTGATTAGGACATCTCATCCCGCAGTCGGCACGAGCACTCGACTGTGTTCATGAGCTCCTCCCTGGTAGTGCTGGGCTAGCCCTTCGGTAGCGACTGAATGAACATCGCAAGGCGCTCAGCCTCGCGCTGCGTGAGGTCGCGCGGAAGCTTTACGGTGATAGGAGGCTCGTCGTCACGCAACGGGTACGAGTATTCAATCAAGTGCTGGCTGGTGAACGGCTTGCTGCCAACCTTCTGCAGAATTTCCGTTTCGCCGCAGGCGACCTTCCCAATACTCGGCAGCGTGAACTCCCACAGGATTCTTGATTTGGCGCCGTGACGTCCGATGATCCGCTTTCCGATGCCCGCTTCCATGATGCCGTCCACCAGTTGAGGCGTTTCGGACCTGCTGAGCTTGAGCGCCGACTGCAGCTTCTCGATCGTGGTTTCGCGGGGAGTCGTTGACTGGGTGGCACACCACTCGAAGAAGCGCATGGTGGGCGGCCAAGCTTCTTCATAGGCGTCGCGCAGATGTTTGATGGTCTTGCTGTTATCGCTCATCCAAACCATCTCCGATCAAATGTGTCCCAAAGATGTATTCTAATATTGGGATCTGTCAATAGACTGCCCCCCCAAAATGTCTCTTGCGGGGTCCAATCGCGTCGATTTGGGCAGGTCCGGGATGTGTCCGCTTATTGAGCGCATCGGGTTGGACGTGATTCAAGCGTCCGCCCGGAGCCTCAAATCATGCGGTATGAACTCACGGACTTTGAATGGACTGCCATCCGGCGGTTTCTGCCGAACCGCCACGTGGCGTTCCCCGTGTTGACGCCCGGCGCGTCCTGAACGGCATCTTTTGGGTTCTGCGCTCAGGCGCTCCTTGGCGCGACCTGCCGGTGTCCTATGGTCCCCGCGCCGCTTGCTACAATCGCTTTGTCCGTTGGCGGCAGGCCGGCGTCTGGGACCGGATCATGGATGCCCTGGCAGCAGGTCACGACGCGGCGGTGCGGATGATCGATACCTCGGTCGTGCGGGTGCACCTCTGGCGTTCGTCAAACTCACCTCAATCCGAATTTGGCTAGGTGCTAATGAGTCCACGCCCTGGTTGTTATTTTGACGCGTTTTCTTCACGCGAACCGGTACCCACTTCGCTCGAAAACGCTCTAGTTCGCGACCGAGCTGGCCGACATCTGCAAGCCGGCGTTCGACGGCAGCGGAGCCTTGCGGTCGTTGGCGTCCGACATGGTTGCCTGCGGCGGCAACGGGACCAGCAAC
>Ga0134128_10010320_pt1 | contig 11187 bp, 15 predicted proteins | sample KB31754_FD_96462 | JGI IMG/M metagenome (GOLD analysis project Ga0134128, IMG submission 96462) | Terrestrial soil microbial communities with excess Nitrogen fertilizer from Kellogg Biological Station, Michigan, USA - KB3-175-4 | ecosystem: Environmental > Terrestrial > Soil > Unclassified ...
AGAACGGTTCTGGCGGCCAATTTCGTCAGTTCGAGCGCAGTGCTGCGGTCGAGGCGATCGGTGGTGGTCATGAGGTTCCTTTTTAGATCGAGGCCATTCGGAGGGCCGGAGGGTGTCTCGCTTCCATGGAATTGAGGGGCGTCCCGCTCTCGCCTCCCGGAGTCAGTACTCGAGCCCATATCCGCCGCGCAAGTCCTTGTGCGCGGCCTCCAGGGTGCGGTCACATATGCCCACGAGTGCGTCGAGGTCGAGACCCGATTCCCTGCCCAACCTGTCCAGAAACACCGTCTCCTGCTTCCTCAACTCGGACCACTTGAGTTCGCCCTCGTAGTACACGGTGGCGTCCTCCATTGGGGCAGGGCAGGCCGTAGTCTGCGCCAATTGCCGCTTGCACGAATCCAATTGGGTCAGTGAGTAGCCGTGCTCGCGGAACTGACGATCCCATTCAGCGAGTAGCAGGTTTACCATGTCGCGCACCAGTGGTGCGGCGTAGACCAACAGCTCGGCGACCCCGTCGTCGAGGCCCAGACGCATGCGGAAGTCATAGAGCTCTCGGATGGCCTCGGCGCGCCGCTGGTTGGCGATCTCCTCGGCGGTGCCAGTGCCCTCGTATTGGGCGGCGCGTTTGACGTACATCGTTGCGGAAATCAGCGATTTCAACACGGCCTTCTTGTCATCGGCCGCCCGCTTCTCGAAGTCGAGCACACGTTCGTGGCGCCGGTCTTCCGCCTTGTTCTTGGCGTCGATGCGCTTCGTCCAGATCGCGACGGTGGCGCTCGAAATCACGGACGCAAGAGGGACGAGCGCAGTGGCGACTAACGTCATCCAGTTCATTCGTCGAGCCTAAGCTCACGATTGGCGGTCCGCACGAGAACCGACGACGACCGTCCCTCCGATCGGGGTGGGACTACCTGGGCAAATACTGTTGGAGCTGTGGCGGTGGCGGAGGGATTTGAACCCTATTCAGCTATCCTGATCAGTGACCTAAAGCGGCACCTAGCTGCGCAAACACGTATCGCCACTTAACGCCAGTTACCGCTCTTTGTTGACATTTTGCGTCCACTTGGTGGCCACGGTGTCCGCTCAGAGCCGTTTGCTGGACTTGGATCTACGCAGGGCAATCCGCCGGGGCCACGCTAGACCGGTACTGGGCATCTTCAAGCATCTTCTCAAGCCAACTATCCCAAGTGGTGGTGTGCCCACCGGCCGTGTGGATGGCTGTGCGGGCCGCAGTGAAAGCTTTCAGCAGAGCTTCGGGCGGGTTCGTGGCCGTGACCGTGATGCACAGATCGACCCGCCCCGCCTTGATGTCGGCCCCCACATCGCCATCAACGTCGCTTAGGTCAGCGAAAGCGGCGGCAACGTCGTCAAGGTGAGCCAGCATGGCGTCACTGAACGGGCCGTGGCCGTCATCGAAATTCAATTCGACGTAAAAGCTAGGCATCCTGTTCACCTTCCTCCCAGCATGTCTGACGTTGAAACCACTTCAATGTGTTCCGCACATAGTTCGGGTCACTAGGCGACTTGTGGATCGTCTTCTGATGCGCACCGCACGGGCATCGAAACTTGCGGTACCCCTTCATAGTGACTTCGACCCATCCGTGGCTTACGACCCTCTCTACCAGCCATCGGATTTCCTTATCGTGTTGCCCCACTACCAGCAACAATAGCGTCTTGCGGTCTCGGCGGCGCATCGAACCCGCTTAGATGCAGACAACGTACGGGTAGGACGCTGCTTCCAGCCGCGACAAGGCGGCACCGGCCCCGCACCGGTGGAATGGGACGGGTGTGTGCCGACCGGGCCGGTGCCCGCGGGGCGAGGCGTGCTCCCGCTCCACCAGGCCGTAAGCACCCCCAAATCACATCGGTGTAATTAGTTTGACGGACTAATCGTGACCTTGCCGACATGGTTGACCACCACTACAAATGGCTACTATCAGTGATAACGTCTCAATTTATGGGGAGACCCGAGAAGGCGTTGGAGTCGATGAGGAACTGCGCCACGTCACTGCGATACGACGATGTGTACGCGGTGTGCAAGAAATACTTCGGCAAACCGAGGCAGCACACCGGCAGCCACGCCGTGTTCAAGACCCCTTGGGCCGGGGACCCCCGTGTGAACATCCAGAAGAACAAAGACGGCACAGCCAAGCCGTACCAGGTGCGGCAAGTGCTCGCGGCGGTCGACAGGTATGAGGAACAGGAGGGCCGGGCAGATGTCAGTTGAGATGATCCCGAGCGCTCGGCATCCTCAATACTCGATCAATTTTTCTAACGAGGACCGCGAGTGGGTCGCAACGTCATCGGAATTTCCGTCTCTGTCCTGGCTCGCGTCAACGCCGTCGGAAGCCCTTGCCGGATTGGATCGATTGATCCGTGAAGTCCAAAAAGATCTTGCCGTTGAGCGCAGTGAGCAACAGGCCATCGCTGAAGAGCGTTACTACCAGCAGCAGGCGCGCAGAGCGCAACGCTGAAGTAGCTTGACACGCGTACATCTACCGCTTTGGGCCCCAACTCGTGACGCTCGGGCTTACTCCGGTGGTTCGCGCTTGAGGTCAAGCACTGGCTCGAACTCAGTGGCTTGTTCGTCGGCTTCCTGGTACGCCTGGTAGGCCGCCCAGACTTCGTCGGCCAATTCCTCGTCGGTCCTACCTTCGGGGCTGATCATCGCGATCAGCCGCCGATTCGACGGGCTTGCACTCATAGGATCGAGTGTATGACGAGCACCGGCCCAGTACCCCGCCGAAATGTAGACGGGGATGGCGCCCGGTCCGGTGCTCGCGGTGCGGGCTTCCGCGCCACCAAACACGCCCCGGTCTGGGAGGACAAAAAGGCGCGCCCGGTGTCAGCAGACCCGCCGTCTTTTTGGACCGAGTCTTTTAGGACCGAATGCCGACGTCCACGGCGAACGCCGCGGGTTGCAACAACTGGATATCGGCCCGCAAATGCCCGACAAACGCATATTGACCGTAATCCGCGTACCGTTCCCGCAGAAATTCGAGAACAAATTCGGTTCGGACACCAATACCTAATTGGTCCCATTGCGCGGTGTAAACCTCGGAGGCGTCACTTGACGTGCCGACCGTCAAATTGATAGGCACCTGATTGGTCGCCAGCAAGGGTAGACTATCGGCGGGTGGCTGTAGGTACCTTTCCATGGTGTCTTTCAGCGTCCGCAACGACGTGACCGTTTTCGGCGCCACAATATGGGCGTTAGGCTCGAAATTATTCGCCCGCACTGTATTCACCGCCTGCAACAGGAAGTCGTACGACAGCGCAGAAATAGCGCTGCCATTGGCTCCGTGGCTGGTCGTGGTGACTCCGGGCGTGTTCAGCACACCCAAAGGCACTGGGGCAACACCTGATCCACGCAACGCGGCATAATCGAGACCGACCGCAATTTGCTTCGCGAACGAATTGGCAATCACACCCATCGCGCTCGGATTCGAGTCCTCGAACAACTCGCGCGACAAGATCACCAAGCGGTCCAATGATTTCGCGGTAAATAGTACGCTATCAAACTGCATATCCTGTTCGGGGATTTGGGCATTTTCGTTTCGCCACGCGGGCGCACCCTCGTTGATCAGACGCGGGACGCGCAATGTTTGGTATTCCATCGGAATTGTTACCGCACCCGCCTGAATAACGCGGGTTTGGTTGCGCGCTATGTCGATCACGAACGATGCCAGCGGTGCTGGCACGAGATAACCACCGGCGCTTTGGGTGCCTTCGGCTAGGGCGCGTTCCTGGTCGGCGTCGCGCCAATTACCGGAGACAATTCCGCGGATATATTTATCGAAACTCGGCTGATTTTCGGGACTCTGTCCCGTCCACTGGGAAACCGAGTCCGCCCTGGTCAGCAGGCGGACTCCGTGTGAGCCGGCGTCGGGCTGGCCTGCCGCAGCCGGTGGCGCGGCCGGATCGGGAGCCGCCGACGTGATGGATTCAAACGACGCGACCGCATCGGCGCGGCGCTGGTAGCCGTCCAGCCTGTCTTTGTTGGCTTTGGCCCTGTTGATGAGGCGGTCGAACTCGTCGGCGTCGGGGCCAACCAGGTCTCCCTCGGCGCGCGTGAGAATTTCGTTGGCGGCGTCGCGGTCCTGCGCGATCTGTCGACGCAGGTCGTCAATATCTCTGATGTACATGGTGTTTCACACTTTCTTGATCTCATAGTTCGAGTAGGAGTAGTCGCGCCTCTGCGATGCGCCGACCGATGACCGGACCCTCAGCGCGCACCCCGGCGACGACAGCGCCGTCGTAAACGGGCAGTCCGACCAAGCTGACCTCGCGCAACGACGCCTCGGTCCTCACGATTACGCCGTTTTCGGTCCTGTGCCTAATCGGCCGGAACCCGACCGAGAAGTTCGACGTGTAGCCGCCGTTGACCGATTCGAGCACGTCGTCGCCGTCGCGAGTGTTCGCGATTTCGAAGCTGGCGCGAACGCCATCGTGGTCCTCGTGCAACTCGACTGGTTTGCCGACCGGCAGTCGACGGGTGTCGTGAGCGGTGAACAGCCGCAACTTATTTCCCCGCTCGGTGATGGACCTACGAAAGGCGCCTGGTGCGAATTTCTCGCGATAGGCAGAGAATCCGTCGCGAACCTCTGCGACGACGTTGTAGGGGACGATGAGGCCGTGCACGACACGGCCAGCGGCCGGGGCCAATGTGGCGCTGCGGTAGAGGATTTCATCGGTAGTCATTGGTCACCTCGAAGACATGCAGATAGAAGCGCTGCTGCATGGTGACCTGACCGTCCGGGTTGGCCTTGAGGCTCCCGGCGCTTCGGCGATACCGAGCTTAAATCCATTGTAGTGCATCATTGTTCATTCGCCATCTTCGATCTCATCGATGGCGGCGCCCAGCGACGCCACCCGCAGCGCCCGCAGCACCTCCGGGTCACCCAGCGCTGGCAGCAGGTGCAGATGTAGCCCGATGATCGCGTCGAGGAGCAACGTGATCGACTGCGGCTGGTCGAGCAGCTCGGCTGCAGCGGCCCCGTCGTTCACCGCATGCGCGACGGACAACTTCGCCGCCAGCACCACCATGTTGGGGTCGGTTGCCGACGACTCATCGACCGCCAGGCTCCCCGTAGCGATGGCGGTTATCTGTTCGACGGCGGCGGCCACCTCGGGGCGCGGTAGCTCTTCCATCAGTTGTTCGAGAACTTCGAACGTGCCGAGAAGTAGGTGTCCCAGGTGATCGGCGGCGGCGGCCTCCGTGGTGATCTTGTCGAGAGTCGCAATGTCGGCGGTGACGTACGCGGCCACCAGGTCGAGGGCGCGACGGTCGTCACTTCTTGTTCGTGTCATGGTCGTTGTTCCTTTCATGGTTTCGGGGCTGAGAGCTACGGAGAGCGGTTTTCTTGGGTAGTCGAGGGTCAGTAGAAGGGCGTGTTTCTCTGGGGGCCACGGCCCGCCATCCTCGACACCTCAGCGAGTGGATCGCGACCCAGACTTCGGGCGGCGCGGATTCGGTGACTTTGGAACACCAATTCGCCGCCGCGGCCATCGCCGGGTGCATGACCCGTTCGTGAGGGGCCAGCGACTTCCGGATGGTCGGCCCACTCCTCGGCGACGTAGACGCTCAACGACCGGACCTTGCCGTCCGAGCACACATGGCGATCGGGCCAGGGTTGGACACTGGCGTCGGCTCTTGCCTTCATCACGCCCCCTCTCGTAGGTTGGCCACGCGGTTGACGCGGGGGTCCGATGACACCTTCCGAACCTTGGCCTTCGCCCTCGCGGCCCCGGTGCGGCGGGCGCCGTACGATTCGCCGGGCAACGGAATTGCGAGGGCGACAACGAGCTTGTCGAGGATCGCGGTTTGCTCGCGGATCTCGGCGAGGATCGGGTTGACCTTCGGTTGCCCCGTGGAACCGCCAACAATCGCGGTCATCTTCGCCTTTTCGCGGTATAAATCGTCCAAAGTGTCCAAAACGCGGCACAACTGATGCAGCAGCGGAAATTCAATAGCGCTCAGCTCATTTTCCCGAATAATACTGCGCCACACTGCTTTTCCGACCTTCCCTAAGTCGGAGGGTGGCGGTTTGCGGGGATTCTCCATTGGAAACTCCTTACCTGTTTTGCCTAGTCAGCCGAAAAATAGCTTTGAATTTGCCCGACGAAAATCGGTGCGACTCACGAGCAGCGCGCCGACCATGGTAAAAGAATAGGGGTGGGGGGTATGTCTGAGTGCATCCATGCACGTCTCAGTGTTGTTGTATCGCAAGGGAATCTGTAGCTTGGGGGGATTCTGTATACATCAGGGGACCTGTCACCATTACCAGTCGGGCTTTACCCAATCACTCTGGCGTTCAATATTTTTAATCGATTTCGTTCCTTTCGACCTATTGCAGCGTGAATGACTCGGCACCCAGTTGCTTGGGTCAAGGGCCAGGTGGGGATGGGTTTCGACGGGGTGGAGGTGATCGAGTTCAAATGACCATGCCTGGTTCGCCTCGGCGTAGTAGTCGATTTGGGCCAGCTCGGGGTCGGCGCCACGCAACTGACACCAGTAGCAGCGAGCGTTCACGCGCCGGCATCTTTCTTTGAACCGGTTTCGGGCCATGCGGAACTTTGAACTCCCGCGAATGACGCGGGGTGATTGATAGGCGCTGGGGTCGAGAGCGAGGTCGTCGTTCATCTCGGTCACCGATCCCTCCCGATGCAGCCGGGACGGTGGCCTTGAGTGGGGACGTGGAAGCTACAGACTGGGCAGCGACCGGGACCGGTTACGGGACTCAATCGCGGCTGTTCAGTGGTGTGACCATTCCGCGAGCCATCTGCATGCGTCACAGCCGTTACAGCCGTCACAGTCTCAGAAACGCACAGCTCAGAGGCTGTTTTTGGTGTGACGGAGGTGTGACGCTGTGACGGATCATGTGACGCTTGTGACGGATCGTGTGACGGATCAAAAATGCTTTGACCTGCACTGTTACGCACAAAACGCTTGTGACGCTTACAGGTGGAACCGAGGTAGTGACGCCACGCTTGGGCCAGCCCATCATCGCCGTCGATCTGGTACCCCTTGGCCGTTGAGTCGCCAATGCGAACGGACTTCGAGCGCACCCCATATCGCCGCAGTTCCTTTGCTAGGCGGCGCTGATCGAGCGGCCTGCCCCATAGGTCGCCCCATTCCGCTTCGGCGTCCTTAGTAAGTTCCCAGACGAGTTCGGCGGAGAACATCGCGTCCACTTCAATGCGGTCATCGAAGACCTTCAAGACATCGGCTAACAGCCGCATTCCAAGTGAGGGCTCACTGTCGTCGGTGTCGAGCACAAAATGCGTGCAGGCCGCACGAGCAAGGCGCGGCCATTCCCCACCGGCGACGTCGGCGACCGCAATCAGCGCTTCCCAGACTTCGGCCGGCCGATCGCGCACGCCCGTGGGCATCTTCGGCCGCGAGGCGGCCAATGCGTCGAAGTTGGCAGTGGCCCACGCGGATAGACGTTCAGTCAGCGGTGCGGCATCCACGGCGGCATCGCGCTCCCGAAACTCGTCAATCTGCTCATCGGCGGCACGGTGGCGCATGTGGAACACCACAGCGCGATCAAGAATCGTGTTGGGAACCTTTCCGGCCAGTCCAGCCAGCGCGACCGGAGCGAACACCGGAAACTCGCGCACCACCATATGTTTGGCGTCACCTTCGCAACGATCGACGGTAGCGCCGCGCTTATACCCGGCATTGAACAGCGCACGTAAGTCTTCGGTCTGCGGGGTGGTGGTCTTGCCGAACACCGCGTCAGCCTCGTCCTGCAAGACGGTGGGCGGCGTGTCACCGGCCGCCGCGATCCTCCGGTACAACGCGGCCGTCGTCGTGGACAGCGTAAGTTTCGCGTTACAGCACAGCAGGTTGAGCACTTCGAGCACCCGCGTCTTGGCGCAACCCGGCTCCGGTGAATCCAACACCAGACGCGGCGTCACATAGAACGCCGACACTGCCCAGGTGTGTGCGGCCCACAGAGCCAGCGCGACGTAGTGATGCGACGTCGGAAGTGCTAGGAACCGCCCGGCGAATTGTTGAACGTCATCGAGTAGGTCAGCACCGTTGACGTCGGCCGCTTCGATCGCGTTCGCCGGCTCGACGGCGGGTTGAGCCACTTGTGGGTCAGCATCCGACTTCGGCTTTACCGGCGTCGGCGGCGTCGGCTTGACCAACTTCCATAGGTCTTCGACGGTGTTGCCGGCGACCAGATAGTCGTCCAGCCCGGTCTTGTCGTCGGTATCGGGCAGCCACAGGTACTCGATCGTGGTGCCCTTGTGGGTGAGGTACTGTGCAAGTGCATGTAAAGCCTTCTGCACAGAAGACTTTCGTGCCACATCGCCGTCGAACGCCAGAATCACGCGGCGCCCATTAAGCGCCACGTCGTGCCAGTCGGCCAGCGCCATCTTGCCCCCGGCGCTGTTGGTCCCGAGCCAGCCCCACACGCCGGTTAGCGAGACGATGCACAGCCCGTGGAGCGCGCCGGCGTCAGCTTTCTTACTACCCTCGGTGACAAACAGCGGAATCGTCGGGTCACTCAACAGGGGGCCGACGCCGGGCGGCACGTCCAGCCCATTGCGCTGCTGCCAAGGGGTTTCATACTTGATCGGCTTGCCGTCGCGAAGGCGCGGGTCGTCGGGCCTGTATTGGTACCCCCATGTCGATCCGTCTGCACGCAGCAGCGGGATAAGCAGACCCGGTATACGCCGGCCGGGCTTGACCACTTTCACCGTATAGCCCAGGTACGACTGCTGACCGGGACCGCACGTCCGGTACCCACGGGCTGCGGCGTGCTCGGCGGTGATGCCCGAGGCGGCTAGCTGGTCGGCGTGCTCGGCGGATAACAGACTGGTATTCTTGGTCCTAGCAATGGATTTGGATTTGCGTTGGGAGGCCGCCCCGTTTACGCCGGGGCGGCCTTTCTCATCTGAAACAGTCACTTACATCGGTCATCCGATCTGTCAGGTATCGAAGGTGCTGTGAAGCAGGTTGTCGGCTCAGCTCTACCGACCCCGCTCGGCTCCGGTGCGTTCACGGGTCCGCCCGTCCAAGTAGGCAGACACGTCGGACCAGCGGTACAGCACCCGCGACCCCCGCTTGATGAACTTGGGACCGGTACCCCGATATCGCATCTGCGCGAGGGCCATTTCAGTGATGCCGAGTGCCTCAGCGACTTGCGCCGGGTTGGCGATGTCGTCTGCAATGGTGCTGGCGGTCATAAGAGGTGGTCCTTTCAGAAGTAGCGTGAATCCACATACCTAGAGAACCACCGCCAGATGCGGCTGTCAAATGACGCGAATCTACGCTACAGTTCGGCCATGACCGCAAAACCCATCGCTGAAGTGTTGGGCGCCAATTGCCGGCGCATCCGCCTCGACGCAGGGTTGACCCAAGACAACCTGGCAAAGGCGGCGAGACGGTTTGGCCTGCGCTGGACGGCATCTAAGGTCCGCGATTTCGAGGCGGGGCGCAGCGCGCCCACTTTCGCCACGGTGCTGGCGCTGACCGCCGCGTTAGAGGATGCCACCGACCAGCGCCCCCGGCTTGCCGACTTGGTGCGCTTCGACGGCGACGTGACGGTGACCGCGGACTTCGCGCCCACCGGTGAGCAGTTGACCAGTTTTTGCGCTGGCGCAAGGTGGGACAGGCTCTCAGAACTTTGGGAGGAAGGCCGCTACATCGGCACCTTCGGACCGGTCCTCGACTGGTCAGGACTGACCGATCAGCGAGTTGCGGCCTCGCTGGGACTTGACACCGACCAGCTCTGCGACGCAGCGATGCATCTGTGGGGGACGGTGTTCAGCGCTGAACGGGACCGCCGTGCCGGCCCGGATGCCAATCCTCAAAAACGTGGTCGGATAACCCGCGAACTCAAAGCCGAACTCATGGAAAGTCTCTCCGATGGCAACCGTTGAAAAATATCAAACATCAGGCGGGACAACACTTTACGCGGTCCGCTACCGCACACCCGGCAACCGGACCACGCGCAAGCGCGGTTTCACCACCAAACGGGACGCACAGACATTCGCCAATGATGTTGAGGTCAAAAAGCTCACCGGCGACTACATCGCCCCGACGCTGGGCAAGATCACCGTGGACGAGCTGTCTGCCGACTGGCTGGCACGGAAAAAGCAAGCGACAGCTCAATCTCATTACCGGATGCTCGAATCGGCGTACCGGGTGCACGTGAAACCCAAGTGGGGGCCGGTTGCCGTCGCTGACATTGGTGTGGTCAGCATCGAGTCATGGGTTACGGCGATGACACGCAGCGGTTCGGGTGCGACGACAGTCGTGCGGTCGGTTGGGGTGTTGAGTGGCATTCTTGGCGACGCGGTGAAGGCAAGGCGGCTCGCAGGTAATCCGGCGAAAGGTATCGACAATCTGCCCCGCAAAGCGGGCAAGCGACGTGTATACCTATCCGCTGATGATGTGCGCCGGCTGGCTGATGAATCCGGTGAGCATCGGACATTGGTGTTGCTGCTGGCCTACACCGGGTTGCGCTGGGGGGAAGCGGTCGCACTGAAAGTGCGTGACGTTCAATTCCTGCGGCGCCGTATCGCGGTGTCAGAAAACGCGGTACAGCTCGGCGTCGATCACGCGGTCGGGCCAACCAAAGGCCGCGAAGATCGCAGCGTGCCGGTCCCCACGTTCGTCCTCGACGAGCTATCGGTGGAATGCCAGGGCAAGGCTCCTGGCGATCTGGTGTTCCCCGGCAACGATGGCGGCTACCTGCCGCGTCCGAAGTCGTCGGGCGGTTGGTTCTCCGGAGCGGTCAAGCGGGCCGGTGTGCAGACGGTCACGCCGCACGATCTGAGGCATAGCTGCGCATCGTTGGCGGTGTCGGCCGGCGCGAATGTGTTGGCGTTGGCGCGGATGCTCGGCCACAAAGACCCTAGTGTGACGCTCAAGGTCTATGCCGACCTATTTGATGATGACCTCGACGTGGTTGCTGAGAGCTTGCACGCGAAATTCGGACCGAAAAACGGTGTCCAGTTGGTGTCCACCGCAGGCCAGAAAGGGTCCAAATAAGCCTCTGACCTGCGGTGGAGCTGGCGGTGGCGGAGGGATTTGAACCCTCGGACGGTTTTAGCCGTCACACGCTTTCGAGGCGTGCTCCTTAGGCCGCTCGGACACGCCACCGCCGAGCAGCTTACCGAACGGCATGCCTGTCACCCCAATCGCTGGCGGGCGAAGAAGGCCTCCAG
>Ga0134128_10010321_pt1 | contig 11187 bp, 7 predicted proteins | sample KB31754_FD_96462 | JGI IMG/M metagenome (GOLD analysis project Ga0134128, IMG submission 96462) | Terrestrial soil microbial communities with excess Nitrogen fertilizer from Kellogg Biological Station, Michigan, USA - KB3-175-4 | ecosystem: Environmental > Terrestrial > Soil > Unclassified ...
CTCTGCACTACATTTTTGACACGCCAAATGACAAGCTGATTTGGGATGTCGGCCACCAAGCCTACCCACACAAGATTCTCACCGGTCGGCGCGACCGCATCAGAACACTGCGTACCGGCGGCGGGCTGTCCGGTTTTACCAAACGCTCCGAGAGCGAATACGACTGTTTCGGTGCGGCCCATTCGTCCACTTCCATCTCGGCCGGACTCGGAATGGCGGTCGCCCGCGACCTCGCGGGGCACAATCACAATGTCGTCTGCGTAATCGGCGATGGTGCGATCTCCGCCGGTATGGCTTACGAGGCGATGAACAATGCCGGCGCCATGAATCGCCGCCTTATTGTGGTCCTCAACGACAATGAAATGTCGATCGCGCCGCCGGTTGGCGCTATGTCGAATTACCTCACGCGTCTGCTTTCGAGTCCGATGTATATGTCCTTGCGCGACATCGGCAAGCAGTTTGCCGGACACCTGCCAAAATTCTTCAAGGAAAAAGCATCTCTCGCCGAAGAGCTCGCGCGTGGTTTTGTCACCGGCGGGACCTTGTTCGAAGAGCTTGGCTTTTACTATATCGGCATCGTGGATGGTCATGACCTCGGGCAGCTGCTGCCCGTCCTTGAAAATGTGCGTACTGCAGATAACGGACCATTTCTGGTGCACGTGCGCACGCAGAAGGGCAAGGGGTATGCACCTGCCGAAGCGTCGCAGGACAAATATCACGGAGTCGTCAAATTTGACGTCTCAACAGGCAAACAACACAAGGCTTCTTCGAACGCGCCGTCATACACGAAAGTATTCGGCGAAAGTCTTGTTAAAGAGGCCGCAAAGGACGACCGCATTGTGGCGATCACGGCCGCAATGCCGGGCGGCACCGGCGTCGATATTTTCGCCAAGGCCTATCCACAACGTGCCTTCGACGTCGGAATTGCGGAGCAGCATGGAGTGACATTTGCCGCGGGATTGGCGACCCAAGGCTACAAGCCATTTGTCGCGATTTATTCGACATTCCTGCAGCGTGCTTACGATCAGGTTGTCCATGACGTCGCCATTCAGAAGCTGCCCGTTCGTTTCATAATGGATCGCGCCGGCCTCGTTGGCGCCGATGGCCCGACGCATGCTGGTTCGTTCGATCTCGCCTATCTGGGCTGCCTGCCGCATTTCGTCATTATGGCCGCGGCCGATGAAGCCGAACTCGTCCACATGGTGGCGACTGCGGTTACGATCAACGACCGTCCTTCTGCCGTGCGCTATCCGCGCGGCGATGGTGTCGGTGTTGATCGTCCCGAAGTGGGCGTCCCCCTCGAGATTGGCCGCGGAAGAATCATAACGCAGGGCTCTACGGTTGCACTGCTGTCGCTGGGAACACGACTGGCCGAATGCATGAAGGCCGCGGAAGCCCTCGCAGCGCATGGAATTTCAACGACGGTAGCGGATGCGCGGTTTGCTAAGCCGCTGGACAGCGATCTTGTCCTGCGCCTTTCACGCGAACACGAATTGCTCGTTACCATCGAAGAAGGCGCAATTGGCGGTTTCGGCTCGCACGTCCTCCAGCTTCTTGCAGAACATGGCGCGCTCGAACGGCCAAATTTCAAGGTCCGGAGCATGTTCTTGCCCGACGTATTTATCGATCACGATTCGCCACCGGCCATGTATGCGAAAGCCGGTCTCGACGCGAATGGTATTGTCGCAAAGGTCTTCGATGCCTTTGGATCGCGCAATGCTCCAGAGCTTCAGCCGGCCGAGATTGCCTTCCTTACCGATCGAGCGCAGCGCCGCCGGCAATCGGGAAATGGAAGAATAAACGGGGGCGCTGTATGAGGGTGATTCTCGCTAAACCGCGCGGGTTTTGTGCGGGCGTCGTTCGCGCGATCGAGATTGTCGAACGGGCGCTCGACAAGTATGGGCCGCCGGTTTATGTGCGCCACGAGATCGTGCACAATAAATGGGTGGTCGACGCACTCAAGGCACGTGGGGCGCACTTTGTAGAAGACCTTTCGGAAGTACCGCCGGATGCAATAACGATTTTTAGTGCCCACGGCGTCGCAAAAAAGGTCGAGGCCGAGGCGGCCGAAAGAGGCCTTCGTGTGCTCAATGCGACCTGTCCACTCGTCTCGAAAGTGCATGCGCAGGGCCGCCACTACCTGCGACAAGGGCGTACCGTCATCCTGATCGGCCATGCCGGCCATCCGGAAGTCGAGGGTACGCTGGGACAAATTCCAGGCCCGGTCCTGCTGGTACAAACCGAAGAAGACGTCGATGCCCTGGACCTTGCCGAGGACACCCCGATCGCGTACGTGACGCAGACTACGCTTAGCGTCGACGATACGCGCGGCGTCATCGCAGCCCTGTTTCGCCGCTTTAAGGACGTCGTAGGCCCCGGTACACAGGACATTTGCTATGCGACGCAAAATCGCCAAACTGCCCTGCTCGAACTCACCAAGTTGGTAGACGTCATATTTGTGGTCGGAGCGGCGAACAGCTCCAATTCCAATCGACTCCGCGAGATTGGGGTCGAAGCTGGCATTCCAACGCATCTCATCGCCAATGGCGGGGAAATTCGGCCGGAATGGCTCCATAATGTCGATGTCGTCGGAATCACAGCCGGCGCATCGGCACCTGAGGTCATGGTTCGGGATGTGATAAACGCCCTCCGAGCCATAACGCCGGTCGAAGTCTTCACTTTGCCTGGTCAGGAAGAACACATCGAATTCCGGGTGCCGGTCGACCTTCTCGACGTCACCGGCGGGAAAACAATAAGTAAGGACATAGATCTTGAGCATTCCTCTCCTTCAGAAACTCTTTGTCGGTAGTTACGTCATTCGCCAGCGTTTGACCGGCCGAGCGCGTTATCCGCTGGTCCTGATGCTCGAGCCTTTGTTCCGGTGCAACCTTGCTTGCGCCGGCTGCGGAAAGATCGACTATCCCGATCCTATTTTGCATCAGAATATGCCCGTTCGAGATGCGCTCCATGCGGTCGATGAATGCGGCGCGCCCGTCGTGTCAATCGCAGGTGGTGAGCCCCTGCTTCACAAGCAAATGCCGGAAATAGTCCGCGGCATCATTGCGCGGCGCAAGTTCGTCTACCTGTGCACCAATGCTTTGCTTATGGAAAAGAAACTCTCGCAATATCAGCCGAGTACATTCTTCACATGGTCCGTGCATCTCGACGGCGACAAGGAGATGCACGATGCGTCAGTCTGCCAGCCGGGCGTCTATGACCGCGCAGTAGCTGCAATTCGAAGTGCCAAAGAGCGCGGCTTCCGAGTGAACATCAACTGCACGCTGTTCAACAATGCCGATGGCGAAAAAGTTGCCCGGTTCTTCGACACGGTCATGTCAATGGGCATCGACGGAATTACGGTATCGCCCGGCTACGCTTACGAGCGCGCTCCCGATCAGCAGCACTTTCTCAATCGCGATCGTACCAAACAGCTTTTCCGCGACATTTTCCGCGAGCGCGGCGCTACGCGCTGGTCGTTCAGCCAATCGAGTCTGTTTCTGGACTTTCTTGCGGGAAATCAGCGCTACCACTGCACGCCGTGGGGCAATCCGACCCGAACAATATTTGGATGGCAGAAGCCGTGCTATCTGCTCGGCGAAGGCTATGCCAAGACGTTCAATGAACTTATGGACGAAACCGATTGGGATTCTTACGGCACCGGGAATTATGAGAAATGCGCCGACTGCATGGTGCATTGCGGGTATGAAGCTTCGGCGGTCAATGACGCAATCGCACATCCGCTCAAGGCTTTGGGCGTGAGTTTGCGCGGCGTGCGGACCGAGGGGCCCATGACTCCCGATATCACGCTTGCGGATCAGCGCCCTGCGCAATACGTGTTTTCGCAACACGTCGAGCGGAAGCTCAACGAGATCCGGCAGGGCGACAATAAGGCGGAACTGGCGGAAGCCGGATAAACCGGTGCCCACCGCGGGCCGGATGGAACTTTTGTCCGCATCTTGACGTTGCATAAAATAACACGACGTCTGCACTATCGAGTATCAGCGGTCTTCGGGATCCAGCCATGCGCGGGCGCACCGTTATACTCTTTCTCTTGGTGGCATTGACGCCCGCCATCAGCCAAGCTGCATATGCGCAATTGTCGCCGCAGGGGATTCTCGGCGGGATCACGCGGCCATTTCGTCAGATTCTTGGCGGGCTCGGCCACTATCCGCATGCTCGGCGGCATCATGGCGCAGCGCCGGGTCACCGCACGGCCACAGCTTCCCCGGGCCATGAGAGTTCGGCCAATCCGGAAGCTGGTCTGGGCGAGGTCGGTCCCCCGGCGTGGCCAACGGCATATGAAGAGGTTGTGGGCTTTGCCTTGTGGCCCGACGACTATGCCTCTCGAATTCGCGGCCATGGGTTCGATGTGATCGCGGACACCATCGCCGGCCGCTTCGATTTTCCGCAGTCATCGGTACGGACGGCCACCACCGGCACGGCTCCAAAAAATGACGGCGGCAACGGCGGGGGCAACACCCAGTGCCGCGATTCAGCGAATACAGCCGACAATTGGCCGGCGGTACGCCTCGAGCAGATATTGCAGCTATCCAATGCCCAACATGACGCGCTCGAAAAAGTGCAATCCGCGGCCGGCCAGTCGATCAGTGGCCTGAAAGGCGCGTGCCAGAATGCCGGAGACCTCGCCCCGCCCGACCGCCTCAGAGCGCTCGTCCGAATGCTCTGGATGGTGCGCGATGGTGGAATATCATTGCGGGCACCGCTAAAGCAGTTCTACGACACCCTAACAGGCGCACAAAAGATCAGCCTCGGAAACGGGCCAATCCAGGCCAGCGCACAATCCCAGCCCAAGCCGGCGGATCCCGGCGCCAACAAGCAGTACCAGGCTTGCGCGTCACCTAACTTGGAAAGTGCTGAGCGCCTGATCAAAGAAATCGAAATGAAGGTTCGGCCGAACAACGATCAGGCCGCTAGCCTGGAAAATCTGCACAAGATTTCATCCGACATGGCTAAGCTGCTCATTGCATCCTGCGCCCAGCCGATTCCATCCGAACCGCTCGCGCGTCTGGATGCCGCAGATGATCAATTGACCGCCATGAACTACGCGGCCACGAATGTACAGATTGCCCTTGATGATTTTTACGGCAAGCTCAGCGACGCTCAGAAAGCGCGCTTTGTTTCTTCAAACCGATGACCACTACATTCCAAACGGCACGTTGGATGTTTTGCCTTCCGTCAGGTTGCGATAGCGCGCAACCGCCCAAAGTGGAAAGAATTTTCGGTAACCGTGATAGCGCAGATAGAAGACCCGCGGAAACCCGGTCGCCGTAAATCTTTCTTCGTCCCAGAAACCGGTTTCAGTCTGCGTCTGCGCGAGATACCGTACGCCGTGCCCCACTGCGGGATGTGCAGCTTCTCCGCAGGCCATGAGCCCCAGCAATGCCCAGGCTGTTTGTGACGCCGTACTGGAAGCGGGCTCGTGCCCGCGATAATCAAGCCTGTAACTTATTCCGTCTTCGCCCCACCCGCCGTCCGAATTTTGAATTGAAAGCAGCCAGTCGACGGCCTTGCGTGCCTCGGTCGAGCTGCCAAGCCCGCACATGTTGAGCGCGCACAGCGACGACCACGTGCCGTAGATATAATTCAGCCCCCAGCGGCCGTACCAACTTCCATCCTCTGTTTGCGCACGAAACAGGTATTCGACTCCGCGCGCCAGCGCGCGGCTCCGGTCCGGTGTTTCGCCCAGTTGCGCGAGCATTGACACGCAGCGCGCCGTTACATCTTCGGTCGGAGGATCGATCAGCGCGCCGTGATCCGCAAAAGGGATATTGTTGAGGTAGTCGTACATATTGTCGACGTCGAAGGCAGCCCAGCCGCCTTCGCGGCTCTGCAGGCCCTTTACCCATTCGACCCCACGTTCAATCGCCGAATCATAGCGGTCGCCCGCCCCGCAACGCCGGGCACGGTCCATCGCCATTACGACGACCGCAGTATCGTCGAGATCGGGATAATAGGCATTGGCATACTGAAACGCCCAGCCACCCGGCCTCACGTGCGGCCGTCTTACCGACCAGTCGCCCACGACATCGAGAACCTGGCGCGGCAGGAGCCAGTCGAGCCCGCGAAATGCGGAAGCGCAGGCATCCTTGCCACCGACTTCAAGCATGGCATGGCAGGCCAAGGCGGTATCCCATACGGGGGATACGCAAGGCTGGCAGTATGCTTCGTTGGCCCCTACAACCAGCAGTTTTTCGATCGATGAACGGGCAATTTCGGCACCATCTCGATTGCCCAGCACATCGAACATCATGGTCGCGTTGGCCATCGCTGGAAAAATCGCGCCGAGTCCATCCTCGCCGTTAAGCCGCTCCGTGACAAATCCGACGGCTCGGTCGATTGCTCGGCGCCGTAGAGCTTTCGGGAAAAGTTTTACCGCCGAACGAAGAATGATATCGATTCCGCGAAACAGCAGAAACCAGATCCAACGCTGGTGCGGCGCCTTCGCCGCCGGCCCAATTGATTGAGGCGACGCAACGAACAATTCGTCAATACGGATGCCGAGCGGGTTCTTTGCCTGCGGCCGTAGCGCTTGGAGTACCAGCAGCGGCACAAGCACCGTGCGCGCCCAGTAGGACACCTTTGACAGATGAAATGGAAACCAACGCGGGAGCAGCGTGATTTCAACCGGCATTTCTGGGACGCTTCGCCACGAAAGTACGCCGTAAAGCGAAAGTAATACTCGTGTGAACACGTTGCTTTCAGCCGCGCCTCCCCGCGTCAGGATCGCTTCGCGCGCGCGCCGCATGTGAGGAGCTTCCGGCCCGTCGCCGATCATTTTGAGGGCGAAATAGGCCTTGACACTCGCGCTCATGTCGAATTGGCCCTCATGATAAAGTGGCCAACCCCCATGCGCACCTTGGATACGACGCAGATAAACCGCGATCTTGCGTTCGAGCTCCTTTGCAACTGGTTCTCCACGATAGTGCCTCAGCAGCACGTATTCCGCAGGAATGGTCGCGTCGGCCTCAAGCTCGAAAACCCAATGGCCGTCGGCTTGTTGGCAATCGAGTAAGGCATGCGTGGCACGTGAAGCCGTTCCCTGAACGCCAGATTCTTGCGGCGGCAATTGCGTGGGCTCCGGTCGTGCGAGCGTCATGCCGCGGCCTCCAGCCGTTGCCCGACAAGAGCGGCGGCGCGATAACCAGAACGCACTGCGCTCTCGATTGTCGCCGGCAGGCCTGTCGCTGTCCAATCGCCCGCCAGAATCAAGTTACTCCAAGACGTCTCCGGCCCCGGACGCAGGGAATTTTGCTCAGGCGTCGCAGCGAATGTCGCACGCCGTTCTCGCACGAGTTGCCAGGGCGGCAGCCTGGCTGAAAGTCCGGCAACCACGGCGATATCGTTCCATATTGCCTGCGCCAGTTCCGTACGGGGTGTCTCAAACAGACGCCCAGCATCGCTGATCGTCGCGGAAATCCGGCCAGGAAGCGAAAATATCCATTCGGCGGTACCGTCAATGACTCCCAGCATCGGCGGCAGGCGGGTGGGTGGATCGATCCGGAAATGCGCATTTACAATTCCACGAAACAATGACGGCGCCTGAAGGCCGGGCACGAGGCTAGTCGCCACGTAAGGCGGAACGGACAGAATTACCACGTCGTCCTCACCAAGTTCGAGTGTCTGCTTGGCAAATTCGAGACGTGTCGCGCGTCCACTGGAGAAACCAAATTTGACAAGTTCGTCCTCCAACGAAATTACAGCACCCAGTTTTTGCAAATGAGAAATAGCTGGTTCAACGAAAACCGCTCCCAATCCTTCCCGCGCCAGAAGGGGCCGGCATGCCAGCCCTCCAAGCGCAAGGCTTTCGCGAATAACGGCTCCAGCAAGCTTTGCCGACCCCTCGCGCGGCGCAATATTGAGTGCCGCCCGCAGCAACGGTGCCAGGAAACGATCATAAATGGGACCCGCACACTTGATCACTTCGCCGATCGGCTTGTCGGTCTTTGTCCACACGAGACGTGCCATGGGCAAATAATCGACAATAGATGTCTGTGGAACGCGGCGATCTTTGTCGAATACCCACCACGGAAAACGACTATCGCCGAACCGCAACGTCCACTTTTCGTTGTTCATCCGGTCAATAAAAGAGAATTCCGCTTCCGGCGGACCTTGCAGCCCCAATTGGGATCCGATGGCTTTGACAAAGGACAGCGCGGCATAATTTCCCGACAGCAACAGGTGCGTTCCGTTGTCGATCACCATGTCGGTATTCGAATCATAATATGAGCGGCATCGGCCACCCATATGCGCCGTTGCTTCATGGACAACAACCGCCCGCCCCGACTGTGCAAGTTGCACAGCAGCGGCAAGCCCGGCCAGCCCGGCACCTATAATGTGGATAGTACCGTCGTCAGACGAACGCATGCCGCAAAGCAATCCATAGTAACCGCAACTTGTTGACGTGGATGCGGGTTCTCGGCAGCGCCCAGCCGCGCGATGCCATGTCCTCCAGCATCTGACGATATACTTCACCCATAATTTTAGGAGCCCTTACGGTGGAGCGAGCGCATTTCGACATGACTTCTTGTGATCTCACAAAATGCTCGCGAGCGCGATCGGCAATAAATGCGCAGGCTTTGTCCAGACGTGGGTCAGATGCCACAGATTGCGGACTGGTAGCGTCGACTTCAGCCAACTGCAAGGCTTCGCGAGGAATATACAGGCGTCCGATCCCGGCATCCTCGTCAATGTCGCGTAAAATATTCGTGAGTTGAAGCGCCCGGCCGAGGTGATGAGCCAGCAAATTACCGTCGACATCATTTAGGCCGAACACACGTACCGACAGCCGGCCGACGGCAGATGCGACACGATCGCAATACAAATCGAGCTGCTCGAGGCTCGGCGCAACAATATCGGCACGCGCATCCATGCTCACGCCGTCGATGACATCATGAAAATCCTTCTTGCGGAGGCCATACCGAGCCACCGCTTTTGCCAGACGCTCAAGTCGCGGCAAATTCCTGGCCGCGTAAATCAGGTCAATGTCGCGACGCCATTCTTCGAGTTGCGCCAATCGGCGGTCACGCGGCAAGTCACTGTCGGCGATGTCGTCGACGTAGCGGCAGAACGAGTATATTTCGAACATCGCCTCCCGCTGGGCGCGCGCGAGGATGCGCATGGCAAGATAAAAAGAGCTGCCACCCGCCCGCTTTGCGGGCGGCGAATGGCCATCTGCAACATCTGCGCTTTGTGCCGTCATGGAACCTGGTACCGGCGCGCCGATGTAACTGTCCTCAGCAAACGCTGCAAACCAGCATGTATTCCGCTGCCAAGAGCCGTTGCCGTCGCCTCAATTTTGGTCAGATGCACTTTTTCACTCAAGGGATCCCTGACAGCAAGGATCGCCAATAAACGCCTTGCGAGCGACTGGATAACGGAAATTTCAACGGCCAGCCTTGTATCCGCTACGCTCGCGGCAAGGCCCTCGCTCCGTTGCAGCAGCGCCGCGGTTCTGGCTACCAAGCCGCGAAGACATTCTTTCAAGGCAGGCGTCGCCAGGTCTTCACCGAGCGCTTCAACAGTCGTCCCCGCCGCCGCCAGCGCATCGAGTGGAACATAACTACGGCCCAGCCGACGATAATCGACGCCGCAATCCTGCAAATGATTGATGACCTGCAATGCAGCACATAAAGCATCCGAAGCCGGCCAGGATTCTTTCGCCTCGCCATGCACATCTAGGACGAAGCGGCCAACCGGCATTGCCGAGCGGGAACAATAGTCGATGAGGTCGTCCCAATCGGCATACCGGCGCTTCTCGGCGTCTTGCCGAAATGCGTCGAGCAGATCCAGCGCATGCCGGGGCGAAAGACCGCGCGCATTCAATACGTCGCGCAGCCTTATTCCTTCAGGGTCATCTCCCCCGCGGCCTATCAAGCTTGATTCAAGCTGGTTGAGACGGGAAATTTTGTCGGCACTTCCAAGATCGGGATGATCGGCAATATCATCAGCCACGCGCACGAACTCGTAAAATGCCATGATGGCTGGACGGTGCCTAAGTGCAATCATGCGCGACGCGACTGGAAAATTCTCGTCGCCTGCTCCTTTGCCTGACCGAAGTTCGCCACTCCTCGTCATTGCAGGCTTGCCGCGTTCGTATGAACGCGCCCCTTCCATCGCCCCCCTCTTTGCAGCAGATGCTGATAGGCGGAATTTAGCGTGTAGCACATATAAAGCGATGCAATGACCGGAAGCGCTATGCTCCATAGCAAAGATCGTCCGTAGTATCGCAGCGTGGGCACAAATGATAATGCCATTGCGACCCACGCTGCCAATCCCAGATACCGGGGCCACCCGGATGCAAAGATCGAAAGCAGCGGCGGGAGTACAAACGTAATTGTCATCGCGACCGTGGTTGCAACCAGTAGAAATGGCGAATAGTGAAGTTGACTATAGGCGGAACGCGAAATCATCCGCCCAACCTCGGCAAAAGTCTCGTAGGGCCGGATGCTGTGGACGCGGTTGGTTAGGCCAAGCCAGATGGGTCCGGTTTCCTTTAGTTTCGCCGCGAGCGAGCAATCATCGATCAATGCATTCTTAATACTTGCAACGCCACCGATTTTTGCGAGCGCTTGCGTTTTCACGAGCATACATCCGCCTGCTGCGGCGGCCAGGCTGCAATCGGATCGGCAAACCCATGCGAATGGAAAAAGCATCTGGAAAAAATAAATAAAGGCCGGCACGTGGATCCGCTCGGCAAGACTCTCGCAATGGAGCTTCGCCATCAAAGACGTAAGCACGAACCCACCACTCTTCGATCGCGCGACGAGTTGGGCAACGGTGTCGGACGCATGGACGATATCAGCATCGGTCAGCAACAGATATTCTGGCTGCAAAGCAGCTGCAACGGCGATGCCCTCCTTCATAGCCCATAATTTTCCGGTCCAGCCAGCGGCGGGCCCGTCGGTCCGGATTACTTTCAGCCGTCGGTCACCGCCGGCGGCACGGACTGCGAGAGCACCGGTATCATCGGTGCTCTCGTCATCGACAACAACGACATTGAACGTTCCTCCGTAGCTCTGATCCAGCAGCGACCGTACATTTCGTGCGATAAATTCGGATTCGTTTCGCGCCGGAATGACAACGGCCACACTGGGCAGCGGAAGTACGCCGTCGGAAACTGGTGATCCGTCTCCTATGGCTGCGCGCCAGAAAGCGCCGCGCGCCCCA
>Ga0134128_10010323_pt1 | contig 11186 bp, 14 predicted proteins | sample KB31754_FD_96462 | JGI IMG/M metagenome (GOLD analysis project Ga0134128, IMG submission 96462) | Terrestrial soil microbial communities with excess Nitrogen fertilizer from Kellogg Biological Station, Michigan, USA - KB3-175-4 | ecosystem: Environmental > Terrestrial > Soil > Unclassified ...
CGAGAGCGTGAGCCGGAAGAGCTACAGCCACTCCCACGTGATGGCGCGTGCGACCGCGGCTCAGCGCGAGCTGGAGGAGCTCCTCATGCGCCTCTCGGAGATGGTGGGACGCCGCCTCCGGGCGGGCGGCCGCCGCGGCAGCATCGTCTCCGTGAGCGTCGTCTACAGGCCTGAGGCCGGGCACATCTCGCGCCAGGCCAAGCAGCCGCAGCCGGTGGCGACCGGGGACGAGATCTACAAGGCGGCGCTCAAGCTGCTGGCTGCGCGAGACCCCCGGCTGACGGTCGGGACCCTGGGCGTGGGCGTGTCTGGGCTGATCGACGACGACGCCGGTCAGATGGACCTGTTCGCCCCTGCGGTGCGTCCGAAGGCCGACCGGATCGAGGCCGCGATGGACAGCATCCGCGACCGCTTCGGCGAGGACGCGGTCCAGCGATCGCGCCTGTTGGGGCGGGCTCGGGTGGTACGGGACAGGATCGCGTTCGGGAATACAGGCCACCCCGATGACTCCAGGAAGGATCGAAAAGAGCCATGATGTTCGTATGGCCTCTGGTAAGGAGGAGGCCGCCGGCGCGGCCTGGGAAGGGGCCGACCTTGAACGCCCCATCAGCGGCGAAGACCCGGAGTCGATGTCGCTGGCTGAGGCGCGGCGATGGATAGGGGTCTACCGGCATCTCGTCAAGCTCGAGCAGGAGCTTTTCGACATGCTCGCGAAGATGATCCCTACGATGCCGCAGGAGGCGCAGCACGAGGCGGAGCAGACCAACCTGCCTGTCCTGGCGTCGCAGGTCGAGCGTTTCCGGCACCGGCTCGATTACTGGGTCAAGCGCGAGCAGGAGCTGCAGAAGCCGCCGAAGTCGGCCTAGAGGCCCGACCTGTGACGTTAGTCGCGACTATCGCGCGTTGGCAGGCCCGACCTGTGACGTTAGTCGCGACTATCGCGCGTTCGCAGGCCCGAAATGTGACGTTAGTCGCGACTAACGCGCGGGGGGGCTAACGCGCGGGGGGTCTAACGCGAGGGGTCAGGCCTTGCAGGCCCAGGCCTCGATCTCGACCTTGTAGTCCGGTGAGGCAAGACCCGCCACATAGACGAACGTCGACGCGGGGCGGTGGTCGCCGAGGAACTCACTCACGAGCTCGCGGCGTCGCTGCGCGTCGATCTGGCCGACGACGTACCAGTTCAGCTTGACGATGTCGCGAACCTCCATGCCCGCCGCCTCGAGATTGCTGCGGATGTTGGCCAGGCACTGGCGTGCCTGCTCGGAAGGATCCGGCGACACCTTGCCGTCCTTGCCGGCGCCGACCTGACCCGCCATCACGAGCAGGCGCGCGCCCGCCGGGATCTCAACCTGGTGGCTGTAGGCGCCCAGCGGCGCGTGGATCGTGTCGGGGTTGCGCACAGTTGAGGTGTTGGTGTTGGTCATAACCGAAAGATACGATCAGCCGGCAGGCGCGTAGGTCAGGAGGATGTTTCCGTTCCGGAATTCGCGCCGCTCTTTCAGGCGGAGCGCGATCGGTCCCCCTGCGGTGGCAGCGACCGAACGCCCCGAGCCGATGAGGACCGGGTTGACCATGATCCGCAGCTCATCGAGCAGCCCTGCTTCCAGCAAGCTGGTGGTCAGCACGGCGCTTCCCAGCACCAGCAGATTCTCATGCGACCCAAGCTCGGTCACATCGCGGACCAGGGTCGTGTTGCTCCACGCCGGCTCGGGCTTTTGCAACGTGCGAGAGACGACGATCTTCTGCGCTTGGTTCATCCGCCCGGCGATCTCAGGGTCGGATTTGATGGCCTCTTCTGACCGCCAGTACTGCGCCATCCCCTCGTAGGTCGCGCGCCCGAAGACAAGCGTGGCGAACTCGTCCAGCTGTTCGGCGGCGAACTCGTTGAACTCTTCGTCGGTGCGATGCCAGTCGATGTCCCACGGCTTGTCGCCTTCGAAAAAGCCGTCGAGCGAGATCATGATGAAGGAGGCGATCATGCCGCCGCCTCGCAGCCGATGCATTCCTCGTCGCCCTCGGCCTGCGGCGCTGTGACGGATCGCGCCGTCAGCAGCCACGCCGATGTCGCCAGCGTGACCACCACGATGCCGGCCCCGACCAGCCAGGCGAGGTGATAGCCGGCCGCGAGCGCGGCGATGCCCTCCGTGCCGCCCTGGATGAGGGCCAGCGTGCGTGATCCGGCGAGCGTGGCCATCACCGCGAGGCCCAGCGCGCCGCCGACCTGGCCGGTGGTGTTGAGCAGGCCGGACGCAAGGCCCGCCTCACTCGGTTGCACGTCCGCCATCGCGATCATCGTCAGCGCCGGGAAGGCAAGCCCACCGCCCAGGCCGAGCAGGACCATCGGGACCAGGAGGTGGACCGCGTAGGTTGCGTCCGTCGGGCCGAGTGCAACAAGCACAAGCGCGACCCCAGCCATGGCCTGGCCGGCGATGAGCATCGAGCCGGCGCCGAAGCGCGCGATCAGCTGCGCCGAGAAGCGGATCGAGAACAGCGCCATCACGATCGCGACCGGAAGGAAGGCGAGGCCGATCGCCATCGGGCCGTAGCCAAGCACCTTCTCCAGGTCGAGCGAGCCCAGGAAGAAGAAGCTGAAGAAGGAGGTCGATATCAGCGCCTGCACGACATTGGCGCCGGCGACCTTGCGCGAGCGGAAGACCTGTAGCGGCAGGATGGGGTTGCGCGCGGTCGCCTGGCGGAGCAGGAAAGCTCCCAGCAGAGCGATGGCGACGCCGCCCAGGACGAGCGTGCGCGTCGCGGTGAGGCCGAATTCCGACGTCTGCACGATCGTGTAGACCGCGAGCATCAACGCCGCGGTGACGGTGATCGCGCCCAGCACGTCGGCGCCACGCCCGACGCCGATGCCCCGATCGCCCTCGAGCAGCCTGGCGGCGGCGATGGCGGTCGCCAGGCCGAGCGGCAGGTTGACGAAGAAGATCCAGTGCCAGCTCACGGCCTGCGTGAGCAGGCCGCCGGCGAGCAGCCCGACCGCGGCGCCCGCGGAGGCGATGAAGCTGAAGATGCCGAAGGCCTTAGCGCGTTCGTTCGGCTCCGGGAAGAGATTCACGATCATGGCGAGGATCACGGCCGAGCTGACCGCTCCGCCGACGCCCTGGACGAAGCGGGCGGCGATAAGCATCGGCTGCGTGAACGAGAGTCCGCACAGGACCGAGGCGGCGGTGAAGAGCGCAAGCCCGGCCAGGAAGACCCGCTTGCGGCCGAGAAGGTCGCCGACGCGGCCGGCGAGGAGAAGGAGGCCGCCGAAGGCGATCAGGTACGCGTTGACGACCCACGCCAGGCCCGACTGCGAAAAGCCGAGGTCAGCCTGGATCGAGGGCAGGGCGACATTGACGATCGTCATGTCGACAACGATCAGAAGGAACCCGGTGCACAGCACGATCAGCGAGAGCCAGCGTGAATTCTTCATGCCCATTCAGACCCCGAGCCGGCGGAAAACTCATCGCAGAGCTACCGATGAGTTTCGGCTTCCTATTCCGTCTGAATCTCGATGGCGACCGACACGGTCATCCTGGACTGTGCCCGCATCGGCGAGCAGGGCCTGGCCGCGATCGACCGCATCGCGCGCACGCGCCTTGCGGTGCGGCGTTGCGGCCGCCACCTGGTGTTGCGCAATCCGAGCGCCGAGCTGCTCGAGCTGATCGAGCTCTCCGGTCTGTGCGCGTGTCTAGGCGTCGAGGTGCAGCGGAAGCCCGAATAGCGGAAACAGCCGCTGCGTGTCGAGGAAGAAGGTGAACTCGTCGATCAGGCCGTCCTTCAGGTCGAGCACCATCAGCGCCCACGGCGCGTGGCCGCCCTCGGGATCGATCTTGTACTGACCGAATGTCGGCAGGCCGTTGGCGCTGATGGTCGGGATGACCCGCGACCCCTGGCAGCCGATGCCTGGTCCGAACCACCACGCCAGGATGTCGTCGCGCCCGCGCAACCACATATCGAAAGGTGGCATCGATTGCTGAGCGTCCTCGCGGATCAGAGCGGTCAGGGCGGTCACGTCGTACGCCTCGAACGCGGTCACGTAGCGCTCGAGCAAAGCGCGGTCCGCCGCGCTCAGGGGCCGGGCCGTCATGCCGTCTGGCGCGGCGTCGGTCTTGGCGAGCGTCGCCCGCGCCCGCTGGAGCGCGCTGTTCACCGACGCGACCGTCGTGTCGAGCAGCTCGGCGACCTCGGTGGCCTGCCAGTCGAGGACCTCGCGCAGGATCAGCACGGCACGCTGCTTGGCCGGCAGCTGCTGCAGGGCGGCCACGAACGCCAGGCGGATCGACTCGTTGGCGACCGCGACGTCGGCTGGATCGCGCTCCGGCGCGACGAGTGTCAGCGGGATCGGCTCGAGCCAGGAGATGTCGGTCGGGATGTTGAGGTTGGCCTCGATGGGCTCGCGTGACGGACCGAGGTCCATAGGCCGCGCCCGCCGCTCCTTGCTCTTGAGGCTGTCGAGACAGACGTTGGTGGCGATCCGGTAGAGCCACGAGCGCATCGCCGCCCGGCCTTCGAACTTGTCGCGGCTGCGCCACGCGCGTACAAACGCATCCTGGACGGCGTCTTCGGCGTCGAAGGGCGAGCCGAGCATGCGATAGCAGTAAGCGGTCAGCTCGCCGCGGTACTGCTCGAGCTCGCCGAAGGAATGGGCAGGCGAAAGCGTCGAGGTCTGCATCAGCTCGATTTTAGAAGGGCTTGAAAACCATCAGCCCGAACAGGACCACCAGCGCGACCACGCCGACCGCCGCCGCCAGCTCGGGCCTGGTTCGGGAGAGCTTGGCCGCGACCTCCTCATCCGACCCCTTGGCCGCGTCGCGCGCCATGTAATAAGGACGGGCGGCGAAAGCCATCGCGCCGAAGGTCGCGATGAGGACCGCCACCGCGATCCAGGGCCACAGCTTTACCTGCCAGGAGCCCGCGAAGGTCATCCAGATCCCGGTGATCAAGACCAGGATGATCGCCGGGTTGGCGATCATGCCCGACGTCCGCGAGAGGCGCAGCAGCGTGCGGGTGGATCCGGTGACAGGGCCGCGGAGCAGAAACGACGCGCCGCCGGTCACACCGTGCGCGAAAAGGAAGACCCCGAGGCTCAGCACGTGGATGAAGAGAAGCCACGAATACAGCACAGCGGGAACGATGTTATGTGATCCGGCTGCCCAGGTCGGCGGCCGGCTCGGGCACGAGTAGGCGCAGCGTTCCGTCGTCATGCGTGGCGGCGAGCACCAGCACCTCGGAGCTCACCCCGGCGATCCGCCGTGGCGGCAGGTTGAACACGCACACGACCTGGCGGTGGAGAAGACTTTGCGGTGAGTAGTCGGTCTTCAGGGCGGCCACCGACTGCCGGCGCCCGAGGGTTCCGAAGTCGATCGTGAGCCGGAAGGACGGCTTGCGCGCCTGGGGAAGCTCGGCCACGTCGACGATCTCTCCCACGCGCATGTCGAGGCGTCCGAAATCCTCGATGGTCGCCGTCATGTCAGCAGCGAGAGCACCAGCAGTGCCTCACCCACGTGATACGGAACGATGTTGACGATCCGTCCCATCGGCAGCGGCTTGACGAAACGGTTCCAGGCCAGGATCGCGTCCGAATAGAAGAAGAGAAGCGCGCCGGCCAGCGCGACCAGCGAGCCGGTGCCTCCCGCGCAGGCGACCATCACCACGAACACCGCCACGTACGCGAACACCGGCCACACCAGGCCTGGGTGTCCGGCGCGCAGGGCGCGGTGGATGGGCGGCAGGAAGACGGCCACCGAGACGAGCGTAATCACCGCCGCGACGGCCAGAAGTCCGACGTCGAGCTGTCGCGTCCTGAAGCCGGCGATGTACGCCACGTGCTCGAAGAGCGCCGCCACCAGGCCGGCCAGGAACATATCGCGCGGCAGCATCAGGAAGACGTCGCTGAGGAGTCCGAGCGCCAGGGCGGCGACGAACAAGGCGCGCTCGGTTTCACTCGCCGGCCGCAGCGTCAGGGCGGCCGCGATCAGACCGACCATGACGGCCGGCTTGATCACGTACTCGAGCCGGCGCCACGACATCCAGACGGCGGTCCAGTCGGCGAGCGCGGCCGCGGCGGTCACCCCCAGAAAGGCCGCCGCGGCGGCAGTCATCGTCCGGGCGAAGGGCGCCGGCGCCGGTGAGTGGCTGTCGGCTCGGTGAAGTAGCGCTGCAGGGTCGGCCCCACCCACTCCGCAACCTCGGCCGCCGGAGCGGAGGCAAGGGGCTCCACCTTCACCACGTAGCGGAGCATGGCGACGCCGATGAGCTGGCTCGCGGCCAGGCTCGCGCGCAGGCGCGGGTGGTCCAGCTCCAGGGCCTCGGCGACGCGGCCGAGGATCTCGCGCGTGGCGAAGTCGCGCATCCGAGTCGCGGCGCTCTCGCTGGCCACGATCGAACGCAGCATCGCGTGGAGGCGGGTCCCAGACGGGGAATCCCAGACGTCGACGAAGAAACGGGCGAGCCGGATGCCAAGCCCGTCGACTCCTGCGGCGAGCAGCGGCGGGAGGGCCGCGGCGGGGTCGAACGGCAGCTCGAGCGCGGCCTCGAAGACGCCGTCCTTGGAGTCGAAGTAGTGGAGGACGAGCCTGGGGTCGACCCTCGCCGCGGTCGCTATGCCGCGGATCGTCGCCCCCTCGTAGCCGTGTCTTCCGAACTGGGTGCGGGCGGCGGCGAGGATCTTGTCCCTCGTGCCGCCCGCCCCGGGCCGCCTACCGGTCCGCGCCAAGCACCGCTCCCTCGCCGCTGACCGTGCCCTCCCTGGCCGGCGACCGCCTGGACACCAGCTGGCCGACGACCATCAGGATCAGGCCGCCCAGCAGCCACAGGCTCAGCACGCCGAAGGGGGTGGCGATGCCCGCGTTGTCGAAGAAGAGCGCGCCGCGCACGGCGCTGTAGAGCTGGCCGGCCGGCATTCCCGGCGCGAGCCAGCGGTATGCGTCGGGCAGCAGCTGGCTGCCGATCGGGCCGCCCGAGCAGACGAGGTCGAGGAGGACCACGATCAGGGCCGACAGGGCGATGCCCGGCCGCCCGAGCACGGCCGCGGCGCCCGCCACGACGGCGCCGACGGCCGCCGAGCCAAGCGCCAGGAGCGCCATCGCCATCCAGATGCCGGAGCCGTAGTCACCGGCGATCCAGGTCGCCATGCCCATGGCGGCGGGGCCGGCGACGATCGCGAACAGGGCGACGATGCTGACCTTGGTCGGCAGCCCGATGCCTTTGCGCAAGCCGACAAGGGCCTGGGAGATCAAGGTCCCGATCAGGATCGCCAGGATGACGAAGAACAGGATCAGGCCGTGCGGGTCGCCGCTCGAGAAGGGATGCACGGTCTCCACCGGCAGCTGCTGGCCTTGCTGGGCCAACATCTGCGTGAAAACGCCAGTGATGACGCCGGTCACGCCATCGCCCGCGGCGCCGGCGACGATGAGCTTGGGTCCGCTGGACCCGATCACCAGCGCGCCGTCGATGTCGCGCGAATCGATGGCGGAGCGGGCCGCGTCCTCGCTGTCGTACGAGGTGACGTCGAAGGCCCCGCTTGCCGTCAGGCCGCTCACCATCTGCGACGGCGCGTTCACCACGCCGATGGGGATGTCGTGCGGGGCGGGGCTCTTGATCGCCGGCGCGATCAGGCCGATCAGGAACAACAGCGCCAAGAGGCCCGCCACCACCGGGGCGCCGTAGGTCTCCACTCGATGTCGCATGGCTGCCCTCCGAGAATTCATCGTTGGGCGAATTCTACATCCGGAGAATTCTGGGTGTCAAGAATCTGGCGCATGTGGCGTTAGTCGCGACTATCGCCGCTATTGCGGGCGCGAATGTGGTGTTAGTCGCGACTATCGTGGGGGTTGGGCGAGCGCTTCCATGAGCGATCGCAGCTGGGCCGTCTGCCAGTCCTGGAAGGTCGCGCCGGCCGGCGCCAGCGACTCGGTGATCTGCACCACCGGGATCCCCTTCGCGCGCGCCCGACCCACCACGTCCTGGACCTCCGGCGTCGAGTTCTGGGCGTTGTAGACCAGGACCTTGATCTGATTCTGGTCGATCTGCGCGATCATCACCGCCTTGTCGGCGGCACTGGGATCGGCGCCGCCGGCGACCGCGCTCATGTAGCCGGGCGGCGTGATGAGCTCGAGGCCCGTGTCCTGCGCGAGGTAGGTGAAGATGCTCTCGGTCGCCCCCACCTTGGTCCCGCCGTGCTTCTTGATCCCGTCAAGGGAATCGCGATAGTCCTTGAAGCCGCTGTCCCACAGGGTTTGGGCCGCGGCCGGATCTCCGAGATCGGTTCCCATGCGGTCGATCACCTTCTGGACGATGGTGGGCGAGTACCAGAGGTGAGGATTGCCTCCTGCCGCGACGCCTGCCAGCGCACCGACGTCGAGGACCTTGCGCCCGGGCACCGGATTCGCCTCGAGCAGCCTGGTCGCCCACGCGTCGTAGCCCGCCCCGTTCACGATCACGTAGCTCGCCTCCGCGAACAGGCGCGCGTCGTGCGGCGTCGGGTCGTAGTCGTGAGGGTCGGCCGCCGGGCCACGGACGATGCTGCTGACGTGCACGCGATCGCCACCGACCTGGGCGGCGATGCTGCCCCAGAAGTTCTCCGCGGCGACCACCTCGGTCTTGCCCGAGCCTGAGTGGGCGGGAGTGCCGCATGCCGCGAGCAGCAGCGCGGCGAGGGCGAGGGCGGCGAATCGGCGCCGCGCCAATGACGCGAGGTAGGCGGCGAAGGCGACCGCGGTGATGAGAAAGCTCGCCGGGTAGGGGAAGTAGTAGGCGACCACCAGTCCCGCCCACACGGCTGCGACTGCGATGAGAGCCGAAAGGGCCATGCCCAGATAGGGACGGGCGGTGAGGTTCTGGGCGGCGGCCGCGGGGGTGACGAGGAGGGCGAAGATCAAGAGCGCCCCCACCGCCTGCACCGCGACGGCGACCGTGACCGCAAGCAGGAGGAGAAAGATCGCGAGCAGGGCGCGCGAGGGCACGCCGCGCGCGATGGCGACGTCCGGGTCGACGCTGAGAAAGAGCAGGGGCCGCGCGACGAGGAGCAGTACCGCGCTGGCCGCCATCGAGGCGAGCGAGGCGCCCACGACCTGGAAGGGCTGCAGGCTGAGGATGGAACCGAACAGGACGCTCACGCCGAGGTTGCCGGACGCGCTCTGGGCCGTCGTGTAGATCGCCAGGAACAGCACGCCCACCCCCAGCACCCAGGCGAAGACCGTGCCGACGGCGACATCGCGGCCGCGGCCGCGGCCGCCCAGCGTGCCGATCGCCAGCGCCACCCCGATGCAGCTCGCGAACGCGCTCACGAGCACGTTGAGACCGGCGAGCACGCCGCCCAGGCTGCCCGTGAACGCGACATGGCCGAGGGCGTCGGCGGTGAAGACCTGGTTGCGCAGGACGACGAAATAGCCGACGAGCCCGGCCGCGATCGCGACCCAGCCTCCAGCAATAAACGCGTTGCGCATGAAGTCGAGCTCGAGGATGTTCACGCGGGCACCAGGACGCGAGCCGTCCGCGCCGCCGCGTAAGCGCCCAGGGCGAGCGTGGTCACAAGGAAGCCGACCGGCAGGTCAGTGAAGTACGCGAGCGCCAGCCCGGCCCAGGTCACCGCCACCGCGACGGCGACGCTGATCGCGACTCCCGCCACGGGTCGCGCCGTCACCTGCAGGGCTGCGGCGCCGGGCGCCACGAGGAGGGCGAAGACCAGCAGCGTGCCGACGATCTGGACGGTGACCGCCACTGAGATGGCCAGGATCAGGAGAAAGGCCATCGCCAGCGCCCGCACCGGCACTCCTCGCGCGTCCGCCACGTCGGGATCGACGGACGCGAAGACAAGGGGCCGCCCGATCGCGGCAAGGAACGCGAGGCCCGCGATGGCGACCGCGGCCGTCACCTGCACGTCCGCGTCGGTGATGCCGAGGATGGCGCCGAACAGAAAGGAGTAGATCAGCTGGGTGCCGCCGCCGTGGAGGCGCACGAACAGGAGGCCGAGGCCCAGCGCCAGGGCGAGGATCGATCCGATGGCCGCTGACTGAGTGCGGTCACCTGCATCGACGTCACGCCCGAGCCCGCCCACCGCCAGCGCACCGGCGGCACAGAAGACGAGGAGACCGAGCACCGGCGACACGTGCAGCAGCGCTCCCGCGGCCGCGCCCGGAAACCCGACCTGGGAAAGCATGTGAGCGGCGAAGCTCTGCCCGCGCAGCACCACGAAATAGCCGGCCGCGCCGGCGAGCAAGGCCACGAGCGTGCCCGCGGCGTAGGCGTTCTGCATGAAGTGAAAGTCGAGGAGGCCCCCCATCAGTGGTCGTGCGGGTGGTGGCTCACGGGCTCGTACTGACCGACGACCACGAGCCTGCCGTCGCTGGTCCGCAGGACCTCGACCGGCGTCCCGTACAGCCGCGTCAGGGTGTCGGTGCGGATCACCTCCTGGGGCGCGCCCGACAGCACGCGGCCGCCGGCTACGTAGACGACGCGGTCGACAAAGGGAAGGATCGGGTTGACGTCGTGCGCGACCAGCAGCACCGTGACCCCCTGCTCGCGGCAGATGCCGCGGATGAGCTCGGAGATCGCCTGCTGGTTGTTGAGGTCCAGGCTCTCCAGCGGTTCGTCGAGGACGAGCATGCGGGGGCCGCTGATGAGTGCCTGCGCGATCAGGATGCGCTGCTGCTCGCCGCCTGACAGCTCTCCGATCGGCCGGTGCCGGTAGGCGGACGCTCCGACCATCTGCAGCACCGCGTCGACCCTCCGTCCGTGCTCGGCCGAGGGCAGCGGCAGGCCCCAGCGGTCGCCGTCGAGGCCCAGGCGCACCAGGTCGCCGGCGCGGATGCGAAGGTCGGGGTCGAACCGGCGGCGCTGCGGGAGGTAGCCGACGGCGTCGGTGCCGCGCCGCACAGGCTTCCCGAAGAGCCGGATCGAGCCTTCGCTCAGCGGGACCACGCCGAGCAGCGCCTTGAGAAGGGTCGACTTGCCGGCGCCGTTGGGACCCAGGATGGCGACGAACTCAGAGGAGCCGACCCTGAGGTCGACCCCGCTCCAGACGGTGCGGCCGCCAAGCCTGACCGCGGCATTCGTGATCTCGAGAGCCAGCTCCTGCATAGGGCTTGCGCAAATGATATGCGCAAATTGCTTGCGCTATACTGCCAGCGTGCCAAGGCCCAGCCCGATCGCCGACGAGGTGCGCTGGCTCTTCGAGACCCAGGAGCGGCACG
>Ga0134128_10010324_pt1 | contig 11186 bp, 10 predicted proteins | sample KB31754_FD_96462 | JGI IMG/M metagenome (GOLD analysis project Ga0134128, IMG submission 96462) | Terrestrial soil microbial communities with excess Nitrogen fertilizer from Kellogg Biological Station, Michigan, USA - KB3-175-4 | ecosystem: Environmental > Terrestrial > Soil > Unclassified ...
CAACATCGTCTACGCCGAGTCGCAGGGCGGCGCGATGCAGCGTCTGGATCTGCGCACCGGCCGCAGCGTAAGCATTCGACCGCGTGGTGTGCCACGACGCGGTGGCGGCGGGCCGGGCGGTGGCCGGCAGGGTGCACAACCGGCGGCGTCGCCAGGTGCTTCACCGGCTGCTTCGCCGACTCCTGACACACAGGCACAGCTCGCTGCTTTCGCAGCGGCACAGGGATTTGGCGGCTTCGGCGGCGCGAACTTGCAGTCGAACGTTGTTCCAACGCCACCTGCGAGTGAAGTGTTTCGTTTCTACTGGAACACACCGATTCACCTTTCGCCGCACAATCCGCGCCTGGTCTATGCGGGCGGCAACAAGCTCTTCCGATCGTTGGACCGCGGCGACACGTGGACCGCGACCATCGATCTCACCAAACAGATCGATCGCAACACGCTTCCGATCATGGGCGTGCCGGGCAAAGATCCGATGGCTTCGAAGCACGACGGCTACACTGGTTACGGCTACATCGTGACAGTCGCTGAGTCGCCGAAACTGCCGGGCGTCATCTGGGTCGGTACTGACGACGGCAACGTTCAAGTCAGTAAAGACAACGGCGCGACGTGGACCAACGTTTCGAAGAACGTGCCGGGCATCGGCGAGACGTATCACATCTCGCGGGTCGAGCCTTCGCACTACGACGCGGGCACTTGCTATCTCGCCGTCGACGGGCATCGTCTCGACGATCTGAAGCCGTATTTGTTCGTCACGACTGATTACGGTGCGACGTGGAAGTCGATCGTCAACAACCTGCCGAAGTGGGGCACCGTCAACGTTGTTACCGAGGACGCGAAGAACAAGGACCTGCTTTTTGTCGGCACGGAATATGGTCTTTTCGTTTCGCTGAACGGCGGCGCCGAGTGGAAGCCGTTCATGTCGGGCATGCCAATAATGCGCGTCGACGATATTCTGGTCCACCCGCGCGATAATGATCTGATTGTCGGTACGCACGGTCGGGGCATTTACATTCTCGACGACATCAGCGCGCTACAGCAGATGACGCAAAAGGTGATGGATTCGACTGCCACGTTGTTCGACGTTAGGCCGGGAACGATCTGGCAGAACGACCCGCGGCTCGGACGATACTGGGGCGGTGCGAAGCTCTTCCGCGGCTCCAACCCGGCTCCGGGCACGGCGATCAGCTATTACCTGAAGTCTCCCGCGGACGGCGAGGTGAAGCTCACGATCTCCGATTACACGGCGAAGGTTGTGCGAAACATCGTGGGGACGAATGACGCTGGTCTAAACAGGATTCAGTGGAACCTGCGCGGCGATCCACCTCCGCGTCCGACCGGCTTTGGTGGTGGTGGCGGACAAGGTGGTGGAGGCGGCGGCGGCGGTGGTGGTGGTGGCGGCGGTGGCGGTTTCGGTAACTTCTTCAACCAGGGCTTGCCGCTCGAAGCCGGCACTTACAACTTGAAACTGACCGTCGGTGGCAAGGACTACACGACCAAGATCGTTATCGAAAACGATCCGGGTTTGTAATCCGTGTTATCCGTGGCTAAATAACTCTCGCAATCACGCATTTCAAGTAATAGGTCTCCGGTACGCCCACCAGTACCGGATGATCGCTTGCCTGTATTCTTTTCTCGACGATCTGAACTCGGCGGTGCGCGTCGATTGCCGCGTGGGCCACGATCTCGATGAACAACTCTTCCGACACGTGATACGAACACGTGCAAGTGATCAGCACGCCGCCCGGATTCAATAACTTCAACGCTCGTAGATTGATCTCCTTGTAACCTCGAATCGCGGCTTTCAGACTTGCGCGATTTTTTGCGAACGCCGGTGGGTCGAGCACGATCACGTCAAAACGGTCGCCCGCGGCTTCCATCTCACGCAGCACGTCGAACACGTTGGCCTCGACAAAATCGACATTCTCGATTTGATTGAGTCTCGCGTTTCTTTCCGCTGCAGCAACGGCGTCAGCAGAAATATCGATACCGATCACGTTGTCGCAGACCGAAGCGAGGTGGAGGGCAAACGCGCCGTTGAAGGTGAAGCAATCAAGCGCGCGACCTCTGTTTGTCGTTTGTGCGGCGGCGCGTGCGGCGAGGCGATTCTCGCGCTGGTCCAGAAACGATCCGGTCTTCTGTCCGCCCAGCGGCTCGACGACAAAACGCAATCCGTGTTGCAGAATCTCCAATTCGGCAGGCGCGTTGCCGTAGCCAGTGCGTGTGATCAGCGGTAGCCCTTCCAGCTCGCGTACACGCACATCATTGCGTTCAATCACTGCTTGAGCGTCAAACTCCTAGACGAGCAGCTCGGTCAACATCGACTTAACCGCATCAGTGCCCTGCGACAACGTTTGCATCACGAGCACGTCTGCATAAACGTCGACGATCAGCGACGGCAGCAGATCTCCTTCTGAATAAATCAGACGATAAGCATTCGTCTCCAGCGAGATATGCCGTCTGCTGCCAGCTTCGGTAATCCGGCGCCGCCACCACTCACGATCGATCTCTTCGTTGCTCTGCGTCAGAAATCGCAGCGCAATCTGCGACGCGTCGCTGAACAGAGCTTGTCCGACAAAGTTGCCGCGCTCGTCTTTTACGGTCACGACCGAGCCACCTTCAGCATCAATCGCAACCACGTCGCTGCGATAGATCCAGAGGTGTCCCTGCCGCACCCGATCCGCACCCTTCTTATTGACTCTCGCCGTGTTCATCCTCGATACTCTGCCACGAAATCATCGCAACATAAACACAGGCATGGGAGCACTACTAAGCGTGATGGCCATTGTGATCGTTTTCACGTGGCCGTATCAGAACGCCAGTTCGAAACCAGCAAACTCCTGGAGAACACTGGTGCCCGGACGAGCAACGCGTGCGGACGTCGAACGACTGCTTGGTAAGCCTCAGGGAATGGTTGCGTCGAGTCCATTGTACGAGCTCCCGGAAGAGAACGTGCTGTTCACCTATTCTCGTGGTAATTGTGATCCACAGGATGGTGGTTGGAATGTTCCGGCCGGTACAATCATTGAAATTGAGATCATTCCGCAGGGCAAGAGGCTGGTCGGAAAGGCTGGTTTCGACCTCAGCAAATATCGACGAACGGAAACCCAGCACCCTCCAGCGATCATCTACACGAATGTAGAAGAGGGGGTGACAATAACTGCGAGACTGTTCACTGATCCAGAGGACATCCTGCACATTAACCTCCGACCATCGGTCCGCGAATTAGAGTTTGCCTGCCCTGCCAAACCGGCGAATTAGCCTCCGGGTTTTCATCCACGAAGTTTATCCGCAGCCGCGCAATCCTGTATGCTTAGTCACGCATGGAAACGAAAACCGAGCCGCCGGTAGACTTCAACCCCTACAACACGCGCGAGATCGAATATGAAAAAGATCTCGGCGCGCCGGGGGAGTTTCCTTACACGCGCGGCATCTACCCGAACATGTATCGCGGGCGGCTCTGGACCATGCGCCAGTACGCCGGCTACGCCACCGCGGAAGAATCGAACGCTCGTTACAAATATCTCCTCGCACAGGGCACGACCGGCCTGTCAGTCGCATTCGATCTGCCGACGCAGATCGGTCTCGACTCGGACGATCCACTGGCACACGGCGAAGTCGGGAAAGTCGGCGTTGCTATCGACTCGCTCGAAGACATGGAGCGACTCTTCGCCGGCATTCCGCTCGATGAAGTCTCGACGTCGATGACGATCAATGCGACGGCTGCGATCCTGTTGTCGTTGTATCTCGCCGTCGCGCGCAAGCAGGGCGTGCCGTTGAATAAAGTTCGTGGCACCCTGCAAAACGACATTCTGAAAGAGTACATCGCGCGCGGCACTTACATTTATCCGCCCGCGCCGTCGCTGCGTCTGGTGACGGACATCTTCCGATTCTGCGCGCGCGAAGTGCCAAACTGGAACACGATCTCGATCAGCGGTTACCACATTCGCGAAGCCGGCTCTACTGCCGTGCAGGAAGTTGCGTTCACGCTTGCGGATGGGATTACTTATGTCGAAGCAGCGCTCGCCGCCGGTCTTGCGATCGACGACTTCGCGCCGCGTCTCTCGTTTTTCTTCAACGCACACAACAACCTGCTCGAGGAGATCGCGAAGTTTCGTGCGGCGCGACGTTTGTGGGCGCGCATCATGCGCGATCGTTTCAAAGCACGCGATCCACGCTCGTTGATGTTACGGTTTCATACGCAGACGGCGGGCTCGTCGCTGACCGCGCAGCAACCGGAAGTGAATGTAGTTCGCACTACGATCCAGGCGCTCGCCGCGGTGCTTGGTGGAACGCAATCGCTGCACACGAACTCGATGGACGAAGCGCTCGCGTTGCCGACTGAATCAGCAGCGCGTCTAGCACTGAGAACTCAGCAGGTAATTGCTTACGAGTCGGGTGTTGTAGACACGGCGGATCCACTCGGCGGCTCTTACGCGATCGAACATCTGACGGACGAGATTGAAGCGGGCGCGGTCGAGTATCTGAAAAAGATCGAAGCAATGGGAGGGATGCTGCGTGCTATTGAAATCGGATATGTGCAGCGCGAGATCCAGGAGGCGGCGTATCGTTATCAGAAGGCTGTCGAAGCACAGGAAGAGGTGGTGGTTGGTGTAAATCGGTTCCAGCTTGAAGAAGAGCCACCCGTGAACGTGCTGCGGATCGATCCGGCCCTGGAACAGGCGCAGGTCGAACGCGTGCGAGCATTGCGTGAGCGACGCGATAGGGAAGCCGTCACGGCCGCACTCAACAAACTCAAGCAGGCAGCGACGACTGACGAAAACCTGCTCCCGCGAATTCTTGAATGTGTCGAGTTGTATGCGACGGTTGGCGAGATCAGCAATACGCTACGGGAGATCTGGGGCGAGTATCGAGAGAGTTCGACTATTTAAATGAACGTGTTAACAAAAATTATTCTATTTGTTTTGATTGGCGGCGCCGCTGTCGCGCAGGAGCAGAAACCGTTATCGTGGAGTCGATACACGGTCAAAGATGAAGAGTTTTCGGTGCTGCTACCAACGCTCCCGGCGATGACGACGACCCAGGCGGTTCGCAAAGGTGATCACGAACGTCAGAGGCGACGGCAGTTGGAAACCTCTTTGGACGGTGTGCTCTACACGATTGATGTTTATCAGAACCCTCAACCAAGGCAGTCGTTGGACGAGTTTATCGCTGAAATGAGCGCAGACCTCAAATACGATCCGGCCAGTGAACGAGCCTTCACCGTCGATGGTTTTTCCGGTAAAGAGTACTCCGCAACAAATAACCCCAATCCTTTCATAGTGCGATTTATTGCTACTGAAAAACGGCTGTACCGCTTTATGGTGAGAGGACCGGGGGTCGAAAGACCGGCCGCGAAAGAATTTCTTTCTTCGATAAAGCTGGGCAAGAATACAGAGGCCGTTGAAGTCTCCGAGGGGCTGGGAATTCCTGTAGAGTCAGCTTTAGTTGACCCGGTCTATGCCGGAAAAGAAGTGGACGTAAAGGCTCGGATCTTGGATAGTCCACCACCTGATTTAAGTACGGACGCAAGCAATCGCGCCGCCGGAATCGTGATTCTCAGGGTTGTATTTGCAAAAACAGGTCGTGTGGAAAACATTACCGTCATCAGGGGTCTGCCTAACGGATTGACCGAAAAATGCATCGAAGCCGCGAAAAAGATCCGATTTAAACCAGCTATGAAAGACGGCCAGCCGGTGTCGATATGGATGCAATTGGAGTATGCGTTGCCGTCGTTTTAATTAGAGTATGAAGAGAGTTTTATTCCTGCTTTGTACGTTATTACTGGTCGCTGTTGATGCCCTGGCGCAGCCTGCAAACCAGCCGCAGCCTTGGAAGCGGTACACGATCAGGCGTGAAGAATTTTCAGTGATGTTGCCGGCGTATCCGGCTATGGCCAGCAGAAAAGTGATGGTGATGCAGCTCGCGAAGGAACGGCAACAACATACGCTCGGCGCCTATGCCGACGGCCTCGCGTTTACAGTTTTGTGTGTTGAGAACTCGAGCCCGCGCGAGTCGCTGGATGATTACCTCGAAAGGGAGATCTTCACACACGCGGGTTGGGAGCGTTCGAGTCAAAAAGAACTAAAGCTCAATGGTTTCAACGGCAGACAGTACATCTCGCCGAATAAGATCCCGGGCACGATGCAGATCTTCGCGACTCGTAATCACATCTGTCGTTTCCACGCGTTTGGCGCCACAGCAGACGATGCTCGAATCCAACAGTTTTTTTCGTCCTTGACATTGGGCGATAAGAATCAGGGCATCGAAGTGAAAGAAGGGAGCGGCGTTCAATCCAAAGCCGCAACTCAGGACAATGCCAATGCATTCACGATAAAAGAAGTCGACCGCCGACCTTTCGTGGCCTTTAGACCAGAACCCAGTTACACGGAAGAGGCGCGTCAAAACGCACTGAGCGGCTCTGTAGTCTTGAAAGCGATATTTACGGCTGATGGCGCCGTCACCAACATCAAGGTGGCGTCAGGCCTGCCTTACGGGCTCGAAGAGAAGGCGATCGAAGCCGCGAAGAAGATAAAGTTTATCCCCGCCATGAAAGACGGCAAGCTTGTCTCGACGTGGATGCAGCTCGAGTACAATTTCAACCTTTACTGACGACCGATGGCCACATTGAAGCGAATTGCGTTCTTGTCTTCTGCGTTATTGTTTTTATCAGTTGACGCGCTGGCGCAGTCTGTCGGAATGGCGCCGCCACCGGCTGCGTGGCAAAGGTATCGAGTTGTGGGGGAAGAGTTTTCCATTGCCTTGCCGACCCTTCCGGCCATGACTACCTATATTCAATCTCGAGAAGGCACGCAAGAAGCGCGAACGCAGCGATATCTGGGTGTCTATGCTGATGGCGTGGTGTACACGATCTATTGTGACGACAATGAGCCACAGGATGCGGTTAAGAAATCCAGTAAACGGCTGCTGCCCATGCAGGGATGGGAACCCTCTTCTGAACAGGATGTGAGTCGTGACGGTGCGATTGGTAAACAGTTCACGTCTTCAAATCCGCTGGGAGGTGTGCTCCAGGTCCTGGCCACTAAGAAGCACTTCTATCGGATTCAGGCTTACGGTGCGACAGCAGCGGATCCGAGAGTGCAACACTATTTCTCCTCATTGACGATTGGAAAGAATCCTGACGGTATCGAGGTTACTGACGGACCAGGAACGCCGTTTGAACCCGTTGACGGATCTGTTCAGATTCCGACTGACAGTGTATTCACCAGTAATCAGGTCGACCGGAAGTTCGTGCTGCTGATGAAGACCGAGCCGATGTATACGGAAGAGGCGCGGCAACACCGGACTACCGGGCCGGTTATATTGAAGACCGTGTTTTCTGCCAATGGCAGCGTCGTGAATATCCAGGTCATATCGGGTTTGCCGAATGGGTTAACGGAGCAGGCCATTGAATCCATAAAGAGGATTAAGTTCATACCCGCAGCTAAGGACGGCAAGCTTGTCTCTGTGTGGACGCAGCTCGAATTCAACTTCAATCTCTACTGACGACCGATGGCCCACCTGCTCGAAGTTCGAAATCTCCAGACACACTTTCCCACACGCGCGCGGCTCGTGCGTGCGGTTGATGGGGTGAGTTTTCATCTCGATCGTGGCGAGTTGCTGGGGCTCGTTGGTGAGTCGGGTTGTGGGAAGTCGATGACTGCGCTTTCCCTCATGCGACTCATCGCACCGCCGGGAAAGATCGTAAACGGCGAGATACTCTTCGACGGCAAGGATCTACTCAAACTTTCCGAGTCCGAAATGCGCGAGATGCGCGGCGACGATATCGCGATGATCTTTCAGGATCCGATGACGTCGCTAAATCCGGTTTTTACCGTCGGCGAACAGATTGCCGAAGCGCTGCGACTACACCGCAAGCTCTCGCGCAAAGAAGCACGACAGGCGACGATCGAGGCGATGCGTGAAGTCGCGATTCCGGATCCCGCGCGTCGCGTCGATGATTATCCACACCAACTTTCCGGTGGCATGCGACAACGCGTGATGATCGCGATGGCGCTGGCCTGCAATCCGAAACTTCTGATCGCCGACGAGCCCACGACGGCGTTGGACGTTACGATCCAGGCGCAGATACTCGAGCTACTCGACGATTTACGAAAGCAGCGTGAGCTGGCCGTGCTTTTGATCACTCACGATCTCGGTGTTGTGGCTGAAGTCGCTGATCGAGTCGCGGTAATGTACACGGGGAGAATCGTGGAAGAGTCGCCGGTTGAGGAGTTGTTTGCGCGGCCGAAGCATCCATACACGGAAGGCCTGCTGCGTTCTGTTCCAAAGCTTACCGCCACACAGGTAATAAAAAACGAACGGCTCGAGACAATCGAAGGCGTAGTGCCGCGACCGACGGATTTGCCGCCCGGTTGTCACTTCGCGCCGCGCTGCCCGCATCGTATGCCTCGTTGCACAGCGGAAGAGATTCCGTTGTATCAACTCGACGGCGACGTAGAAGTCCGTTGCGTGCTTTACGATCTTGCGGCTGCAGTCGCGGCCGATCACACGGAGGTTCATGAGCGCCCGAGTTGAAATAGATCAAGCTAATGTTTCAGTACCAGCGGCGGAAACACGCGAAACGCTCGTCAGCGTTAGCGGGCTCGTCAAACACTTTCCCGTCGAAGGATCAACCGACGTGGTGCGCGCGGTTGATGGTGTGTCGTTTGAGATCATTGCTGGAGAGACGCTCGGCCTCGTCGGCGAATCGGGCTGCGGCAAGTCGACAGTCGGACGTTGCCTGCTTCGTTTGATCGAGCCGACTGCCGGTCACATCTATTTCGAAGGACGAGACGTTCTCGCGCTCAACAAGAAAGAGTTGCGTGGGATTCGTCGTGAGATGCAGATCATCTTTCAGGATCCTTATGCGTCACTAAATCCGCGCATGAAAGTTGGCGACATAGTTGGCGAGCCGCTCGTCATTCACAACCAGGGCACGAAGAGTGAGCGGCGCGATCGCGTGGCCGCTTTGCTGCGAAGAGTCGGGCTCGATCCTGATTACATGAATCGTTACGCGCACGAGTTCTCGGGCGGGCAGCGACAGCGACTCGGCGTGGCGCGATCGCTGGCGTTGAATCCGAAGCTGATTGTTGCTGATGAGCCGGTGTCGGCGCTCGATGTTTCAGTGCAGGCGCAGGTCGTCAACCTGCTACAGGAGTTACAGGAAGAGTTTAAGCTGACTTACCTGTTTATCTCGCACGGGCTCGCTGTGGTCGAGCATATCTCGACGCGCGTGGCCGTGATGTACCTGGGCCGCATTGTTGAAATAGCTGATGCGGCGGAATTGTATGCGCAGCCGCTGCACCCGTACACGCAGGCGCTGCTGTCTGCGATTCCGATTCCGGATCCGACGCAGAAGCGAAAGCGCATCGTGTTGGAAGGTGATGTGCCGACGCCGATCAATCCGCCGTCAGGATGCCGGTTTCGGACGCGTTGTCCGCTCGCGATTGAAGAGTGTGCGCGTATCGATCCGGAATTGCGTGAGGTGTCGCCGGGCCATCACGTGGCGTGCATTCGTGTCCCTGGTTGGGGCCGCGAAGAGGAACGAAAAGAGTAACCACAAAAGGCGCAAAAATCAGATAACGAAACCTTAGTTGTCGTTGTGCCGTATCTAGCGACCGTTTACTATAGGGCGAACAGTTTTCTCACCCGTCAATTCTTCCTGGGAGGAAATTATGAGCGATCCGATAGCGCCGCCGAGTGCGTCTGCGACTGGCGCAGAAATGTCAACGGCGGAAACCCTGACTGGCATCTTCTTTGAGCCGTCAAGAACGTTCGAGGCCCTGCGTTCGAGGCCTCGCTTTCTCGTAGCTGGTCTTCTCCTGTTGATCCTGGCCTGCCTGGTAACCGTCCTGCTGTACACGCGAGTTGATATGGGCCAGTACATTCGCGACCGGATAGACCGTTCACCGCAGGCGGCGCAACTCAGCGACGCGCAGAAGGACCTGCAGGTCAAGATGGGAAAGAATCTCGGCATGCTGGCTATCCCGGTGTCGGTGCCGATTATCTTTGCGGGTGGTGCGGCCCTGTACCTACTTGGAGTGCTGGCGTTTGGAGGATCGATCTCTTACAAGAAGGCACTGGCGGTTTGGATTTACTCGTCGGTACCACCGTCGGTGCTGGGAGCGCTGATCGCGATTCTCGTTCTGTTCCTGAAATCACCCGATTCAATCGATCCCGAGCACATGGTGGCGACAAATCCCGCGGTTCTGCTGGGCGAGGACTCGTCGAAGATTCTCGTCGCGGTCTTAAGCCAGTTTGATCTGCTCAGATTTTACGGAATGTTCCTGGCGGCGTTAGGTCTGCGAAAAGTCGCGAAGATTTCATCCGGTCAGGCGTGGGGAGTTGTGATCGCGTTGTGGGCCATCGGAGCCTTGCTCAGAATTGCATCCGCAGCCATCTTCGGCCGCTAAAAAGAACAAAATAAGTTTAGCCACAAAAAGGCACAAAAAGCACAAAAGAAGAATTTGTTTTCTTTTGTGCTTTTTGTGCCTTTTTGTGGCTAACCGTCACTCGTAGCGCAGTGATTCGATTGGATCGAGGCGAGCCGCTTTCCATGCGGGCCAGAGGCCGAAGATCAGGCCGATGCCGACGCTGGCAGCGAAGCCTCCGATCGGCGCCCAGAGTGGTACATAAGATGGGAGCAACAGACGCAGTAACAGCGTCAGTCCCCAACCGATCGAGAGTCCGACAATTCCACCGAGGCCCGTGAGTGTCGCGGCTTCGATCAGGAATTGCCACATGATGTCGCTGCGTTTCGCGCCGATTGCTTTGCGCACGCCGATCTCGCGCGTGCGCTCAGTGACGGACACGAGCATGATGTTCATCACGCCGATACCACCCACCATCAAACCGACAGAAGAGATCCCCACCATCGCGATGGCGAGGCCGGCAGTGATCGAACGAAAGTTATCGAGAATGCTTTCCGAAGTCTCCATGCCGAAGTTGTCGTTTGCGGAAAACCCCACCTGACGGCGTACGCGCAGCGTATCGCGCACCTGGTCCTTGGCTTCGTCCATCATGCCGGGACGAGCGACGGCGAGAATATAGATGTCGTCAGCGTTTGGTTTTAGTTTTTGGGCCACGGTGAACGGCACGTAGATCACGTTGTTTTGATCGTCACTGCCGCCGCCGATCAGAAACTGTTCGCGTTTCTCCAACACGCCTACAACACGAAATTCCTG
>Ga0134128_10010325_pt1 | contig 11185 bp, 9 predicted proteins | sample KB31754_FD_96462 | JGI IMG/M metagenome (GOLD analysis project Ga0134128, IMG submission 96462) | Terrestrial soil microbial communities with excess Nitrogen fertilizer from Kellogg Biological Station, Michigan, USA - KB3-175-4 | ecosystem: Environmental > Terrestrial > Soil > Unclassified ...
AAGGTGGAACCAACGGGTGGAAAGAAAGGAAAGGATGTTGCCATCAGATTTCGATGAGTACCTTGCAAGAAGAAGATACTTATCTTCAAGGTGTGGTTCCAGAAACCATCATAGAGGCCAAAACCAAGAATCATCAAGGTGAGATAGACCCCGTACGCCCAAAGCAGAGGCCGACCTGGTTTTCGTGCCCATTGCCAGATCAGAAAAGCGCTCCAGGCAATCGCCAGGCCGAGAGTCGCATACCCGATCACCTCGACCAGGCCGTCGAACCACGCTGACCAGTCTTGGTCAAGATGCCCCTGGACACGAATTGCATAGGTGTGCATCGTTCTTCCTCTGGCTGCGAGTTGCTCCTTCATGAGCACTGTCCTCAGTATGCAACTCAACCAGGGGAGGTGACCTGTATCGAAGGATGTGTTGTGGGGTTGATTCTCGCCAGATGCATCAGCACACACGCGCGAGAGCTATGGGAGAAGCGTAAACTGTCCTGTGTGACGAGGGAGGCCGATGGAATGGAAAAAGAAAGGCGATGGGTTTGGCTTAGAGTATGGGCAACGCCTGGGAGCAAGCGATTGCCTGAGCGCGGCTCCTCACGCCCAGTTTGCCGTAGATGCTGTTGAGGTGCCGCTTTACCGTGCCAACGGTGATGATGAGCTCCCCCGCGATCTCGGCATTGGACAGACCCGTTACCAGGAGCCGGAAGACCGCGAGTTCGCGCTCGGTGAGTGGCTCGACGAATGGAAAGGGGCGCGAGAGAGCCGTTGGCTGCGTATTGCAAGCCGAGAGGAGGGTCGCGACGTAGTCAGGAGCGCTGCCGCGTGCGTGTGCTTGATGCAGCAACGCTACCATGGATTCCCCCTCATCGACGAACACACGGATGTACCCCTCCTGCTCAGCGAGTACGAGGGCTCGTTCGAGAACAGTCTGGGCTTGTATTTTGTGCGCCGAACTCGCAAACAAGGCGAGCGCCTGGAGCACCAGGATTTCCAGGACACTGTCCATACGCGCTGATCTTTCGGCATCCGCTTGCAGTCGCTCCAGGAGTCGCAGCACCTCCGAAAGTTCCGTCCCTCTCGGATCAAGACGCCCCTGAGCGATGCGCACGCGAGCAAAGGTCAGGTATTCTTGCTCATACGAATAGGAAAGCTTGTCCGAGGCCGAGATGCCGCTGATTTCCACCCAGTGCGCGGCCTCCGCCACATTCCCCTGCATTACAGCGAGCCGGGCGCGAATTGCCCTGGCTCTGGAAAGGATAGCGGGTGCAAACTGGCGAGTTTCGGCCAGCCTCGCAAACTCCTCCACGAGAGCGAGAGCGTGGGTGTGATTGCCGCGTGCGTGGTAGAGGCGCGCCAGGGTCGCGTAGCCGCGCGTGATGGTCTCGGCTGTCAGTGTGACTGCTCCCTGCGACGCTCCTCGCCCTTGCTCTAAGAGACGTTCAGCCGTCTCAAGATCGTTCCTTTCATAGGCAAGTTCCCCCAGTCCAAAGCTGGCAGAGGGAGAAATGAGCGCACTCTCGTACTCTCCTGAGAGTTGCGCCAACTGCTTATAGATCGCTGCTGCCTGCCGTAAACGCCCCTGGAGTTGCAACAGGCGAGCGTGCAGCAGGATACTGGTCAGTCGCATAAACAACTCCATCGCAGACAGATCGTTTCCGGTGGCGAGTGCAGAGCCAGGCCGAGCGACAAATTGATCTCCAATACGGCTGACCTCTCCACTGAGCAGCGCGCGGTGGGTCGCAATCACATGAGCACCCTCTCGCACTTCCGGGGGGCAAGAGGCAAGGTGATCTGATGCCTGTTCTGCCAGCGCGACGCTGCGCTCCAGATCTCCCTGGAAGAAGAGGATGTAGGCTTGCAGGGCAGCGATATGGTGCAGGAAGGCCCGCGCCTCACGCTCCTCAGTGATAAAAGAGGCCGCTTGCTCGGCCACCTGGAGGCGCAGGAAAGCCTCCGGCAGTTGACCCGTAAGCATCAGCAGCAGAGCCTGAGACAAACACAGACTTGGATGCTTCTGGATGAGTTCCTCTGGAAAGGCACGGAGCCAGTGGAGTACTGTGTGCGCCTGACCATGAAGGATCAGGGCGTGCCGGTGCGCTTCAATCAGACAAGTCGTGCGTTCGAGATCGGGAGTAAGAATGGCATGATGGATCGCTTCAAGGACCAGGGTGTGCTCCTCATACCAACAACTGGCACGCCGATGCAGTTCAGGAAGCAGATCTGGTAGAGCCTCTTGCAGGCGACTGCGTAGCAGATCAGCGAAGAGATGATGGTAGCGATACCACCCTCGCACCTCGTCGAGGGCGATCACAAATAGGTTGGCCCGTTCCAGGGTTTCCAGCATTGCCTGGCTTCCAGGCTCTCCTGTGACTGCCTCACACAGTGAGCCGGAGAGACGCGAAAGCACACTCGTCTGAAGCAAAAACGTTTGCACCGAGGCGCTCTGGTGGGAAAGCACCTCCTCGGAAAGGTAATCGAGTACGAAGCGATGACTGCCACTGAAGGTGGCAAGCACGCTTGCCACATCGGTTCTGCCCTGGAGGGAGAGGGCAGCCAGTTGCAGGCCAGCAATCCAGCCCTCCGTCCGGCTCTGTAAGGTCGTCACCTCTTCTTGCGATAAATGCAGCCCCATCACCTCTGTGAGAAACGCGTCGGTCAAAGCTACTCCGAAGCGTAAATCGGCAGCACGCAGTTCGCTCAGGTGTCCATACGCCCGCAAGCGTGCCAGGGGTAGTGGGGGATCGCTGCGCGTCGCGACGAGCAGATGCATCTGGGGCGGCAGATGCTCCAACAGATGCGCAAGGGCATGATGAATGGGTGCGGCAGTAATGACGTGATAATCATCGAGCACGAGCACGAAGTTCTCTCCACGCCAAGCAAGCAGGTCGTTGGAAAGCTCTGTCAGCACGGTTGCCAGTGACGCCTGTTGTGGGAGGCTGAGGAGTGCATGCGCGCGCGTGCCGAAATGGGAATCAAGCGTTTGCAAGGCGGCAATCAGGTAGGTGAGGAAGCGAAGAGGCTCATTGTCTTCTGGCTCAAGCGAGAGCCAGGCGACGGGCACGCGAGTGGAGGCGGCCCACTGGGCCAGCAGCGTCGTTTTGCCGTATCCGGCAGGGGCGCAGAGAAGCGTGAGCATGCCCGCGACTCCCTGCTGAAGTCGCTCGATGAGACGAAAACGGGGTACCAACTGCGCACGAAGACGGGGCACATGCAGTTTGATGGCGAGCAGAAGGTTGTGCGCGTCGTGGTGGGCGCCGTGGAAAGCATGCAACGCGGTGCCAATGTGGTTGGTCGAACGCCTCACAGAGGACGGTTGAGGACTCTCCTCCTCTCTCGATCTGCCCTCGACTGCTGAAAGTGGTCGAGAGTTGGTGTCTTGCACCTGACCGCGCTCCTGCGAGAGACCCGAGGCTTCGGGCTCCTCCCCAGAAGAGGGAACCGTGAGGTGAAAAGCTACCTTCTCCAGGTGAGCAGGGGTCAGATCAGCGGTCCGGCCCAGATAGCGTTTGAGCATCTTGTCCCCATGCCGACGATAGGCATACCAATACGTCCCTGCACCTCCTCTGGTTTCCTGGCGGACAGTGAGTTGGCCGAGCTTGCCAGTAAAGGTGAAGGATGGGATGCTCCTCAACCAGGAGAACCATTCTGGACTGCCCACAAGATCAGGGAGGGTGTGCTCGTGGTTGTCAGCAGAACGCACCGCATAGATTCCCTGCTCGTCAACCCAACGGAGATGGTAGCGTGCAGCCTTTGGCATACTTGTACTCTTCCTCCTGCTCGTCTTTTGCTACCCAATCGCTCATCTGGATGAAGTATACCGTTTGGGTAGCAAAAACACAAGAGAAAAGAAGGGCCAACCTGACGAACTCATCAGATTTCTATCAATTACAGTTAATACGTATGTAATTCCTTTTGACCGTCTTCAATTTATTGACTTTGCCCTCAGTGATCCCCTGGCTACAGGGGAGGCGTAGTGCCTCTTTCACCGCATCATAATCACGCTCAATCCCAGCGACGAAACTCTTGAGTTCAGGGATAGCACTCTTGTTCGCCTGCTCCATCCACGAACGCAATTGCTGGTATTTGCGCTCCCGCACCAGATCCAGAAACTCGTGCAGAAGAGTCTGGATGACTCGCGCTTCCGGTGAGGTCTGCAAGAGTTGATCGAGTTGGGCCTGTTCCTCCTGGTCAAGATCCTTACGCTGCTTCGTCAACAGCCAGCGTAAGGATCGTGGAGAAACGGCCTGTGTCCGCTCTTTGCGTGAGGCAGGTTTGGAGCCATCCGCTGTTGATGTGTGCAGATAAGCGATATAGGCCCGTATATTGGTCTTCCCTCCTGAAAAGCCCATTTCAGCAATCTCACGATGGATCTGATCTGCATTTCGACATCCCTGGCTCAAACGAGTGAGAATGTAATCCTCATACCGATCCAGTTTACTTGCCCTCAGAGGGCGAGGCGTAGGCAGAGGCGGCTCCGGTGGCTGCTGAAAGTATTTCCTCACCGTACTACGAGCCAAGCTCAGTTCTTCGCTGATTCTACACAGACTCAACCCGCCTTCATGCAACTTCTGAATCTGCTGGTAGAGTTTCCATTTGCGCAAGAGCCGAGTCTGCGTTCGACCTTGCTGTGTTGGAGTTGCTGAGTATGTCGTCAAAGGTCGCTCTGGTGTGGGCCTGACTCCAGTTCTCTTTGAAAGATGAGCACGAGAACGGATGAGAAAGGCTTCAACTGCCTCTTCCAGGTTTTTATGAAGTAGGCCGCCAGCGAGGTACTGATTCACATCAGCCCTTTTCCAACGGCCCTTCCCAAACCCGCCGGGCCACTTTCATGGCAACAGGCTTTCCAGTTTCCAGAAGCCTCTGGGGATTGTTCATCAGCGCATCACGCGCCAACATCCCCTCTTCTCCTGTACTCCCTGCCACCCTTTCCCCTGTACGTCGTTTTCCGACGCTCCAAGGCGGGTCGTGACTCCCGCGAGTGCTACGGTGGCTCTGTACTCCTTCTGCTCGCACAGGGAGGAGTATCCCGCATTCTCACGTATTCGACGTATCTAGCGCGCTTTAGGTGCCCTTTCGTCTCCTTGAATGGGATCATTTCCCATCGCTTCCCGCATGAGAGCGTTCCACTGGTCTGCTCAACCCCAGTGTAGACGCGGGAACATCGCAACAGGCGTTATCTACAACGACGGGTGTGGCTGACACCGCTGGAGAGCTAGGTTCGGCAATTCAGCTTCACCATGACGTGCGGGGCAATCGGGCCTTGCCGTAAACGCCTTCAGACAAGCCTGGCTTTGTGGCATGCTACTTTTCCCTTAAGGTTTCCCGCCAGGTAAGCCACCGCGTCGGGTAAGAGGCCGGGTCTTAGTCGCACCAAGAACACCAACCCCTCCCCGCCGAACCGTGCTGGCAATTTTCATTGCACACGGCTCTCCAAGAGTCTCTACGTTGCTTTTCTAGCGAGGAATGTATGCTAAGTCCGATAGTTTGAGGCTATCGTATTTTCGGTAGTGACTCTAGAAGGGGGTGATAGAATAGAGGGCAGGAGGGAAAAGATGAAACCAAGAGAAAAGAAAGAACCGAGTGATTTGCCCACCTGCCCTAATCCCCAGTGTTCGCAGTCGCGCGTGGTCCGGAATGGAAGCCATCGAGGACGACAACGATATGTCTGTCGCACCTGCCACACGTACTTTGGGCAAACGCAAGAGACACCGATGTATGGATTGAAAACGCCGGCAGGAGAGGTGGCCAGAGCGCTCTTGATCCTCATGCGACGGGGGAGCTTGCGTGGAGCTGAAGAGATCACCGGGCACAAATACGAAACGATTGGGGGGTGGCTACGGCGGGCGGCAGCGCATGCAGAGGCCCTGACCCAGGTGCTGGCTAACGATCTGCATCTGAGCGAGGTGGAAATCGATGAGTTCTGGTCGTTCGTGCAAAAAAAAACGGCATCCCCCAAGAAGCCGATGGGGGAGAGCGTTGGGGATGCCTGGTGATTGACCGACAGAGTCGTTTTGTCGTGGCGTGTGCCACCGGCCCGCTTTCTCAGGACGAGGGATTGCTGAAAAAGGCGATCACCATTGCCGTTGAGCGAACCCACCATCGCCCCCTGGACTGGTTGAGCGATGGCTGGCATGGCTATCGGGCGATCCTCAGGCGAGCCTACCGAGTGCCTTTACCACGCGAGGGCCGCCGGGGACGTCGCCGCTGGGTCGTGGCGCCAACCGTGAGTTTGACCCAAAGCATCAAGTATCGTGATGCACGGGGACGGCTGCTCTCCGTTGAGGTCCGTACCACCGTGGGAACCAGTTGCCTGCCCCCCGGAACCGTCCATTTGGAACGCTTCAACGGGGTCTTGCGTGATCGGCTCAATGCTCTCACCCGCAAAACCCACGCGTTTGCCAAACGGGATGAGACCTGAGATGCTTTGGTCCATCTCCAACTTTTTGACCATCATTTCCATCATGCTCATCCGGCCCTCCGACGTGCAATCAGCGGCAAGAGGCAGCGCTATGAGCGCCGCTCTCCTGCCATGGCCTTAGAACTCACCGATCATCTCTGGTCGTTTGAAGAGCTGTTAACCACTCCCCTCCCTATCACTCCTTAAAGGAGTCACTACCAAAAATTCACTCTAGCTATGAATTTTTGTCTTTATAGGTTTAGTTGGCAGTGATAATCAAAGGGACGCAATATATGTATATTGTGTCCCTTTAAAATAATTTTAAGGGTATCTAATTCATTTGGCTTATTAAAAGAGCTGCTGAGTAATTTCTGTATCAGAATTTTGAGGAAATGTAAATTTGACATTTTTGAGCGTTGGTTCACCATTACGTTTTCTGCGTTCTGATGCAGGTTGATTAGGGAAAATTTTCTTTTCTGTTTCGAGTTTTCTTAAAATATCTTTATAGTTTTTTTCAATATAGGGGGTTCCAATGTTATGTTTTTCAAAAATCTCTTCTAGAGTCACTGTACATCCTGAAAATTTGGTGAGTAGCATATTTCCAAGATCATCTAATGGCTGGGTCATTGCAAAGAGCAATGGTTGTCGTTCATCGGCAGGGCTATATTCAAATGTAGCTACTCCTTGCGTATTTCTAGAGCTTTCTTTGGCCATGATTTCCTTCATGATTTTGTAGCCTATAGGACTTTTGCTAACGAAAATGAGGTGGTGAGTCGTTCTAGTTCCATTATCATTTCTAAAACCAAAGGGCAGTACATAATTTCCTCCTAGCTCTTTTAATGCTTCAGCAAGCTCTTCCACTATGGTTAATTCTTTATCTCTTGGCTTAAGCGTTTCGATACGATTGCGGAGATTATTAGCTCTAGTTTCACCGAAGAGAGCATCCATATGTGATTTCACTAGGGGATTGGATAATCCCATTTTAATGCGGTTATAGTTAAAGAAAAAATGCAATCGCATCCCCAATTTTTGAGGACGGAATTAATGAGCCTCAGAGACAAACCTTTGTATCCCCAGGGATCCACAAAAAAAAAGGTGGGAATCAACTGAATCTGATTGAACATTTTGACAATTTCTGATCCTACTTCGTGATTGTGAACTACAGGTTTATACTTAAGTGTTTCGATGCATTGGAGAGAGTTTATTTCGTTTTCTAAAGTATGAGAGTTATTTTCATCTGCGTCATTAAAAACTGTAACCAGCATTTTACGCATATCAGGATCTTGAATAGCTGTTTCAAGAATTAGGAGAGGAGTAGACTTTGCACCGTCTTTATAGCGCCCAGGTCCGGCGAAGAGATCAATATAGGCAATTTTGCTAGAGCGTGCTCTAGGCATAATAATCTTAGCCCAAGACCAAAAATACTTAGATATTATAGCGGCTTTAACTGCTGACTGGTCCGTCTGCTCTGTAAAAAACTGCTCGTTACCCATTGTCTTCTTTCCTTCAAATACTTTCAGTATATCTTCGTGTCGTATTCTAAGAATTTACGCCAATATATCTATTTTAGTATTTAAATTATTTCAAGTCAATGGTTGATTTATTCTAGTATTTTATAGTGATTAACAAATACCGGCTTGTAAAGGGAAAACTGGTATGAATTTGCTTTTTCATGATGAGTTTGTTGCTTGTTTCAAAATATATAAGTGTATTCGCTTATCTTGACAAAATGGATATTAAAAGTTATAGTACCTATGTTCTATTGTGCGTTTCTCTTTTCAGTAAGTTTTATTCAGGAAAATAAGCATAGGTTACTATTAAGTTGATTCTTGCGTTTTTATGCTTTGAGAAGTTCTTTTTGGAGGTATAAGATGAGTGATAAGTCTGCAATTGAGTGGACTGATGCAACTTGGAATCCTGTCACAGGTTGTACACAAGTTAGTCCAGGATGTGACCATTGCTATGCTCTTACTTTTGCGGAGCGTTTTCGAGGTGTAGCAAACCATCCTTATGAGCAGGGTTTTGACCTTAGACTTTGGCCTGAAAGGTTAGAGTTGCCGTTAAAGTGGAAGAAGCCTCGAATGATTTTCACAAATTCGATGTCAGACTTATTCCATAAAGATATTCCAGATGAATATATTCATAAGGTTTTCAACACTATGGTCAAAGCTGACTGGCATATTTTTCAAGTGTTAACAAAGCGTACTCCACGTCTTGCTCGGATGGCTTCATCATTGCCTTGGGCACCTAATATTTGGATTGGAACATCTATAGAACTTGATCGTTATTGTTGGAGAGCTGATCAACTTCGTAAGGTTCCAGCGTCTATTAGGTTCATTAGTGCTGAACCTCTATTAGGTCCGTTAACTAATCTTAATCTTGAGGGGATAAACTGGCTTATTTCAGGAGGAGAAAGTGGGTTTGGGCATCGGTTATGCGATCCTGATTGGGTGAGAGACTTACGAGATCGTTGCCAAATTGCTGAAGTTGCATTCTTTCATAAACAATGGGGAGGGCGTACTCCTAAAGCAGGTGGGCGTTTACTTGATGGTGAGGTTTGGAATGAGTTTCCGCAATTACCTACACTTATGAAAAAAGAAGTTCTGTTATAAAAGACAACTGACTAAAATAGGTATAGCTAGAGATGGCTGTACCTATTTTAGAAGATATACAAGCGTTATTTTCTGTATTTATTTGCATTGGGTTGTGACGAGATTGGACGTTTTTGCTCTTAGATAAGGGTTTTGCTCCCTTCTTCCAATTTTTGCTAGGTGTGCCTTTCTCGTCAACAGCATAAAGCGAGGCAGAGAGCCAATTCTCAGTGACTCCCTGCCTCGTTATTGGTAGTCGGGGTGAGAGGATTTGAACTTCTCTAGGGGCTATTTGGGTGTTTGCCTGTGTGGCCGGTTTGTGGGCTTGTTGTGTATTGCGGAACCGTATTTTCGTCCAATCTTGTCTAACTGATTCGATGAGTGTGAAAGCTGTCTGCTAGCACTTTTGCTAACATTTTCGCTATCGTATTTGTGCTCGGCCTGGTGCTTGACTGGTGACGCGTCTGGAGATATATTTGGATTGTGAGATGTGGCGGGGTTTTTGCCTTAGTTGGTGCAAGGAGGTTTGTTGATGCAGGAGCTTTTGAATGCGCGGAAGGTTGTTGAGTGTCTTACTCGTTTGGGGGAGCTGCTGGTGGAGTTGGAGGTTCAGTCGGTGGTGCGGATATTGATTATTGGCGGGGCGTACATGATTACCCAGATTCAGAATCGAGCTACAACGATGGACATTGATGTGTTGGTGTATCTCGAACGTGGTACTGAGGATTATCGGAAATTGTTGATTGCGGTAAGTTATGTTGCGGTAGAAAAGCATGTGGATTATCATTGGTTGAGTGATGGAATTGGGGATCTGATGAAGGCGGCGGCGGTGGGTCAGGTGCCGGAGGGTAAGCTCTGGTTAAAGCATGGATTACTGGAGGCGTACATTCCTGAACCTCGATATATACTTGCATTGAAACTGTTGGCTGGTGGCCGGACAAAGGATATTGGGGACGTTCAGACATTTTTTCAAATGTTTGGAATTAAGAACCGGAAGCAGGCAGAGAAGTTGCTGAGAAAGTACTTCAGTAGGCAAGCTCTTGAGGTCTATGCTCCTGAAATTGAAGAATCCTTCAGGGTTTTTTTGAGCTAGATTCTGGATTTCTGGCGTCATTTTCTCTATAATGGGAAAGAAGGGAGGTGGCTATGTTTCTCGGCCATTATCAAACGATGAAATTGTCTTTTGAGCAGATTTGCCAGAGGGAGACTCCTTGGGTTGCGCTGGGCAATTTTATGAATGATTGGTATGCGTACCATTTTGAGGAACGGGAAAAGCTTGTCATCGATCCTCTTCCTGAGAAGTATCCTCAAGAGTTTCAGCAATGGGCTGCTTTCTGCGCGGCGTCGGTCTATTGGTTCTGTTCGACATATGAGGTGCTTTGTCCCTCCTGGGTAGATGACCCGCGTTATGTGCTCCCTGAGCCGTGGTATATGGATTATCGGCCTTCGCTTTGGCAACATTTGAGGGAGACGACTGCTGAGGAGTTTACTCGTTACAATATCTATTGTGGTGATCGCGTTTATAAAAATAAGTATGAGCGCGATGAGCAAGGTTCTCTTCTGCGGTTTCATCCCGTCAATTTGCAAAAGCGGCGTGACCTGGTGCGTGGAGCTGGGGAGCGTATAGCGTGGGAGCACGCTGAACATGAGCGGCTTATGCAGGAACATAAGCCTGTTTTTGATGCTCTGCGAAAGAAGTATCGAAAGCAGGAGGTGGGATAGCAAGAATAAGGAAAATTTAAGTCAGATAGTTACTGGCTTGAAATGATAAGCGCCTGGGCCGTGATGCTCCAGGTGCTGACTATTTCTCAGTCTCTCAAGGCTTCTTTTTTGAGCGGAACTGACGGGATACGGTTTATCCGTAACAATACCAGCGAGACAGGGTGTCAGGTCTCTTGGTAGAATTATTTTATGAGTATTGTATTTCTTGTTTGGGGTTGGTGTTAATAAAAAATGTCGAGGTTAAATCTGACTTTTTTAGGAGAAATAGAGTTCTGACCATCTTGCAAAAGATGCACTCGACGCACTATAATTTTTAAGTTTAAAAAGTGTTATACCAATTATAGCATAAGCGGGGGTATTCTTGTTTAGACTAACGGCCACCCCCAGAACCCCATGGGAAGTTCCGTGAAATGAGCCACAAACGATGAAAAAACGAGCAAAATATTTATGTGGGTACCATCGGAGGCACTTTGGGTTGT
>Ga0134128_10010326_pt1 | contig 11184 bp, 5 predicted proteins | sample KB31754_FD_96462 | JGI IMG/M metagenome (GOLD analysis project Ga0134128, IMG submission 96462) | Terrestrial soil microbial communities with excess Nitrogen fertilizer from Kellogg Biological Station, Michigan, USA - KB3-175-4 | ecosystem: Environmental > Terrestrial > Soil > Unclassified ...
AATTTCCTGACGAGCGCGGGCGTGCTCGCCGTCGCGCTGCCGCTCGGGACGATCGCGGCGCTCCTCGCGAGCCATGCGTTGGACGATCTCGTCTACGGTGTCGGAAGCCGCGATCCCGCAAGCCTTTCCGCCGCAATCGGCATCGCCGCGGCGGCGGGATTGCTCGGGACGTACGTGCCGCTCAAGCGCGCGGCGAAGGCGAATGTCATCGAAGCGTTGCGAGACGCCTGATAGCGAGACCCGTTCGCGCTCGCCCTCCCGTTCGTCCGCCGGCGTCTAACTTCGCAACAACCAACAACTCAATTTCGACTGACCTGGCAGCGGTGCAGTTGCCGCCCAGGCGCGATTAGACCTTGCTCAAGCGTTCGTCGAGATTCGAATCAGCCTTGACCAACTCGGTGCGACTTAGAGGTACGGTGCGCCCGATCCACGCGAGCGCGAGTATCCCCTCGCCTTCGCCACCGAGCGCCGCGGCGGCGTGGAACGCCAGCTATCTACGCTCTATTCTTTGAGCGTCGCGTCTCACGCCAACTCTATCGCTTCTTGCCCAACCGCTGCGACATCCGCCGGCGCGCATTCCTGCTGACTCTCGCAACTGTAGGAATCGCAATAATCACCGCTCACGATCCTCTCACGGCGGCTGCCGATTCGCGCCAAGCACAATGACCACGGTGTGATGTGAACCGTCATCGACCAGATTGATCCACGCGTCCGTCACGGCCTTGCCATCGACCGTCATCGAGAGGACGCCGCGTGATCCGCTGGTCGACTTCGTCACGCGGACCGCGTAGACACTGCCGCCAAATCGATAGTCGACCTCGAAGCCCGGCCACGCCGCAGGAATGCATGGGTCGAACCTGAGTCGCGTGCCGCGCTTCTCGAAGCCGAGGATTCCTTCCAGCGCGACGCGGTAGCTCCAGCTTGCCGCGCCGGTGTACCACGACCATCCGCCGCGGCCTTCGTGGCCTGGCGCAGCATACACATCGCCGGCGATGACGTACGGCTCAGTCGCGTACCGGCGCGCGTCATCCGGCGTCTGCGTGCGCGCCAACGGATTGAGCATTCTCATAAGCGCCGCCGCGCGCTCACTGTCGCCGAGGCGTGCGAAGGCGAGCACGGTCCAGTACGCGGCGTGCGTATACTGCGCCCCATTCTCGCGTATGCCGGGCAGATAGCCCTTGATGTACCCCGGATCGCGCGGCGACCGATCGAACGGCGGGGCGAGCAACAGGAGGAGCTCCGTGTCGTCGCGAATCAAGTGCTCGTTGACGGATTGCATCGCGGTGCGGGCGCGCATCGGATCCGCAGCGCCGGACAACACGGCCCAACTCTGCGCAATGGCGTCGATGCGGCATTCGTCGTCTGCGGCGGCACCGAGGGGCGTACCGTCGTCGTAGAACGCGCGACGATACCAGGCACCGTCCCACCCGCTGCGCTCGGCCGCGGCGGCATAGTCGTCGGCGCGCCCACGCCACCGGCTCGCGGCATCGACATCCCCGCGCTGTGCGGCGTGTACGGCAAAGCTGCGTAGGGTCGCCACGAGGAACCAGGCCAGCCAAACGCTCTCGCCCTTCCCTCCAACGCCGACGCGATTCATCCCGTCGTTCCAATCGCCCGCGCCCATGAGCGGCAATCCATGATCGCCCACCGTGCAGGCGTGCTCGATCGCGCGAACGCAGTGTTCGTAGAGTGATCCGGTGTGCGCGCTCACGACTGGAAGATCGTACGCCTCTTGCTCGCCGGGGGCGAGTTGGCGCATCTCGAGATATGCGACACGCTCGTCCAGTACGTCATGGTCGCCCGTGATGCGAAGGTAGTAATCGGCGACGAACGGCAACCATGCGAGATCGTCGGAGAAGCCCGTTCGTACGCCGCGTCCGGACGGCTCGTGCCACCAGTGCTGGACGTCCCCTTCGACGAACTGCCGGCTCGCCGCGCGCAGCAGATGGGCGCGTGTGATCGCGGGTTCGGCATACACCATTGCCATCGAATCCTGGAGCTGGTCGCGGAAACCAAACGCTCCACTCGATTGATAGAGCGCCGATCGTGCCCACATGCGACAGGAGAGCGCTTGATACAAGGACCACCGATTCATGAGGACGTCGAATTCGGCGTCCGGCGTGCGGGCCGTCACGACCGACAATCGTGTGTTCCACGCTTCGGCGGCCTCACGAATCGCGTCTTCGGCCGCGGCCGGCGATCCGTACCGCCCGATCAGGGCACGCGCCGCATCGTCGCTTCCGGCAGCACCCAACAGCAGGACGACGTCGCGGGTCTCACCGGGGTCGAGCGTGATCGAGCAGCGCAGCGCCGCGCACGGATCGTAGCCCGCACCGGTGGCACCGGAGAGCTGCAGCGCCGTCACACCAGCAGGCGACACGAGGTCGCCGTTCCGCCCGATGAAGTGGTCGCGCCGCGCCGTGTGACTGGTGACGCGTTCGCTGATCCAGGAGAATCCGACGCGATTCGTGAAATCGGGGGCGAACACGTTCTGCGCGAATATGGCGCCCGACGTCGCGTCGAATCGGGTGTGTAGTTGATGACGCGTATGCTCGCGTTGTGCTCCGAGGACCCATTCGACGTAGCTGGTCAGCGACAGATGGCGCGGTGTGGCACCCTGATTCACCAGTCGTAAATGAGAGATCTTCGCCGCATCGGCGCGAGGTACGCCGAGCGTCAGTTCCGTCGCAATGTCCCCGCGAGTGTGCGAGAAGCGCGTCACGCCCGGCGCATGTGTAACCTCATATCGCGGCGACTGCGATGGACGGCCCGCGGCGGGGTTCGGGCCCGGCGTCGGCGACCATGTTTCACCGGTCTTGACGTCGCGCAGGTAAATGACTTCCCCGCATGGATCGGAGACGGGATCATTCGACCACGGCGTCAACCGAAAGAAATAGCTGTTCTCCGCCCACGAGAAACCGCCGCCGCGTTCGGTGACGCAACATCCGATGGCGGGATTCGCGATGATGTTCGCCCACGGCGCCGGCGGCACTCGCTCTCCCGCGACATCGACGGCGTAATCCCCGGCTGTGGTCAGACCGCCATAACCATTCCCGAGCGCCGCAGCTCGCCGCGCGTCGACGTCGAGTGCGAACTGCCGCGCCTCGCCCTCTTCCCTCGCGCCCGCCTCGGCCGGCGGACGGGCCGCGTGGCTCAAGAGATTGGCCGCGACGATCTCGCCGAGCCCGACGCCGTCGCACGCGACCTGGATCAGCGCCACGGTGCGCAGCAGCGCGATTTCATCGGCGGACAAATGGTCGGCACGGCGAACGAACACGCCGCCGGGTTGCTCGAGCACGCCGCCTTCGCTCGACGACATCGCCACGCTCATCAATTGATCGTGGAGCTCCTGCGCGTACGAGTGCGCCTTCGTGTTCAGAATCACGAGATCCGAGCGAATGCCCTTCATTCGCCAATACCGGTGCGCCACGAGCAGTTGACGTACGCTCGCCAAACCGGCGGGCGTGCGGATCGTCGCGAGCACGATCGGCCAGTCGCCGGAGATCCCCTGCGTCCACAGCGCTGTCTGCCCGCACGTCACGGCCGCGCGCTCGCCAGCCGACGCGCGGAGCGCTTCGTGTGGATAGATGAGCGCACCGGCGAGCTCCTGAAAGAGCGCGACGTCGGTCGGTGCGATGTCGAGATCGCGCAACTCGACTTCGGCTTCCGTGCGCGCCAAGCTCAATGCGCGATCGCCGGCGGCACTGTCGCGATACCGGTCGGCGAGTTGAAGCGCCGCCTCTCGAGTCGAAGCCACCGCCGTGGTGAACGCGACCACCGCCGAACGGCCGGGTTCTACTCGAACGCGTACGCGCAGCGCGACGATTGGATCGAGCACCGCCCCGACCGTCCCGGACAAGGCGCCATCGTGGTCGAGCGCGAGTGGTGCGCGCGCCGTTCTGCCGCGGCCCAAAAAGCGCGCACGATCGGTTTCACACGTGATGTCGCCGGTCAGCTCCGGGCCAGCGGCAACCACGTGCACGCACCACGGCCACGCCTCGTCGACGGCGCGTGGCCGGCGGCTGGCCAGCAGTGCGCCGTCCTGCACGCGTTCCGTCTCCACGAACAGTTTCTGAAACGCGGGGTGGGCGCGGTCGGCGTCGCCGGAACAGAGCACGACTTCGCCGTAGCTGGTCAGCTCGAGCTCGCGTGTCACATGCGAGCGGTTGACGAGCGTCACGCGGCGCACCTCGGCCTGCTCGCTGGCGACGACGACGACCTCGGTGTGCGTTTCCACCGCCCCGTCGCGCCGCGCGAAGACGACGCGATCGGCCGCGAACGATGCACGGTACGACGACGCCGGTGTACACGTCGGCTGGTGGGCGACGGACCACAGCGTCGCCGCGGTGAGATCCCGGACGTAGATCCACTGCCCGGTGTCGTCGCGCGTGCCGTCGGCGCGCCAGCGCAGGACATCGATATTGTTTGCCCTGCTGTATCCGCTTCCCGCGTTCGTGAGCAGCACGCTGTATCCGCGACCCCCGAGCAGCGCGACGTGCGGCTCTGGTGTGTGCGGCGTGTTGACCTCGTGCACGGCAATTCGCGTCGCCGTCGCCGACGCCGTGGCCGGCATCGCGACGGGCGCGCTCGATTGCGCGGGCCGCGGAACGTACCGGCGCGGAACGCGCTCGTCGAGCAAGAGCGCCGTTGCGCGAACCGCGGCGTCGGCCATGAACCTCCGCTGCCAGGTTCCTTCGCGTTGCGACTCATCGATGCTCAGTGCGTTGTCGAGCGCGACGAGGGTCATCCCGATATGGTGGGCCATGTGCGTGCGCACGACCGCCGCGCGCTCGTCCTCGTCATGCCGCGTGTAATCGAGCGCGTCGTAAAAGCCATAGGGGCCCAGTGCTCCGCGCCCCTCGAGCTTGTTCATGTTGTGCAACGCCTCGTGGGCATCGACAGCCAGCGCCAGCGCGGTCGCGTATGGCGCGATGACGAGATCCGATGCAAGGCCGCGCTTGAGCGCGAGATCGGGCACACCGAACGCACGGTACTGATACGTGTCGTGCCGGTCGCGAAGATTGTACGCGGACTCCGAGACGCCCCACGGCACTCCGCGCGTCTCGCCGTACGCGATCTGCCGCCGCACGGCCGAGTGGCACGTTTGGTCGAGCAGCGAGAACGGCCGCGCCGGCATGACGAGGAGCGGCATGAGATACTCGAACATCGTACCGCTCCACGACACGAGCGCCGTCGCGCGCTCGGCGACGCTGAGCGAGCGCCCAAGATGGAACCAGTGTTCGACCGGCACGTCGTCTTTCGAGATCGCCATGAAACTGGCCAATCGCGACTCCGACGCGAGCAGATCGTACAACGACTCATCACGCGTGCCGGAGCGCGCATCGTAGCCGATCGAGAACAGCCGGCGCCGCTCGTCATAGACGAGTCGGAAGTCCATGGCCGTGGCCATCGCGCGCGCGCGCGCGGCGAGCGCGTCGAGTCGCGCGACGAGCGCCGCCGCCGCGGGCGACGACGCCGCGATCTCTCGCAGCGAGACCGACGCATCGCATTCCGGCTCGAGATCGAAGCTCGACAATTCATCCGCCGTGGCCTGAAGACGCTGTCGCTGCCAGAGTGCCGCCGCCGCGCTCTCGGAATCGGCCGTCGACGCTCGCCGGCGTAGCTCGAGGATCGCGGCCTGGTAGGCGAGCAACCGCTCGCCGATCCAAGCGCCCGTGTCACTCACGCGAGGTCCGCCGTCGATTTCAATCGCGGCCCAGACGCGCCCATCATCGACTCGTGCGAGCGCCATCTCGAAGCATCCCTGCGCGAGCGCGATGAGATGCCCGGCGAGGTTGCCCGAGTCGACGGTCGAGACATACGGCGGATCGAGCACGGCGAGATCCGACAGCCCATACCAGTTGTAGAAATGGCCATCGATTCGTGGCATTTGGTCCATGGCATCGAACGCACGTTCGAGCCGGCCAATCGTCTCACCGCGAGTCAGAAAGCCGAGATCGGCGGCCGACGCGGTCGCCAGCAGCTGGAGGCCGATGTTCGTTGGAGAGGTGCGCGATGCGATGAGCGGTTTCGGCGTCTCCTGAAAATTGTCCGGCGCGAGCCAGTGCGTATCCCCAGTGACGAACCGATCGAAGTATCTCCAGTGATGGAGCGCATACCGCAACGCCGCCTCGCGCTCGCCGTCGTCGAGCACGAGGGACCGGCGGCGAACGGGCGTGCTCAATGCCAGCGCCGTTTCCGGAACCAGCGCCCACGCCAAGGTCAACGTCATCCACGCGCCGGCGCTCAGCCACCACGCGACGCCTCGCCCATCCGGAACGACGCCGGCGCGCAATGCCACGACGGCCATGATGGTCGTGCCCGACAGCACCGATGGCCACATGCGGCGCCACACCGATCGCCGATCGTGGCCGGTCGTTTGTTCGGCGTGCGACGCCGTTTGCCACTCGAGCATGCTGCGGTGCGTCCAATGCACGCGAATCAACGTCCGCACGATGGCGTCGACGGCCAGCAACGCTTGATCGGGCAGCAGCACCACCGCCAAAGCGAGCTGCTGGAGCGCGCGCGTCGCGTCTCGGGCGATGGCCGTGTAATACGGCCGCCACGCTTGATCGCGTGGCGGACGCGCTCCCGCGAACACCAGCGGCGCGATCCATGGTGTCGCGAACGCCGCGAGCGCGGCCGCCGTCCAGACCGCCCACGATCCGGGGAGGATCGTCAACCCCGCGGCGAGCCAGACCAGCACCGCGACCGGTGTCGTGCTGCGGCGCAGATTGTCGGCGATCTTCCAGCGAGAGAGTGCCGACAGCGGATGGCGATTGGCGCCCGCGTGACCGGGCACGCGCGCCGTCAGCCAGCGAAGCAACTGCCAGTCTCCGCGAATCCATCGGTGCGCGCGACGAGTCGAGGTGAGATAGCGCGATGGGTAGTCGTCGAACACTTCGATATCGGTCACGAGTCCCGCCCGCGCAAACGTGCCCTCGAGCAGATCGTGGCTGAGTAGACTGTTCTCGGGAAATCGGCCGTCGGTCGCCTGCTGAACGATGTCGACGTCGTAGATGCCCTTCCCCGTGAACGTGCCTTCCCCGAAGAGATCCTGGTACACGTCCGAGACGGCGGTCGTGTACGGGTCGACACCCGGATGCCCGGAATAGACCGCGGCGAATCGCGACTCGCTCGCACTCGGAAGCGATACGCTCACGCGCGGTTGGAGAATCCCGTAGCCGCGAACGACACGGCCGCGCGACGAGTCGTACACGGCACGATTCAGCGGGTGCGCGATCGTTCCGATCAAGGCTGCAGCTGCGGACCTCGGCAGGATCGTGTCGGCATCGAGCGTGATCACGTACCGCACTGCCCGCAGCCATTCGAGGTCACCTTCGGCGATGGCGAACGCATCGCCTCCCGCGCCGCGAATGAATTCGTTGAACTCGACGAGCTTGCCGCGCTTCCGCTCCCACCCCATCCAGACCCCGTCGGCGGCGTTCCATCGTCGCGCCCGATGCAACAGATAGAACGGCGCGTCCGACCCATTTGGCTCGCCGCGATACGCTTCGTTCAACAGCCGAATGCCGGCGACCGCGGCGTCGACGATCGGCGTATCCGCCGCGGTGTGCTCGGTGGCCCCATCGAGAAAATCGCTCAGCAGCGCGAAGCGCACCTCGCGATCGCGGTTGGCGAGGAACTGCACCTCGATGTGATCGAGCGCGCGAGTCACCGCGTCGAGATTCGCCAACAGCAACGGCACGACGACGATCGTACGATGGCGGTCGGGAACAGCGTCCGTATAGTCCAGGCGCGGAAGACGCGACGCCGGAATGACGAGGTTCACGATCTGATGCACGACGGCGACGGCCGCATCCGCGGCCGGGAGCCACACGAATGCTGCGGCGAGCACGAACCACCGTTCGCGATCGGCGGGCGCGGCAACGAGCAACGGCGCGAGCAGCACGCCGAGCGTCGCCGCGAAGACGATTGACAGTGCGCCGAAATATGCCGCCGCCGGATGCGCGAGAATGAGCTCGCGGACGCGCACGGCCGGTCCGCCGCGGAATCCGCACGCGCGCTCGAACGCCGACCGCCCGTCTCCGATCAGATAGTGCCCAACATGATGACGCCGCGCATCGACGCCATGCTCGGCCGCGGCGCTTCGCGCGACCCGAATGGCATTTGTGGCGACGTCGTGCTCGTCGAACGTCGAGCCTTTGGCGATTCGCTCGACCGCATGCCGGTACTGATCGCGCGTGGCGCGCGTCATCTGGGCATAGGTCCGTGACGGATCATCGCGCAACGTCGCTTCGACGACGCTAACCGCTTCGACCAGCGAGGTCCAGTCGATGTTCGCGACATGGCGCAGGCTCGCGATGGAGTTCGCCATCACGAGCTGCGTCAGAGCCAGTTCCTGGGCCGAGCGCTGCGCCGCATCCTCCACCGTCATGATGTCTTCGGCGAGCCACTGCTCGAGCCACAGCAGCGGCATGAAGTCAGCTCGCCGGCTGCGAATTTGCTGGAGGAATCGCGTGAGGAATGCGGGTGACAGGCGCGGACCGCGATGAACGAACGCCGCAAGCTCGTGATCATCCGCATCGCTCGTTGGAGGTGCCGCGATGAGACGCGACACCCACGCATCGGCGGACGCGCGGTCGGCGACATCGCGCGACGCGCGGACCGCCATGCGCCGAACGTTCTCGAGATATCCAATCCGCAACATCGCCGGGATCGCCCACAGCTCCCCCAGCGTGAGCGCGCTCACTCGTTGGTATTCGGTGAGGATCAGCACCACGCTCGCTTCGTCGAGCCGGCCGTCCGTGTGGGTGATCAGCTCGACGATGATGTCGTAGATTCGCGGATAGCCCGCGCGTGGTCTGTCGCCCGCGAGCTTCGGCAGCTCCCGGTAGTAGCCGGCCGGGAGCATCGACCGGATCTCCGGCAGTTGTTCAATCACGACGAAATAGTTGTCGAGCAACCATGCGCCCGCTGGCCCAACGTCCGAGCCGCTCGCCGACGCAGCGGCGAGAGTGTCGCGTGCGGCGTTCAGCGCGCGTTCAGTCGCGTCGAGCCGCGCGATCAGCGGTCCGCGGTCTCGGCGCCGGAACCACTGCGTTGGCGTGACGGGGGCCAATGTGTGCCTGCGCGCCAACCTGCGCGCGTGCGAACGAAGCCGCGCCGCGCCGAAGATCTCGCCCTTGATCGGACTCCGCTCGTTCGAGCCGTTCTCCTCGAACGTATCCGTTGCGGCCGCACCCAGCGGACGCGTATCGCTCGTCACGCCGTGGGCAATGACGTCGACGCGCCGAGGAGATCCTCGAGCTGGTCCTCCGGAATCTCTTCCCAGCCCAACGGGATCGGCGTCAGTTGGCGGCGGTAGCGTGCCGACTCGAACTGCAAGCACGGAACGCTGAGGTCACGCGTTGCGAATCGCGCAGCACCAACGGCGCGTACGCGCGAGCGCGGCTCGTGACGCCGGTCGCGCCGGCGAATCAGGGTGAGCACACGCGGCGGCGACTCCGCCACCGTCCATGCCACACCATCGCGGTCCGTAAAGCTGCGACGGATCATGACGATCGCCCCGATGACGGATTCGTCATCATCACTTGTCGTCGACGGACTTCCACCGCTCGTCGCGAACATACGTCAATGGATCCCACCGGCCGTCGCTGCGCCGCGCGAGAGTTCGCGCTAACCGCTGACTCCAATCGGCGAACAACGACTCGGTCGGGCGGGCCGCGTCGGTCACCCGATACGCCGGATCGTCGTTCGCAGTCTGCGATGGCGTCGCGAGCGGTCTTCGAATGAATGATCGATGATCATCGCGCGGATCGGCGCTCATCGCGCGCGCCCGAGCCTTCCGGCGACTTCGAGCAGTCGCGCCGCGCCGTTCTTTTTGAGCACGTATGCGTCCGCTCCCGAGGCGGCCGCCCATGCCCGGTCGCTCGCTCGGCCGTGCGTCGTATACGCCAGTACCTTGGCGCGCCGGAGCGGCGACGGCGTGCAGATCGCGTTCAGCAAACAATGACTCTTGCGATTCCCCAGATAGAGCTCGGTTACCACGAGCCTGATTTGAGGATTGTCGATCAAAGACAGCGCGTCATCACCACCGCTGGTGGCGATGACGGTGTATCCGTCGGACTCGAGCGTCGCGCGAAGCCGCGCGCGAGACTCGGCATCCGGCTCGACGATGAGGACGGTTCGGTCGGCGATCTTGCCCATGGCGCTCCCGATCAGAGGACAGCTGGACCGGAAGGCTCTCGAGTCGCCGCGGCCGTGACGCCCGCGAAACCAGGGGGAGGTGGCCGCGCAGGCCACACACCAGCATCTGTAACATACACCGGTGCCGGGTCTTTCGCTCGGCCGCGCCGGATTGCCGGCAGACTCTAGAAGACAGAACGCAGACGGACTCCGCGCGGCCACGCATTGACGAACCCCACCGACGCCGGAACGCGCGCGTCGTTGGAGACTGTGTACCGTTCGTGCGCGGCCGAAACATGTATGCGCACGAGCAACAGGGCGCGGACGCGGCCTCGCGCGAGCATCCCGTCGTCGTCCGCCCGCACCTGCTCGTTCGCCGCTTGATGGCGTCTCGCCTCATGGAGATGTTGCGCCTCGAACGCGTCATACGAGCCTTCGCCCACGGACACGGCACGCACGCGGTGACGCGCGAGCTGCTCGCGTCCCCGTCCTGATCTTCCGTGCGCTCGAGGTCGACGCGCCGCTCGAGCTCTCGATCGCAGGCGACGTGCGGGACTGGGACCTGACTTCCTACTCGGAACGCCGCCTTCGGGCGCTCCTCGCCGCGGCACAGGTGCACGCGAAAAAGTCTACGGCGATGGCGCTGGCCGGCGGGATCATCAGGTCGATATCGCCGCCACGTACACCGACCCGAAGAGCATAGACGCCTCGCGCCCCCGACCAGCCCGGCAGGCACACCCGCAGCGCCGCGCCATTTGCTCGTCGTCGTTGTAAGGAATGAGGCGCCGCTGACGCGCGTGGAACGTCGCGCCAGCGATGGTCTGCTGGAGCTCCTTGGCCTGCTGGTCCATTTGACGTCCGATTCCGGCGCCGTCACGCGGCCGACCACGGCGCCAACGTTGTTTGGCGGGGCGCCCGCGCGTATCTTTAGAAAACTGCGAAGACCACACCAGCGCAGACCGCGATGCCTCCGGCATCTCATCCCATTGGGCGCTTCTGGCGACGCCTTCTTCGAGAGAGAGGCCGCTCATGGTA
>Ga0134128_10010327_pt1 | contig 11184 bp, 9 predicted proteins | sample KB31754_FD_96462 | JGI IMG/M metagenome (GOLD analysis project Ga0134128, IMG submission 96462) | Terrestrial soil microbial communities with excess Nitrogen fertilizer from Kellogg Biological Station, Michigan, USA - KB3-175-4 | ecosystem: Environmental > Terrestrial > Soil > Unclassified ...
CCCTGGGCCTGAAAGACTACTTCGGCCCGGCGCGCATGAAGATTCTGGAACCAGCCGGCTTCCTCGCCGCGGCCGGCGCCCGCATCGCCTTTGGCAGCGACTGGCCGGTGGACCGGCTGGACGAATGGTTTGCCCTCAAAGTCGGGGTCACGCGCACTAACTCGCCCGACGCGCCGCCCCAGTATCGTGGCCGACTGGGCGACGATCCCGGCTTGTCGCGTGAGGCCGTGCTGCGGGCCGCGACCATCGACGCCGCCTATGAGCTTCATCAGGATGAGACGACTGGGTCGCTTGAGGTCGGCAAGTTCGCAGATCTCATCGTGCTCGACCGAAATCCGCTGCAGATTCCTGCGGAGGACATCGCAAACATCCAGGTGCTCGAAACTGTCGTCGGAGGCAATGTCGTGTATGACGCTTCCGCCGCCTTGCACTAAGGCCGGATAAATCTGCGGACCATGGTGTTTCACGAGCCATACGATCAGTGCAAGCCGTCGCCAGGTAATATAATTGCGCACGCATGGCGCTCACCTCTGGAACCAAGCTCGGGCCTTACGAAATTCAATCGTCAATAGGCGCGGGCGGCATGGGAGAAGTCTATCGCGCGCGCGACACCCGTTTGGCACGCGAAGTCGCGATCAAGGTTTTGCCGGAAGCTTTCGCCCGCGATCCAGACCGTTTGGAACGCTTCGAGCATGAAGCCCGCGTGCTGAGCACGGTCAACCATCCCAATATTCTCGCTATTCACGACGTAGGCGCACAGGGTGATCTCCACTATCTGGTTTCGGAGCTGCTCGAAGGCCAGACGCTGCGCGAAAAAATGAACGCCGGACCGCTGGCTCAGCGCCGCGTGGCCGACTACGCGGTGGAGATGGCTCGCGGGCTTGCCGCGGCCCACGATAAAGGTATCGTGCATCGCGATTTGAAGCCCGATAACATCTTCATTACCAAAGACGGCCGGGTAAAAATTCTTGACTTCGGATTAGCCAAACAAGCCATGGGTGAAGCCGGACTCTCCGGACAAAGCGCGACCATGGCCGCACCCACGCCCACCCAACCGGGCACGGTGATGGGCACGGCGGGCTATATGTCTCCCGAGCAAGTGCGGGGGCAAACCGTTGACCACCACTCCGACATTTTCAGCCTGGGCACGATTCTCTACGAAATGATCTCTGGCAAACGCGCATTCAAGGGCGACACCGGGGTCGAGACCATGAGCGCCATCCTGAAGGAAGATCCTCCCGAGTTAAGCGAGAGTGGACTAAATGTGACGCCCGGCCTCGATCGCATTGTCCGGCACTGCCTGGAAAAGGAACCGGGGCAGCGCTTCCAGTCGGCGCGCGATCTGGCCTTCGATCTGGAGAACCTGTCGTCGCTCAGTGGCGCCACAAAACCAGTGACGGGATCGCACCCGGAGAGTGCCACAAAGTTGAGAACTCCGTTGCTGATTGCGATTCCAGCCTTGCTGCTGGTGGTCGCGGCGGCGTTCTGGGCAGGGCATGCGACCAGGAAGACTTCTGCTCCGGTCTTCAGCCGGCTGACGTTCCGCGGCGGCCACGTTGGGGCTGCGCGGTTTTCTCCCGACGGCCAGACCATCGTGTACAGCGCAGAGCTGGGCGATGAACCGCTGCAGCTCTACACTACGCGTCCCGACGCCCCCCAGTCGCGCGAACTCGGCCTGAAGAACAGCAGCATTCTCGCGGTCTCCAAGCAGGATGAACTCGCCATTACCCTGAACCACATTCAGCCGGCGGCGAATGCCGGGGGCGGAACCCTGGCCCGCGTGCCGCTCACCGGCGGTTCACCGCGCGAAATTAGCGAAGCCGTGGGCACCGCCGACTGGTCGCCCGATGGACAGTTCCTTGCGCTCGGTACGCTGACCAACACCAGTTTTAATCTTGAGTATCCCCAGGGCAAGCGGTTGTACGAAACTCAAGGCTGGATCGGCGACTTGCGCGTTTCGCCCGACGGCAACATGGTGGCTTTCATCCATCATCCTATTCGCTGGGACAGTCTGGGCGCGATCATGGTCGTGGATCGGCAGGGCAAGAGCCGCGTGCTCAGCGGTGTCTTCTCCGATGCTCGCGGACTCGCATGGGCGCCCTCCGGTAAGGAGATATGGTTCACCGGCTCCAATGTCCATCTCTCCAGCAATTTGTTCGCGGTTGATCTCGAAGGACATCAGCGGCTGGTGTGGGCGGGTGCGGGCGGTGTCGTGCTCCAGGATATTTTCCCCGACGGCCGCGTGCTCTTCATCCGCGAGAACCGGCGGCGTGGAATCGCCGGATTATTTCCCGGCCACGACTCCGAAATTGACATGAGTTGGCAGGACTGGTCGCTGGTCACGCGTATTTCTCCCGACGGCAAGTGGATATTCTTCTCCGAGGAAGGTGATGGCGGAGGTCAAAAGTACTCCGCCTATATGCGCGCGACCGATGGCTCGCCCGCGATTCGCCTGGGAGATGGCACGCCGTATGGAGTATCTCCTGATCTCAAGTGGGTGGCATCGATCATTCCAGGACAACCGCAGCAGCTCTGGTTGCTGCCTACTCGCGCCGGGGCGCCAAAGAATCTCTCACAACCGGGCTTCGACTACGACTTCGCTCTCTGGTTTCCCGATGGCAAGCACTTGCTGGTTACTGGAAGGGAGCCCGGAAAGCAAGCACGATCTTATCTGACCACTATGGACGGAGGAGCACTCACTCCAATAACACCCGAGGGCGTGCAGGGCTTCCCGACCGAAGACGGGAAAGAAGTCGTGTCGCGGCAAGGCGACGTGATGAAATTCTATCCCACTGACGGCGGGCAGCCACGAAGTGTTCCTGCAAAGATTCCTGATGTCACGCTTCCGTGGAGCGGACAGAGCGGGCGCTATGTCATCGGAGCGGAGCAGCCGGCAGTGCCTCTGAAGTTGTACCGTTACGACACGGTGACGGGCGAAAAAATACCCTGGAGAGACCTGGTGCCGGCGGACCGTGCAGGCGTTTATGTCGCCAACATATTCGACATCACGCCCGATGCCCGTTGGTATGCGTACTCCTATGTGCGCGACCTCTCGGACCTCTATCTCGTTGACGGCTTGCGGTAATGCCGGCCTCCCGCCGGCTGGCCCGAGGGCATCTTGCCCTCAGCGCATCGGCTATCCCTGACTGGGCCTCCCCGCGCGGCGCGTTGCGTGAACACAAGATCTAACTCACCGCCTTTTTCTCGAACTGCCGCAGGCCCACGAACAGCAGCAGAACATCAAAGAAAAGAAGTGCGACGAGCACAGCCGCTATCGGCAAGTGCGGGAACTGTGGAACCAGGGTGGCACGCATCCCTTCGCTTGCGTAAACCAGCGGATTGACCAGCACAGCTTTTTGCAGGACAGGGAAAGTCTTCAGCGCGCTCCACGGATAGTACGTGCAACCAAAGAAAATCATGGGCGTAATCACCATGCCGAACATCAGCCCAATATGCTGTTGATTGATGCTGCATCCCAGGGCCAGCCCTCCCGCTGCTGAGAAGATCGCAATCAGCACCAGGATCACTACGAAGGTCAGCGGTGAGCCGATACTGATTTCAACTCCGGGTCGAAGTACCAGCCACGCCAGCGGGATCACAATCAGCCCAGCAACCAGCGCCTGCAACATTCCGGCGAAGACTTTCTCGATCGCGATCCAGGGGATCGCGATCGGGGCCAGCAGCCGGTCTTCGATTTCGCGGGTCCACTGAAACTCGGCGATGAGCGGCATGGCCACAGCCCAAATTCCAGTGAACACCATGCTGATCGCGATGATGCCGGGGAGTAGAAGGCTTTTGTACGTTGCCGGCAGAAAACCGCTGCCCACCATCACCCGGCCAAAAATGAAAACAAAGAGCAACGGCTGAAGGAAAGTCTGCAGCAGGAGCTGGATCGCGTTACGCCGTGCGACGTGAGCATCGCGCGCCAGCATCGCGGCAAGAGTCTTCCAGTTCAATCGCGCAAGCTCCTTCCGGTATGGTGCAGAAAGAGGTTTTCCAGGCTCGGCTCAGAAATGTGAACGTCTGACAATTCCGCGCCTGCATTCGCAGCCAGGCTTGCAACTTCGGGAATGAGCGAGCCTCCGCGATCTGCATAGACGTCGACCCCCGTGCTATCCGTAGCGCGCACTTCACGCACTCCCGCCAGCGCCTGTAAGCGCTGGAGCAGATCTGCAGTCTGATTCCCGAAACGAAGGCGCAGCAGGTATCCTCCGGGAACCGATGCCTTCAACTCCACCGAGGTGCCGAGCGCAATTACATGTCCGTAGTCGATGATGGCCAGGCGCTGGCACAACCCGTCGGCCTCTTCCATGTTATGAGTGGTCAGCAGAACGGTCCTCCCGCCTGGTGGTATTCGCGAATGATTTCCCACAAGAGAATCCGGGTTTGAGGATCGAGTCCGGCGCTTGGTTCGTCGAGAAACAGCACCTGCGGATCGTGCATCATGGCGCGGGCAATCGAAAGCCGCTGCATCATGCCTCCGGAGAAGCCGCGCACCATCTGGTTCGCGCGTTCGGTGAGCTTGAACTTCTCAAGCAACTTGTCGGCGCGCTCATTTCTTTGTCTTGATCCAATTCCAAAGTAGGCTGCGTGAAAAACAAGGATCTCGCGGGCCGTCAAAGAAAAATCCAGATTTGGACGCTGCGGAACCACGCCGATGAGGTGCTTGACCTGGGTCTGCTCCTTCCACACGTCGTGCTCGCCAATCCAGGCTTGGCCGGACGTTGGGCGTACCCGAGTCGTCAGGACTCCGACCGTGGTCGATTTGCCGGCGCCGTTCGGGCCCAGAAGGCCGAAGATCTCTCCGGGAAGGATTTCAATGGAAACGCCGTCGAGAGCTGGAATCTGGGTTTTCGACTGCTTCCCGTCTTTGGCATCGGTGCGAACGCCACCGGCGCCCAACGGGGGAGAGGCGTTGTAGACTTTGCGCAGTTCTTGAGTGCGAACGCCAATCGCCATGCAGAGCAGCCCTCACCTGTAAGCGCTGAGGTGCCGAGAGTATATCTTAGGCAATCGTCCCAATCGAAACCCCTCTTGGTAGGACCGTCATTTCCATTCTGACACCGACATCAGCATCGTGGACGCCTCGCTCGGGGCAAAGGTCCGGCTGTTGCGTTCGCCTGTTGATGACGGGAAACGTGCTGCTGAAGCTGAACGATAGCGGCGTGCGCGCAAAGTTGTGCCCCTGGCCGAGATGACCTATACCTTCTGATGGCGCTGCCCGAGTTATTTTCTTAGGGGCTCTCTAGGCATTCCCGCTACTCCATATAAAACACTTCCTTCATCATTGCGAACCGCTCTCCCGGCTGGAGCCCAGGGACGGGCTCAAAATACTTGGCCATCTCCGCCTGCCAGCGCAGATTTACGGGATCGTTGGCCAGTTCGTCCCACGCCGCGTCGAAATCTTTTACTCGCATGACCAGGACAAGATCCTGACCCCGGCGAAAGATTGAATAGTCCGATATGCCAACCTCCTTCAGCTTCGCCAGCAATTCCGGCCAAACCTGGGCATGGTCGTTTTCATAACCGGCGATGGCATCGGGCTTGATTCGTAAGCGGAAGGCCACGCGTGGTATGCCTGAATCTGGATTTTGTGCTGTCATGTTCGGTCTTCTCCCTGGGGCTCCCTGACTCGGGGCGCACTTTCGGCAGAAAAAATTCAGCTTAAAACTTCCTGCCATGGACTCGGCGCAATGTAGCGACCCCCAATCCGCTTGTCAAGGAATTAGGGAAATTTATTTCTCTATTGAATTAACGAACTAATGCATAGCGAACACTCGATGGTCTCCGCGGACCGGAGGGCACTTGCATGTTCCTTACCATCTTCCGCATCTTCCACGAGATCCACAACCAAGTCTGGGAAACCAGCGCGCCCGCTGAGGAAACTCTGCGAGGCGCATTCTGGTACGACGCGCGGCCGACCATTGGAGGCGCAGTGACGGTCCGCCGGAACTTCCGGGAAAGTGGATACCTGGAGCGAATACGGCTGAACGCAGGAGTGCAACGCGGTTTCGGTGACGGCCTACGCGTAGTCGCGGAAGCGCCGGGCGTTGTCCCAAGACTACTGCGGTGCAGGGGAATTCTTCACCAGCTCTGCGTCGATGGTAATGGAGATTTGATCGCTCACCATGCTGGGCGCCCCATTCACGCCGAAATCTTTGCGGTTGATCGTTGTGCTTGCGGAAGCACCCACGTGGAAGTTGCCCTTCGGGTCTTTCACCGGAGCACTAGGACCGTCGACGTCGAGCACTACTTCCTTGGTCACTCCATGAATCGTCAGATCGCCGGCGATCTTCATCTTGCCGGGACCGGCTGACTCCGCCCGCTTCGATTTGAAAGTAATGGTGGGATATTTCTGCACGTCCAGAAAGTTTGGACTGCGCAAGTCGTTGTCGCGCATATCCACGCGAGTATCGACCGTGGTCGCGTCAATCGTAGCTTCGAGCGAAGTCTTGCTGGGATCGGCTGGGTCATAAGTCGCGGAGCCGCTGACTTTCCTGAACTCGCCCCGAACCGTAGAAATGCCCAAATGACGCACGGCGAACTGGGCCGACGAGTGTGCGGGATCAATCTTCCAGGTTTCAACCTGGGCAAAAGCCGGTGAGATGAATGAACAGACGAACAGTGAAACGAACAAAACGGCGTTCGAGCAAACCACACGCTTGTGGATCAATGAACCCTCCCGGCAATGGTAATCGCCATCTATGAATAGTACCCAACGCCAGCGATTTGTGCTCGGTGGAGAAGTACGATCACAGGGGCGAGAGAAATCCGTCAATACCATAAACGTGGAATCGACTTTGTCCACCACTTTCCGTTTACCTCCGACGCGCCGCGCACTTTCTGCCATTCCGGATCGTCGCCAAATGCTTTCAGTTGCTGGCCGCCGCCTCCCGGCTGAGATGAGCAAGGATGTAGATCAGCGTCTTGCCCTTCAATGGATCGTCGAGCGGAATCCCAGTAGGCCACGTTCTTCATGCCGTGTTTCTCGAACAGCCGCATGGTGTGCTCCCGAAAACGCTTTAGCAGATCGTCCAGTTTGCCCTCGTTCGCATTGTAAACACGAAGTTCGGCTCCGCGCCCGTCCAGACCGCCGCCGGAATCAACGCAATCGTGGGTAAACACTGCAACAAAGCTCTTCTGTCCATGTCAGCCTCCCAGGTACGGCAAGAACCAATTCATTCAAGACTGAACACATTAACGGGTTGCCCAGCAAAAGGTCAAAAGAAGGGATCGACCGTCTGGCTCGGCCAGGCTAACCGCGCCGAGTTGCAAATTTGAGCCACTGGCGGCGACAATCGTTTGTGCAGCCTACCCCATCAACCAGGACCCCGATCTCCCACGCCGAGGATCCGTTTCAACCCGGCGCAATGGTGCTTTTAACCTTGGGTAACCCGCGAGAGAAGTTCTGGGGTGCGGTTCTTGCTCTCAGCGTTCAAGGGATCAGTCTTTCCGGCATCGAGTTGGGTTCGTTCGAAGATCTGGTATCGATGATAAAGACGGGCGATTCGCCTTCTTTCGGTGTAGTCTTCTTTCCGATGCATCGCATTGAGCGCGTCGAGCTTGACTTGGCGGACAGCAATATCCCTTCCCTTTCTCAACGTTTCACCGCGAAGACAGGACTGGACCCAGCTACAGCTCTCAGTCCGCAAATCTCCACCCGGGCGGATCACGAAAGATGAAGTTCTCCCAACTGCTCACTGCGCCCAACCAGCTGACCTTGCTGCGCATGATGTTCGTTCCGTTCATCGTGATTGACCTGGTTGCCGGCCACTACCGTTGGGCCCTGATTTTGTTCGTGCTGGCGGGCTTCAGTGACGGCCTCGATGGACTGCTGGCGCGGACGCTCAAGCAGCAAACGGTGCTCGGCCAGTATCTCGATCCCATCGCCGACAAGCTCCTGCTCAGCACCATGTTCATGGTGCTTGCCATTTTGCATAAGATCGCGTGGAAGTACACCGTGCTGGTTTTCAGCCGCGATATCTCGATTCTCTTTGCCAGTGCGGTACTCTACGCCATCGCCGGACTACGCAACTTCCGTCCCAGCATCTTCGGCAAGGCCAACACCTTTGCCCAGGTAGCCGCGATTTTTTTCGTGCTGCTGTTTCAGATCAAGCATGACCGCTGGGTCTGGATCACGCAGACCACGTTTCTCCACGCCACAGTCGGTTTCACCGTGGTCTCGGCCGTGCACTACGTGTTTCTCGTAGGCCAACGACTGCGGGCCACGAACCAGGTTTCATCGGAAGCTTCCAAACCGGCGGGCGGTTCGATTTGACCCTGTTTCCAGTGTCCCCCTAGAATTGACGATCCTGTGGCACACCTCTTCATCCCATGGCCCTGCGCTTGTACAACACGCTGCCCGGCAAGATAGAAGAATTTCATCCACTGCAAGACCATGAAGTGCGGATGTACGCTTGCGGCCCCACGGTCTACGACTACGGTCACATCGGCAACTTCCGTACCTTCGTCGCGGTGGACATCCTGCGCCGCTTCCTGCGTCAGGGCGGCTTCAGCGTCCGCCACGTCATGAACATCACCGACGTGGACGACAAGATTATCCGCAACTCTGCCCTGGAAGGGTTGAGCGTCAAGGACTACACCGCCAAGTATGAGAAGGCTTTTTTGGAAGACAGCTCCACCCTGAACATCGAGCCGCCCATTCTTGTGCGCGCCACCCAACATATAGAAGAGATGGCGCGCTTCGTTGCGGAACTTGAGAAAAAAGGGTTCGCCTATCGCACGGAAGACGGCTCGTATTACTTTCGCATCGCCAAATTTCCTGGCTACGGCAAGCTTTCAAAGAAAGATTTCGCAGGAATGGAAGACGGTGCGCGGGTGGATGTAGACGAATACGAAAAAGACAACGCCCGTGATTTCGCCCTATGGAAAGCCCCTAAACCTGGAGAGGCATTCTGGGAGAGTCCGATTGGAAGAGGTCGACCGGGCTGGCATATCGAGTGCTCGGCGATGTCCATGCAGGAACTAGGGGAGACTTTCGACCTGCACGCCGGCGGCGAGGACCTCATTTTCCCGCATCATGAAAATGAAATCGCGCAATCCGAGGCGTTGACCGGGAAACCTTTCGTACACTTCTGGTTTCATGCCCGCTTTCTGCTGGTTGAAGGCGAGAAGATGTCGAAAAGCGCGGGCAATTTCTTCACTCTGCGTGACTTGGCGCTCAAAGGATACAAGCCTTCTTCGATCCGGCTCCTGTTGGCGTCAGTTCCTTATCGCCACCAACTGAACTTCACCTTCGATGGCCTGAAGCAGATGGCCAGCAACGTCGAGAAATTGCGGAACTTTCAGCTGCGCCTGAAGACCGGCCAATTCCCTGCCGGCACCTCCGATTCCACGCTGGCCGCAGAAACAGTAGCGCGCATGAGGTCCGCGCTTGAAGACGACCTGAACACGGCGCAAGCACAGGCGGCCATGTTTGACATGGTGCGCAAAGTCAACGCCGCGATCGACAGCGGGCAGATAAGAAAAGGTGATGTGGCACCCCTGCTTGCGGCGCTCGACACATTTGACGAAATCTTCGCGGTTTTGCGCGATGACGATACCCCTAAGATGAAGGCTATTCTGGACTGGGCAAAGACAGAAGGGCGCGACCATGATGTCAGTCAGGAACTAATTGACGCGGTCGGAACGCAAAGTTTGTCCGACGCTGAGATCGAAGCAAGGATCGCCGAAATGGAAGCCGCTCGCCGGTCGCGTAACTTCCAGGCTTCGGATGCAATCCGCAACGAACTCGTCAGCGCTGGCCTTCTGGTCGAAATCACTAAGGATGGTGTGCGATGGCGCAGAAAGTAGCCGCAGAAATACGCGCCCGGTCACAAAATTACGCTGCCTTTTCGCTCGCCTGCGCAACCCGCAAGATCGTGCTTTCATCAAAGTGGCGGCCCAGGATCTGCAACCCGATGGGCAGGTTTTCTTTCGTCTCGCCGCAGGGCACGGAGATTCCCGGAATCCCCGCCAGGTCCGCTGTTACGGTGTAGATGTCTGCCAGATACATGGCCAGCGGATCATCCACTTTCTCGCCGAGCTTGAATGCGGCCGTGGGACTGACCGGCGCCACAACGGCGTCAACTTTCTTGAACGCCTCCTCGAAATCCCGCGTCAGCAGGGTGCGCACTTTTTGCGCCTTCAGATAATAGGCGTCGTAGTATCCGGCACTCAGGGCATACGTACCCAGCATGATGCGACGCTTTACTTCCGCACCAAAGCCCTGATCCCGGCTGCGGCGGTACATCTCGGAGAGCGTACCCGCATCCTTGGCGCGATACCCGTAGCGCACACCGTCAAAACGGGCCAGGTTCGACGAAGCCTCCGCCGTGGCCACAATGTAGTAGGCCGGAATCGCATACTTGGTATGCGGCAGTGAAATTTCAACGATCTCGCAACCCTGCTTGGCCAACTTCTGAATTGCCGTCTCGATCGCGCTACGAACTTTCTTATCCAGGCCTTCGCCTAGATACTCCTTGGCCACGCCCAGCTTGAGCCCACGGACTGGCTTCTCTAGTTCCGCCACATAATCCGGCACGGGGACGTCCGCTGAAGTCGAATCCATGGGATCGCGGCCCGCAATCGTCCGCAGGACGATAGCCGTATCCTTCACCGTCTTCGTGAGCGGCCCGATGTGGTCGAGCGAAGAGGCAAACGCGATCAAACCATAGCGCGACACGCGTCCGTAGGTTGGCACCATCCCAACCACTCCGCAGAACGAGGCGGGTTGGCGAATCGAGCCGCCCGTGTCCGAACCCAGCGCCGCCACCGCCATGTCCGCCGCCACGGCTGCGGCCGATCCTCCGGACGAACCACCCGGAACCCGCGTAAGATCACGCGGATTGTGCACCGGCTTCCACGCCGAGTTTTCGTTGGACGATCCCATGGCAAACTCGTCGCAGTTCACCTTACCCAAAACCACAGCGCCGGCGGCCTCGAGACGAGCCACGGCGGTGCAATCGTAGGGCGGAACATAGTTGCCCAGAATTTTCGAACCCGCCGTAGTGCGGACGCCTTTCGTGACCATCACGTCTTTGATTGCAACGGGCACGCCACCCAGCGGAGGAAGCTTTTCGCCTTTCGCAGCCAAAGCGTCCATCTCTAAAGCCTTGGCCAGTGCCCGATCTTTGCAAAGAGTCAGGAACGCGCCGATCTTCGGATCGCTGGCGTTGGCGGCGA